>WNGM01001641.1_pt1 | contig 18039 bp, 18 predicted proteins | sample 5400571 | NCBI WGS metagenome assembly WNGM01 (sample SAMN13153378, study PRJNA577476) | soil metagenome | isolation source: 100 cm soil or saprolite under Garry oak tree replicate 2 | place: USA:California | collected 2016-06-15 | reverse complement strand
GCGGGCCTACCTAGCATTGGCACGAAGGGGTGGCATGGAATCCATTGGAGCGAATGGATTCTTCTGGGAGCCACCTCGATTCTGTTTGGACTTGCCCATTCGTTGTCGGGGGCAGGCTGGGGTCCAGGGAAAGCTTTGACCGCAGGCTTGAGTGGATTCGTATTGGGAGTAGTCTACTTATGGTATGGGTCCTACGCGAACATCTTGCTGCACTGGTCATTCAACATCTACGTCTTCGTCATTCTCGGTTCCTTGGCCGGAGGACTATATTCCGATGTTCTTGCATCTCTTTCGTTTTTCGCAACCATATTCTTGAGCATAGCAGGCCTTGTGTACGGCATTAGGTGGCTAAAGCCAGTCAAGACTCCGATCATGCAAACCGCAACACCCCTTGCTCCGCCACCACAATTCTAAGCCTCTCAACGAGTAACACTCTGACGTGTCAGGCGATCTTGTGCATTGCTCGTAGGTCTTCTTCGAACAATCGCAACGATGATGGAACCTCTCGATCGACTGGTGAGGACAGAGAGAGTCCCCTTTCCTTCTTGGTCTTCCAAACTTCACTGTTGAAGTCTACCAAGTCGCGAGTGTACTTCCTGTATGTCTCCTTCCACACTGTCCTTGGGAAGGATTCAGAGTGAATGCTTCTCTTGCCGTAGAGTTTCCTCCAAATGCCGTCAGCGAGGTGAGGCGCGATCGGTCCGAGTAGAACCAGCATCGTCTTGAGACAGGTGTGAAGGGTACTCCATGCAGCTCTTTGATCCGCTTTGTCAAATCCGATCCCGTAAGCCCTTGTCTTCGCCATTTCGAGATAGTGCGATGCAAAGCTTCCCCACAGAAAGTCTCTCAGTTCGGTTGCTGGAATGAAGAAGTTGAATTCCTTGTAACCTTCAAGGCAACGCTTTGTAAGGTGAGATAGCTCGGACAGAATCCACTGATCTGCGGGCCGAAGTCTCGTCGGCTTGGCCTGGGGAAAACTGGATATGAACCTAGCTAGGTTCCAGATCTTTGTGAGTGTGTTTCTCGCCCCAGCGACTCTAGCGTCGGAATAGCGATAGTCGGAGCCGAGGCTTGTCTCAAGGGCCGACCACAATCTGAACGCATCTGCCCCATATTTCTCAAGAACCGGTCCGGGATCTACCACATTGCCTTTACTCTTACTCATGCGTTCGCCCTTCTCGTCCAGACCCATTCCTGTGATCCAGACATGCGTGAAGGGTCGCTTCCCTGTCAACTGGAAGCAACGTAGGATTGTATAGTGGAGCCAGGTTCTGACTATGTCTTTGCCTTGAGGCCTGATAGTAGCCGGGTAGGTTCTCTGATAGAATAGTTTGTATTTCCCTCCATACTTGGAATTGTAGAGCGGTGAGATTCCGGAATCCATCCACGTATCCAGAATTCTTGTTTCTCCGCTGAATTCGTCATGGCTACAGAAAGCGCATTTCTTGAATGGTGGCGGGTCTCGCCATGGCCGGTAATACAGACCGGGCTTCGGCAGATTTGCGCGTCCACACTTCTTGCAGTACCATATCGGGATCTCAGTCCCGTAGTATCGTCGTCTAGAAATAGGCCAGTCGATATTGATGGACCCTATCCAGTCCAGAAGAATCTGTCTATGAGTTTCAGGATGAAACTTGAGGGTCTTCGCGATCTTGGTCAGTTGTGGGACAAAATCGAGCTGCTTGAGATAGAACTCTTTCATCGGAATGATCTCAATTGGATCCCATGATCTCTCGCAAGTGGGCACCTCGTGCGTGATAGTCAATATCCGCCTCACCAAGCCCCTAGTGGTCAACTCCTCGACCACCTTCCGCCTAGCTTCTTCAACCGTGAGATCGCGGAACTGGCCAGCGGCTTCAGTCATCCGTCCTCTCTCGTCGATTGAGATGACCTCTCCAAGACTCAGTTCTCGGAAGAGTGTAACATCGTGGTAATCACCATAACTGCAGATCATGACTGCGCCTGTGCCCTTCTCGCGTTTTGCACCGGGGTGTGGTCTGATCTCCACTTCTCTCCCGAAAATTGGGACGACTGCGTGTAATCCGTGTAGTTTCTTGTAGCTCTCGTCCTCAGGGTTCACAATAACGAGCTGACAGGAGCTCATTAGCTCAGGTCGAGTTGTGGCGATTACTAGCTCCTCGCCGTTCTCTTTGACTCTGAAGGCTATACTTACTAGTTTTGTGGGTTTCTCTTGGTATATGATCTCGGCATCGGCGATTGTCGTCTGGCATCCGGGACAATAGTTGCTTGGATACGTGCTTTCGTAGATGAGTTTCTTCTTCCAGAGCTCAATGAAGGTCCTTTGAGTCAGCCTTCGATAATCTTCCCTGTCTGTCCTGTATTTGTTCGCAAAATTGGAGCTGAGACCCTCTCGCTTCATGAGTCCCACCATCTCAGCTTCCAATTCATCTAGTGCCTGTGCGCATAACTCGATGAATTTCTCTCGATCCTGGGAACGCATTTCGATCTTGTAGGTTGTCTCAACGTAGCGTTCTACTGGCAGCCCGTTTCTGTCAATTCCTATTGGAAAGAGGGTCTCATAGCCTAAAGCGCGAGATGTCCTCGCGATCATGTCTATCTGCGCATAGTGAGCTAGCGCCCCAATGTGCCATGGTCTCCCGGAAGGATAGGGTGGCGGAGTATCTATTGTGAAGATAGACTTCTTCGTGTTGACGTTGAACTTGTAGAGTCCTTCCTTCTCCCAGAGCTGTTGAGTCAGGATCTCCGTGCTATGGTCCCATCTCTTCTCAACAATCTTCGGCGTGAACGCCGAAAAAACCGAGAGTGAGGTGCTACCCTTGTTCGCAATCGGAGTCGAAGAGAAAGTCTCCTTTCGATCCTGAGCCGACGATGGCGTAGATCTAGGCTCTTCGCTCTTTGGAAAGTCCGCCATCGCGATCGACAGAGTCGACCGCTTCTCCCCCATTTAAGGCGTAAAGACCGACCTGCAGAGAATTGGCGCGGGCGCAGTCGCCTGTGTTATTGGGGTGAGAGCTTCAAGACGGGAATCGAAACGGCCGAATCTACTGAGACCAATTGGAGGGATTGATAGACGGGGTCAAATCTTTAATACGGAATCAGACGAGCCAGAATTCAAGGACGGGTCTGAAACAAGCTCGGGGCGGTATGAAGGTAGTTTTGGAAGCAAGCTTTGCTTGTGATACTACTGTTGTACTGACCTTTTGGTTGTTCAACTCGACTTTGGAAAAACAAGAGTAGAATCAAAAATGGAAGGCGGAGGAGAAGAGAAGCCCCGTAGAAGCTACGGTAGAAGAGGAGGCAGTTATGGAAGAAGAGGCGGTGGAGGTTATGGTGGAGGAGGCAGAGGTGGAGGGGGAGGCTATGGCCGTGGAGGCGGTGGAGGTTATGGGAGGGGAGGCGGATACGGAGGCCGCGAGGGCGGCGGGAGAGGTTTCGAACGCGATCGAGGTCCGGTCCCTGTAGAGGAGGGTCAGGAGATCGATGTCACCATTGATTCAGTCGGTAGGAGGGGCGACGGGATCGCCCGCTTCAACAACTTCGTCATATTCGTCCCAGGAACTAACACCGGCGACAAAGTCAAGGTCCGAATAACAGGCGTGAGGAACAACTTCGCGACCGGAGAGGTCGTCACAGGGGTAACAGAATGAAAATCGCCGAGCTAAAACCGGGAATGAGAAGAGTTGACGTGAAGGGAAAGATCGTCGACGTAGAGAGTCCTAGAGAAGTACAAACAAAATTCGGTCCCGGCCAAGTAGCATCGGCGACTCTCCAAGACGAGTCCGGAAGTGTCAAGGTCACATTGTGGAACGAGAACATATCAAAGGTCGCAGTCAATGACACGGTTGAAATTCAGAACGGTTATGTTGACTCTTTCAGAGGAGAACTCCAACTCAACGTCGGACGATACGGAAAGCTGGCCAAGGTAGAGTAAAGACATGGCAATTACGGTTTTTTGGACCAGGGTCCGCCAGCGATAGGATTCTTTCTATTTTTGAACGAAGACCTCGGCCGTCGGAGTCTCGGCAACGGTGCCCAAGGTATACCTTGACAGCACCGTCTTCCTCTGCTGATTTTCGACTTGGGCCACAACTTCGATGAACCCCTCCAACTTTGTCCCCGCTATCTTCTTTCTTAGAAGCTGGTCAACTTGGAATATGCCTGACTCGTTGTACATGCTGATTTCTACGATGACTGGTTTCTGCTTGCTCTTCCTGATCTTCACGTCTCGTATCGACATCGCGGAAAGCGCGTGAATATCCTTCTTCCCCGCGGTAAAGGGAATACGCGCGCGGCCTTCCTTCATGTCGAGAGCATCTGCGACTCTGACAACGCCGGCTTCCAGCGTTAGCTGGGGAATCTCTGATTCGTGAGCGTAGATTGTGTGCAGAGTCTCGGAGGTTATGATTGCTCGTTCCTTTTCATCATAGATCCCTTCCAGCAATCTTGGAAGTAATTGAAATGCCAGCGGAACACTGAACATGTGATGGTTCTCTCTGTGAGCTATCATTCCTAGATCGTGAAGAACGGCGCCGAGGAATACGACTACCTCTGCGTCCTCGTTTGTCATCTTGTGATCTGTAACTATATTGGGCTTGACATTTGCTTCCAGGAGATTGCGCAGGATTTTCAGTGCAATGTTTGAGACGATTGCGAAGTGAACTGGGCCGTGGTCTGAAAGACCCAGTCTTCTCACGGCGTTAACATTGATGCATTCCCAGAGGCTCTGAAGGTATTGGTCACCGTTGACGCGATCCAGAACCGCCTTCAGTTTGAGGTTCGAATTATACGGTAGGTTGATCAGAAATTCGCACCGGACGGGACAGGCCTAGTGAGGAAGGACTTCAAAAATGTTCTCGAACTTGAGGGAACAATCGAAAAATACTCATCACCAACCCTGTCCTCACCAATGTCAGGACTGTGAAATAAGCTGCCTCACAAGAATGTCGAATACGAGGTTCGAAATCGCAGCGCGTGGCTCACGATGAATCGGCCAGAGGCACTCAATGCCCTCTCCAAAGACATGTTCCGAGAGCTTGAAGCGAATCTGAGAAATGCCTCGAAGGATCGAGCCATATCATCGATTGTCGTCAAGGGAGAAGGAAGAGCATTCTCGGCAGGATTAGACGTGAAGGAAGTGAGCGGATTCGCATCCCGCCGGGAAGCCCGCGAGTTCGTCTACAATCTCGTCAGGCCATTTTGGAAACGATTTCTAGGATGCGAGAAGCCAATTATCTCAATGGTCGACGGTCCCGCCTACGGTGCAGGTGCGGAGATCGCGCTCGCCTCTGACCTGGTTGCGGCATCGACAGGATCCACGTTTGCCTTCTCCGGCGGAAGGGTCGGCGCGCTCTGCTGCATCTCTGCCGCAATAGGCGAATTCTCCATGATGGGTAGGAAGCTCGTTGAAATGAATCTAACCGGAGCACCAATCAGCGCAGACGAAGCGCGATCTTACGGGCTTGTAAACTACGTTGAAGAGACTACTCATCTACGTGAACGCGTGGACTTGATCTTGAATGAAATACGAAACGTTTCGCCAATCTCAAACGCTAGCTTCAAACGCATTCATCGAGGTCTTTTCACAACACGTGCCATAGACCTTGCGCATAGGGAGCTCTTCAGAACGATTACAAGCCCTGACTTCGAGAAAGGTGCAACTGCTTTCAGAGAGAAAATACATCCCAAATACTATGACTAGTCGCATCCACAGAGGGAGCCAGACTTGGAACCCTAGCCGGTAGTGAAAGAGTCCTTATATCGTATTGTCGACGTAACGCTCTCGCTGGATACGGGAACCCCGCCCTGGCGAGGACCAACTTCTGTAAAACGGCAAGGGAAAGAGATAGAGGTGTGTAGAAACTGAGAGGAAGAAATTGGAAAGGAAGAAACATCCGATCGGAGATGAAGGTGCTCCAGTGTCCGCGCTGTCACGAGAACATTCGACTGGACAAGTACTCCGCGCACATCGCTACCTGTCCCCAACCGGCAATGGCGCCGAGCACTACGGCATAACTTCGGAAAACCTAACGGAAATCGCAACTTTATCGTATCTCATTCGCAATAGCCAGACGCTCTCAGCCGCTTGGTTCCCTCGGACCTTGGAACCGCACGCATAAGTGAGCCTGCCAGGCTCAGACCCAAACACGTTCATCAAGTGTGAAGTACGGTAAACGTCTAGGACGTTACGTAAAATTACATTTTCGAAACAGAAACAAGCCTTCCTTTCTAGACCCCGGGGGGTACGTCAAAACAAAAAAAGTCCTTCACACTTTACCCGCAGCGCTGCCAATTCTTTTGGCGCCGGGAGTGGGATTCGAACCCACGCGGCCCTAACGGGCCACAGGCTCTCAAGGCCAACGCTCCCCAAAGAGGAGAACTGCGCCTTTGGACCCACACAGACGGGTTAATCCACTCGGCCCACGAGACACAATCTCACAGATTGCGTAATCCCGGCAAGCTAACCCGCATTCAGGTCAAAGAAGCATCTCATCCTAAACTCACCTAATAAACGGTTCTTGCAAGCAGACCACTCCGAACCAGTTGTCAGACGAAAATCAGGGGGCAGAGGGACACAGATTTCTCGAACATACGACAGACGCTTACATAGAAGCCTGGGGCCCGACACTTGAAAGAGCATTTGCTCAAGCCGCAGAATCCTTCTACGAGACGATGCTGGACCTTCAGAAAATCGACCCCGTCTTAGAGGAGCATGTCCGAGCAGATGGCCATGACAAGAAGGAGCTACTCTACAATTGGCTAGAACAACTACTCCTAGTGTTCGATATCAAAGCGATGGTTTACACCTCATACGACATCGTTATCGCGTCTGAAGAACCCACAGTATTCAAGCTACGTGGGAAGGTTAGAGGCGAGAAATATGATCCGGGAAAGCACGGAGCTAAGACTGAGGTAAAAGGAGTGACATACCACTTGATGACAATCGAAGAAAGCGCGAAGGGAGCTAGGGTCAGATTCATTCTGGATCTATAGCCTGCCAAGTGCGAGAGAAGCAGTTTTGAAACTACTAGCCCACCCAACGACACTTATAGTTAGGTAGTCGTTCAACGTCTTGACGAACGAATGAGCACCCAAGCCTTGAACTCTTGGAGCAGATCAAGCGCAGACATCCCCATTAAGCAAGTATCTCAAAACATCTGGGAGGTACCGCAGGACCACCAGCCCGGCATGAAGGTCCCAGCGCGAATCTACGCCGACGAGGACCTACTCGCCAAAATGCGCACCGACCGAACCATCCAACAATGCGTCAATGTCACCCATCTCAATGGCATCTACAAGTACGCCATCACGATGCCGGACGGACATGAAGGCTACGGATTCCCGATAGGAGGAGTAGCTGCAACAGACTATGATGAAGGAGTAATCAGCCCTGGAGGCGTTGGCTACGACATCAACTGCGGAGTCCGCCTCATTCGGACAAATCTCACTGAGAATGAGGTGCGGCCAGAACTGTCCCGGCTTGTGGATACAATTTTCAACTTCATACCCTCAGGCCTCGGAAGCCGGGGACAGATCAAACTTAGCCCGATCGAGCTCGACAAGGCGATTACCGATGGCCTCGATTGGGCCATCGACAAAGGATACGCTTGGCCTGAGGATCCGAAGACAATCGAAGAAGAAGGCTGCATGGACGCTGCCGACCCCTCAAAGGTATCAGGCAGTGCAAGAGCACGCGGAGCACCTCAACTTGGAAGTCTTGGAAGCGGCAACCACTTCATCGAGATTGAGAGGGCAGACCGGATTTTCGACGAACGAGTTGCCCAACGCCTAGGAATCCAGAAGAAGGGACAAATCTTGGTTCTCATCCATACTGGTAGCAGAGGATATGGGCATCAGATCTGCAGCGACTATTTGAAAGTCATGGAAAGGGCGACGGGCAAATACAACATCAACTTACCCGACAGAGAACTAGCCGCCTGCCCGAGCAAGAGTCCTGAGGCTGAGGACTACATCCCAGCCATGTCCGCTGCATGCAACTTCGCCTGGATCAACAGGCAAATGATCACTCACTGGGCCCGACAGGCTTTCGAAAAGGTATTCGCGAAATCTCCAGATTCAATGGACATGGGAATCGTGTACGATGTCTGTCACAACGTCGCAAAAATTGAATCACACCAAATCGATGGTGAGGCTACAAAAGTCATTGTCCATCGAAAAGGCGCTACCCGCTCTTTCCCTCCGGGGCATCCAGATGTCCCAGCCCAATACAGAGATGTTGGACAACCAGTTCTAATCCCAGGAAGCATGGGAACAAGCAGCTGGGTCCTGATAGGCACACCCAAAGCAATGGAGTTGAGTTTCGGAACCACCGCCCATGGCGCTGGAAGGTTCATGAGCCGTTCCGCCGCCAAACGAAAATGGCGCGGAGCAGACTTGAAGAAACAGCTAGAGAGCAAAGGGATAGTCATCAGAGCGGCAAGCATGGAGGTTGTCGCTGAGGAAGCACCTGACGCCTACAAGGATGTAGACAGAGTCGCAGATGTAAGCGACCAACTTGGAATAGGAAAGAAAGTTGTCCGCATGACACCCATCGGAGTGGCGAAAGGATAGTGCTTAGCCGAGAAATCGTACATGCCTATCTTTTCTTGTATTCGTTGATTAGATCCGTAGGAGTCGGATCGATCCTCCTCAGCATAGCAAGGTACAGGGACACATAATCGAGCAGAAGGATCGGAGACAGCAACCTGGAAAGCCTCCCTCTCCCAGCGACTCGCACGTCGAGCGGGTCAGATCTGCTGGCCGAGCCTATCGTAGAGCGGAACGCACGAACAATTGAACGCTCAAAAGCGGTCTCTTGCGCATCTCGAATAATCACCGGCAACATGTTATTTCTCCTATGCCAACCTTCAACCTCGTTATGCCCTGCCTCCGGCAACAAGTCGTATTTCGCGGGCAATTTACTGTTCTCCGCAAGTTGGTTCTTGAACCTCCGTGCAACCGATGACATTCTCTGCAAAGAATAGATCACGAGCAAATGGCCGACGAGTTTCTCGGCTAAGCTCTTCGCAGGATTGTTTACCCGAGGAGTTTCGACGCGGCAACGACGCCTGATGCGAACAAGCTCCCGAGCAGCAATAGATCTCTCTCGTGTGGTTGAACGGACAAGATTCGCACTCTCCAGGGCAACTGCGGCTGCAACAACCAATTGGCCAAGAGCAGCTCTCGGAGCCAACGAAGCTTCGACCTGAAAGAATGGTGCCTTGAAGCGATTACAAAGGGAAGCGAGTGATCCCCCGTGTCCAATACCTATAAGGGCACTGCCTCTATTCTTCGCCGCTTGAAACGCGACTAGTGTCTCTGAAGTCTCACCAGAGTAGCTCATCGCGATGAACAGCGTTCCCGCATTTACGAACGCGGGCAATCCTGGCTCTCGATGTACCAGCGCTGGAACCGGCAATGCCTCTTTGAGCCAATCCAAGACTACGTCCGCGGCACTCGCCGATCCTCCCATCCCCATTAGAACGACGCTTTGGATCGAGGACCTTGTTTTGAGAGCAATTTCCCGCTCGTCTCTAGAACGAAGAAAAACATCGGGAAACCGATCGATCGCACTGACCATGTTAGATGAGTCTATCTTCGCAAGGACCTTCAGATCGTCCAAATCGACATGCAACTTTTGGCCTTCCTAACTACGACTCTCGGTCCCGAGATTGGCTAATATCTTGTGGTTGTAGCCTTGTGAACCCTATGATGGAGGTTCGTAGAAGACCCCAGCGACTCTCAGTCGCACTTCCTTCATCGTTTACGAAAGATGTGCCGCATCTGAGAGAGAAGACCAGCCGAGTCGGCCTAATCGCACGGTCCCTCGCAATCTTCCGAGTCGACGAAGTTTTGGTCTATGACGACCGAACCGGGAGTGGTTCAGCTAGGGAGGCGAACCTCGTAGAGAAGCTACTCGCATATCAGGAAACACCTCAGTATTTACGGAAGACATTGTTCAAGCAAGACCCCGATCTTCAATTTTCTGGAATACTGCCCCCTCTACGAATTCCCAGCCATCCAAACATTGGAGAGCCTCGTAAAGGCGAGATTCGTGAAGCGCTCGTGCTCGAATCGGGAGCACGGTCAATCGTAAACGCGGGATTCAGAGCGATGGTTGAGGTCTCTTCGAGGTTGAAACTGCTTGAGAGAGTGACCATAGAGCTCGTCCAAACATCGCCGCAGCTTAAGGGAGAACTCGTTGAGCCGACCCGGTTACCTATATATTGGGGATTCAGGGTCACTCGAACCAATCTTACGCTAGGTAGACTGATTAGGAGCAGAAGCCAGGACTTGACAATCTCGACCTCTCGAAGAGGGAAGGGGGTACGCGAAGTTCTAAGCGAACTGACACTTCGATGGAAATCTTCGCAACGACCACTCGTCATCTTCGGCTCGCCCTCGGAGGGTGTCCCTGAGATTCTTGCCAAGGAAGGAACCGATCTCACAAAGATCGCTGACTTCAACCTGAATATGATTCCGAGTCAAGGAGTGGAAACAGTCCGGACAGAGGAGGCAATCCTTGCAACAATGTCTATTCTGAACTTGTTAGAGGAGAGGTAGATGGGTCACCGAAAGTATAGCGCTCCCAGAAGGGGGTCCCTGGCATATCTTCCCCGTGGAAGGGCGAGTCACTGGGCGCCGAGAATTCGTTTTTGGCCCGACTACGAAGGTCCACCACGCCTCTTGGGATTTGCAGGCTTCAAGGCGGGAACAACTCATGTCACCGTGATTGATAACCGCCAGGGCTCCCTGAACTATGGCAAAGAGGTAACTTTCCCCGTGACAATTGTCGAGACTCCGCCTCTGAGGGTTACCGCCTTGCGTTTCTACGAAACGCTGAATGGGGGATTGCAGGCCATTGGGGAAGTGTGGTCCAACGACCAGACTAAGGATCTCCAGAGGAGAATCAAGACGCCCGAGAAATTTGATGACGTAAAAGCTTGGGAGACGCTGGGTCAGTCGGCGGGCAAATTATCAGAAGTAAGAGCAGTGGTTGCCAGCCAGCCACGAATCACAACGATCGGTAGAAAGATACCTGACCTATTTGAAGTGAAGATCGATGGGGGAACTGTTCAGGAGCAACTCGAGTTCGGGAAAAAACTTCTTGGAAAGGACGTCAAGGTCTCGGAGGTCTTCAAAGAGGGAGGAGAGGTCGATGTAATCTCCATCACCAAGGGTAAGGGAATCCAAGGCCCGGTGAAGAGATGGGGAATAAAGAAACTCAAGCACAAGTCGAGAAAAACAGTCAGAGGAGTCGGATCGATTGGTCCGTGGCATCCGCACTACGTAATGTACTCAGTGCCGAGAGCCGGACAGATGGGCTTCGCCCAGAGAACCGAGCACAATAAACAGATCCTGAAGATGGGAAACAACGGCGCCGACGTGACTCCGAAAGGAGGATTCCTGCGTTATGGACCAGTGAAGGCAGAATACACTGTCTTACGAGGATCAATTCCGGGACCTGCCCGAAGACTAGTTGCTCTACGATACCCCGCTAGAGGCAACCCGACCGGGGAACCGCCTAAGCTGGAACAGTTGAACCTCGCGTCGAAACAGGGAGCGTAGACAACCCCTGTCAGCCGACTTGGTCCGAACTGCACATGTTCTCAACGTTGAAGGAAAATCAACGGGAGAGGTACCCCTACCTCAAGTCTTCCAGACGGTCCTAAGATTGGATGTTATCAGGAAGGCGACGATCGCTCAACAATCCCACAGTTTCCAACCCCAAGGGCGGAACCTAATGGCCGGAAAAAGAACAACAGCCGAGTCGTTCGGAGTTGGGAGAGGAATATCGAGAGTCCCACGAATTGGTGGACACGGACCCTTGTCTGGCAGCGCGGCCTTCGCCCCAGGAACGGTGAGTGGAAGGATGGCATTCCCCCCAGTCACATCCAAGACACTCGTTAAAGAGATCAACCAGAAGGAGAAAAGACTGGCATTAAGGGCAGCAATCGCCGCAACCGCATCGGATCAAGTCGTCCGCGGTCGAGGTCACAAGTTCGACGAAGACCGAATACTACCACTAGTCGTAAGCAATGAAGTGGAGAACCTCTCGAAAGCCTCTGACGCCAAACGGTTTCTCACGTCCATTGGCGTCTGGGATGACGTCGTGCGAGTTCAAAAGAGCAAGAGAATCAAAGCAGGAGCGAGGGTCCATGCCATCGGACCGCTTATCGTGGTCGGTGAGGATAAGAACGCAAGAAAGGCTCTTCGAAACTTTGAAGGCCTGGACGTGGTTCGAGCCGCAGACCTCAGTGTTGAAGCCCTAGCACCAGGTACACATCCCGGAAGGCTGACAATTTGGACCGAGTCGGCGATTAAGGCACTAGCAGAGAGGAAGTGGTAAGACAAATGGCCCGGCTAGAATCTGAACTCGTGATCGTCTACCCGATGATGTCGGAAGACACCGTCAAACTGATTGAGGGAGAGAACAAAATCACTTTCATCGTCAACAACAGAGCAACTAAGAACGATGTGAAACGGGCTGTGGAAGAACTCTACGAAGTAAACGTTTCCCGAGTGTTCACACTTACAACCCCAGAAGGAAAGAAGAAAGCATACGTCAAACTTAGCCCAGAATCAAAGGCCTCTGACCTAGCAGTAAAACTGGGAATACTGTAGGAGCGATTTGGTGTCGCATGGGAAAGAATATTCTGGTCCAGAGACGTGGAAGAGGCTTCTTCATCTTCAGAGCCCCTACGCATCGAAGACTACATCCCACAGGATACAATTCGGTAAACGGGCATAGCACAGGCTTCGTCAGAGATCTTCTCCACGAAGTCGCCCGCGGAGCTCCTCTAGCCCGGCTAGTTGTAGGGAGCAACGGCGACGTCTACATTCCGGCCCCTGAGGGAATGTACGTGGGACAGACCATCGAAATCGGGAGCGAGGCACCAGCGGAGACAGGGAACATCAAGAATCTCGGCAGAATCCCAGAAGGAACAATGATTTGCAATATCGAACTCCGTCCCGGAGACGGAGGTACTATGGCACGCTCCTCCGGGAGCTTTGCACTGGTGGTCTCTCACAGCCCCGCAGGAACTGAGCTTCGCATGCCCTCCGGTCGGACTATCCACGTGAACGATAAGTGTCGAGCGATGATTGGAGTGGTCGCTGGAGCAGGTCGCACTGAGAAACCGTTCTTGAAAGCTGGCCCCAAGTGGTTCCTACAAAAGTCTCGGGGCCGCAAGTGGCCCGTAGTCAAGGGTCAAGCAATGATAGCGGCATCTCATCCTCACGGTGGCGGTAGACACAAGCACGCAGGCAAGCCTACAACTGTCGGACGCGATACTCCTCCTGGAAGGAAAGTGGGCAACATTGCCGCTCGCCAGACGGGAAGGGCTAAGCGTCGCTCAGCGCGATAGAGGCCGGGAACATCCTTATCATGCACGTCGCAACGCAGAATGATGCAATGCGGGTGAAGAGCTGCGCCTAGACAGTTCACTTATCGAGGCCATTCAGTCGACGAACTGAAGCAGATGTCGATGGACGAGTTCATCAAGCTCCTCCCCTCACGACAGCGCAGATCACTCCTCAAAGGACTCACCAATGAACAGAGGATCCTCATGGAACATGTTCGCCAGTCGAGGAAGGAGAACGGCGGAGAGCCTGTGCCTGTAAAGTCTCATGTCCGAGACATGATCGTTATCCCTGAGATGCTGGGGTTAACTCTCCAGTTACACTCTGGCAAGGAGTACGTCGCCATTGAGATCAAGCCGGAGATGATTGGACACTTCGTAGGAGAATTTGCGATTACAAATCAGAAGGTGGTTCATGGAACGCCGGGGATAGGCGCGTCGCGGTCGAGCATGTACGTTCCCCTCAAGTAGATTCGATTCTGAGATTACTCGCCGCGTCTGAAACTGAGATATTTCACCGCCTCTATTTGCGGTCTCCAATTCGTACGTTGATCAGGAAGCTACTTCCTGACCACTCATTTTCATTCGATTAAGTTATTACGATGACAGCTAAAGTTGGTGGTGAAGGTGAGCGCTAGACGCCCGCCTCGAGAGAGCCGGGCTGAGAGAAGACGGTGATCTTCACAGTGAGGCTTTGGTGTTAGTGTCGCGGGCGACAAGGAACCCTTTTGCAAGGAAGGGTTTCAATGCGAAACTCGCCTTCCGGCCCTATCTTCCGAAATGAACGTGGAATAGTCTAGAGGCTTTTAGCCGAGATGCGGAAACAAGTCTCTCCCGGAGGCGGACATGAGCCTAGAGCAACGTCTTGAGCTGGTCAAAAGAGGAACTGTCGAGATAATCCAGAGGTCTGAGCTAGAGAGGCTCTTGGGGGAGAAGGAGCATCCTCGGGCCTACTGGGGGTTCGAGTGCTCCGGAACGCAGGCATGTCCCGCACGGAATGATGCACATCGGCCAAGGTCTCGTATGTGCCTCCAAGATTCAAGACCTAATCAAGGCAGGGTTCCACTTCATAGTCTTCCTGGCCGACTGGCACTCAATGATCAACAACAAATTCGACGGCGACCTTGAAAAAATCCGAACGGTAGGCCGATACTACAAGCACTGTTTCACAGCTCTGGGGGTCCCAGACAACAAGGCCGAGTATATCTGGGCCTACGAACTTGCGGAAAAATCTGACTATTGGGAGAAGGTGCTCAGAATTGCGAGAGCCACGACAACTCAACGGGTTTTGAGAGCTATGCCGATAATGGGACGGGACATGCAATCGAGAGAGAACGACGCAGCGACAATCATCTACCCATGCATGCAAGCTGCGGACATATTCCAGATGAGACTGGACGTTGCATGTGCTGGAATAGACCAGCGTAAGGCCCACATCCTCGCCAGAGAGGCAGGAGAGAAACTCGGTTGGGGCAAGCCGGTTAGTCTTCACACTCCCATGCTGATCGGACTTGCCGGTGTTCAGAACACACCCCGCGACAGCTTCGATGAGGATCCTAAACTGAACCAGGTAATAGCTGCGAAAATGTCGAAGAGCAAACCCGAGAATAACATTCTGATCCATGATGAACCGGAAGTGATCGAGAAGAAGATCCAGCAGGCGTTCTGTCCACCAAAGGTGGTGGAAGGAAACCCGATACTAGAATACTATCGCATCCTCGTCTTTGAAAGCGGAGAGTCGCTAACGTTGAAGCGAGACCCGAAGCATGGCGGAAATGTTGAGGTGTCCACTTATGAGCAACTCGAAGGACTTTACGCTTCGGGAAAGATCCACCCGCAAGACTTGAAGACTAACATGTCGCGAATCCTCCTCCAGAAGCTAGAACACGTCAGAGAATACTTCAAGCGAAATCCACAGCCGTTGGAAGAAGTGCGACGATTAGAGAAGAGCTGAAAGGTAGTGTCTGGCTCAGGTCTGCGTGGAAACCTCCGGCGACTGCGGAATCCACGAGCTGAGTACTACGCGTGGAAAATGGAGGAGACACAGAGAATAATTGATGAGCTCAGAACTCAATCCGAAGCCGGGGTCCCAATCATCGTCGAGGGACGACGAGACGAAGCTGCACTCCGAAGACTAGGAGTAGCGGGAGAAGTGCACTGCTTGAAGGCACGAGGCGAATCCCGCCACGAATTTCTCGATAGGCTCGACGGAACAAAAGAAGCGATTGTGTTAACCGACTTCGACCGAGAAGGAAAGGAACTGGAGACATGGCTGTACAAGGAACTCTCGCAACGAGGAGTGAAGAGTGATCTCAAAATCTGGATCAGAATGCGATCCCTTGCCAGAACCGAGATCCGATCCGTTGAAGAGCTTCCGAGCTTCATGCGGGCCCTGGAAGCGAGAGCGAGAGGAATCAGACCAGTCACCCCGCAGCTTCCACGAAGCTAGTTGAGAGGACGTACAGCGTGCCTTCTGATGGACTGCGAGGCTCTCGTGCCTTGTGTGAGGGATTGTAGCTGGTGCGACCTAGTTTCTTCCGTTCTTCGTCCGAGTGCCTTTGGTCGATTTGCCGTTGCCGTTGCCGTTGCCGTTGCCGTGGAAGTAGTCTCGGAGTACCTGTTCAAAGAATATTGAGAGGCCGCCGACTCTGCCGTGATAGACGCGCTGGACTTCGCCGCGGACGAGGTTTTCTGACTGGTCGCTGAGCGATATCATCAGTTTGCCCATGTTTGTACCGGTTGTGTATGCTTTCATGCGTTCCGTTCATTCTTATTGACGAGAAACGGTTAATCCGTGACTGGTAGACCCGTGGATATCCACAGTAACTTGCGGGTGGTTCCTGGATATCGCTGGGAGACCTAGTATGTTTCAAGGCTTGAACATGTGAATCGAGTATAAATGCGAAAAGAATCATGGAAAGCGTGCTTCTTGCGTTCCTACCTTTCCGAGTATAAGAACGGAGAATCCCTCCAGTACAACGAGATTTCTCAGATCGGCGAAAACAGGCATGACCGATGTCTAGAATTCTGCGGCTTGTTTTTGGAAATCTTTCTAGGAGAGAACCTGTTCTACTCTGATCCCTGTCTTCGACAAAAGGCTCGCTTCTAAGACGATAAATAGCCTCCTTGCTCAGAACGGCGAACCCGAGCTGGACGAAGGATAGTGAGCGTCGCCAACTGGTTTGTTTTCGGGCTGACGATCCTCTTCTTGGTCTACTTCGTCTATGCGACTCCCATCATACTTCTCGGCGTCTGGCGTTACAAGAAGCGAGGGTTCGGTGAGGATCCGGGCGAGGACTGGGATCCCCCGAATGTCTCAGTTCTTGTTCCTGTGAAGAATGAAGAGAAGGTCGTCGGGAGATTGTTGGATGCGCTGGTCCGGCTGGATTATCCGAAGGAGAACTTGGAGGTTGTCGTGGTGGAGGATGAGTCGAGGGATCGGACGCTAGAGATCTGCAAGAGTTATTCCGTGAAATATCCGTGGATCAAAGTGTTTCATCGCGATGCGAGCCTCGGGAAGGGGGATGCTCTAAACTTCGCATTTCACCGGTCAGCGGGGGAGATTGTTGCGACGTTTGATGCGGACGATGTGCCGGAAGAGCAGGCTGTGAAGAAGGCGCTCCGATATTTCAACAGTCCTGAGACCGGGGCTGTTCACGGTTTTCATAGGACTCTGAATCTTCGGGAGAGCATTGTCTCGCGGCTCGCGGCGTATGAGAATTTCCTGTATCGACTGTCGAATGACGGCAAGTACGCGTTGAGATTGTTTGTCACGTTTTCCGGGTCTAACACGTTCTTTCGACGGACAGCGCTAGAGAGGGTTGGGCTATGGGATCCAAGATCCCTCGTCGAGGACGCTGAGCTGTCGGTGCGCTTTGCTAGAGCTCACATTGCTACGCGACTGGCCCCGGTGGAGTGTTGGCAAGAGATGCCCGCCCGAGTCGGGAGCCTGTTCAAGCAGCGGATTCGATGGTCTGGCGGTAACATGCTGACTGGGGTTAAGCACTGGAATGCGTGGAGGTCGATGTCTCTTGCGAAGACGCTTGATATGGAGGCGTTGATGATGAGCCCGATCTTGGCCGTGCTGACTTTCGTCGCATGGATAATTCTGGGATTGGGAATCGTCAAGGTAGGTCTTCCCTTTGAGACACTTCTTCCGCTATTCATAGTCATGGCCGCTGTCAACATTGTCTATGTGGGGACGCTGGTCGTCGCGGTCGTCTCGTCTGCGAGATCCAGCATCCTCTCCCATCTGGGCCTTCTGCTGGCGACCTATCCGTACGCGGCGCTTGTCTCGCTTGCTAATCTGGCGGCTATGGTACTCATCCTTCGTAGGGGTGCGAGGCTCTGGCTGAAGACCGAGAAGACGGGATACGTGGATAATCCGCTGCAGCTTGGATCCTCCTAGTCTGGGCTGGGAAGAATCTCGGGATTTGCTTGAAAGTGTGGGAAAGAACTAAATCCGCTTCCTCATGGAAGAGCCACGATTAAGAACCCTGATGAGTCCCAGACCACGAGATTCCCTGCTCATTATACGGGACATTCTGGCGGTTGCGGCGAAGCGTGCGTCGAAGACGGAGATCGTGTACCGATCGAACATTAACTTCGTGGCTGCGGAGAAGTACATTACCCGTCTATTACTACGAGGAATGCTTGAGACAGTGGTCGATGAGGGAAAATCGAAATTCCAGACAACACC
>WNGM01003599.1_pt1 | contig 18040 bp, 16 predicted proteins | sample 5400571 | NCBI WGS metagenome assembly WNGM01 (sample SAMN13153378, study PRJNA577476) | soil metagenome | isolation source: 100 cm soil or saprolite under Garry oak tree replicate 2 | place: USA:California | collected 2016-06-15 | reverse complement strand
CGAATCCGTTGAACCTTCATTGTAATCTCTCCTTCTCGTTGTAGAATTGGTCCTGGTGTATGTTCTACAACGTGTTAGAGAGGTCTCTTTCACTACGATTCAGGCGTTGTGGAGAGGGTTTCTTGCCGGTACAGATTTGCGGGATTATCGGCGCAGTTTTCTCCTCCATGTGGTATATTATCGGCAGAGTTGGCAGAGTTATCTCGCCAAAAACTGCGCCGATAATGCAACTAGACCGATAACAAGGAGGAGTTATGTGGAGTGAGATTGCCACTTGGCAGGAGTGGCTGAACCTGCGCCCAGATCTTTCCACCAAAACGATTGCGTTATACACGCAGGATGCTCGCCGCTTTGCTACCTGGTTGCAGAGTGAGCATCCCGGTCTCAAAGTGACCGAAGTGACCCCAGCCGATGCAAAAACCTATCGAGACCACCTCTTAGCCAAACGCTATGCCCCTACTACCATCAATCGTGCGCTCATCAGCCTCATGCTCTTCTTCGATACAATAGAGGGTACCAATCCCTTTCGCAACCTGACCATGATCGAGATCGTGGAACCGGCTCCTGTTGCTTTATCCAAGACCGAATGGAACGCGGTCCGGCGGTGTGCAGAGCAGCTCGTTCGTCGCGATCACGGACTGGCATTAGCTCTCGCTACTCTCTTCCGCTATGCAGGTCCTCGCGTCTCCGAAGTGGCTGCACTCCAGATACCGGACGTGCAGATCTCAGCACGGCGCGGGTTGCTCATCATTCGACGGGGCAAGGGACTCAAACATCGCGAGGTCCCGCTCGTCGGGGAAGCACGCGAACCGCTCGATACCTATTTCAACCACCGCGAGCATCTGGCTGAGCGCTGGCGAGAACGAGCAGTGATTCGTGGAGAAGCAGCGGTTGCCTGGAGTCACTGGCCAGATGGGCACCTCTTTCTCGGTCAACGTGGGCCTCTGGCTGAACGCGGCATTCGGGAGATTATTGCCAAACTTGGTCAGGCAGCAAAACTCTCTTCCCCTCTCGGCCCTCACGATCTGCGCCATACGTTTGCCAAAGCACTTCTTGATCCTGCTGCCTACGGACTGGACCGCCCCCCGATGCCTCTTCCAGCCATTCAACACTTGCTTGGCCATGCCGATATTGCAACCACCACCATCTACACACGGGTTTCTGCTGATGACTTGGCACGTATGATGGGCACATCTGAAGCGCTCTAAACGAAAACTGTGCCGCACTTATCTACTTTGCGGCTAGAGAGTGTCTTCCTTAACGCAGGGCCGAGGAGCGAAAAGTACAGCAAGCTCAACTACAAGGTATCATTGGGTTACCAATGATACCGAGGAGCTCTATACTCCACTCGACCACGCACATCCGCGTAGGGCGAAGAGGGCAGGTGGGCGCCTCCCACTGCCGGGAAAGAATGGTACAGAAGGAGCATTTCCCCACTTCGGAAGAAGCGGGTAGATACATCCCATGCACCGGGACGGTACAACATACGAGTGGGGCGCGTCCCCACTCACCGAAAGAAGGGTGGCAAGTGGGCGCGTCCCACCTGCCAGGACAGGGTTGAGAGCGCGCAGAGCGCGTCTTCCCTCTTTGCAACGGGTTAGTAGAGGTGAGTGATGAGAAAGTAGGCCAGCAAAAAGAGCAAGGGAACCGACACGGCCATGATCAGAACAACCGTGAGTCGGGACCTCCTGCGTCTCCAGTTAGCACGATCTACCGCCTCCTCCACTATCAGGTGCTGCCGCTCCTCCGTACCGGCCAGCATGCCAGCCACGTTGGATTGCACAGTCGCCGCAAAGGTGTACATTTGCTGCACCCCCCGCTGCGCCTGTTCGACGCCGTTCAGCGCAACATTCGACCACTGCTGAGCGACCTGGTGGCCGGTTTGCCACGCAGACCGCTGCTCTTGCAGCATCTGGAAGGCTGCATCGTGCCAGGCCGTTTGCCCCTGCAGTTGCTGCTGCACCTGCTGGTAGGCGACGTTCTGCCAGTCCTGCTGCTGGCGGAGTTGGTCAGCTTTCCGCTGCTGGCTTCCATCGAGCCATGCAGTGAGCAGTTCGGTCGCCAGGTAAACGACCTGGTGCTCAATCGCCCGCAGGATGTCATTGTACGTATCGGGGTCCGCGGGATCCAGATAGCTACACCTGGCATCGGCATCGATCAGGTCTGTGAGCGCCCTGTACAGGCCCCATTCCTTCACGATGAAAGCAAGCTGGGTGCTTGCCCCCTGGATGTGGTCTGCGCAGGCCAATTTCAGGGCTGCATCCCAGTAATTGTCCAGGTTCCTCCGGCTCTGCTGCTTCAGGCGTTCGAGCCAGTCGACGGGCTGTCCGCCGTTTTGCTGCATCCGCGCCAGAGTGTCCAGGTAGAGGACCCGGGCTTCGTCGCAGGCAGTGTTCACATCGAGGGTGAGAAACGGATTGTGGATAGTCGCGTTCATGGTTGTTCCTTTCTCTGAGGAAACTCCCAGGAACGAGGACAGCTCCGTGCAATGACCCGCACAGGAGACGATCCTCAAGGGGGTTTCCTGTGCGGGTGGTAGTAAACTGTCAACTACAAGGGACGATGTACACAACTTCTCGCTCAGACTGATCGCGGAGGGCTGAAATTTCCGTGTGCAGTTTACGCATATTGGCGAACAACTGCGCGGCTGGACAGATGACCACCATCAGCCAGAGCATCTTACAGGTACACGTTCCAGATGAATGTTTTCACCTTGCGCCGGCAGCACTCCTCCAGGTACTCACCTGTGCAGGTGGGTCTAGTGACAACAAACAACGGTTCGTATCCTCATGAGGACTCTTCCACTGTACCAGAGCGTGGGGGAAACGGTTCTGGCGCTCCACGGATGAGGAAAGGAAGTGATGCGGATCGCACCTGGGAAACAGGTGGGGGAAAGGAAACAAAAGAGACGAAAATACAAGAGTGCCAGATGCCTGGGAAGCTGCTCACCCCACCGCTGGTGGTGCCGGATACACGCTCGCTTGGAGTATTTTTCTGCATGGTCATTCTTGGGAAGATCTCTTACCCGGTAAACGGCGCTCTCTTTGCAAACGAGTTCCTGCAGCAAGTGAGGTTCTAGAGTAGAGTAGCATCAACCCCGCCGGTGAAAGAGTGATATACTAGAGAAGTACTATTTTCTCTCCTCGACATTTTCCACATGCGAGAGTGCCACTATGACGATTCTTTCTGATCGTTCCGACGTTGTACTTCAAGAGGTACAGATTGACAGTGAGATCGCCACCATCCTCCGCGCCAAATCTCCAACGGCTTCCTGTACCAGTTACGGGACCATCTCCAAGCGAGTGCAAAGTCCGTCAAATGAAAGTCCAAAGCACTGAGGTGAGGCATGGAAACATCGTGGTCGCGACGACCCGTCATCTACGAGATCAATACGTGGGTGTGGCTCAATGCATTGAGCCACCATTACAAACAGGCCATCACACTGGGCACTATTCCGATGGAACAGTGGGATGCGCTTGCCTCGCTCAGGGTGGATGCCGTATGGCTGATGGGCGTCTGGGAGCGAAGCCCAGAGGGAATTCGTATTGCGAACGAAAACGTAGGCCTGCAAGCCGATTTCCTTCGCGCACTGCCAGACTATACCTCTGCAGATAATGTCGGCTCGGCTTACAGTGTGCGTAGATACGTCGTGGATGCACATCTCGGCGGACCAAAGGGGCTCGCCACGGCGCGGCAGATGCTCACGCAGCGAGGCTTGCGCTTGATCCTGGATTTTGTGCCCAATCATGTGGCAGCGGATCACCCCTGGGTCTTCGAGCATCCTGAATACTTTGTGCAAGGGACACGCGAGGATCTGGCGCAAGCACCCAGTGCCTTTTTTGAGGCGAGTGGAACAGTGATTGCCAATGGACGCGACCCGTACTTCCCGCCGTGGCAGGATGTCGCACAGCTCAATGCCTTCAGTCCGGGCTTGCGTCAGGAAGCCGGCGAGACATTGAATTCGATCGCCGAGCAATGCGATGGAGTACGCTGCGATATGGCGATGCTGCTGCTCAACCGTGTCTTTGAGCACACGTGGGATGGGCGAGTCGGTGGGCACCCGCCAGAAGAGTACTGGTGCGAGGTGATCTCCGCCGTGCGGCTCCAGCACCCCAACGTGCTTTTTCTGGCGGAAGTCTATTGGGACCTGGAATGGGAGTTGATGCAGCTCGGTTTCGACTATTGCTACGACAAGCGGCTCTACGACCGGCTGGAACGCGACAGCGCGGAAAGCATTCGACTGCATCTCACTGCTGGTCTCGATTACCAGGACAAGCTGGTGCGTTTCATTGAGAACCATGACGAGGCGCGCGCGGCGGCAAGGTTCTCGCCGGAAAAAGAACGCGCGGCCGCGGTGACGATGATGACGCTGCCTGGAGCGAAAATCTTGTACGAGGGCCAATGCGAAGGATGGCGGGTGAGTCCTCTAGTTTTCCTGGGGCGCCGTCCGGTCGAACCGATTGATGCGGATTTGCGCGCGTTCTACCACACCCTGCTGGCAGCGGTCAAGGGAGCGGGACTGCGCGAGGGCGTATGGCAGCTGTGCGAACGCACGGGTTGGCCCGACAACAGCAGCTACTTGAACCTGGGAGCCTGGTGCTGGGACCAGGGCCGGGAGTGTTACCTGGTCATCGTGAACCTCTCGGAGGACCGATCGCAGGGTCGCATTCGGCTGCCCCGGAACGAACTGGCCGGAAGAACGTGGTATCTGACGGATGTACTCAACGGTGATATTTTCGAGCGGGATGGCGGCGAGTTGGAGTCAGCAGGCCTGTATGTGGATTTGTCTGCGTGGAGATTTCACTTCCTGCGCTTCCAATCCGGCCGGAGCGGCGGGTGAAGGGATTCCCAGAGTCAGCGTTTTTTTGTCGTTTACCACGGAAGCCCCTCTTGCCAGATAACTGCGAGCTTTCATTTCGTATGCCAATGAGTATCCCATAGTGGATTATGAGAGGTTGTGGCAGCGATTCCAAAGGGCGACCCACCTATCCACTCAAATTTTTAGTTGAATACTGTCCACATTTACATACAAACGAGCGGCTATTCTCAGTTTCATCACAGGTATTTCACAGACTCATCTCAAACAACTATTTTAAAATGATACTCGAAACCTCTACGGAAAGTGAGACTTTTCGCAAGCGCTTCACCTGGATCAGGATGATGGTACCTTCTTTTGATCGTCAGTTACGTCATCCCAATCTTGATGGGCACTTTGGAAATTGCCAAGGGCCTTGATCTACTGGACAGATATGTGCAGAGTTGACGATCAAATCCCGATTTCACTTCACTCTATTGTCAGGGAAACGTGACCTCTTCCTGCTCTTAATCATACCGAGAAGATGACCACCAAAAAGTTTGACCCAGTAGCGTCTACATATTGGCAAGGATTTCACCGTAGAGCTAACGGCATTCGAGAATCTGCACAGAAGTGCGCACATTTGCGAAAGGAAGGATTATGGCAACAAGCAGTACTCCTCAAGTCACCGATTTCACGCGTGATGTCATCGGGCGCTATGTTTTAGATGGGTTGGACGAGGCGCTCCACAGTGCTGACGTACATGCGCTGCGACCAGACGGCAGCTCTCAAGAAGACGCTCGTCCCTTCGATGTCATCGTGATTGGCGGTGGCAGCTTCGGCCCAATTCTGGCTCAACACTTGTTCAACAACGACAAGACGCATAGCCATCGTATCCTCGTGTTGGAAGCCGGGCGGTTTGTGCTGACCGAGCATGTCCAGAATTTGCCCATGCTAGGTCTCGACCCCCCAGGACCCACCCTCGTTGATCCGGGCACGCCACGCAATGAAGTATGGGGACTCCCCTGGCGTTCTAATGTGCAGGCCGGATTTCCAGGCCTCGCGTACTGCGTCGGCGGCCGCTCGCTGTTCTTCGGTGGCTGGTCACCGCAACTCCTGGATGCCGAAATGTTGGGTCGCTGGCCAGCTGCTGTCGTGACCGACTTGAACAACCAGTACTTCAATGAAGCAAGCCAGCAGATTGGTACCGATGTGACCAACGATTTCATTGATGGGCCACTGCATCGAGCACTTCGCCAGCAGCTCTTCCAGGGGATCAATAGCGGGAAGGTATCGAAAGCGATTCCGTTGAAAGAGCTGCCGCTTCATCTGAATGGTGTGCCGGCCAACGAGAAGAATGTGGCCAAGTTGGAAGCACCATTAGCTGTCCAGGGGCGTCCACCACGAGCAGGCTTCTTCCCACTCAATAAGTTTAGCTCCGTGCCATTGTTGATAGCAGCAGCCCGAGCCGCCCAGTTCGAGTCGCGCGGCGACGATGTGAAGAAGCGCTTCATGATTGTACCCGATTGCCATGTCACACGATTGTTGACAACCACAGACCAGGGCATGACACGAGTGACCGAGGTGCTTACGAATCGCGGCAGCATTCCCGTTCCCGAGCATGGCGTGGTCATTCTTGCCCTGGGAACGATTGAGAGCGCCCGTCTGGCCCTGATTTCCTTCCCGGCTCTGCCAAACACTAACCTGATCGGACGCAACTTGATGGCGCACCTGCGCTCTAACCTGACCATCCGCATTCCGCGTGAGGCTGTGACGGCTCTCGATCCTGCAGTTAGGAACCTGCAGGCATCGGCGCTCTTCGTCAAGGGCCGGCACACCTACGCTGATGGAAAAACCGGGCACTTCCACCTCCAGATCACAGCGGCCGGCTTAGACAAGCCGAGCACGGATTCCGAAGCCGAACTGTTCAAGAAAATACCGGATATCGACACGGTCGATCGGTTCCGCAGGGCCAACGACAGTACAGTCGTGATCACGGTTCGGGGCATCGGGGAGATGCAAGCACAGAACCCCAATAGTCGGGTCACACTAGGCGAGACAGACGAGTATGGCTTACCTCGCGCCTTCGTCAGCATTGCCAACCCCAGACAGCCGCAACAGGGGGAAAGTCAGCAAACGGCAAAGGACCGCGAGATGTGGGACGCGATGGACAAGGCAGCTGATGACGTGGCCAGGGTCTTCGCAGGCTCTCTGCCGTATGAGGTGCTGACACCCGGTGGCTTTCGACCAGTCCAGCCGAACCAGGTAGCCTCGGATGTGGCACCTTTTGAACAGCGCCGCGATGGCCTGGGGACGACGCATCACGAAGCGGGGACGCTTTGGATGGGCGATGATCCCAATACGTCGGTCACGAATACCGATGGGCGCTTCCATCACGTCGCGAACGCCTTCGTTGCGGCTCCCGCCCTCTTTCCTGCCCTCGGCTCTCCCAATCCCATGCTGACAGGCACCGCCCTGGCTCGACGGCTGGCGAACCATTTGGCGGCGCAACCGTTGCCCACTCCTGATGATGGCTTCACGCTGCTCTTCGATGGGAGCAACACCGACAAGTGGCGCATGTCGACCATCAAAAACCAGCCGGGAAGAGACAATCCTGGACGCTTTCTCATTGTGGATGGCGCGCTGGAAGCTGCGCCTGGGAGCGACATCGGGCTCTACTGGTATACCGAGCCGACACCGGCTGACTTCGTTCTGAAACTCGAATGGTTGAGCAGACGAGAAGACGATAACTCAGGCGTCTTCATTCGCTTTCCACATCCCGACAGCAAAGGCTACAACAACACCGCTTTCGTCGGGGTTGACTTCGGCTTCGAGGTGCAGATCGATCAGCGGGCGGCACCAGATGGTGCTGCCATCCACAAAACGGGTGCAATCTATAATTTCGCCGGGCCGATGAATCCTGACGCATTACCAGTACGTCCGCTTGGACAGTGGAACGAATACGAAATTCGCGTGCAGGGACAAACCTACACGGTTCTCTTGAACGGAAAGCAAATCACCTTGTTCACCTTCACTGTTGGGTCAGATGGCCAGCACCCTGATCGGGGTTTGCCTGGCACGGCGGATGCTCCAAGATACATCGGCCTGCAAACGCACACCGGGCGCGTGGCCTTTCGCAACATTCAACTTAAGAAGTTGTAAGGAGAGAAGGCAGGTCAAGGATGCGGATCCTCCATTTGACAACAGAATTTCCTCCAGTAATCTATGGCGGCCTCGGAACGGCGGTCGGCGGATTGGTGACCGCCTCCGTGCGCGCCAGAATGGCCGTGAAGGTGCTGCTCGTTGGAGAGACAGGCCTTGGAGGATATGGTCAACCGATCTCGGCAGAACAGGTAACGACCGATCAGGAGGAGAGAGCGGCCGATCCAGCAGGAGCGACCATCGTTCCTGTTTCCTGGTATGATGCGCAGGAAGTCGGTGTTCGCCTGGTAAAGCAATGGCAGCCGGATGTCGTCCACTTGCATGCCTTTTGGCTCTGGCCGGTTGCCCGTGCCATTCAGGAAGGGACGGGCACGCCTCTTGTCTACACCGTCCACTCGCTGGATCGCGCTGAGTACGAACTCGGCCAGGGGCCTCCCGAGTGTCTGACGCAGTGGGAAATGCAAGCAGCGGCTATTACGACGGCCGATCGCGTGATTGCGCTCTCGCGAAATGAGAAGGAGTTGCTCATCCAGTACTGCCCGGGGGTAAGCGACAGGGTGAGGATCGTGGGCAATGGTATTGCTGACAATTGCAAGGCTCACGGGGCGAGGAGAGAAAACGGGCGAAGTGAGCAACTGCAGGTGCTCTACATTGGTCGATTTGTGGAGCGAAAGGGCATTGGAGATCTGTTGGCCGCAATCCCCTTGGTGCTGGCAAGAGCCCCAGCCTCTCGCTTCGTCCTGATCGGCGGCCACCGGCATTGTAGCGGGGCAGAGATGGAACGCAGGTGGCTCCCTCCCGCCCTCTCACCGTACCGCAGCCAGATTTCCTTCATGGGCTGGCTTGCTCCTGATGAAGCCGAGGAATGGTATGAGAGGGCTGATATCCTGGTCGTGCCAAGCTGGTACGAGCCCTTTGGAATGGTGATTCTCGAGGGCATGCTTCACGGCTTGCCGATCGTCGCTTCCGCCATTGGTGGGCCGGCGGAAATCCTGGAGCATGAACAGACGGGGCTCCTCTTCCCACCGCGAGATGTGGAGGCGCTGGCAGGTGCCCTGCTCCAGTTCGTGGAGAATCCAGCCCAGCGCCGAGATATAGGCACTGCGGCAGTGGAAGAGGTGCACCGAGAATGGCTCTGGCCACGCATCGTGGAGAAGATGCGCTGCGTCTATCAGGAGATAATGTCACTCAAGCATCCACCGGCGATGTCCGGGCTCAGAACCTCTTAACAGGCAAACGAACTGGCTGTTAAATGCTTCCAAGAACCATCCTCCTGAAGAGGAAGGCGTTCCGTCACCTGATCGTCTTCATGCTATGTCTCGCCAAAGCCTGCCTCGAATACACTTCACTCAAAGGATTGGCGGCTCTCCTGTCCAAATGAAGGCATCATCACAAGGCTGCCTTTTGCTTTCTTGCATCATGGGCTTTTTATAAAGAGGGAGCATTAACCCCTCACTCGGCCCTTGCATTTTTGTGGAGACTCAAGTAGAATATAACCGTGGTTATTCATTCCTCTAACATCAGTTGTATTTATGCGGGGAAGTGAGTGCTTTGCGAGACGAGGAAGAGGAGATGAACATTTCACAGACGACGGATGCAACGGCAATACAAGCACCAGAGCGTGTTCCCTATTCGCTCTGGCAGCTGGTGCGCTATTTTTTGCGCCTGGGGACGCTCGGCTTCGGCGGCCCGGTGGCCCTGGTTGGATATATGCAGCGCGACCTCGTCGAGCAGCGGGGGTGGATCTCGGAGGCGGACTATAAGGAGGGCCTCGCCCTCGCCCAGCTCTGTCCGGGTCCACTCGCTGCCCAACTCGCGATGTACCTGGGCTACGTTCAGTACCGCATCCTGGGGGCGACCCTGGTGGGGCTAGCGTTTGTCTGGCCTTCGTTCATCATGGTGGTCGCTCTCGGCTGGCTCTATACGCTCTACGGTGGTCTCACCTGGATGCAAGCTGTGTTCTACGGAGTGGGTGCCAGCGTGATTGGCATCATCGCCCACAGCGCCTACAAGCTGACCACCAAAACCATCGGGCGCGACTGGCTGCTCTGGTCGATCTACCTCGTCACGGCGGCGGTGACCATCATTACCCAAACCGAGCAGGTGCTGCTCTTCATCGGTGCTGGCATCCTGGTCTGGTTGGTAAAGGCTCCCCCCGCACGGTTCTGGAAGCGATGGGGGAACGGGAAAACGAAGGTGCTCAGTCTGTCGCCAGTGCCTCTGGCAGCACTGCTCGCTGTGGGAGGCGCGACGGGTGGAACCCTCTGGACCCTCTTTACCTTCTTCGTCGTGGCGGGTGCCTTCGTCTTTGGCAGTGGTCTGGCCATCATTCCCTTTCTCTACGGGGGCGTCGTGCAGGGCCACCACTGGCTCACGGATCGCCAGTTCGTGGATGCGGTGGCCGTCGCCATGATTACCCCCGGACCGGTGGTGATCACATCCGGGTTCATCGGGTTCCTGGTGGCGGGCTTTGCCGGGGCCTTTTTGGCCGCCCTGGGGACGTTCCTCCCCTGCTATGGCTTCGTGGTCATCGCCGCACCTGCCTTCAGAAAGTACGGCAAACGCCCGGCGATAGCGGCCTTCGTCAAAGGCGTCACAGCTGCCGCCACCGGCGCGATTAGTGGAGCCGTCATCATCCTGGGACGGCGCACGATTACGGACATCCCCACCGTTGTGCTCGCGTTGGTGACCCTGCTTTTGCTCTGGCGGTGGAAGAAGATCCCGGAGCCGCTCATCGTCTTAGGAGCTGCTGTCATCGGGCTGGTCGTCTACTCGGCGCTCCATCATTAGTCCATCGCGAGGAGGATTGCCAGGTGGAACAGCCACAAGGAACGTCATGGGTGCTGCTCGTCTACAGAATTCCGCGCGAGCCGACGTCCAGCCGCGCCACGATCTGGCGGAAACTTAAACGTTTGGGGGCGCTGCTCCTGCATGATGCTGTGTGGGTGCTGCCCGCCACCCCCTGGACACGCGAACAGTTTCAATGGTTAGCGGTGGAGATTGGCGAACTCGAGGGAGAAGCCTACCTGTGGGAATCTCACTTGCTCTTGAATGGGCAGGCGGACGCGCTCATGCACCAGTTCCAGGCCCGTGCCGATATCGCCTATCAGGAGATCCTGAACGAGTTGGAGCAGGACGACGCGGACCTGATCGCGCTCTCACGTAAGTACCAGCAGGTGCGGGCGCAAGACTACTTTCACTCGGAGTTGGGCATACATGTGCGGGAGCGACTGATGGGTGCCAGAGGAGGATTTGCATCATGAAATGGGTCACCTGGGAGCAAGTGGGCGTGGACCGCATGGCCTGTGCCTGGCTCATCACGAAATACATCGACCGGGATGCTGAATTCCTGTTCGTTCCGGCAGGGCAGAAGACGCTCCCTGAAGGAGCGGAACCGTTTGACATCCCTGGTGTGCGGCTCTCCCATCACCGGGGGCACTGCACCTTTTACACCATGCTGCGGGAGTATGACCTGCGCGATCCGGTCTTGCAGCGCATCGCCCGCGTCGTTGATGAGGCTGACACCGTGCAGGATGTCATGCTGGAGCCTGCAGCAGCGGGCCTGGATGTGATCTGCCGGGGCATCCGCTTGGTCAGCCCTGATGACCAGGTCGCTCTGGAACGAGGAAGCCTCATCTACGATGCCCTGTATGCACAATTGCATGTCGAGGCACCTGAGGGATAGGAAACCTCGCCACGGATAGTTTACAAATCCAGGCAGTGACACTGACAGATAGCCTCTGGCTTGTTGGCAATAGAAGAGCTGGCAGATGAACATGTGCTTTCCCATAATTCCATGACAACATCAGCGCATAAAGTTGCCACTTTTTGAGCTTGATAAGATGAGTTTAAAGGCACAGCTTCGCCAGAATATCTTGCCGAAAGTGCAGATGGTCACTTGTAGGCTGCCGAAAGATTTTTCTCGTTTTTCGGAAATAGCAATCTTCTATTTACAGGTAAAAGCTGTTCTTGCAGTCTTCTTTTTACGGCAACATGCCGAGGGTTTTCGGACGATCAGTTGTCACGATGTCAAAAAAGAGTACCATGTGGTACTCAGCGAACACCAGCTCCACCCTATGCTTATATGAGCACACAAACGAGAAACAATGGTGCCCCTTCTACAACAACACCCTTTTTGTCGGTCTACCCTTATGGTATACTCATCCAAGAACAAAGTCATGTATCTTCGGTATCAGGATGCTCTCAAGGACCCGGCCAAACTCAAGGAAGTCGTCGCTCCTGACTTTGTCACCCATGATCTGCCGCCAGGAATGACTCTCGCGTAATTTCGCACGATGGTGAACGGTGTCATTTGACTTAATTCTAGGTTCTTCCACACTTTAAGTGAAGCTCGCTTGCTTGTTGGAATGTGACAAGGTTGCATGTGAAAAAGTCCTTTTGCGTGTACTTACAAGGCGTGGAGGACCCGTTGTTTTGGGGAAGGGTGAGTCCCGCTACGACCGCCGCTTTGTCGCGCTCAACGACAACTACAAAGCTCTGTAATTCGCGAATCTGACTGGCTTTGACGGATGAGAGCCAGTCATCCAGCTTCTCTCCTTCTCGATGATGAAGCAGGTGCCGAAACTTCTGGACCAGTTGGTATGTCGTGCTGGCGGTCTCACTTGCCTGACAAATAGCTGTAAGGGTGGTTTGCTCTTTGTCATCAAGAGTGGCTGGATCACACACAAACAGCCAAACAGCCTCCTGAGCGGAGAAATCTTGCAAGGGAATGTGGCCGCTCTCCGCTTTTTGAATGATGCGCACGTTCTTGCGCAAAGGAAGCAGGAAGCGATGAACCTGTCGTTCCTGTCCGGTGTAGCCTTGCATTTTGATTTCTCGATACAGTTTAGCTATTAAGAGGGATTACTTGTGATATACTGAGGAGATCAATAGAACATTTGATCGATATGAGAGGAGGCAGAGCAATGACCGAGATTAACTGGAATTGTTGTCCTTCTGTAGCTCAGAATCCCATCACACGGGCCTTCATTGAACAGATGGCAAAAGAGCGGAAGTCTCAGAGTACCATCGAGAACTACAGCCGTGACCTCGACGATTTTTTGAGCGCCTTCCCGGATATCCCTTTCTCAGAACTCATCGAGGCCGATGAAAGCCACATTGCTGACTACGTCGATTGGCTCTGGAAGCGAGAGGCGAAACAAAGAGCTGGGCAGCAGAGGGATCGCAGCAAGATTACCTACACTTCTGGGTCCAAACTCGCACCAGCGACGATCCGACGGCGCATCAGTACGCTCCGCAGCTTCTACCGCTGGAGTATCCGGCTCCGTTACCGGCGAGATACCCTCAATCCCGTTCGCGAAGGCATTCGAGGCCGAGAGCGTGGCCTTGTTCCTGTTCCCACCTCGGTTCCCTGGATTCCCGACGAGAGGCAGTGGAAAGCCATCTTGAAATATGTGCTGACGAGCTGCTCGCTTCGCGATCAAGTCATTGTGCTGCTCGCCCATGATGGGGCGCTGCGCCGTGAGGAGATTGTCCAGTTGCGCTTTGATGATATCGATTGGCGAACCCATACCATCGCCATTCGAGCTGAGACCACGAAGAACCACATGCCAGGAACCATCGTTCTCTCGCACCCAACCTTTATCCGGCTTAAAGAATATATCGAAGAAGATCGTGCTGCTCTCATCAGGTGCTACAGTGCTGACTGGAACGGCCCCATTTTCCTCTCCGATTCGCAAAGAAACCCAGGCCAGCCTCTCAGCAAATGGACAGTGAAAGACATTTTCGACCGTATTCGTGATGCCCTACATCTTCCCCAATTGACTCCCCACAAGATGCGGCACTTGATGCTCACGGAACTCAAAAAAAGCGGGATGGAGTTGCTTGAGGTCAGTCGCTACGGGCGCCACAGAAGGCTTGCCAGTACGGAAGTGTATCTGCACACGGATCTTTCGGATCTGGCACGTCAAGTCAATCAAGCTCATCATCATCTTGAAACGCTCATTGCACAGGTGGAGGCTGAGAGCCATGCAGAACAGTAATCTTTCTCACCAAACACCTGCCTCCTTCTCCCGCTGGCAGATGCCTATTCGGCCTGAAACATATCATGATCGTTCTTCTCACCTCACAGCTGAAGAGAAGGAACTCATGGAACTCTACGTGACTGCCCCGCCTGGATTCATGACGGGTGGACGAGCCAGGAATGTACTCCATCAACTGAGCCGGTTTGAGGCACCCTTCTTTGATGTCGTGAAGCTTGCTCCTTTCACCGATGTAGCCATTGCCGCTGGCCGTCGCCATCTCTTTGCATCTATGGCACAAACGGGTCTGGCTTTTTGGGCCTGGTCAAAGGAGACCTGGGTGGAGGTGATCCAGGCGGCGGCAGGGACAAAGATTGCATATGGAACCCGTTTCTGGATGCTTCTGCTGGCGTATCTGTTCTGCGATTTGCTCTATGTGGGACCATCAACAGCCTACTGGCCAATGGCAGAGACGATCTTCGGGCGGGATCTCGCCCAGGACGAGGTCAACAAGCTTCGCGCTCAATTACTTGCAGCTGGCTATGCTGGAGATCGGATAAAGGATGGGAGGTTGCGATGGATCACGGCTTTGTGCATGTTAGTAAACCGGAATCCTCTTGTTGAGACGTTTTCTGCCCAGCTTCTGGTCACGGTGGATGAGTTGCTTCCCGAAATGAGAGGAACTGGGTCCATTCAAGGCCGTTGGGCGCTGTTGCGTGTGCAACTGGCCCTGTGCTCTCTGGGCATCCTGGATGAACCGGTTCTTCTGGATCGGTCTCAGCAGAAAACGCCCTCTTTGCCTACCCTCTGGCAGAATGATCCTACAGTCGATCCTGCCTGGCTCGCCTGGGTCTGTGCCTTTTACGATCAAACCCCTACCTACGATGAGAGAAGACGACGTCAAATGTGCTACTCTTTGCTCATGGCAGGCAGATGGCTCAAGCAGTACCATCCAGAGGTTCGAGAACCCGCAGACTGGACGGAAGCCCTGGCGGCAGAATATGTGACCTACACCTGCCAGGCTCAGCTCGGTAAGTTGCTGTTGCCAGCCAATACAAGGTCTCATCACTTTCAAAAGACCCCTCAACAACTCAGCCCCAGGACCATTGACGGGCGCTTGATCTTCATGCGCTCTTTCTTTTCCCATCTTCAACGCAGAATCTACACCGTGAATGGAGAGCCTCGCCCCAAACTTCTTCTGACGTGGCTGCCCCAGGAGGCATTTAGAACGCCGGACACGGTTCTAGCTGCTTGCCAGCCCAATCCAAAGGATATTGCCGAGGACGCCTGGTTCAAATTGATCTGGGCCGCCTGTACCCTCACGAAGGACAAGTTACAGGCCCATTCTCGCAATCCCCAATATCCCCTGGCCTACTACCGGGCCGCCGCTCTCATTTGGGTGACGGCAGCTCGTCGTTCCGATGAGATCCGGCGACTGCATCTCGGGTGCGTGAGGCGAGAGTGGGCACCGGAAATGCGCGATGAACATGGTGTGCCTATCGAGCCAGCCGAAGAACTTTGCTATCTGCGAATTCCCACCAACAAAATGAGAGGGGAGTTCTATGTGCCGATCCCTGGCTACGTCGCTGATGCCATTGAAGTGTGGGAGAGTGTGCGCCCGCCAAACCAGGGAACGCTCTTGGATCGCAAAACCCACAAACCCACTCAATATCTCTTCCAATATCGCAATGACTTGATGGGAGAGAAATTTCTCAACAAGAGTGTGATCCCCTTGCTCTGCAAGCTAGCCGGAGTAAGCCAGATAGATGTCGTTGGGCGGATTACCTCTCATCGGGCACGCGCGACGACGGCCACCTGGATGCACAAAATGGGCATGGCTCCAGCCGATATTGGCAAACTTTTAGGGCATACCGATCCTCTTCGGTCACTGCCGTGGTATCTTCGGGAAGACAAGCATCGTCTAGGAAGAGCGTATCGCAAGGCCAACCCATTAGAGCGCTATGTTGCCGCCATTCTCGATACCGATGCTCATGCCAGACAAGAACCCTGTGTGTTCTATTACCTGGCTGATGGACCCGATGGCCGTCCCAGAATGTGCGGCAATCCGCACTTCTCGCGTTGCATCCATCAACTCCAGTGTATCGAATGTGAAGCCTTCATTGACCATGAGCAGGCGGAGGCCATTGAAAAGCGGGAGGGAGCCATTGTGATCTCTGTGCCGGTCCCGCTGCCACCTCAAATGGTCGCTGAATTGAATGAGCAGGACGAGGCAGGAAGTGATGCCATGTCCAAACTGGCCACACTTCCTCCTCCTGTGCTTCCTGGGCCGGCCTTTCACTTCAACAAGAGGGTGCCACTACGCTCTGCTGCGGCTCCAACCGAGGATTTGCGCGCCAGGCTCACCCAGGTGGAAACACAGATCGCGAAGAAACAAGGGAAAACGGATCGGCGCAATGCCTCGTTGCAGGCGCTGTTACGAGAGCAGGCCGAACTCAAAGCGCTTCTTGAGGTCGAGCCGTCTCCTGATGAAGCTTCCAGAAAGAGGTCTCTGAGGGGTTGACTTTCGTCAGTTAATCCCTCATAAGCGATCCATTCCGGCACCCTTGCTCCCATCTTGAGAGCACATAGGAGGCATACGGATCAAAACAACTTGGTCGTTTTCGCCGTCGTGTTGCTTCTGGGAAGGAGCCTTTTTTCTGCCAATTCTGAAGCGTTCTGGCAGTCAGACCGACGCGCCTGGCAATCTCGGCGTTGCCTAACCCTTGCGCACGAAGAGCCATGACTTGTTCATAGCGATCAAGCCGTTGTGCCTGTCGAGTGAGGCGTGCTCTCTCCGTACAAGCATCGGGAGCGGGCTTCCAATTCTCGAGAGAAACCGCCTCTGTGGGAAGACTCACTGGCTCCACGGCCTTTTTTTCTTCTTCCGAGAAGGAAAGATATGCACCAGTTCGGATCTCGGCACGACAACGAGCCAATGTCAGCTCTACTGCTTCGACGAGGTTTTTATACAGATGGAAACGATCGGCAATTTGGCTTGCCTGTGGGGCCCCTTCACGGGCTGCGGCAGCATAATCTCCCCCACGATCCCGACTGACAAGCTTGATTTCTGGATGCGCTTTCATCCAGGCTTTTGCTGTTTCTGCCTTCCGGTCGGGCAAGAGGTCAATGACCTGGTGGCTTTGCATGTCGACGAGAATGCTGCCAAACCTCCTGCCACGACGGAAAGCGAAGTCATCTATTCCAAGCTCTGATACCTGTTCTACTGGTGCTGTGGGAAGGGCCATCATGCGGCGCAGGATGGTCATCCAGCACGTCTGTATTCCTAATCGAGTACTTAAACGCGCTCCAAGCATTCCACCAGTGGCAAACCCGATGCTCTGCACGCTCTCAGACAGACGCGTCGTCACCCGCGCCCACGGTTCAACGAAAGGTGCGATGCGCTCCACGAAGATTTTGCGCGCACACGCAGTCACATCACAAAAGAATTTGCGCACTTGCACCAGCAGGCGCACTGGCTGCCCTGCGCAGGGCAGATCGGCAATCGTTCGGGTGTAATGGCTATGGACACGCGTCCCCAGAGAGGAGCACAGCGGGCAGCAAGCAGATTTCTGCGTTGACACGGCAGAAATCGTGAGGATGCCATCAATCACCTCGATGTTTGTCACCTCTAATCCCTCTGGCAAAGAAAGTACCCGCTCCACTTTCATTTTTTCAGATCCTCCTTCTCCAAGAGTAGTTTTCTCTTTGTAGAACGATGGATCACTCCGACAATAGCAAGCGAGCTTCACTTAAAGTGTGGAAGAACCAATTCTATTCGCATTTTGACCCATAAAGCTTCGTGTATCTCTGCGGGTTCAACCTGAGGTTTGCGCAATTACTAACCTGAGTTTTGCGCCTGCACGAATGAGCCTGTAGAGCCATATCATCAAGAAAAATGACATCAGCGGAGCAGAGTTGTAAACAGCTTTCCGAAAACTGTGAGAGCGCTTTACGAGAGCTTTCATATCGGTTGTAAGTCCCGCAAAACTCAGGTTGGTGAAACCGCAAAACTCAGGTTGAACCCGCAATCTCAGTAGTTGAGATGCAAAAGCGGCGCATTTCTGACTCAATCTGACGCAATTCTTTTCCTAGCAGCAAACAG
>WNGM01005666.1_pt1 | contig 18044 bp, 16 predicted proteins | sample 5400571 | NCBI WGS metagenome assembly WNGM01 (sample SAMN13153378, study PRJNA577476) | soil metagenome | isolation source: 100 cm soil or saprolite under Garry oak tree replicate 2 | place: USA:California | collected 2016-06-15 | reverse complement strand
CCCAGGTCGGCGAGCCGTGGTCCCAGGTCCATGCCGCCGAGCTTCAGCTCCCGCAGGCGACCGAGCAACGGATTCCGGATGACACCACCGGCGATCTCCTGTGCCTGACCGACGATCAAGCCGGCGAACGAGACCCCCGGCACGACGATCAGGAACAGGGCGAGCGCGACTACCAGGCTGGCGGCGATCTTGGGTCGGACTCGCAGCGACAACCACTCGTGCACGGGCGTGAACACGGCGTACAGGACGGGAATGCCGATGAGCCCCGTGGCGTAAGGCGTGAGCGCGATGACCAGCGCAACGCCCAGCAGCAGCACGAGCAGCGCGGCGCGCTGATGATTCGTGTCGATCAGGGGCATGGACGACGTCGTTTACGGCGTCGGACCGGCCACGTCGATCTGCCCGCGGATTTCGCCGCCCGGGAAATCCCCCGGCCCGGTGTTCGTGGGCGCCACGCCGTCGTTCGTGTGCACGTTGGCGTACGCGCCGCCCGTGGAGAGCGCCGCGATCAAGTCGCTCAGCGGGTGGCCGGTGAGCGGCCCGATCAGGTTCGCGGCCGTAAACGTGCCGTGCGCCAGCACACCATCAACCCGGCCGCCCCCGGGGGCCACCGGTCCGAAGAGGAAGACGACAATCGGGCCGTTCACTCCCGCCGGCGCCACGTGGATGTGCGCCATGAACACGTTATCGATGTTCGAGGAAATCAGCCGGTACGCGACCTCCGTGCCGTCGTCGCTCAGCTGCAGCTTGATCTCGCCGACGGCTGGCGTATCGTGGCTCGGCACCTCGTTCGCGCCGACGAGATGGGCGACGAAGTTTTTCGCATCGAGCACGCGGTCGGCCTCCAGCCGCAGCGCGAGCTGGCGGTGTGGATCGGTGGGTGGGCTGCGGTCGCAGGTCGTGCTGAGGGTCACCAGAAACACCGCGGCAGCGGAAGCGACGACACGACGCATGGAACCTCCCGGGTGAAATGCTCGGACCTAGTGTACCCCCACCCGAGACGGCCGCAAGAGGGCTTCGGCGGCAGGGGTCAGAGGCGGGCCGGAGGCGTCAGCGGTGGTGTGGCGACGGGCGCTTCCGGCTCGGGAGTGAAATCCTCGCCGGGGTTCACGAACAGGTCCTGCTCGAAGTGGTACTGCTTGTCGTACAGCTGGCGGTAGCGGCCGTGCTTCGCCAGCAATGCCGCGTGGGTGCCGCGCTCGACGATCTCGCCTCCTTCCATCACGAGGATCTGGTCGGCGCTACGAATGGTCGAGAGGCGATGCGCGATCACGAACGTCGTGCGGCCACGCCGCAGCGTGCGCAGCCCGTCCTGAATGGCCGCCTCGCTCTCCGAGTCGAGGCTCGACGTGGCCTCGTCCAGGATCAGGATGCGCGGATCGGCGAGGATCGCCCGCGCGATCGAGACCCGCTGGCGCTCGCCGCCCGACAGCTTGACGCCTCGTTCCCCCACCACGGTGTCGTAGCCCTTCTCGAAGCGGCGCACGAACTCATCGCAATGCGCGATGCGCGCCGCCTCCTCGATATCGTCGCGGGTCGCGTGCGGCCGGGCGAACGCGATGTTCTCCGCAATGGTGCCGTCGAACAGGAAGTTGTCCTGCAGCACCACACCGAGCTGGCGGCGATAGTCGGCGAGCCGCAGCGTGGCGAGATCGCGACCGTCCACGAAGATGCGCCCGGATTTCGGGCGATTGAAGGTGAGCACGAGATTGATCAGCGTGCTCTTCCCCGCGCCCGAGGAGCCGACCAGGGCTGTGGTCGAGCCCGCCGCCGCATGGAACGAGATGTGCTTGAGCACCTCCGCTCCGGGCACGTACTCGAAGCTCACGTTCTCGAACTTGACGTCCCCAACCACATCGGCGAGCGGCGACCGCGCGCCATCCTCGGCGTCCTCGGTGACCAGCCGGCGGATTTCGCGGATCCGGTCCAGCCCCGCGAACGCCTCCGTGATCTGCGTGCCGATGGACGCGATGTTGATCAGCGGCAGGGCCACGAGACCGATGAAGACGGCGTACATGAAGAAATCCCCCAGCGTCATCGCGCCGGAGAGGATGGCGTGCCCGCCCTCGAGGATCATCAGGATGCCGATAGCGCCGACGATGATCGTCGCGAACGCACCCACACCCGAGATGCCCGTCATGGTCGTGGCAATATTGCGGAACAGCGTGTTCGCCCCGCGGGTGAACACGAGTCGCTCGCTCCGCTCCGCCCGGTACGCCTTGACGATCCGAATGCCGCCGAGCGTCTCGCCCAGCCTGCCGGTCACTTCGGCGTTGAGCTTGCCGCGGTCGCGAAACAGGGGCCGCAGCTTGGTGAACGCGTACGCCATCCCCCCGCCGAAGCAGGCGAGGATGAGAATGGCGATCAACGTGAGCCGCCAGTTGAGGTAGAACAGCACGCCCAGCGCCATCGCCGCCGTCACCAGGCCGCCCACGAGCTGCACCAGGCCGGTGCCGACCAGGTTCCGAATGCCCTCGGCGTCGTTCATGATCCGCGAGATCAGGATGCCGCTCTTGGTCGAGTCGAAGTAACTGATGGGCAGGCGGAGGACGTAGGCCTGCACGGTGCGCCGCATGTCGGTAATCGCCCGCTGGGCGGCCACGCCGAGGATCTGCGAAAGGCCGAAGCCGGTGATGGCCTGCACGAGCGTGGCACCGCCAGCCGCGAGCGCGAGCGGCAGCAGCAGCTCGGGGTGGTGCTGGTTGATCACCCGGTCGATCACCCACTTGGAGGAGGAGGGCAGAACGAGGCCGGCGAGCCGGTTCACGAGCAGCAGCGCGAGCCCCAGCGACAGGCGGCCGCGATGGGCGTACACGAGGGCCCGCGCCTCCTGCCAGGCACCGGGGGTGATGGTCTTCTTGGGGGGTCGGGTCGGGGCGTCGGCCATAGGAGTCAGCGCAATCTAAACGGGCCCGGCAAAGAAGGAAGTACTTGACAGAGTCAAGTATCTCGCGGACATTGACTCCATGGCGGCGCGTGACCTGGAGCAGCGCGTGGAGGCGGCCCGCCGCTTCAACCGGTTCTACACCCGGAAGATCGGCGTGCTGCACGAAGGGGCGTACCGGAGTCCCTTCTCGCTGACGGAGGTGCGCGTCTTGTACGAGCTCGCCCACCGCGACAAGCCGACGGCCACGGCGTTGGGCCGCGAGCTGGGGCTCGACCCCGGCTACCTGAGTCGTATCCTCCGCGGGTTCGAGCGGCGCGGGCTCGTCCTCAAGACCCGCTCCGCAGCCGACGGGCGCCAGAGCCACCTCTCCCTCACGGCGCAAGGCCGGAAGGTGTTCGCGCCCCTCAATTCCCGCTCGCACGACGAGGTGGCCGCGATGCTCGCCGGCCTGGCCCCGGCGGCGCAGGCGCGTGTGGTCGGCGCGATGCACACCATCGAGCGGTTGCTGGGGGACGGCGCGGAGGCTCCGGCCTCCTATGTGCTCCGGCCGCCACAGCCCGGCGACTTGGGCTGGGTGGTGCACCGGCACGGCGTCCTGTACGCCCAGGAATACGGCTATGACGAGCGGTTCGAGGCGCTCGTCGCCGAGATCGTGGCACGGTTCGTCCAGCAGTATGACGCAAAACGAGAGCGGTGCTGGATCGCGGAGCAGGACGGCGAGGCGGTGGGCTCGGCGTTCCTCGTCGAGCGATCGAAGACCGTGGCCCAGCTGCGGCTGCTGCTGGTGGAGCCCACGGCGCGTGGGGCGGGCCTCGGGACGCGGCTGGTGGGTGAGTGCGTGCGCTTCGCCCGCCAGGCGGGCTATCGCACCGTCACGCTCTGGACGCAGAGTGAGCTGCGCGCGGCCCGACGCCTGTACCAGGCGGCGGGCTTCCGGGTCGTGCGCAAAGAGAAGAACCACAGCTTCGGCAAGGACCTCGTCTCGGAGACCTGGACGCTGGATCTGTGACGTCGTCGGGGCGCTTCAAAGATCATTTCTCCGACGTGGCGGGCGCTTACGCGGCGCGTCGCCCGTCCTACCCCGCCGCGCTGGCCGACTTCCTGGCGCGACTCGCACCCGCGACACGCCTCGCGTGGGACGCGGGTTGCGGCTCCGGGCAGTTGTCGGTGCGCCTGGCCGGCGTCTTTGAGCAGGTCGTGGCCACCGACGCGAGTCCCGAGCAGATCGCGCGGGCCGCGTCGCACCCCAAGGTGGAGTACCGTTGCGCCCGCGCCGAGGCAAGCGGCCTCCCGGAGCACGTGGCGGACCTGGCGACGGCGGCGCAGGCCGCCCACTGGTTCGACCTCCCGGCGTACTTCGCCGAGGTGCGGCGCGTGACCCGGCCCGGCGGGGTCGTCGCCCTGATCAGCTACGGCGTGGTCACGGTAGACGCCGATCTGGATGCGGTCATCCGTCCGTTCTACCGGGACGTCCTGGCCTCGTACTGGCCGCCCGAGCGTCGCCACGTGGACGAGGGGTACCGCTCGTTGCCGTTTCCCTTCCGGGAGCTCGACGCGCCCGCGTTCGAGATCCGGCTCGAGTGGCGGCTCGAGGATCTCGTCGGCTACGTGGGGACCTGGTCCGCCGTGTGGGCGCTCGAGCAGGCGGAAGGGCAGGGCCCCTTCGCGTCGTTCCGCCGCGGGCTCGAGGCCGTGTGGCAACCGGCTACGGCGGTCCGCACCGTGCGCTGGCCCCTGGCCCTGCGCGTGGGGCGAGTGTGAGCCGCTAGAGGCCGCTCACGAAACGCAGCAGGGCCGCGCGCTCTTGCGACGACAACCCCAGGAACCGGTCGCGCGCACCGGCAGCCTCGCCGGCGTGGAGCTGGATCGCCGCTTCAATCGACGAGGCGCGGCCGTCGTGCAGGAAGACCTCTTTGAACTGCACTCCCATGAGCGGCTCGGTTCGGAACTCCGCCGGCGTCGCCTGGCCAAGACAGATGTCCGCCAACTCCGGGCCCATGTCGTGGAGTAATAGGTCGGTGTAGGCGGAGACCGTCGTGTTGCTCAGCGCGCGCACCGGGTTGAGACCGGTGTGGAGCAGCGGCACGTGGCAGCCGGTGCATCCGACCGCGGCGAACAGCTGGCGGCCTTGCAGCTCGGTGAACGAGCTCAACGTAGGCGGTGGTGGGGCGAGCAGCTTGACGAAGGCGTCCGTGGCGTCGATGCCCGCCTGACCGAGCTCGGGGTCGGGGGCGGGATCGACCCCCGGGGGAAGGGGGGCGTCCCGGATCGTCTGCTCGCGTGGCTCCGCCGGGCTCGTGATCCCCATCTCGTTGATGAAGGCGCCGCTCGTGAACTCGTGCAGCGTGGCGATCTGTGCCTTCCGGCCGAAGCGGCCCAGGCGGCCATCCGGCAACCGGTTGGGGCGTCCGGAAATGCCGTCACCGTTGCGGTCGTCGGGGTCGGCCATCGCCTCCAGCACCGACTCTGGGACGGCGTCCAGCAGCCCGAACCCCAGCAGGCTCGGCGTGGTCCGCCGGCCCACCGCGGTGGCCTCCGGCGGCACCGGCTCCTTGTCGAGGCCGAGCACGGCGTACAGCGCCGGTGTCGTGCTGTCCTGGATGACCGGCCCCCCGATGCGCCCCAGGTCGTCACACACGCCATCGTGGTACGCCGTCGCGTGCGTCTCTACTTCGTCGCCGACACCGCCCACCACTGGAGCCTCGTGGCATTCGGCGCAGGAGCTGGCGTTGAAGAGGGGCCCCAACCCCGTCGCCGGGGTGAAGCTGGTTTGAAACAGCGCGCTGCCCTGCCTGAATCCGTGCTGTTGACTGGCGGTGAGCAACGGCAAGGGACTGCCGAGGGGGAGCGCGCCGCCGGCCGGACCCGTGCGGGGAGAGGCCAACGGCTCGCAGGCCGTGACGGTGGCGAACAGCAGAATCGCAACGCGGCTGCGGTGGGACATGCGAGCCCCCTTCGCTGGCAGCCGTGCGCCACGATGTCGCAGTCTCGATTCGGCGGAAAACGGACTCTAGGGCGGCGAGCGTGACCCACGCTTGGTGTACGTCATCGCCGGGCTACGAGAACGATGCCGCGGGGAGGAAGCGCAGACCGTGACCGGCCCCACGATGGGGTCGGTCGCATGTGTCGGGCCACGGCCAACAACTGACCAACGCCGTGGGTCGCGTACCGCTAGGGCGTCGGCTGCTTCGTCACCGCCGCTTGGAACAGCGGGAGATACCGGCCGTAGCCCTCCGCCTCGAGGCGGTCGACCGGAATGAACCGGAGCGCCGCCGAGTTCATGCAGTACCGCAGCCCTGTGGGCGGCGGCCCATCGTCGAACACGTGGCCGAGATGAGAGTCGGCGTGGGCCGACCGAATTTCGGTGCGTACCGCGAAGAGCGACCGATCCACCTGCTCGCGGACATTGCCCGCCTCGAGGGGTTTCGTGAAGCTCGGCCACCCCGTGCGCGAGTCGAACTTGTCGAGCGAGCTGAAGAGCGGCTCGCCGGACACGACGTCCACATAAATCCCGGGTCGATGGTTGTCCCAGTATTCGTTGTGGAAGGGCGGCTCGGTGGCCTCGTGCTGGGTCACCTCGTACTGCTGCGGCGCGAGCGCGCGGCGCAGCTCGGCGTCGCTCGGCTTGTGGAAGGTCATCGGGTTCCATCCTTTCGAGCTGCTCTGGGCGGTCGCGCCCCGGGCGACGCCAAGGGCGAGCACGAGCGCGAGCGCCAGTCTACGGCTGACGTGCGGCACTACTTGACCGTGAACCGTACCGTGTCGACCACGGGCGGCTTCAGCGGGACGTGCTTCCAATTCGCCACGACGGCGATCACCCGGTGCGGCCCCGGCTTGAGAGAGTCCAGGACGAACTCAGTCTGCCCCCGGCCGAGGTGGAGGATTCCGGTCACACCTCGCGGAATCGTGTCGTCCAGCGGCGTGAGGTCGTGATCGACGAACAGGTGATGATGTCCCGTTCCGGGTCGCTCCACGGTGGCAGGGACGATCTCCACGCCGGTCGCCTCGAGGACGACCTTCACCGGCGCACTGACCGTGGCCCCGTTCGCGGGCGCTACGATTTTCACCTTGGCGTGGCCCGCCTGCGCCGGCGCGGCGGCCGGAAATAACACGGCAGCCCCGAGCACGAGGCTGGGAATCAAGCGTCTCACGTGGTTCGCCTCCTGTTGAGCGTGGATATCCGCATGGTAATTAGGCCCGGGGATGAGGCTGACACAAGTACGTTCGTCTCTTGACGGGCGCGTGCCGGGGCGGTAACTCCGAGCAATGCTGCCCGACCGCGTCGCCGCCGCCGTACGTCAGCACTGGTGGTTGTTCCTGCTGCGGGGCGTGGCGGGCGTGACGTTCGGCGTGCTCACCCTGTTGTGGCCGGGCGCGACCCTGGTGGTCCTCATGGCGTTCATCGCCGCATATGCGCTCGTCGACGGCATCGTGGCACTGGTCTATGCCTTCCGGCTTCGCCCCCTGTTCGACCGTTGGTGGATGCTGCTCCTCCAGGGCGTGATCAGCGCTGCGTTCGGGGTGCTCGCCATCTTCAACCCCGGTCTGTCGGTCGCCTACATCGTCGTATCCGTGGCTTTGTGGATGCTCGTTGCGGGGCTGGTGCAACTCCTGCTGGCGCGGGTGCAGAAGACGATGGGCGGCTCGGGCCGCGGGAGTAGGGTCGGCGGAATCCTGAGCCGCGACCCTGGTGGTCCTCATGGCGTTCATCGCCGCATATGCGCTCGTCGACGGCATCGTGCAGCTCGTCGTCGCGTTCCGGGTCCGGTCGATCGTCAAGGCGGCCGCGGTAGTCTGAGCCGTTTGAGGTACAATCCCCTCCTGGTTGCCCTCTGCACGTCGGTCGCCGTCGTGGTGGTATGCTCGCGTCCCGCAGGTACCCAGGTGCCTCCAGCTCATCTGGACGAGAGGGTGAGGAGCACCGCCGACACCTCGCAAACATTCGCTCTCTATCTGCCGCCGGGCTACACGACCGAGCGGCGGTGGCCGGTGCTGTTCGTGCTCGATCCGCGGGGGCGGGCCCTGCTCGGGCTCAAACGATTTCAAGAAGGCGCCGCCCGCCTCGGCTGGGTCGTCCTGAGCTCGTACAACACGCTGAGCGACGGTCCGCCCGAGCCCAACGTCGCCGCCGTGAACGCGATGCTGGCGTGGGCGCAGGCGCACCCGTCGCTTGACCCGACTCGGCTGTACCTGGCGGGGTTCTCCGGCACGGCGCGGGCGGCGTTGGGGTTCGCCGTCGCGCTCCGCGGCCACATAGCGGGAGTGATTGCCGTCGGCGGTGCACTGGGGTTCGCCATGGGAGGTCCGGAGACGGCGTTCGCGGCTGATTCGACGTTTGCCTATTTCGGCTCCGCCGGAACTCAAGACTTCAACTACGAGGAAGTGTTCGCCATGGCGGACCGGTTCCGGACCACCCGCGTGCCGTTCCGCGTGGTGGCGTTCGACGGGCCGCACGGCTGGCCCCCGCCGGACGTGTGCGGCGACGCGCTCGATTGGCTGGAGCTGCGCGCCATGCTCGGCGGGCGCCGGGCGATGGATTCCGGGTGGGTGCGTGCGCGGCTCGCCGGCGAACTGGCACGCGCGGCCGAGCTCGAACGGCTGGGCCGTTGGGCCGACGCGGTGCGGCTCGATGAGGCGATCGGGCGCGACTATGCGCGGTGGCCCGAGGCGAGGGAGGCGACGGACCGGGCGCCGGCGCTGCGGCGCAGCCCCGTCCTGGCAAAGTACGAGGCCGAGGTGCGCCGACTCGACGAGCGCGACCTGCACCAGGGACTGGAGCTCCCGAAGATCTTTGCCTGGGCGCGTTCGGAACGCGAGGCGCCGTCGCTCGCCACGCTGGCGGGAAAGCTCCGCATCGGGGAGTTGCAGCGGACGGCGGAGCGCGGGGACAGCCTCGAGGCAGCGAGCGCGCGGCGCCTGCTCGCCCGCGTGCACGTCAACTTGGCGTTCTACGAGCCGCGAGCCTATCTCGCAAACGGCTCACCCGGTCGCGCGCTGCGGATGCTCGAGGCGGCAGCGACCATCGGCCCGATTCAGGGCGACGCCTGCGTGCTCCTTCGGGAAGCGCTCGTTGCTGCGACCGCGGATCAGCGAGCGCGCCTGGCGGGTCAGTGCGGGATCACCTTCAAGAATGCCTCGAATACGCGGTCGGACCACCACCGCCGGTACCGCGTGAGCTCTGCCAGCGCCTGGTCCGCGGTCCGCGCGGGTTGATAGGCCCGGGCGGTCGTGAGCGCGTCGTAAACGTCGAGGATTCCGACGATCTGGGCGGCGAGTGGGATCTCGTCGCCCTTGAGCCCGTCGGGGTAGCCGGTCCCGTCGTACCTCTCGTGGTGCCAGCGGATGACGGGCTTGAGGTCCCAGGGGAACTCGATGTTCGCCAGCAGCTCGATCCCCCAGATCGGGTGCATCTGCACCACGGCGCGCTCCTCACGCGTGAGCGGCCCCGGCTTGCGAAGCAGCTCATGAGGGATCCGCAACTGGCCGACGTCGTGGATGTAGGCACCCAAGAGGACCGTCGTCTCGTCCTGGTCGTCGAGCCCTAACACCCGTGCCATCGCCACGGCGTTCCGCGCCACGCGCTCGCAGTGGCCAAACGTGTAGCTGTCGCTCGATTCGATTGATTCACCCCAGGTGCGCACCACCGCCAGGTAAGCCCCCTTGAGCTCGGCCATCTTCCCGCCCACGTCGACCAGGTCCACCCGGGCGTCCAGCCGCTGAAACAGCCGGGAGGCGGTGTCGAGCAGGCGCAGCGCGTCCTGGTTGCGTCCCATGGCTTGATACAACAGAGCCAACTCCCTCGAGGCCTCCGCCTCGCCCAAGACGGCGTCCCCGGCGACCGCCAGCTCGATCGCGGAGCGGAGCCGCGACTCGGCGAGCACGACGCGGCCCGTCTCGCGATACACCATGCCGATCACGCGATAGGCGTCGGCCTTGGCACTGCGCACACCCAGCTGGTCGAACAGCGCCAGGGCCTCCTCCGCCTTCTGCCGCGCGTTCTCGAACCGCTGGCACATCACGTCCACTTCAGCGTGATTGACCAGGCAGAGTCCTCGCAGATACACGTCGCCCACGCGCTCGGCCAGGGCGCGGCTCTCGCGGAAGTAGACGTCCGCCGCGGTGAGCCGTCCCCGGTCCGCGCTCACCATCCCCAGGTTGTGGTAGGCGAGCGCGCATCCGTGCTCGTCGCCGCAGTCCCGGTACGCGTCGAGCGACCGCTCGTACCGTGCGATGGCCTCGTGCAGCTCACCTTGGATGTTCGCGAGGATCCCGAGATTCTGCTCCACCCGCGCGCGCAACTCCCGGCTCGATCCGCCGAGTTCCAGGGCCTCGAGAAACGCCCGGCGGGCGTCTTCGGGCGCGCCGGCGGAAAGGTGCAGCCCGCCCAGGGTGTTGAGCGCCTCCGCGGCGAGCAGGTCGTTGCCCGCCTGCCGAGCCACGTCGTAGCTCCTGTGGCACAGCGCGCGCGCGGCCGCGGCGTCGGACCGGTGACGCCGCATCACGGCGAGCCGCCGCAGCGCTTCGGACAGGACCGCGCACTCTCCGCCGCGCTCGGCTGCCGCGACCGCGGCCTCGTAGCACGCGATCGCTTCGGGAAGACACGCCGCCCGCTCTCGCTCTCGGGCCTCTTGAAGGAAGTCGGCGGCCTGCCGGGTTTCGCTCACGCCAGTCTTACCAGGCGATGGCATACTCGGAGAAGTGATGCAGCTCCCCGGTGACCCGTTGGGCGAGCAGGTCGTCCACCGAGACCAGGTAGTCGAGGATGTCGAGCCCGTCGGTCGTGTAGGCGATCCGTTTCGGGGCGAACGAGGCGAACAGGTTGCAGTGCGCGTAGCTCATCGTGAGCTCCGCCGTCTGCTCGAACTGCAGCCCCTGAGGCTCGAAACGCACCGCGGTCACCGGGCCGGATACCACCACGGCCGTGATCACCGTCGGAGCCGGGAGCGCGCCCGCGGGAATGACGAGCGAGTGTGGGCCGACCTGGATCGTGCCGCCATCGGGCCCGATGGTCTGGGTCGAGGAGTCGTACGGCAGCGGCTGACACCTCAGGAGGCCCGTCGGCCCGGGCACGCCGCCGATCAGGTCACCGTGTGGCTTCGGCGCGCGGGGATCGACGCCGAGCGGTAAAGGATCGCCACAACCGAGGATGAGCGCGCCGGCGGCGGCGAGCAGGACGGCGGGCCAAAGACGTGTCGCTCTCATATGCCGGCTCCCTTGTAAGATCCCTGAGCCTCGTGGAAACGACGCATCCACGTGTAGCCCGGCTCGGGAGTGCCGTTTCGCACCGCCGTGGCGGCTCTCAAGAGCAACGCGACGGGGTCGATCGGCGAGTACTTCAGGTTGCTGACGGCGTCGTAACCGACCTGGAGCGCCGCCCCGGAAGCGTCGGAGCTGCCTGCGCCGACTGCGTCGCGCAATGCACCGCCGATGCGCTGGGCGAGCTTGACCGCGCCGGTATGATCGGTACCGGGGGCGAGCACGGCGAATTCGGTCGGGCTCAACGCCCCCACGACATCGGACACGCGGGCGCTGCGGACCACGAGGCTTCCCGCCTTGGGGTCCGCCGGATCGGCTTCCAGGGCGAACACCACGCAGGCGAGGCCTCCCCGCGCCCGCGACATCAGGGCCCCGAGCTCCCGGGCGCGGCGGGCGAGTGCGGGCCTGGTGTAGAGCCCCGTTGCCGGATCCACCACCCCCGAGAGCGCGACGTCGATGTTCTGCTTCGCCCGCAGGTAGGTCTTGAGGCTGAGCAAGAGTTCATCGACGTCCGGCGGGTAAGGGAAAAAATCCCAGACGCCGGCCCGCAGGGCGGCCACGCGCTGTTCCGGTGTGGGCTTGTGGGGAGCGAGGAGGAAGGTGGGCACCGTGTGCCCCATGCGCAGGTCGCCGTGCAGCAACCGGCACGCGTCAATACCCGACATGTCCGGCAAGTCGGCGTCGAGCACGATCGCGTCGGGGCGAACGTCACGCACGCACTCGAGCGCCAGAGCGCCCGTATGCACCTGCACCACCGCGTAGGGCCTGCCCTCGAACACGCTCGCGAGCGAGCGCTCCGCATGGGCCGCGATCAGGATCAGGGGTGGAGCTGGGGCGGTGGCGGTCATGGAACCCGTATAGCAGCACCGCAACTCGCGGGCCGAACGGTCGGCGTGCCCGGGCGTGCGGGAGGATCGCGCTTGCGCGCCGGTCGTGTTGCGCTAACACCACACCGAATCCGTTATCATTGCTCCGTGACGGTGACCCCGGCGTCCTCACCCTCGACCCCCGCCGCTTCCTCGTGGTCGCGGCCCGACGACGCGGTGCGCCAGACCCAGCTCGACGCGATGAAGCGACGCGCCACCGGGCTGCTGGCGCTCGCGGCCGCGGTGTTCGCGGGCGCGAGCGCGTTCGAAGGTCAGTATCCCTGGCTCGGCTACATTCGCGCCACCGCCGAGGCGTCGCTGGTGGGCGGGCTGGCCGACTGGTTCGCGGTCACGGCACTGTTCCGGCACCCGCTCGGGCTGCCGATCCCGCACACGGCTATCGTTGCCACCCGCAAGGAGCGCATCGGGCGGATTCTTGGCACCTTCGTACAGAATCACTTCCTGTCGCGCGAGGTCATCGCCACCAACCTGCGCGCGGTGCGGCCCGCCGAGCGAGCCGCCCGGTGGCTCGCGGATCCCGAGCACAGCCGGCGCATGGCTCGCCAGATGGCGAGCGGTCTCGCGAGGACCCTCGAGGCGCTGCCCGACGAAGACGTCCGGGTCCTGGTGCACGAAGTCGTGAGCGCCCGGCTCCGCGCGACGCGCGTCGCGCCGGCGCTCGGCAAGACCCTGGCGCTGGTCCTCGCCGACGACCGCCATCAGGCGCTGCTCAATGAGGCGGTGCGCCTCGCGGCGGAGGCGGTGCGGGACAACCGGGACGTGATCCGGGACAAGGTGCGCGCCGAGAGCCCGTGGTGGGTGCCGGGCGTGGTCGACGACCAGATCTTCCAGCGCATCATGGGGACCGTGGAGAGCCTGCTGCGCGACATCGGCGCCGATCCGTATCATCCTCTCCGGGCGGCGTTCGATGCGGCGCTGCGGGACTTCGTCGACCGCCTGCAGCACGCTCCCGACGTCATCGCCAAGGCTGAGGCCCTGAAAGAGGAGTGGCTCGCGGATCCGTCCCTCGCCGATCTCTCCACTCGCCTGTGGGAAGCGACCCGGCGCGCCATCGTCGCCTACGCGACCCGAGCCGATGGCGGGCATGCGCCCGGACCGCTGGAGCGCGGCCTGAGCGAGTTCGGCACGGCGCTGCTGACGAACGAGAGCCTGCTCGCCGAGATCGACGACGTGGTGATCGACCTCGCCGCCACCGTGGTGGAGCGATATCGCCACGAGATCGGGGACCTGATCGCCCAGACCGTCGCCGGGTGGGACCCGGAGGCGACCTCGCGCCGCTTCGAGCTGGCCGTGGGAAGAGACCTGCAGTTCGTCCGGATCAACGGCACGCTCGTCGGCGGCTTGGTCGGGCTCGCGATCTACACGGTCTCGCACTTGCTGCCCTGAGCGAAGGATTGGCCGCGCGCCGCGACGCCGATTCGCAGCCGCACCGCCAGAAGGCTACCGCTCCGGCGTCCGGTCCGACACTCCGCCCAGGGTAAGTCGCTGGGCGGGTCCCGCTCACGACGCCGTCGGCTTCTTGTAGTCGAACAGCTCGCCCGGGGGCACGCGGAGGGCGCCACACAAGCGTTCGATCGTGTCGGCCCGAATCAGGCTGAACCGTCCACTGGGACGGGTGAGGCGGTAGATCGTGTTCAGGCTGAGGCCGGTGAACTTGGCGAGTCCGTAGGCCGACAAGCCGCGCGCTTCCAGCAGCTGACGCAACCGCAGGCGCAGCAGGCCTCTACGCCGGTAGCGGACTTTCTGCCCCTGATACTGTGGCATATCGCCTCCTTGCGATATATAGCAACCATACGTATTATATCATCTATACATTATAACACGATTGGTTGGTATAACACCATGGGTAATGATCGCCTTCGCGGGTCTGCAGCAGTCGCAGCATGCCTCCTCGGTGCCGTCGTCGCGCTCGCCCCGGGGCTCCTCGCCCAAGGGGCCAAGGAAGCCACCGGGCGGGGCCGGTCAGTCGTCACGGCCGCTCGTCCCACGTCCCACCTCCAGCCCGCTCGCGGCATGCTCGGCGACCTGGTCGGACCGTGGCGGTTCGAGATCTGGTTCGCGGGGAACTTCAGCGGCACGCCCGACGTGTCGGGTATCCGCGTAGCGAAGGCGCTGTTCGACGACCTGCGGCTGGAATGGACCGAAGTGCTCGATCACTCTCAGGTGCAGGGCCAGGGCCTCGTCGGCTTCGATTCCGCAAGCGACCGTTTCTTCAGTACCTCGGTCTACAACGTCGGGTCGGCGCCGGAGCTCTTGACGGGGATCCCAGACGATGCCCAGCCGAGCATCACGTTCTACGCCATCTCCATTTCGCCCGCTGCCGGCGAGCCTCCTCCGCCGCCGGCCTCCACGCTCGCCGTGGTCGACCACGATCACTTTACGTGGACCGCGCAGGACCGTGCCTGGCGTGCGGTGTTCACCCGCCAGCGATAACCGGCCAGTAGGGCAGACTTCCCGGATCGGCATCGAGGATGCCGACCAACAAGGAGTTCAAGCGCCCGACTCCGGATGCACGTGGGAGCGCTGGGTCAGCACCCGAAGCTTCCGGACCGGGGGCGGCGATAAAGATGAAGGACTACTGGGCAGGGCGCCTAGCAGCCTAAGCGCTTCTCACTTGGCGCCCCTGGGCGCCGGCGATCGAGCGGACGTGGTCGACGGTCCGCTCGGCCACCTCGAACAGTCGGTATAAGTCCGCCTGGAGCGCGTCGACCGTGGCCTGCCGTTGCGCGGTCTGCGCGAGCGCCCGCATGAGCTGCTCTTCGGTGGCATGCCACTTGGCGAGCCGCTCCTCGAACTGCGCCATGCGCCGCTGCACGAACCGCAGGTCGCCGGCCCGACTCTCGAGATCGTCGAGGGTCGTCGTGAGCGCAGCGGTGCGGTCGCTGGCGCCCTTGAGGGCTCCGTTGAGCTGGCCGGCGCGCTCTTCCAATCGCTGGGCGATGCTCGCCGCCTCCGCCCGCAGCTGCGTTGCCCGCTCGAGATGCTCCGTGGCGGAATCGAGCACGACCTGCTGCCGCTCGAGCTCCCGCCCCAACGCCCGGGTCTGTTCGGCGAGCGCGTCGAAGCTCCGGGCGCGGGCCTCGAGCGCCGTGACAGCGGCGTCCGTCTGCGTCATCCGGCCCTCGATCTGGGCCATGGCGTGCGACAGGCGGCCGGCGTCGCGGCGGACCGACTCGACCGCCGGCTTCATGCCCTCCACCGCCGCGAGCTCGCCGCGCAGGGCCGCCACCGATTCGGTGACGTCGCCGAGCCAGGTCTTCGTGCCGGCCTGCGCCTCGCGCACCCGCGCAATCTCGCCCTCGGCCACCCGCATGCGCTCCAATGCGTCCTTCACCTCTTCGTGCGTCCCCTTGAGGCTCGCGAAGTCCTGTAACGCCGCGTCCACGGCCGGCTGCGCCTTGTCGAGCCGTGCCACGCGCTGCGTCATTTGCTCGACGGTGTCGGAGAGCCGCTCGGCGTCCCCCTGCACGGCGCCGAGGCGCTCGACCTGAGTTTCGATGTGTGCCACGGTTTCGGAAATGCCGCCCAGCTGCGTCGCCAGCCCGTCGGCCTGCGACCGGACGTCCCCGATGGTGCGGGCCGATTCGTCCAGCGAGCGGCAGCGCGTCTCCATGTCCGTGAGCGTTCCGCCCAGCTCCGCGATGCGCTGCCCGACCGCGTCGAGCCCCTGGTTCTCGAGCTCGAAGCGCTGGACCGTCCGCTGGACCTCGTCCCGCAGCTCGTTCAGCCGTCCCTGGAGCTCCCGATCGGTTTGGGAGATCTGCTCGTGACGTGTGCTGACGTCTCGCGACTGCGCCAGCAGGTCGCCGTGGAGCGCGTGGAGCTCGGTGACCCGGGTCTCGAGCGCGCCCAGACTCTTGGCGTTGGCTTCGTGTGTGCGAATCTTGGCGTCGATGTCCCGCAGGACGTCGTCGAGCTGCGTCGCCTGCCCGACGGCGCGATCCACCACTTCGCGCTGCTGCTCCAGCACGGCGACCTTCTGCGTGACGTAATCGGCGAGGGACTTGAGCGTGCCCAGCTGTCGCTTGGTGTCGGCCGCGTCGGCCGCGGCCTGCGTGAGATGGGCGAACCCCTCCTCGAGCCCGGTCACGCGGGTCTGCGCTGCTCCGACGCTTCCTTGCACCTGCTGCTGTCGCTCCTCGAGCGCGTGCAGCCGAGCGGCCGCGGCCTCACCGGCGCGATTCAGTTCGTCCTGTCGTTGCCGCGCACGGTCGAACGTGTTGGAGAGGTCGCGCACCTGGCCCGTCAGCGTGTCGGCGTCGGCGGAGAGCGACTTGAGCCCGTCGGCCGACTGGAGCAGGCTGGTGAGATCGCCCTTGAGCGCGAGCGCCGCATCGAACGTGGCGCGCAACTGCTCGATCGCGGTGCGAAGGTTCTTGACCTCTTCCGCGGTGTGCTCGACCTGCGTCTCGGTGCGGCGCTGCGTCCGCGACACCCCTTCGGTCTGCTCGTCGAGGGTCGCCAGCACGGGGACGAGCCGCTCGAGCGCCTTGACGCGCCCCTGCAGCTCCGCCACGACCTTCTGGGCCTCGGCGATGGGCTGGGAAAGCCGTGTGAGCTGCTGAGTCGAGTCACGCGCCCCGGTGGTGAGCGCCTCGAACGCGACCCGCTCGCGCTGCATTTGGGCAAGGATCGAACGAAGCTCCGCGGGGAGCTGCGCGGGAGTGGTCTCGCGTCCGAACAGCTTCCAGGCCATTGCAGTCCTCTGCAGAGAAAGGAGGGCGGTGGTGTCGAGGGGCATGGGAGTTGAAGCAAGGGGTATGCCCGGCTGTGGCGTGCGCCGTTACCTCAAGTGCAGTGGCGGGTTACGGGTCGAGAGACGGCGAGGCGGGCGGTCACGCGTCTCGTCTACCGCGTGATCCGTTGCAGAATCCGGTGATGACGTACGACCCACGGCGGCGTGATGCTCGTCACGCGAGCGCTGAACGGCTCAGTACTCCGGCCCGACCTAGCTGGAAAGCACAACGAGGCTGCCGCCCCCCGTCACGAGAATCACGACGTTCATCACCAGGAGCATCAGGTCGTAGTGCCAGCCGTATCCTCCCTTCCCCCAAAAACCGGTCTTCCAGACGAAGATCTTCTTCTGGATCGCCCCGAGCATGATCAGGATCAATCCGATCGCGGCGAGTTGAATGAGGGCGCCGAGCGCGACCCCCAGGCTTCCGAGCACCTCACCGGAGAATCGCTGCAGCTCGGGGAAGAGGATGTTCATCGGAGCCTTATACGCTACTATTCATGCCGTTGCAAGGAGGAGCCCGCCCGGGTCGCGTTCCAAACCGGTGAGCGGGCTCACCTTGCGTGGCCTGCCGGAAGGTGAATTTTGCTGTACCCCGGGAGGACGACCGAACGGTGACCGTCTGGCAAGAAGCCATCGCGCGCCGGCTGCGCGCGTTGCATCTCGACACCATCCGGAACCAGATGGTGGTGTTCGGGGTGGTGGCGACGCTCGTTCCCGCGCTCGCCGTAACCGTCGCGTCTCGCCGGCAGAACCGGCCGTCGATCGGCGACCAGGTCGCGCCCGAGCTACGCGGTGCCAGCGCCGACGCGGCGTGGGAAATCGATCAGTGGCTCAGCGATCGGCTGCGCGATCTGCGCGTGGCGGCGACCGCGTACGCGGTGTCGGAGAACCTCACCCGGATCCAGGGCAACGCGGAGGCGCTTGGCCGGCTGCGCGACTACCTCAACTCGGTGCGCGAGCGCTGCCCCGACTGCGACGCGCTGCTGGTGCTCGACGCGCGCGGCCGGTTCGTGACGAGCAGCGGCGGTCGGATGAGCGGCGTGCAGTTCACGCAGGACCGGTTGACCGCGCTCCGGACGGGCGATGCGCTCGTGGGCGACGCCTACTGGGACGCGGGCCTCGGGAAGGCGGCGCTCGCGCTCGCCGTCCCGATCCGCCAGGCGGACGGGCGCTACGTCGGCGCCCTCCTGGCGAAAGTCAATCTGCGTTCGGTCGCGGACATCCTGCAGCGCCTGGCGCCCGCCGACTCAGGCGATGTCTATCTGATGAACGATCA
>WNGM01003655.1_pt1 | contig 18050 bp, 17 predicted proteins | sample 5400571 | NCBI WGS metagenome assembly WNGM01 (sample SAMN13153378, study PRJNA577476) | soil metagenome | isolation source: 100 cm soil or saprolite under Garry oak tree replicate 2 | place: USA:California | collected 2016-06-15 | reverse complement strand
CCTGAAAAGCCAGCCAACATGTGGAAGTTTCCAAGCCCATCAGCACCCGGTCCGATAATCACATTGCCATCAAAGTCGTTTTGGTCGTAGAGACCAGACCGCGTTCCCTTGCATACGGTCTTTTCAAACTGTGGAAACCGATGCGAAAGCTGAGGCCACACGACACGCTCAAAATAGGTGTCATCAACGTCGAAGTTATACCCACGCAGCTCCTGAAGCGTAGGCACCCCTCCAGAGTACCCGTTACCCTCCGGTCTGAAAGCCAGACGCTGCGTATCTTTGATGTACGGCAGTGGCTCGATCGGATCTTGGCTCTCGAAATAATGCTCGAAGCGACGAAGCGGCTCGATTGGAACTTGTATATCGAGCATTGCGCAAATATCTTTTGCCCAAGCCCCCGCAGCATTGACGAAATGGCTCGCTTCAATCTGCTGGCCAGAATTGAGCTTTGCGGTCGTGACGCTCTTCCCCTTCCGAACAAACCCGACGACCTCGTCCGCCAGAAACTCCACACCCATTGACGTTGCTTTGTTCCGAAAGCCCATCAGGACACTGCGATTAACGAGCCAACCATCATCGGGAGAGTAAACGGCGGCACCAAGATCGGAGACGTTCATGGATGGGAACATCTGCTTCAACCCATCTGGCTCAAGCCAGAGCACATGACACCCCAGCCGCCGCTGGGTATCGAAGTTGCGCTTCAACACATCGCGTGCAGATGGCAGAACGATGAAGAGATAGCCATTCTTTTTGAGACCGATGTCGGCCTTCACGCCATCCAGAGCCATTGTCTCTGCGAAGTTGTCGAAAAACGCAATGCTGAATTTTGAAAGCTCAATATTCTCCGGCAAAGAAAAGAGCCGTCGAACGCCGCCGGATCCTCGCGGTGTTGATGCTTGGCTATAGGTAGGGTCGCGCTCGACAACGCTGACGAGAGTAGCGGGATCGAGGAGCTTCAAGAAATAAGCGACGGCTGCGCCGACTGCGCCGCTCCCAATGACTACGACATCGGTTCTCATGCTCTTATCTCCTTGTAGGAACTGGTTTTCACATGTGTCCTCTCACTGGATATGTCCTCCAGACAGCTGTTGGACTTCGGAATGTGCCTAACGCATTGCCGTTCAGCTGCGCCGCCACTCTAGATGCGCAAAGCATTCGGGCCACTTCCAGTTTTGACCTTATGGATCAAGACCTTGCTTTGCATGTTTGGCCGTATGTACCAGTTTCAATGCCACAATCAGCCCACTCGTAGTCAACTGAAAACACGCAAAGACCATGATGGCAGTATCCTGTTGGATGAGCGAGTAGATGCCCCAGACAAGCCCGTCTCCCATGGAGAGGAGCCAGGTTCCCAACGATAAGTCTGCCAGATTACCTTCTTGATAGGCGACCCAAAGTTGGGGAACATTCGCGGCAAGGACGCTGACTGGGAGCGCCATGCCCAGCCCGGTTTTCCTGCAATGCTGCTGACGAGGAGTAGAACAGCAAGCCAAATGGGGGCAATGGTGAATTCCCTGACCTGACGCCCAAACCACAAGGCCATCACGGTGATCAGAGCGAAGATGACCCCAGATGAGCCGGTGGCAAAACTGACATACGGATGAGCGAATGGCGGTAATGAGAGCTTCTGTTTCTGATGTGAGCTGGAGATGGTGGCTCCAGGTATGGAATTGCTCAGGCGTCATGACAGTACTCATTGGGTAGTCTCCCGCGCGATCAGCGCATTTTCAACCCTCAAGAGAAAGTATACCTGAGATAGGCGGGAAATGCGACCCCTTTGACGCCCGTGGGCAGAAACGATGACGGAAAAAGAGCTCTATAGATCGTTCCCATGTGGCTTGTGGAGCCATATCATTCACAAGGATGTCACTATCTTTCCGTCACGATGACTGCCCACATACGTCTACACTCATATGACCAAGTGTCTCTGAGAAGCCCATCCTTCACCAAGAGTGTGCCAGATTCATTTACTGGCAGTTCTGCCAGGTATCGTGTCCACAAAGAGAGCAAGGGAATGAAAAAAGGTAGCGATGAGCAAACAGAGAAGGACCTCCAATGTCAGGCCAATTTATGTGGCAGAGAGAATCGGCTCAATGCGCTTGGCTGCGTGGCACTTTTCTTGGCAGACGGTATTTTTTCACTGACAAATGACAATCCTTTCGTGGCTTTCGTCTCGAAATAATCAATGTAATAAAAGCCAACGATTCATAGCCTGAGGTGTAAGGTAGCTATTCAGTTATATGGTACGACTGATCATTTTGCCAGAAAAACACCGAAAGGCCGTATGTCTGATTGGCTCGCTCTTCTGGTGATTTCCGGTTTGGGGAAGGTCAGGAAGAAGATATATGTAGATGAATACTTGCAAATTGCAAGTTATATACGCGAGAAGGAAAGGATAAAACAGATGGCTACAAGCTTCCTCGATCATGATACCGTCACCGTCCCCCTGCAGGAGGTGGTGAGAGCAAGACCCATGGCGGTTTCCCCTGCGAAAAAATCGCGATCTATCACCGCTACTCTGGCGTTCCTGATCGGCTGCGTTACCCTGATGATGACCGGATTTGCCGTGATCATTCCCGTCTTCCCGCAGCGCTTGCAAGCCCTGGGGCTGGGATCCGAGACGCTGGCGTTGATGGAAGGGGCCTTTGGTCTGGGAATGTTCCTCTTCAGTACGCCAATGGGAATATGGTCTGGCCGCATTGGTCGCAAACCCATCCTCTTCATCTCGCTGGCCGGGTTTATCGTCACCAACCTGCTGTTGGCGTTCGTCAATGTCCCGCTGCTATTCATTCCCATACGCTTTGTTGAGGGCATGTTGCTTTCTGGCTTGATACCTGTCGCGATGTCGATGGTGGGCGATACGGTTCCGCTTTCGAAACAAGGGCGATGGATAGGTTATCTCACGACGGCACAGGCAGTTGGGTTCGCACTGGGTCCGGGCCTGGGAGGCTTGCTCTCTCAAACCCTGGGTTTTACCAGTCCCTTCCTGCTCTCGGCTGGAATCGCTCTGGCGGCTTCTCTGCTGGCAATCTTCCTGGTGCCAGAAACCCTGCCAGAACACGTGCGGGTCGAGGCCAGACTGCAACAAGCCAGGCGCGGGGCAAAAGCTCAAAAGCCGGAGGAACTGCGCATTTCTCGCCTGATCTGGCTCGTGGCTCCGTTCCTCATTATCGATTTCGGGATGATCTTCACCTTCCCATTCGTGTTCCCGCAGCTTCCCTTCTTCTTTGAGAAGGTGCTTCATTACGGCACAGCACAATATGGCATGTTGTTCAGTGTCTATGGCATGGCTCTGGCCATCTTCCCGCTCTTGCTGGGACGGCTCTCTGAGACCTTGCCGAAAAAGCCGCTCATCGTTACCGGCAGTCTGCTCTTCAGTGCCTTGTTCGTGGTCTTGTTAGCAGCTCCCCTCTATCCACTTTTGCTAGCGGGTGCGGCTCTAGCAGGACTGGGCAGTGCCTTCGTCGAGCCAGCAATGGGCAGCATCTACCTGGCTGCCACGACCGACCAAAATCGCGGCCAGGTCATGGGCATGCGTGGGTCAGCCATCTCGCTCGCCGTCATGCTCGGCCCGCTGGCCCAGGCGCTCGTTGGCCTCTGGATCACATCGCAGATCACGTTCGCTATCGGTGTTGCTCTGTCGTTATCGATGGCTCTGGTAGCCTTTCTCCTGTTGAAGAATCCTTGACGGGCGGAAAATGTGTGAGGCAGAAAATGAATTCGACCCTTCACCCGCCGATTTCCGGGTGAAGGGTCGAACAAAGAATGTCCCAATGATTATGCTCGAAGGCAAAAAATCGTGAAGTTCCTCCCCTTAACGCAGATCCTCCCACAGCGCGCGCTCGGCCGAATGCGGATCCTCCACCAGCTCCGATGTTGTGTCGAAGCGCATGGTTGCCCTGCGCTTCAGGTCGTACTCCGACCAGCCTGGATCGCCGCGCGTAGCAAAACTCACCCAGGCGGAATGCATCGCGTCAGCAATCTGTTGCGGGGGATTGTTTCCATGCACCTTATCCATTTCTCCGACATCGAGCGTATCGAAGACGAATGCGACTTCCAGGGCATGGCACGCGCCCAGGCGTCCATCGAACTCGGGTGAACGCCAGGCGAACTCGTACATGTAGGTGCGCCCGTTGTTCTTCACATGGCCCTCGGCCAGGCGGATGGCGGGGATGCGGAAAAACCAGTCGGTGACAATGGCCTCGTACAGGTCGCCGGCGTGAGCGCCGGGCCGCGTTGCGCGATAGGTTGCCAGCGTCTTCTCTACCGGGAGTCCATACGCCGCAATAGCTCCGGCCAGAATGTCCTCGTTGATGTGATTGATTACGCCATTGGGAACCATGAACAGCCGCTCTTCCTCGCTATTGGTTCCGACCAACACCTCGATGTCCGCGCCAGCCCCGGCAGCGATGCCATCAATTGGGCGCGCGGGAAGTACATCCCCGTCGATCACCGGCTCGAAGGGCATCAGGTTGGCCGCTGCCTCGCCCCAGCGCGCCGGGTCGGGATGCTCAAAGACATCGGCGCTCAATGCCACCTGGGCTTCGATCAGGCGGTCGAGGGGAACCGCTGCGATGGCCTCCAGGGTCGGCGCAACTCCCAGCTTCTCGGCAAGATACAGCCCAATGCCCTGCGCAGTCGCGGGTGAAATGACGTGGTGGCCTGCCCCGCTCTGAGCTATGGCGCGGCGGAACAAACCCCTGGCGCGCGGCATCGAGAGCAGCGTGCCCACGCTCATGCCGCCGGCCGATTCACCAAAGATCGTGACGTTGTCCGGGTCGCCTCCAAAGGCTGCGATGTTTTCCTGCACCCAGCTAAGGGCGGCGACCTGGTCAAGCAAACCGAGGTTGGCGTTTCCGTCGCCCAGGAAGAGAAAGCCATCTACGCCCAGGCGATAGTTGATGGTGACGCATACCACGCCATCGCGGGCGAATCGACTGCCGTCATACGTTGCTATCGCGCCCGTTCCATTGGCGAACGCGCCCCCATGAATCCAGACCATCACCGGCAGCCCGGCCTTCCCCGGTTCGGGAGTCCAGATATTGAGGTTTAAGCAGTCCTCACCGGCGATGGCAGGCTCCGGGAGAAGTACATCGAAAGGCGGAAAATAAGGGGGCTTGGTAACTGTTGGGCCATAGTTGAGCGCATCACGCACGCCATCCCATGGCTTGGCTGGCTGCGGTGGCCGAAAACGATACGCGCCAGACGGTGGGGCCGCGTAAGGAATGCCTTTGAAAATAGCCACGCCTTCAGCCGTCCTGCCGCGTACCGCTCCCTGGCTGGTTCTGACAACGGTGTCCATGGTATACCTCCTTCTCTGGGTAACAATAGTGGAGCCGAAAAACTCTACAGGAAGTATACCATAAGGATTGGACTTTATGCAGAAAAATGTTTGCGGAAGAATCCTCCCATGTTTCTCTTCCTGCTCTCTCCTAGTCTCGTCTCGTTTTTCAGGTACTGGACGACCTGTGATCTAGATTGGAGATCAAGGTACACATCTATAGCGTGGGAAACTGCGCTTTCAGGAGTGGGATACGCTGAAAGTGTTTTTGGTTGCGCGTAAGAAGGATGAGGTCATAATAGAGAGCAGTGGCAGCAATGAGGATATCAGGATCGCCGATAAGCTGGCCTTGCCGACGCAGGTCCCCGCGAATGCGTCCAAAGCGTTGCATGATGGAACGATTGAGGGGAAGCACCTCAACAGAGCGCAAGAATTGACGAAATACTGCTTCGCTGCGTTGAGGATCGCGACCATAGTAAATCCCTTCGTAGATTTCTCCCAGGGTGATGAGGCTGATACCAATGCCATCCTGCAACACAGAAGAAAGAAGCGAAATAGCCTCCTGTTTTCCAGCGAGATAGTCAACCACCCAATCACTATCTACGAGGTAATTCATAACTCAATGGGAGGTTTCGTTGAAAGCCTGCGGCTTTCGTTAATATCTGCAATCAGCTTATCCGTATCAACAAGTCCCTTCCATCCTCCGGCTGCTGCATGGAATGCCTCATAATCCGCTCTGGTCTTGGTTCGCTTGGCTTTGTGCCTTGTGGGGGTAACTGGTATCAAAACGGCCATATCCTCACTATCCCGTCGCAATATGTGGGGTTTCCTCGTCGTTCGCACTTCCTCAGCAATTCGTAGAAGGTCTGGAACGCCACTGATATCGATGTAGTTTATGTCTTTAGCCATTATCCTCATCTCCTCGTGATGCTTGCTATTATAACACTTCTCTGCAATTAGGTGGTCAGCCGGCTCATCTTATTCGCGAATCTTCATCGCAACATTTCCTCTCTCACTCCGAGGTAGTGTAGCCCAGGTCCTCCAGGATGGAACGCGTATCGGCGCCCAGCAGCGGCGGGGCCGTCGGAGGAGCCATCTCCGCATGAGTAAAGGTGATGGGGGTCTTGACCAGCGGGATGCGCCCGAGGGTAGGATGCTCCACCTCTTGCAGCAGTCCCCGTGCCTCCAGCTGCGGATTCTCGAACGTCTCCGCTACGCTGTCGACGCTGCCCGCTGGAATGCCCGCTTCGGTCAACAGCGTGAGCCACTCGTTGCGCGATCGTGTGCGAAAGATCGCACCCAGTCTCTGGGCCAGGGCTTCCCGCACGCCCACTCGATCCGCGTTGTGGGCGTAGGACGGGTCACGATACCAGTGATCTTGCTCACCAACCGTATCCAGCACGTTGCAAAGTCGATTCCACAGGGCATCGTTTCCGACGGCGAGGGTGAAGTAGCCATCGCTGGCAGCAAACGTTTGATAAGGGGCAATGGTTGGATGGGCGCTTCCCAGCGCTCGCGGCACCTGCCCTGCCACGAGGTAGGCCTGGGCATGGTACGTCTGCCAGGCGACGACCGTTTCCAGCAGCGACACATCGATATAATCTCCCAGGCCCGTCTCTTCACGCGCTCGTAAAGCGGCCAGCGCACCGATGACGGCCCACATCCCGGCTCCCAGATCGGCAATAGAGAACCCGACCTTGACCGGAGGGCGGCCCTCTTCTCCTGTCACGCTCATCAAACCCCCTTCGCCCTGCGCAATGAGATCGTAGCCAGGGCGTGAGGCCCACGGACCCGTCTGACCGTAGCCGGAGATCGAGATCAGAATGACGGACGGGTAGCGCTCGTGGATGGCTTCCCAGCCAAAGCCCAGTTTGGCCAGCGTGCCCGGGCGAAAGTTCTCGGCCACTATGTCAGCAGTGCCGATGAGATCCCAGAGGACCTGTTTGCCGGTGTCCGTCTTGAGGTCAAGGGCGAGACTCTTCTTACCGTGATTGGTACTCAGATAGTACGTGCTCTCTCCGCTGACAAATGGGGGTCCCCACTGCCGCGTGTCATCGCCCCCCGGTGGCTCAATCTTGATGACCTCTGCCCCAAGGTCGGCCAGCGTCATCGTACAAAAGGGGCCACTGAGTATACGCGTCAGATCGATGACGCGGATTCCGTGTAATGGCTGCATGAGAAACCTCCTTTACTTTCCTGTTGACTTCTTCAACACTCCTTTTCTGGAGCTTTGCAGCAGTAGGTTTTTTGGAAGCAGGGTCCAGGGGCGCAGCCTCTGGCGGGGGTTTGGGGGTGTCCCCCAAGCTCCTCTCTCCTTCGCCGCCATAGGCGGCGTGCCAGGAAAACCTACCTTTGTAAATTTTCTGGAGCACCTCCATCGCTGCCGGTCCAGGGCTCACGAGTGCCCTGGACCGGCAGCGATAGAGACTATCTGCCTGTAAAGACCGGTGGGCGTTTTTCGCGGAAAGCGCGAATGCCCTCCAGATAATCGGAGCTCTGGTAGACGACCTCCCGCAGAGCCTCGATACGTTCAAAGACGTCAGAACTGATCGGACTGGCATCGGCCAGAATGCGCAGTTGCTCTTTCACCACGGTGAGGACAAGTGGAGCCCTGGTGGCGATATTCCGGGCAAGTTCGTAAGTAAAGGACTCCAGCTCATGGGTCTCTACCAGGTGATTGAGAATACCCCATTCGGCTGCATCGGCTGCTGTCACCGGGGCGCCCGTGAAGAACATCTCCTTAACCCGGTTGAGGGGCAGGCGGCGCATGAAGCGCAGCAGGCCCGAGGTGTTGTAGGCTAAGCCGATATTGGCAGGTGTGACGGCAAACGAACTGGTTTCGTCGCCGATCGTGATATCACAGCTCAAGATCAGATCAGTGGCAACTCCCCAGACCGAGCTATGCACCATCGCAATGATGGGAGCAGGAAAGCCCTTGATCTCCCGCAGTGCCCGCTCGAATGGATCAGAATATGGCAACGGGTCCTTCCCCTGCGGCAGCTCTGAAATGTCATGCCCCGAGGACCAGACCGGGGCGCCAGGAGCCGCACGAATCACCACGACCCGTATTCCCGCCTGCTGGAAGTCTGTCAGGGCGGTGATCAGTTCCTCCACCAGGGCCTCGCTCAAAGCATTGCGCTTGGCTGGCTGGTTGAGGGTCAAGGTGCCAATGGCATCCGAGTGGTCCGAAAGAATGAACATCGCATTGCTCCTTTCAATCACAACTTGCTCTGATCCAACTATAGCATTTATCTCTCGCTGGCAGCACGCCGGTGAGAGATGGCCGGTTTCCCAGGGCCAGCGCATCACACATGTCCATTAGCTGGCAATGCCGCGGCGCATCGCTAGCGCACCGAGTGCTACAGCCGCCACGGCAGACGCGGTCAACACCAGGAGGTCCCGTCCGAGCAGGTCCGAGGAACTGTAGAACACGGCCATCTCCAGCGCATGCCGCCCATAGGTCAGGGGAATGAAGGTCGCGATAGTTTGCAACCAGCCGGGCGCAAAGGCCAGTACGCCAATGCCGCCGGCCAGGAAGAACAGGTAGATTGACCCGGTGTTGGCGATAGCGATGGCCGGCTGCATGCGCTGAAGTGCGGCCCCTAGAGCTACACCAAGCCCGGAACTCATCAGCGCTACCAGGGCTATCGCCAGCAAGGCGCTCAGCCAGTAGATTCCCTGGGGCTGCGTCCAGCCTAGCAAATCCCCTGCCAGGAGCACAGCCACGCCAAGCGCAAAGGTAATCACGAAGTTTGCCAGCACCTTGCCGGTGACGAGCGCGCTGCGCGGCGTCGGTGAGAGCAACAGTTCCTTGATGGTCCGGCTTTCCCACTCGCGCGACGTGGCCACCCCACCATTGATCACGCCGCCAATGGTCAGCAGCAGCACAATCGTCGGCAACACACTGTACTCAAACAACTCGATATCGCGGCTGCGCAGATCCTGCTCGTGCATCGTCACCTTCACCGGGCTGCCGCTCCCCTGCACCTGGTAAAACTGTGTGATCGCATCGGGGACCGCACGCCGAATATCGTTGGTGAAGTCCAGGTTGAGATTGTTGACCTCGACATCGATGGGCGATTGCTGGTGCGCCTCGACGCGCTGTGTGAAATCGGCAGGGATCGTGATGATCGCCACCACCTGGATCTGCTTATAGAGCTGGCGGGCCTGCTCCGGCGTGGCATCGCTGATACGGAACACGTCGGCATCGTGAAAAATGTGCTGCATCTGGATGCCCTTCGGCCCATGATCGAGCGTCACCAGCGCCACGGGACTGCGACCGACCGCCGCCGTGCCCAGCGCACTTACCAGCAAGAAGCCGAGAGCAGGAATGAATATTACCGCCAGATTGACCGGCTGGCGGAGCCAGACTCGCACATCTTTCTTGAACACAATCCAGACAATGCGCAAAAAGTTGATCAACTGAGTCATGATCGTCATCCCTCCCTTGCTAATGAGCTATCGTAGAACGCCGCAGGGCAACCGCCGCCAGGATCATCAGCCCCAGTGCATAGCCCACAAGGACCAGGACATTGCCCCCGACGCCATAGGTATTCAGATTGAAGTTATGAAAGGCGTGCTGCTGCAGCGCGATGGCATACGCAACGGGGAAAAGCTGGGCGATGAACTGAATCGCCGGAGTCGTAAACGAAAGCGGGCCAAAAGCGCCGCTCAAGATGAACAGCGGAATCGAGATGCCAAACGAGAGGGCCAGGACGGGAGTGCGATTTTTGAACAGCGTTCCCAGCAGTGTCCCCCAGGCTACGAAGATGACCAGGGTCAATAGCCCGAAGCCTATCACCTCGTCCCAGTGAGCAGGCCAGACGCCGAACAGCAGGATGAGCGCTGCAATAACGATGACCAGCGAAACCAGGCCCACAGCGAACGCGCCCAGCATCTTCCCCACGATCATCGACCAGCGACTGGCAGGCGAGAGCAGTAATTCTTTTATGGTGGCGCTCTCCCACTCTCGCGCTGTACCTAAGCCTGATTGCAGCAAGCCGCCAAGCATGATGCCAACAACCAGGATGGAGACAGACAGGTAGGGAACGTAATCGGTATCCTGGGCATAGGCATCCTGCTCGTGAGGCACAACCGTCACGAGTTGGGGAAATGCCTTCGCATAAAAGCTCGTGATGGAGAGCGGGATGGCGCGCCGGATATCGTTGGTGAAGTCGGTGTTGAGGTTATTGATTTGTACACCGACCTGGACAGGTTGATTCTGCCGGATGCGCGCATCGAAATCAGCCGGAACGGTCACGACCGCTACAATATGGCCGGAACGAAGCAACGCTTCGGCCTCCTGGGCGCCGGTCTGCTGCAAGCGGAAAGAATGCGCTCCACTCATCGCCTGGTAAAACTGCTGCGCATAGGGGCCGCGATCATTCATCACTACTGCCGTCGGAGCGGTGCCCCCGCCGATCACAAACAGGATCATGAGGAACAGGATATTGAGCGGCACCAGGGTCCCGACAATTGTAAACGTGCGCTCTGTGAAGGAGGTCTTGATATCCTTCTTCATGCAGGCCCAGATGACCCGCACAGTAGAGGCAGCATGGTGTAACATAGCATTCCTCCTAATCGCGCAAGGCCGTTCCGGTCAACTGCAAGAAGATCTCATCCAGCGTCGGTTCACGCACTGCAAGGTCGCGCAGCTCGGCATCCTGGGAGACGATATTGACGATCTGCGGCACGATGTGATCAACGCCGGCCGTCGTGATCTTCAGACGCTTCCCCTCCTGCTGCACCTCTTTGACTCCAGGCAGTTCCTTGATCTGCTCAACGCTCTCGAACGGTTGGGAAGTCTCCAGCTCAAGGATGGTCCCACCGAAGGTCTGCTTGAGATGATCGGGCGTATCTACCGTGATGAGCTTACCATGATCGATGATGGCTAGCCGCTCGCACAATGCCTGGGCCTCCTCCAGGTAATTCGTGGTGATCAGGACCGTCTTGCCCTGATCGCGCAGGGAGAGACAATACTCCCAGATAGCGCGGCGGGCCTGCACATCGACCCCGAGCGTCGGCTCATCAAGGTAGATCAGCAAAGGGTCGTGGAGTAGTGCGCGCGCAATGGCCAGGCGGCGCTTCATGCCACCGGAAAAGGTGCTCACGCGAGAAGCTTTGCGGTCCAGCAATTGCACCAGCGCCAGCAGCCTGACGATGCGCTCTTTTTTCTCGTGACGGGGGACACCGAAGAGATCGGCGTGAAAGTCCATATTGTCCCAGGCCGTCAGTTCTTCATATAAAGCCGTTTCCTGGGGAATTGAGCCGAGGATGCGTCGCACCTGGCGAGCCTGGTGGCGTACATCATATCCCATCACCCGCACCTCGCCAGAAGTAGGCACGCTCAGCCCGCTGATCATATTGATCGTCGTCGTTTTGCCCGAACCATTAGGTCCCAGCAGGCCAAAAATCTCGCCCTGCTGAACAGTCAACGAGAGGTGATCGACGGCTCGAAAGGCGCCAAAGTCTTTACACAGCTCGGTCATCTCTATGGCGGGGCCAGTATGTTCCACTGACCGCACAGGGGCGACGGTTTGAGTAATATACTTGTCCATGAATTCCGTTCCTTTCTACACGGTGTGCTCTTGAATAAGCTGTACTCAGGTTTGATTTTGTACCTGCGCCGGCTCCTGGGGATGAGCCTCAGGCATTTCCATCTCACGAAGACTCTTTGCCCAGTCATGCTCCAGTTGCCACTCGTCCATGTAATGCTGCATCACGCGGATAACCCTCTCGACATGGGCTTTATTGAGGGCAGGATCAGCAGACGCTCAGACGGATCGAGAAATGCAAAATCGGTCACTTTCAGAGGGAACAACTTTTGATATTCACCAGGATTCATGGTCGTATCCGTCATCAGCGCCCGCCAGCGCTTCCTACCGGCCTCGGTTATCTGGTAGACACGAAGCTGGCGATCACCCGGAGGGGTGGCAGCAGGCTCTGTGCGGACAGCGATTAGTCCGTCCTGCTCCATCTTAGCGAGCAGGGGATAGAGCCGCCCATTACTGACCCGCGCATACGGACCGATAATGTCGTTGATGATTCTGGCGATGAGATAGCCGTGGGCTGAATTTTTCATCAAGTGAGACAGTATGAGAAATTCGTACACCGCTCACATCCTTTCCTCTGTGCTGGCAGCACAGAATACCTCATAGAGAATGTCATAAGATATGTCTTAGAGACATATCTTATGACATAGTATGATTTATAATAATGATTTTGTCAAGGGAAAAAACTGACATCCACTCATAAAGTGGGAATGCAGAGGGCGCGGCCCTCTGACGGGGCGCGGGGGTGACCCCCGAAAATTCTTTTTTCTTTTTTAGCCGCCGTAGGCGGCGAGTTATGAGTGGATGTCAGGAAAAAAAGCTTTGCTTTCGCCTTCGCTTGGGCGCTACCTGAATAGCCTTATGATGTACAATAAGCTAGACAACATACCAAACAAAAAAGCAAACCGTTAAGCCCCAGGCGAGGGACATAGCAGACATAGTAGAGGAGCAATAATTTCGTTCACCTGTTCCCTGATTTCTGCTGTTTTTCTTGTACTTGGGGTCAGCATATCTAAAGGTGAAAAGTGTACGCTAAGCATATAAATTGGCCTGTAGTGCCAGACGAGCATTCGTGATACAACGCTTACCAGAGAGGATCTCACAAGAGATTATACTTTCCAAACGGCAAAACCTTTCTCCTTGATCCGCTTGGGAAGCCAAATGAGTAAATCAGCGAGACGCCCTCATTTGGTTAGCGTACACTTTTCACCTTTAGATATGCTGACCCCCTGTTGCTCTTCAGGGGTCGTATCCGTCCCCCCGTCACGGGATGTCCCTTGCCTCAGCTCGTTGTGCTTTGAGCTGCTCGACTTCCTTGATGAGCTTCTGCTCTCGTTGCAGCGCCTCAAACAGCACACGGGAATGAGCATTCAGAAGCTGGAATAAGGCGGAGAAATCCGCAAAAGGACCTGCAGCTCCCCCCTGTTGTAGCTCTTTGAAGTAGTTCATATTACAGTCTGACCATTCGGATGCCAGTGTGAAAAAGTCTCCTGTTTCGACATACTTCTGGAACGCATTACTGACACATTGCGTGAAACCGTCAATTCCTGCCATTTTGAGTTTCCTTTCGCTTGCTAACTGGTAACAGCCAATCATCTACAGCATAAACACTTACAATTGATCAATTTTGCTCTCTTTCTTCAGGATAAGGGGCCGTGGCTAGCGGAAATGGCAAACTGGCAAGTTAATGCGGCGAGGAACAAAAGTCGAGATTTCCTGGGTGATTGGGACACCCTTGAAAAGAGGCGACACGCACATCAGTAGGAGATTCACCGCCAGGAGCGGTGACAGGTACCGCGGTACCGACTTCCTCGAAGGAAACATCACTCAGCCAGGCCTGTCCTGATCCAGCTAGCAAGATCCCAAAGGCCACATAGACGCTTTCCTGGGGGACATCCAGGACCACCTCGCACTTTTGCCAGTCGGTTGTCCCCTGTATTGGCCGATTGAGCATATTGTCGAATCCAAGGGCTTTTCCATCCTCCGGCCCATCAATGCGCATCCACAGTCCTGTCCAAATGGCAACGCGCTCCGACTTGACCACGGCAGCAAAGCGCATGCGTTTGTTGCGGTAAGCATCAGCTTTGAACATTTGCGTGAGCGTTCCAAAGCCTTTGCATTCTTCTCCGATAGCCTTAATGTAGCCACTGCTCTTCCCCTTGTAGGGAGTCGTTGGATCAATGCCTGCCTCATAGTTTTGAGCATGGCTGCCACTCAGAAACCAACTTTCCATACTGTTCTCCTCTGTTGACGAAAGGACCGGTGCTGAAAAGACGCTCCTACGGCTGGGAGAGGTCTGCGTCGTTTCAAGCATATAGGCTAAGAGCATAGATGTAAAGACAAAAACAATGCTCGTAGCATATCTCTATCTTTCAGATATGCTACGAGCATAGGGAGCCTCTTGTCAGTATGTGAGAGTGGTGACGAATTCGCCGTCAATCAACAGAGTAAGCGCGTTTTCACCTAGTCGCGCCAACTTCGGGAAGCGGGAGTTGCCGTGCCAGCGCGACGATCTTGTCCCGGTTCCTCCGGGCGGCTGGCTCCGGTCGGCGCAACGCGAGGAGCCACTGCGTGTCGGAGGTCTGCCACAAGTGCAGCTGCGGGCTGCGGAAATGCGTCTCAATGCGCCGTGGATTCTTCACGGCTTCGATCCGTTCCTTGCGAATACCAAGCATCTCATATAGTTCAAGAGCCATGGTGGAGTAGAAAATGCCCCCGCCGTCGGTCACGATCGCTTCTGGCGCGCCGTAGCGACGAATGGCATCCACGAGGACCGACAGGTAGTCCCACTGGTTCTGAGTAGGCGAAATGGTTGAAGAGAGGACCATGCGCGAAAAATTCTCAAAAATCGTAATCACATAGACCGGCCTGGGATCTGGAAGCAGGTGGTCTTCGATGTATCTGACATCACAGGACCAATACTGATGACGCCTCACCGCCTCGAAGGGCATCACCAGCTTAGGGCGTGCGGAGTGTGGAGGTTTCTGGATGCCGTAGACCTGCCGGTTGGCGGCCATGATCCGGCCACAGGTGGCCGGACTCACCTCAATGCCCATGCGCAAGAGCGCCGTATGGACGCGAAATTCCCCCAGCAAGGGATTCTGCTGGAGCTTCCGAATCTCGTTGCGAACCTAAAGCGTCGCTTTGCGCACTCCCTTGTTGGTCTTTGGCTTGGCATCTAAGCCTGCCACCCCCTCATCCACCCACCGCTTGAGGGTATCATAAATGGTGTGCCGTGAGGTCTCGAGATACTCGGCAATCGACGTAATCGACCAGCCTTCCGCGTGTAATCGGATCGCGGCCAGTTTGCGCTCTGCCGGGTCCGGAATCTGATGCCAGGGAGAGTAGCGTCGGGAGATCAGACCGGGCCGAGCGGGTGAGCTGGTGGCGATGTGTTTGACGCTCTTGTGATCCGGGCGTCTGCCGTACTGAATATAGCAAATCTCAGCGATTTCTCGCCAGCTCATCGCGGGCATCTCACCGTGCAGGTCCACAATGAGCTGGCGGATCTCTGGTGGCAGCGTCTTGCCCGTTTCTCTGGCTCCCCCTTGCTCCCCAGAGGAGAACAGACTGGCCATCCCGTCGCGTTCAAAGGCATCCGCTTTGCAGGCCAGCGTGCGTTGGGGGACATCGATTTCTTTGGCTCGCTCCCCTGCGGTTTCGTGGAACAGGACGAGGGGTCTGATTTGCTCATACAATTCTTGCTCAGGCCAGAGGGTCCACTGCTTGATACTCGTCGGTAGGGTAGGGAGCGGTTGTCCCTCTCAGGATCACCCGTCACCCTCCCTCAGAACCGGACATGCACGCTTTCCGAGCATCCGGCTCGCCCTTTACTTGTCTTTTGCGGTATTCTCGATCAGGAAGTTTCCCTGCATGCAGGAGGTGGTGACAGTTCAGGCAGAGGATAAGCGTTTTCCTGTTTCTGGCTGCCATCATCTTTTGCCATGCTGTTTTACCTTGCGAAACATCCTTCATTTTCCGAATGTGATGAACTTCAAAAGGTCCACTGGTTGTCTCACAGTATTCGCATTGGCTCGCGTTCAATCTTCTGATAAGCTCGGATCGATTGAGAGTAAGCATGAAAATATTGGGAGGTGTGTCTACTTTTGCGTGGTGGGAACTAGTCCCTCTTCTGTTTTGAGCCGTTTGATGATCTTAGTTGTGCTCGTTTTGTGCTTGTTTGCCAATGTCTTCAGTAGACTCCGCTTCCAGATGTAGTAGAGTTTGTTCATATGCGTCTTGACATTGAAAGCCAGAGCATAGTAGTTCATCAAGCCTCGCAGTTCTCCATTGAATGCGATGATAATCTCAGCGTCACTTTGCTGTGTTAGCCCTCGTCTGTGGGCGGCTTTCGTGGTTGCGTAGTCTCCGTATCCCTTGTTGCTACAGAATTGGTGCTGTTTGCCCGATGGGATGTGGAGTTGTAGCCTTTCAGATACCGCTTTGAAAGTCGTGTGGCGCGGGCCGCGTTTGACTTTCACGATGCGATCTCCCGAATAGGTCTTTACCTCATATCCCACAAAGGTAGCGCCCTTTTTACTGGGTTGAATATGTGACTTTTCCTCGGCAATGGTGAGTTTGAGCGTTTCTTCGATGAAGTTTCTCATTTCTTGTCGAACTCTTTCGGCATCCTGGTGTGAGCCAATGATGCCGACGATAAAGTCATCCGCATACCTACAGAAGTAGAGGCGCTTGTATTCTGTATCGAAGGGATCTCCGCTCGGTAGCTGCTTTCGTAGTTGGTCTATTCGGCGGATTTCTTGTTGGAGTGCCTGAAGTGTTTCTTCTTTCCCTTCCTTTCCCTTCAGGTCATCGATTTCTTTTCGGAGGCGTTTGATAGTGTTGGTGTATCGGTTGTAGATCAGGTTTTTCTTGCGTTTCTTGCCCTTCTCGAAGCGTTCTTTCATGTCTTTCATGAAGAGGTCGAGTTCGTGAAGATACACGTTCGCAAGGATTGGTGCACAGAGGGAGCCTTGAGGCACACCGCTGTAGGTCGCATGATACGTCCAGTCCTCTAGGTAGCCAGCATCAAGCATGGCTTGTATGAGGTGTAGAAAGCGTTTATCCTCGATTTTCTTCGCCAGCAGCGCCATGAGCAATTCATGATTGATGGTGTCGAAGTAGCTCCGTATGTCCATATCCACGATCCATTTGATCGCACTCCATTGGTTTCCAATCTGTTCCAGAGCCGTATGTGGGGACCGTCCTGGTCGGAATCCGTGTGAGCTGTTCTCAAAGATTGGCTCGTAGGTGCGTTCCAGAATGATCCTGACGACTTCCTGAACCAGCTTGTCGTCTCCCGAAGAGATACCGAGTGGTCGCTTTTTGCCGTTTTTCTTGGGGACGTAGGTTCGCCGTGCGGGGTGAAAACGATAGGTCCCGTCTTTGAGTCGGGCGATGATCGACATGACTCGTTTTTCTGAGAACCCATCCAGGGTGGTCTTGTTTGTCCCTGGGGTGATTGCGCCGTCGTTGGCGTAGATGTTGGCATAGGCTTCATGCCACACAATCGGGTTTTCCAGAAGGCGGAACAAACCGTTTAGGGGTTTCCCTTGTATCGAGATTTCGCCAAGTGCCTCTAATCTCCTCATCACTGTTGCGGATAGCATCAGCACATCCTCGCTTTCGGTTATTTAGTGGCTCAGTAAACTACGCTCCTTCCTCCCGGACAGCGGAGGTTTCAGACGTGTTGCCACGCTTTATCCTCTTGTCGGTATCCCCTGAGCCGCGTTGCTCAGTGATCTGCGGAACCCATTACAGGCCCACCTTGAGTAATATGAGCGTTCCGCTATCATGCAGGGGTTGGTTCCCTGTTTAGATAGTCCCGCATTTCCAGCAAAGATGAGATCGGACGTGCTCCAGGCTTCCCGTTTGTCCCTTGAAACTCTCGTATAAAGAGTCTGCCAGCATCGATGGATAGAGCTGCCCCGAAACGCGACATCTCTAGATGCTGGTCCCAGCGTTTGTAGCCACCTTCCGTTGGGGTCCCTGGCAAAAACCAGTCAGGACTAGGATTCACGCAGTGTAGCGTTCACCATACACGTCTTGCACTGATCACTCAAAGAACTGGTGACTTTCTCCTACGTGACCGTCCCCACATGCTATGGTCGCCTTCCTTTTTCAAGGTGTAGGGTAAGTGGGGTGTGCATGGAACGTTCCATCAGTTCCAACAACATTTGTTGCGCTCAATGGTTGCCGACGATGCGGCGCACTTTCGG
>WNGM01001753.1_pt1 | contig 18050 bp, 33 predicted proteins | sample 5400571 | NCBI WGS metagenome assembly WNGM01 (sample SAMN13153378, study PRJNA577476) | soil metagenome | isolation source: 100 cm soil or saprolite under Garry oak tree replicate 2 | place: USA:California | collected 2016-06-15 | reverse complement strand
GGGTGGCTGTACCGGGCGGACGGTGCCTGGTTCCTGGGCTGGCCCGGCGAGCTGCCCGGGACGGGCGCCGCGGCCGCGGCGGCCGGGACGGCGGCCCGGTGATCCCCGCGCCGGTGTTCATCGCCGCGCTCGCGGTGCTGGTCTTCGGCGCCGCGGCCGGGGGAACCCTGGCTGCCGGCTGGATCCTCCGGCGGGTAGCGCGGCGCGGGCCCGGCCGTGAATGATGATCATGCAGGGTGGTCGATCGCGCCCGGCCCGGCCGGGGTGTGGCACGCGGCCCGGCCGGGCGGCCCATCCTTCGCCACGCGCGACGGGGCCCTGCTGGTGCAGCTCATCGACGCCGCCGAGGAGGCGGGGAATGCGGGCATGGCGGATCCGGTGGCCGTTCTGGGCGGCGTACGCGGCGATAGCCGTCCTGATCGCCCTGGTCTGGCTGCCCGGGGCCTGGCCGTGGCCGCTGCAGCTCGGCGCCGCGGTGGCGCTGGCCGCCCAGCAGCTGCTGATCAGCCAGCTGATCTCCGCCCGGTCGAAATGGTCGCACGGCTGGCTGCGGGGTTATTTCGCGGCGCTCGACGACGTCGGCTGCCCGAACCACGATGAGCCGCCGTGACCGCCGCGGCGGGGCGGCTGACCCCCCGGTTCCTCGACAACCAGATCGCCGACTCCAAGCTGCCCGCGCCGGTCCGGCACGTGTTCCGCGCGCTGATGTCCCGGTGTGACTGGATTACTGGCGCGATCCCCCGGGACCAGCTGCTCAGCCTGACCGAGCTGTGCGACCGCACCGGGCACAGCCGGCGCACCATCCGCGAGGCCCTGTTCATCCTGCAGGAGGAGGGCTGGGTGTCCCGGCAGCCGCCGCCCGAGCATCGGTCCCAGCGGGAGCACGCCAAGACCGCGACCTGGGTCCATCCGCCCGGGTCGCCGGAAATGCAGGCCGCCCGCGGGCAGCTCACCGGCCCCGATCACCGGGCCCGCCGCCGCATGCACCGGGACCGGCATCACCGGTGGCAGGCCGAGGTCCCGGACTGGGCCGCCGACCCGGGCCTGGTGGCCCTGGCCGCGCAGACGCTGGCCAGGGTGACCCGCCGCGAGGTGACCCAGCAGGACGCGGCCGCCGCGGTGGCCACCGTCCTGGGCGGCCACGCCCGCGGCTACTTCAAGGTCGGCGCGGCCCGGTTCCTGACCGTGGCCCTGGAGAATGACCCGCGGCGGTTCCTTCCGACTCCGGAGCCGCCGCGGCACCGGCCCCCGGCGGCCCAGCCACCGCCGGGGGCCGCGGCCGCGGGCGCCGCCGCGGCCCGGGCGCTGATACGCGATCGCGACCCGCCGTAGCCGGGCCCGCCCCGCACCGCCGCGCTTTCACTGAAATCGACTGAAATCTTCATCCGCTCCCCGGGCCGGTGGCCGGCCCGGGGCCCTGGCATGCCCGGGCACCGGCGCGCGCTTTCGGTGAAGATCAAGAAGACCCGAAGAGAGATTGCGGAGCGATCCGGACCCTAGCCCTGGAATATCCGGACCCCAGCTTCCGCCATATCCGGACCCTAGCCCCCTGAATATGCGGACCCTAGCCCTGACCTGGGCAAACATCCTGGCCAGCCGGGGCGGGCGGCGGGCGGCCGCGACACGCCGCGGACCCTAGCCCGGTGATTGCGCCCGCCTGCCCCCCGTGGCACGATCCCGCCCAGATTCATTCCCCGATTCCGGAGGTAATCCCCCATGCACGAGCCCATCCCCGGCGCGGCCGAGGCCGCGGCGCCGCCGCCCGGGTCGGTGTTCACCCCGCAGCCATCACCGGCCGCCCCCGAGGATGAGGCGCCGCCGCCTGCCCCGGCCGCGCCGCCGGCGGCCGCCGGCCCGAACGCCTACAAGCAGCAGGCGTACGCGGTGATGGGCAGCCACCACGGCATCAACGGGCGCCTGGACGTCCTGGAGCGGCGGCTGGCCGACCTCCTCGCCACGCATGCCGCGCTGGTCGCCCACATCACCGAGCAGGCCCCCGCCGCGAGCTCGAGCACGCCGGGCGGCACCGCGTTCTGGGGCCGGGCCCTGGACCAGCACCACATCATCCACGGGCTGCTCAAGGCCGCCGAGACCGAAGTCGCCAGCCTCCTGACGGCGCATGGCGGCCTGATCGGCGCGCTCGAACTGATCCTGTGACCACCACGCGGGCAGCGCGGGCGGCGATGCGCGACGCCGCGTACGCCGCCGGGATCGGCGCCGGCTGGCACGGCGCCGTCGCCGGTTACTACGGCGGCCCGGGCGCCTACCATGTGTGGCCGCCCCAGGACTGGAGGCAGTTCGCCGGGCGGCGCAAGCTGCCCATCTGGGTGGCCGGGTTCAACGGCGCCCAGGACGGCGCGGCGGCCGCCCGGGCGCTGTATAAGCTCGGCGTCCCGCCGCATTGCTACACCGCCGTCGACATGGAGGCCCGCGTCGACCGGACCTACCTGGAGCACTTCGGCGCGGTGATGGCCGCGGCCAGCTACCGGGTCTGGGTCTACGGCTCGGCGGCGACGGTGTTCGGCAACCCGGCCCTCGACGGCTACTGGGTCGCCGACTACGCCGGGACCGGCCCGTTCATGTACCCCGGGCCGGCCGGGGCCGAGGTCCGGGCCACCCAGTACGCCTCCGGCGCCGCCTACGACCGGTCTGCCGTGAAGGAATGGACCTACTGGTTCGGCCGGTGGTGGCGGTGACCGAGCAGCAGCTCCTGGCCGCCGTCGCCGCCGAGCTGGCCGGGCAGAACCGGCTGGTCTGGCATCACTGCGCGGCATCGTGGCGGTGCGCGGGCCCGGGCGGCCTGCCGGACCTGGTGATCGCCGGGCCCGGCGGCCTGGTCCTCGCCGAGCTCAAGGCCGAGCACGGGGAGCTGTCGGCCGGGCAGGACGCCTGGCGATGGGCACTCGACCACGCCGGCCGCAATGGGCCGCGGCCGTTCCGGCTGTGGCGGCCGGCCGATTGGGACTCCGGCCGGATCCAATCCGAGCTAGCGTTGCTGGCCGGGTAAGGAAGTTGTCGGCAGGGCCGCCGCGGTGTCCGGATGCGCCGCGCCGCGGCGGCCTGCCAGAAATTCTTCTCCCCGTCGGCGGGGGGATTCTCTGCCCCGGTGGATCCCTCCGGCGCAGCCACGGGGAGATTAAGGGGCCGCGCAGCGCAATAGCGCGCGCGGCCCCGCTATTTCTGCTATTTGGCGCTGGTGCAAGTTGCAGCGCGGAAGTTCCGCCAGCGACCCCAAAAGCCCCCGATTCGGCCCTATTTCAGGCTGCTAGGGCTCGGTCTGGCCGATGAAAATCCCGTTATCGTCATACAACGCGGCCCACACGAGATCGAGCGAACCGAATTTGTAGCACCGCGCCTCAAAGCCCTCCGGCACTTTTTTGATGATCATCGACTGAATCGCGTTTTCACCCGCAACAGGCGGGATCGAATCCGGCGGCTCAGCGGGAACGCTCATGCCCGCAATCTACCGGTAGCCACTCCACCAGCCGCTGCCGCTGCTCTCCGATTTCGGCTTGTCGCCTTCGGGCGGCGGCGGCGCGTCCTCCGGCGCCGGCGGCGCCGGGTCGGGCACCGGGACGACAACCGGGTCGGGCTCGGGCGGCTCGGGTGGCTGCAGCCGGCCGAGGACCTCGCGCATCCCGCTCAGCTCGCCGCGGAGCCGCTGCACCTCGCCCTCCAGCTCCAGGCCGCGCTGCTCGGTGTAGAGCTTCTCGGTCTCGATCCGGGCCTCCGCGTCGATCTCGGCGATCTTGACGTCGTTCTCGTTCGGGCCCGGCTCGACGATCACCGGCGCCGGCTCAGGGTCCGGGGCCGGGGCCAGGTCGTCGTGCTCGTGGCCCATGTCGCAGGTGGCCATCATTTCTCCCTGGATTTGAGTTGCTTGCGGCGCGCGAAATACGGCCACTCGTTCGGGTCGGCGCCGTGCCGCTCGACGTGGGCGCGGATCGCCTCGGCTTTGCCGAACAGGGTGAACTGCACGCGCAGCTTGCCGCCGTGGCCGCGGACGATCTTGGCCTGGCAGGAGACCCGCTGGCCGCCGCGCGGGCAGCCATCAATGTTCGAGTGCTTGCGGGTGCAGTTGGCCTCGCCGCAGGAGCAGTAGTACCGGGCCGACCGGTACAGGCCCCGCCGGACGTCGTCGGCGGCGTCCATGGTCTTGCACACCGGCGACAGCAGCGGCCGGCCGAGCAGGCCCCCCGCGAGGACCAGCTCGACCACCGGCCGGAACCGGTCATCGCGCACCGGGGCCTGGGCGCGGCCGCCGGGGCCCACCGCGATAACCCGCGCCATCACCACCGCCCGCCGGCTCGCGGGTGACAGCGGCCCTGGATAGTGAACCGGTTCAAGCATATTCTGGGCCCGTGATCATGTCAGCGGCCCGCGCGCGGGAAACCGCGCAATCACTGAAAGCGGCCGCGGACAAGGCGGGAGGCCTGCTGTCGGTTGTGCTCGCCATGGCGGGTGCGGCGCTGCTCATCGCAACGGCCGCGCTGATCCTGGCAGCAAAGGCACGCAGTGGCGGACGTTCATGACCTGCAGCGGCGATTCATCGATCACGGGCAGCTCCTCGCCCAGGCGGCGCTCCTCGCCTGGCTGATCAGCTCGCTGTGCCCCGACGGGCCGGACAAGCGGGTCGCGATCGACCGGCTCGCCGAAGCGATGATCTGGGCCGGTGCGGCGATCGGCGGCCGCCGCGGTGAGGAGGGCACATGACCGTTGCGCAGGCTGACCCGCGCGCCCAGGCCCTGGACGAGGCGTTCGCCGAAGCGATGGGCGCGGCGCCGAAACCGGCGGAGCCGCCGCCGCCGCCGGAGACCGACCGGGACGCCCCGCACGGCCGCGGCGAGGACGGCGAGCCCCTGGCGCCCTACGGGGTGACCAGGGACGGCCGGCCGAAACTGTCCCCGGCGGGCCGCAAGCCCAAGGATCCCGACGGCAAGGCCCGGCTGGCCAAAGACAGCCCGGACGCCGGCGGCCAGGGCACGCAGCTGCAGCTGGAACCGCACGACTTCTCCGCGCCGCTGATGGACGCCGGCGAGACGATCTGGTTCGGCGGATCGGTCCTGGCCAAGCTCGGCCCGCAGATCCCGGTGGTGGGCCACCTGGTGCCCGGCCGCAAGCTGGCCGCGACCATGGCGGTGTTCGACGCCGAGCGGCCGCGGCTGGCCGCCGCGCTGAACCTGGCCGCCCAGCACGACGCCCGGGCCCGCCGCCTCGCCGAGCGGCTCGCCACCGGCGACGCCGGCTGGGCACTGACCGCCATGTTCATGGTCGCGCCATTCACCGGCACGGTCGCGGCGATCTGGCAGACCACCGACAAGCACGACGTGCTCGCCGAACGGGACCTGCCCAGCCTCGCCGACCTCGCCAAGGCCAACGAGGACGCGCTGGACCGGATGTTCGCCAAGATCACCGACCAGATGGCCCAGGCGCAGGCCGCCGCGGCCGCCGGCCAGGGTGAGCTCGCGGCGGGCTGAGATGCCCGAGCACTACGACCTGGACCGGTTCCGGCACAACATCTTCGCCGCGAACTACCGGGCCGGCCAGCACGTGTTCTTCATGGGCCGCACCCAGTTCGCCGGCAAGACCACCATGGCGTTCGCCCTGCTGGACGCGGTCACTGCCCCGGAGCTGCCCGGCACGGTGTTCTGCATGAAGACCCAGGACCGGGTCGTCAGCGCGCTGACCCGCCGCCTCGATTACATCGAGACCCCGACGTGGCCACCTCAGCGGAAAATCAGCAACTGGCACCCGCGCGGGCACACCCTGTGGCCCCGGCAGGGCCTGAAGAACCCCGAGGCCGATGAGGCCCACCTCGAGCGCGAGTTCGACAAGGCGCTGCTGTGGCACCAGAAGCACACCCCGGGGATCGTGTTCGCCGACGAGCTGCAGGGCCTGGTCGCCCTCAAGAAGATCCGGGCCCGGCTGCGCGCGGTGGTGACCAGGGCGGGCGGCGCCGGGCTGGGCCTGTGGTACGCCAACCAGAAGGCCACCGGGATCCGCGAGGCGACGATCGACGGGTATTTCAAGAATTCCCCGACCTGGACGCTGATGGCCAAGGACCCCGATGAGCGGAACCTCGGCGCCTATTCCGATATTTCGGCGGGGATTCCGGCGAAATCGATCCATGAGCAGGTGCTGAAATTGGACCGTAATTCGTGGCTGGCGATCCACCGGGACGGACCCTACTGGTGCGTGGTGGATGCCTTTGATCCGGCGTGGAAAGTGTGACCCGGGTCTTTTGTTAAACGCTCCCGGGCGCCTATTCTGAATGGGTCAAGGAGGGCCGCCCCGGCGAGGCGGGCACCTCGGGGTCCTCCTTGACAGCCGCCGGGCCGGCCCTCCGCGATTCCCTGGAGGAGGCTCCCGGACGTGACCACCCCGGCCCTGACCGCCCACGACCCCGGCTGCCGGTGGGCCCGGCTGGGCGCCGAAGCCGAGATCGACTCCCGCGGCCAGGTCACCGGCGTCCGCAACCCCGGCGCCGGGCACTCCGACGCCGCGAAACGGTTCTCCGACTGGTACAACCTGCACCGGGCCGCGGGCTCGCGCGGGTGGATCGCGGTCGCGCTCGCCGACGGGAGCACCGACGGCACCGTGTACGACACCCGGCACGCCGCGGTGGCGCATCAATGGCCCCGGGAGCGGTGGTACTTCTACGCCACCCTGGCCCAGCCCTCGATGACCGTGTGCGCGGCCGATTCGCTGCTGCGCTACAAGCGGATCATGAACCAGATCGAGGGCCCGCACACCGACCGGGACGCCCCGCACGGCGGCCTGGAGGTCATCCCCCGCCTGGCGGCCGAGGACCAGCAGGCCCAGCTCCGGGCAGTCCTTACCGGCAGGGGCCACCTGGCCCTCGGCTACAGGAGGTAGCACATGGCGCCGACCCCAGCACCAGCCGCGGCCCCGGGGCAGGCCCCCCCGCGCAGCCCGGCACCCCAGGCGGCGGCCGTGCCGCCGTGGCCGTTCCCGGTCGGGGTGTTCGATGAGGAGATCCAGAACTCCTACGACCGGACCGTCACCGTGGCCGCTGCCACGGTGCAGTTCCCCGACGTGGAGATCGAGCCCGACGGGTGGGCGCGGGGCTGGTGGTTCGACTTCGACATGGTCGCCGCCGGCAACGCCGCGGTGGTGGCGTTCACCGAGGATTTCCCCTTCGCGGCCATCTCGACGGTGCTGCTGAAGGGCACCAACGTGCCGCAGACCTTCGGCCCGTTCAGCGGGTACGACTGGGCGGCTGTCAACAAGTACGGCGGCTACACGCAGATCGGCGACCCGCGCAACGACCAGGCATTCAACGGCGGCACCGCCGGTGCCGGGTTCACCGGGGCGCACTGGACGCTGTACCTGCCGCTGGAGATCGCCCAGCACGACGCCCTGGGCGACCTGCAGAACCAGTCGGACAACTCGGTGTACCGGGTGGCGGTCACCGCGGCCGCGTCGGCGACGATGTTCACCACCGCGCCGACCAACCCGCCCACCATCGAGCTGAAGGTGGAGCAGGACTCCTACTCTGAGCCGGTGGCCGCCCTCGCGCTCGGCGGCCGGCCGATCATGGACGCGCCGCCGCTGCCCGGCACCCGGCAGTGCTGGCAGACCGAAGACGACACCGGGATCGTGGCCGGCTCCCACACCACCAAGATCACCAACGGCATCGGGTACGCCTACCGGTCGATCCTGCTGATCGAGCGGCGGGCCGGCACCTCCCGCGCCAACGGGGAATCGGACTACCCGGACCCGCTGGAGATCTGGCTGGGCGGCACCCGGGTCAAGCGGCTGGGCAAGAACGTGTGGAAGACCAAGACCGGCCGCCGGTTCGGCCTGGTCACCAAGACCGCCGACGCCGCGCTGGGCCCGGAGAACGGCGTCCGGGTGCTGGTGTGGAACGCCGACGTCAACAGCGAGCCGGGCAACGACGCCCGGCGCAAGCTGTTCCGCACCCAGGACGGCAACGTGTTCAAGATCGTCGGCACCTGGGGGAACGCCGGCACGCTGCGGATCAACTCCAACTACGTGATCCCGCGCGGCGGCCCCGCCAACAACGCCCAGATTGTCGCCTGACCGGCGGCACCCGGCCCGAAACGCCCAGATCATCCACCCCGGAGAGGAGGCAGCAATGGACAAGAAGTACGTGATCTACGCGCTGGTGTTCCTCGCCGGTGTCGTGCTCGCGCCGAAGGTCCGGTCCCTGCCGCTGCTCGACAAGCTGCCGAGCGTCTGACATGGACACCCTGGAGGACGTGCTGCTGTACCTGGCCCGTCACGTGCCCGCCGGGCCCGCCGAGCTGGCCGCCATGGAGGCGATCATCGGCGAGGCCTTCACCGCGCAGCCGGCCCCGGTCGAGGCGGAGCAGCCGCCCCCGGCCGAGGCGGAGCAGCCGGCGGGCTGAGGCGTGGCCCGGTCAACCGGGCCGGTGCTGCTCGCCGGCGGCCTGGCCGCCGCCAACGAGGCCGTGTTCGCCCCGCTGGCCGCGCACCAGGCGGAGAACTGGGACGCGGTGTTCCGGCTGGTGCCGGCCACCGCGGGCCTGGCCCTCGGGCTGGCGCTCCTGGAGCGGGCCGCGGAGGGATTCGCGGTGGGGCTGGCGTGGCTGCTGGTGGCCGGGGTGCTGGTGTTCCCGCTGGGGAAGGCGCCGAGCATCCTCGCCAACGTCAACAAGGTGCTGAACCTGTGAGAGGAGGGTCAGATGGCTGATGGCGGAGGCGCGGTCGGCGTGGCCCGGTCCTGGCTGGCCGGGCTGATCGCGCTCGGCGCGCTGTACCTGGTCGGCACGCACGGATCCGGGCTGGCGACCTTCTTCGGCGGCGCCGAGAAGTTCGTGGCCGGCACCGAGGGCACCGTGCTGCGCGGCGGCCGCTGACATGCCGCGGCCGGTCGCGGCCCGGGCCGCGCAGCGGGGCTTCCCGGTGTTCGACTTCGCCGGGCAGACCGGGCAGGGCCGCCTGCCCGATTCCACCGCGCCGCCGGCGAAGGCCGGGCTGCCCGCCGCGCCGTGGACCGACCCGAACACCGACCTGGGCTCGGTCCCGGCCGTTCTGCCGCCGCCCGAGGAGTACGTGCTCGGGCTGTCGCTGTGGGGCCTGCCCGCGGCCGCGAACCCGGACGACACCCCGCGCACCCACGCCGCCCCCCTGGCAGACCCGGCGCTGCTGGCCGCCGGGGAGGGCACCGACCTGCACGCCGGGCTGTTCACCGGCGCGGCCGAGCGGCATCACCCAGGCGCCAATCTGGCGATGCGCCAGGGCCGCGCGGGAGGCCACGGATCCTCGGCCGACACTTTGCAGCCGCTCACCGGCCAGATCCGCTCCCAGGCCGGTTACGACGCGGTGCAGGGCTATGGTGGCGGCGGCCCCGGCCCGGGCGGGGTCAACGAGCCGCAGGGCCCCGCCACCGACCAGATGATCTTCGGCGGGGAGACCTACCACAACGTCATGGTCTCCGCGGCCGAGGTCCCGTTCCTGGTCGCCGGCACGGATCAGTTCATCGCGGCCGCGCCGGAATTCCCGCCGTATGCGGCGTCGTTCGACGGGCCGACCGCCAGCGTCCGCGCCCAGGACGTGGTCGGCGCCGACGTCCCGGATCAGGGCCCTCCGGCCGGGCAGTCCCCGGTGCCCGCCTACGCTGCCAGTTTCTGGGGCTGAGCCGCCATGGCCGAGACCGTCAAGGTGCCCGGGATCAAGCAGCCGCTGCCCAAGTGGGCGGTGTTCGCCGGCGCAGGCGGCGCCGGGGTGGCGATCGTGCTGTATTACCGCAGCAAGAACCAGCAGCAGCCCTCGACGAGCACCGACCAGTACCCGCCGGACGGCACGGTCGGCAATCCGGCCGACCCGTATTCGACCGACCCGGCGACCGGGCAGACCTACGGGGACGAGGCGGCCGGCTCGGGCGGCACCTTCGGCGCGTTCGGCACCGGCGGCGGGTTCGGCGGCAGCGGCTGGGATCAGAACACCGGCCTGTACACCGACCCCAACGGCAACACCTGCACCAACCCGGATGGCAGCGGCTATTGCCCCGGCTCCGGGCCCGGCGGCCCGCCGTTCTCCACCAATGACGCCTGGTCGAACTGGGTCATCGGCCAGATGCAGGCCCTCAACCCGAACCTGGACACCGGGGCGCTGACCGATGCGCTCGGCCTGTACCTGGCCGGGCAGCCGGTCGACGCCAGCCAGAAGACCCTCGTCCTGGACGCCGAGGCGATCGGCGGGCGCCCGCCGGTGGCCGGCCCGGACGGCTACCCGCCGAACGTCCGCACTAACGGCGGCAAGGGCGGCGGGAGCACCGCGGTCAACCCGGTGACCGGGCTGAAGCAGACCGGGGCCGAGGGGTTCACCGGCGCCGACATCTCCTGGGACGCCTCCGCGCATGCCACCAGTTACCAGGTCACCACGGACAAGGGCTCCGCCTCGATGACCGGCACCACGTCGGCCCGGATCCACGGCATCGGCCCGAAGCATTCCCAGGCGACCGTCTCGGTGCTGGCCAAGCCGGCCGCGGCCGGGGCCACCCCGGCCAAGGTCGTCGTCCACGTCAAGAAGGGCAAGTGAGATCGATGGGCTTCTTCTCACCTCCGGCCGGCTACAAGCCCGCGGACTCCATGACCGTCGCGCTGGCGGCCGCGGGCGGGGTGTTTGTCATCTATGGCTCGACGATCGGCCCGGCCGCCGACGTGCAGGCCAGCGCCTCGGGCGATCCGAGCATCAACGCCTCCATCAAGAAGGCCGGCTGGGAATCGCTGCTGCTGGTGACGGCGATGACCATGCTCAGCAGGGACTTGAACGTGGCCATCCTCGGGTTCGGCGCGATCATGCTCGAGCACGCCAAGTACCTGCACAGCGAGCTGGCCAGCCCGGGCAGCGGGCGGATCGAGGCCACCCCGGCCGCATACGCCGAAGGCGCCGCGCTGCTGACCGCGGTCGGCTGAGGACGGCCATGCCCGGGCGGGTCGACGGGATAGCCCTCGCCGCGATCGGCGCGGGCTCCCTGTTCGCCTACGCCGGCATCAAGGACAAGTCCGTGCTGTCGGCTCTCTCCGGCCTGATCGAAGGCAAGTCCCCCGCCACCGCGGCCGGCGCCGGCGCCACCCTCGGCTCCGCCGCCGCGGGCCTGACCGGCAGCGGCACCGGCCCGCAGCCCGGCGTGTCCTCGGCCGGCGGGGCCTACGGTCCCAGCCAGCTGCGGTCCCTGTGGATCATGGCCGGCGGCGACCCGGCCCGGGCCGGGGTGGCCGCGTGCATCGCCCAGCACGAATCCGGCGGCAACGCCGGGGCCACCAGCGCCAACCCCGACGGCGGCACCAACGTCGGCCTGTGGCAGCTCGACACCCCCGGCGGCAAGGGCGCCGGCCACACGGTCGAGCAGCTCAAGAACGCGCTGACCAACGCCCGGGTGGCGGTGGCGGGCAGCAGCAACGGCCGCGACTGGTCCGCCTGGGCCACCGCTTCGATGTGCGGGGTCTGACGATGACCACTCCCGGCGGCCAGTTCCCCACCATCACCTCCCGCGGCGAGGTGCAGTGGTGGGTGGTCAACCAGATCTCCCGCCCCGGCGGCGCCCGCGGACCGCAGCAGACCAATTACGCGGTGGTATCCACCACCGGCGGCGCCCGCCCGCCGAACACGGTCGCCGGGCCGTTCACCACCAAGGCCGGGGCGCAGGCCTGGCAGACCAGCGCCAGCAGCGCCGGCAACTCCCCGGGCAGCGCCATCGGCGCGGCCGCCAATGACCTGCTCGGCGGGATCAACGTGGGCAGCTGGCTGCTGCGGATCGGCGAGGTCCTGCTGGGCCTGGTGCTGCTCGCAATCGGCGTGGCCCGCGTGACCCGGGCGGTACCCGTGGCAACCAGGATCGCCAAGACGGCGGGAGCAGGAGCGCTGCTGGCATGACCGACACACCCCACACCACCGGGGACGTGCAGCCGGTCCCGGTGCACGTGACCGGCATCGACGAGGGCCTGGCCCTCGGCGCCGCCCAGCCGCCGCGGCGGCGGCGGGTCGGCTGCCGCGCCTACACCGTGGTGCTGACCGCCGCCAGCCCGGTGCAGGAAATCCTCGGCCTGGACCCCAAGCGGGCCTACGCGCTGGTGCAGGCCGGCGGCAACCAGGCCGTGATCAACAACAACTACGCCGAGATCGGCAATGCCGCGAACATCGCGGCCGGGCTGCCGGCCCCGGTCGGCATGCTGCTGCCCAACGGGAACACCACCCCCACCAAGATCCCCGGCGGGGACCGCTGGTGGGCCGCGGCCGCCGCCTACCCTGCCCAGGTCACCGTCCTCGTGGTGCAGGAGGACTGAGATGGCCGCCTACGGCGTGGAGAGCCTGCTGCAGCAGGTGGCCAGCACCGGCCCGGCCGGGTTCGCGCTGCAGAACGCCACCCCGAACATCCTGTCCTGGACCGCGCCGAATGACGGGCAGATGCACCGGTTCATGATCATCGAAGTGGTGCACGTCACCGCGCTGGAGACCGGCGGCATCACCCAGGTCGCGTGGACCGCCCCGGACGGCACGGCCACCACGACCCAGCTCAACGCCGGCGCCCACGCCACTGGGGAATTCTCCACGTCACAGATCAAGCTGGTGGCGCCCGGCAGCACGGTCACCTACCAGCAATCGGGTGCGCTGACCGGCGGCGCGGCGGTGGCGTACGCGGAGATCTGGGCGGCCTGATGCCCCTGCTGACCGCCGACGGCACCACCCAGCAGATCCCCGCCGGGCCGTGCCTGCTGGTCAACACCGACACCGCGGCAAGCGTCTACCTCGGCCCGCAGCGGCCGGTCACCACCGCCGACGCACCGCTGCCGCCGCAGGCCTCGGTCAGCCTCGACGGCGCCCTGCCCTGGTACATCAGCACCCTCGACCAGGCCGTGACCGTGAAGTGCGCCGTGCTGCCCGGCGGGCAGGCCTGGTCCGACCCGGTGGGCGTGCAGATCACCCTGGACACCCTGGGCCTGGCGCGGGATGCCACGGTGGCCGCGCTGCCGGGCCAGCTGCAGGCCCTGGGCATCCCGCCGTTCATCCCGAACGCCCAGCCTTTCGGGGCGGTCGATCTCGGTGCCGGCGGCAGCCCGCACCTGATCGTGCCCGCCCAGCCGGCGGACGCTTTCGTCTGGTATGCGCACCTGAGTTTCGCTGGGTCCTCGAATGCCAGCCACGTCGGCAACGACACTGCCTATTCGATGCTGCGCACCGCTTCCGGTAAACCTTTGCTGGCCTGCGAAATCGCGGTCGGCGGCGCGGCCTCCGCCGATTCGGACAGTGCCCAGCTGACCATCGGCGCGGTGCTGCTTTCCACCGGGGACACCGTCGTCGTCGATGTCAACAACGGGCACGACGACCCCAACGTGCAATTCCGGGCCGCCTGCATCGTGATCCTGGGCACGCCATGACCGACAAGCCCGAAGGCCTCAGAAACCCCTCCGGGGGCTGGTTCCCCCCGGTGAAAATCAACAACCCCTACGAGGTCGGCGACCCGTTCCTGGCGTTCTTCAACAACTTCGGCGCGGTGATCGGGCTGATCTCCGCCGACCTGGCCGCCTTCCTCTGGTACGTGGACACCGGCTCGGCGACCCAGGGCGCGCTGCTCGGCTACATCGCCGGCAAGGCCGGCACCGACCCGTTCGGCAACAACTTCGCCCAGGGCACCAACCTGGTCGGCGGCGGCGGCATGGCCAACCCGATGACCACCCTCAACGACCTGATCAAGGGCGGCGCCGCCGGCACCCCGACCCGGCTGCCCGGCCCCACCGCGGACGGGCAGTTCCTCGGCCGCCAGGCCGGCACGGTCGGCTGGTACGCCGCCGGCGGCGGCATGACCGATCCGATGACCGCCGCCGGCGACACGATCTACTCGGCCGACGGCGCCGGCACCCCGGCCCGGCTGCCCATCGGCCCCGCCGGTGACGTGCTGGGCATCTCCGGCGGGCTGCCCGCCTGGGTCACCCTCGCCACCGGCGCCGCGGTGCTGCCGTTCAAGGTCCTGGTCCCCTCCGGCGACGCCACCGGCACGGCCGACTACAACAACTTCGTCGCCGCGCAGAACGCGCTGCCCAATGGCGGGGTCATCTTCCTGGCCCCCGGCGCGTTCTACACCAAGAACCAGTGGGCGCTCAAAGGCCAGACCACCGCCGGCACCGCCGGCGGCGGCCCGGTCAGCCTGCACGCCTCCCCGGCCACCGTCCTGTACGGGGTCGGCACCTTCCTCACCGGGGTGATCAACTACCACCGGTCCAGCGGCTACGGCGGCCAGTACAACAGCCCCGCCGACCCCTCCGCCGGGTTCATCGCCGGCGGCCTGGTCATCGACGGCACCTTCGCCACCGGCAACTCGGTCGGCCTCGACGTCGGCGACGGCCGCGGCTATCAGATCGACGTGACCTGCCAGAACTTCGACGGCGCCGGCCAGGTCGGCCTGCAGATCATCAACCGGATCTTCTGGACCGAAAAGAGCTGGTTCCGGGCACAGCTCTACAACAACACCACCGCGGCCATCCTCACCACCGTGGTCAGCTCCGACCATTCCAACGAATACAACGAATACGAATTCGACATCTTCTGCAACCAGAACCAGCAGGGGATCGTGAGCGACAGCGTCAACCAGGGCGGCTCCCGGATCACCATCCGCGGCAACATGTGCCAGACCACCGCCACCTCCGGGCCGCCCACCGGCAACATCGCGGCCCTGTCGATCCTCAAGACCTTCTCCGGGTCGCCGCAAGGACGCTGGTACTTCGGCCAGATCTGGATGAAGATCGAAGGCAACCAGACCGCCCAGTACAGCACCGGCACCGTATTCCCCTACGGCCTCTACAGCGACGGGGTCGGATACGTCCAGCAATGCATGGGATTCATCGGCCACTCGCTGACCGACTCGGCATGGAACGGCGCCGAATTCAGCTTCACCGGCGGCATCGCCGGCGACATCACCCTGGCCCAGCTCGCGCCCACCGCCGCCGGCGGCACCAGCGGCGCCAGCCCCGCCTTCCCCGGGTTCGGCGTCCTGTTCCAGAACACCGGCCCCGACCAGCTCGTCTGCGTCTCCGGCGGCGGCACCACCGGCATCAGCATCAACGGGCAGGCCACCGGCCTCACCAGCGGGGCGTTCTTCGTCAAGGCCGGCGGCTCCATCACCGTCAACGGCGCCGGCGCCAGCCCCACTGTCTACAACTGGATCGGCGCCACCCGGATGGCCTACTAGGAGGCCCGCGATGGAATGGAACGTGGTCGCGGCGTTCGTCGGCCCGCTGATCGGCGCGATGGGCGTGCTCGGGGCCTGGTTCGCCTGGCTGGGCAAACGCCGGGAGAAACTGATCGGGACCATCGTGGAGCGGGCATTCCAGGTGCTCAACTCCCGGCTGGCCATCGTGGAAAACACGCTCGCCGGCCAGAACAATCAGCTCGACAAGCAGGACACGGCGCTCGCGCAGGCGATCACCGCCGTGGCCCGCATCGAGGGGCGGCTCATGGCGGACGGGACGGGCCCCGCCGCGGGCCATCACTGAGCATGCATGTGCATTTGCACGTGAGGTTTCACGTGAAACCTCACGGGCAGCCGCCCTCGATGACGCGCAATTCGCGCGGAACCGGGGCGGGGATGGCTTCCACCGCGGCGGCCGCGGCCGCGGGGTGGTAGGCGGCGTATCCGGCGGCGGTCGCCGGGTCGGCATGGCCGAGCAGCTCCTGGACGGCGCGCAGGTCCCGGCTGGCGGCGTAGGCCTGGGTGGCGAACCGGTGCCGCAGCGAATGCAGCGTCGACGTGGTGCCGCAGTCGTGCAGGTGGGCGTTGGCCAGGTGCGAGACCCGGGCCGGCAGCAGCGGCCCGGGCCGCCCATCCAGCCGGGGGAACACCCAGCCGCGCCGGGGCAGCAGCGGCCGCAGCTCGCCGGCCACGAACGTCGACATCGGCACCAGCCGCTCGGTGTAGCCCTTGGTCGCATCGCGGGCGACCCGCAGGATCGGCACCGGCCGGCCCTCCAGCACGTGCTCGCGGCGCAGCAGCGCGATCTCCTTCGCGCGCAGGCCGGCCCAGCCTGCCAGCACCAGCCACGGCCGGATCCGGGGCGGCGCCGCGGTGAGGGCCAGCATCAGGTCGTCCTCGGCGATCGGCCGGGGCACCGGCCGCGGCCGCCGCGGCGCCGGGATGCCCGCGGCCGGGCTGGCCTCCAGGAGGCCCTCAGCGGCCGCCCAGGCGTAGAACTGGCGGGCGTGCGACAGGTAGGATAGGACGCTGTTCGGGGCCAGCTGCAGCCCGGCCCGCCACGCCAGCAGCGCGCCGGGGGAGGCCTCCAGCAGCGGGCAGCCCAGCAGCCCCGCCATCCGGGTGAGGGCCCCGGCCCGGGCCGCCACGGTCACTGGGCCCGCGCCGTTCAGCCGCAGCCACGCCAGGTGCGCGGCGATCGCCTCCTGGTCCCCCATAAGCCCCCACCCGGCATATCGGGCAACCGCCGGGGCATCGTTACTGGCCTGCCCGCCAGTTACGGCGCCGCTGGATCTCCAGCAGGTCCTGCTCGAACGCACGGGGGAAGAGCACGGCCAGGCTCCGCGCCAGGCCCTCGAGCTCGTGCCGGTCGAGCCGGTCGAGGACGGTGCTCAGCCAGCGGGCGTGGCGGCCGTCGGGATGGCGGTCGAAGGCCGCGATGCCCGGCGCGGCCGGGTAGGGGTCGCAGGGCTCGGCGACGAAGCCCGGGATGGCGGTCACGCGGCGACCGCCGACGGGCAATATACCGCGATAATGCCCCCCGCGACCTGGGGATTTACGCCGTCCCGGAGCCAGTCATAATCAACCCCGGTGCGCAGCGCCCACAGCTTCAACGCCGGTGGCGAGGGCCGGTTATTGCCGTTCACCCAGTTGCTGACCGTGTTCCGGGAGATCCCCAAGTACTCGGCCATCTCCTGCTGTTCGAGGCTGGCATGGCGCAGTGCCTTGCGCAGCCGGTCCGCCAGGTCCCACTGCGGAATCGTCTCGTCGCTCATGGTGGAGAGCGTCGCACAAGCTTATGCACCTTGGCAATACCGGGACTGCTCCCGTACTTGTGCAGGTGCACAAGTGTCTGCAATGATCACCCCATGGCATCGAACGACCGGCTGATAGGCAGTGACGAAGCGTCACAAATGCTCGGCATCGACCGGAGCACCCTGACCCGCTGGGTGCGCCAGGGCAAGATCGCGGCCGCCGATAAGTGGAACGGCAGGACCGGTCCTTACCAATTCGCTTATGCCGAGGTGGCCAGGCTGGCCGCCGGGCGGCGCCGCGCCGCCTGAACGAGATCCCCCCGCCGATGGGAGTTGTGAGCATGTTCTGGCCTTGGATGCTGACGATGATGACGGCGGTATTCGCCGGGATCGGGATCAAGTGGTTGGCGGACCGGGTGTTCCCGCCGCCGCCGCGGGTGATCGAGGTTCCGGCGCCGGAGTCGCGGCCCCGTGGGGGCGGGCCGCGGCTGATGGCGCTGGACGACACGATGGACGTGCTCGGCGCCGGCTATGAGGCCGGGATCCGGATGGGCCGGCACACCCGGCCGGAGCCGGCGCCGGGATCGACGCTGGAGCGGCTGGGGCTGCCCGCCGACGCGGCGCTGCTGGGCAATGGCTGGCATGGCGGCCCGTACCCGGACCCATACTCGGACGGGCCGCCGGCCGAGCGGCCGGCGGACTGGCCGGACGAGGCCGAGGCCTGGGTGACGCCGGGGCCGGGGCAGCCGTAATGGCCGACCGGGACCGGACTGCCTGGCAGCGGGCCATCTGCGCGAGCGGCCTGCCCGCGATGGCGCGGCTGGCCGCCCTGGCGGTCTCCCTCTACGCCAATGAGGCCGGCACCCAGGGCGTGTGGCTGACCTCCACCGACATCGCCGGCCTGACCGGGCTCAAGTCGCTCAGCACGGTCAACACGCACCTGCAGCGGCTCAAGCGCGACGGGTGGCTGTACCGGGCGGACGGTGCCTGGTTCCTGGGCTGGCCCGGCGAGCTGCCCGGGACGGGCGCCGCGGCCGCGGCGGCCGGGACGGCGGCCCGGTGATCCCCGCGCCGGTGTTCATCGCCGCGCTCGCGGTGCT
>WNGM01001636.1_pt1 | contig 18068 bp, 19 predicted proteins | sample 5400571 | NCBI WGS metagenome assembly WNGM01 (sample SAMN13153378, study PRJNA577476) | soil metagenome | isolation source: 100 cm soil or saprolite under Garry oak tree replicate 2 | place: USA:California | collected 2016-06-15 | reverse complement strand
TGGGGATCGCCGCGATTCTCGTCACCGCGGCGCTGTTCGCGGCGGGCCCCGCGACCCGCGCGGCCGGCCCGGCCGCGGGGTCATCGTCCTATAGGAGCGTTCCCTCCGAGACGATGATCGGGGGCGTCACTCCGGAGGAGGAGGCCGCGCGGCAGGCGGCCCTCCACGATTGGCTCATGAAGGAGATGCCCGCCGGCGTCCTCGGCAGCCCGATCCGCCTCGCCCTCACCGAGCAGGAGCGGAGCGAGCTGCTGAAGCGTCAGGAGGCCAGGGGCGGACCGGCTGTGGTGGGGCGGACCAAGCTCGTCTCCGCGGTGGTCCGGTTCACCGGCGTGGACGCGGCGCTGCTCTCCGACGCCCCGCGGCGCGTGGGGCCCGGCCTGCTCCGCGCCACGCCGGACGGAGGGTTCGTCTGGGCGGCGGCCGTCCTCTCCGAGGGAGCCGGAGCGATCCGGGTGCACCTCGGCGGCCTGAACCTTCCCGATGACGCCGATCTGTTCTTCTTCAGCGCGGGCGGCCAGGCGTTCGGTCCCTACTCCGGGAGAGGCCCGAACGGCGACGGCGATTTCTGGTCGAACGCCGTCTACGGCTCCGAAGGCGTCATCCTGCTGCGGCACTATGGCCCGAACGGCGCCCACGACCTGAAGGGCCTCTCGTTCGTGATCGCCGACGTCGGCCACATCACGCAGCAGTTCGCCGCGGCTCCGCGCGCCGGCGTGTCGATCGAATCGTTCTGCAGCTTCAACGTGCCGTGCATCGAGAACGCCTCCTGCCACACCGGCACGCCGGCCGACCCGGCGAAGGGCGCCGTGGCGCTCATGCAGTGGATCTCGGGAGCGTTCATCTACACCTGCACCGGCAGCCTGCTGGCGGATTCGGACACCAGCAGCCAGATCCCGTACTTCCTGACCGCCAACCACTGCATCAGTCACGCGAAGGACGCCGCCAACCTGGAGACCTATTTCCAGTTCACCATCCCCTGCGGGAGCACCAACTGTCCCGCGCAGACCCAGCCGGGCGGCATCCAGCGGCTGGGATCGACCATCGTGGCGACCGGGACCGGCGGCGACTTCACGCTCTTGCAGCTGAGCCAGACGCCGCCCTCGGGCTCCGTCTTCCTGGGGTGGGACAGCGCTCCCGTCGCCTTCACGGACGGCGTCAAGCTCTATCGGATCAGCCATCCGGCCTGGGCGCCGCAGGCCTACTCCGACCAGCACGTCGACATCTCGGCTCCCACCTGCACGCAGTGGCCCCGCGGCGAGCGGATCTACAGCCGCACCGACACCGGGGGGACGGAAGGGGGCAGCAGCGGGTCCCCCGTCGTCAACGCCGCGAGCAAGGTCGTCGGCCAGCTCTCCGGGGCGTGCGGCACAAACGTGAACGACGACTGCGACAACGTGAACAACGCCACGGTGGACGGCGCCTTCGCCTTCTACTTCCCGTCGGTGCAGCCGTTCCTCGGCGCCGGCTGCACTCCGACGGCGGAGGTCTGCACGGACGGGGTCGACAACGACTGCGACGGCCTGATCGACTGCGCCGACCCGGACTGCGCGGGCAACCCCGCCTGCACCAGCACCTGCGGCTCCAAGGGCGCCGCCTGCGCGTCCGACACCGACTGCTGCTCCAGCAAGTGCAAGGGACCCGCGGGCCGGAAGAGCTGCAGGTAACCGGCGGTCACGACGACCCTGCACGAGCCGCACAGTGAATCGGGGGCGGGAGCGACCGGCTCCCGCCCCCTTTCTCTGCGGGCGCGAACCTCGACGACCTCCGGAGTCAGACGCCTTCGACCAGGATCATCCTGGTGACCGAGGCGCTCTGGCGCAGCGCCTTGGGCCCGCGGTACTCCTCCGAGGCCCACCACTCCCTGGCCCTCTCGAAGGTGGGGAACTCCAGCACGACCACCCGCTTCGGGCTCCACGCGCCTTCCAGGCCCTCCGCCTTGCCGCCACGCACGAGGAACCTGCCGCCATACTTGGCGATCGTCGGGGGCACGAGGCTCATGTACGCGGCGTATCGGACCGGATCGGTGATCTCGACGTCCACGATCACGTAGGCTGCCATTGTTCAGTCGTCCTTCCGGCTCATCGGCCGGCTCCCGGGGGATGGCGTGGTGAGGTATTGTACCCGAGCCCCACCGGGGGAGGTTGTTGCTTTATCGACACAGGGGCCTATCTTTAGGTGCTGGCAGGTCGCCGGGAGGGAGGTCACCGCATGCAGGACGAGATCCGGGGTGTGATGACGGCGATCCGGGGATCGCAGATGCTGCGGCTGCTGGTGATCGGCTTTCTGGTCCTGCTCCTTCTGATCCCGGCGGCGATGATCGGCGGGCTCGTTTCCGAGCGGCGGGCGACCCGCGAGGGCGCCGTCGAGGAGGTCACGGCCAAGTGGGGCAGGCTCCAGGTGCTGACCGGTCCGGCGCTGATGATCCCCTACGTTCAGCGGCGGACCGAGCTTGGCAAGGACGGCCAGAAGGTGGTGCGCGAGCAGACCCGCCGCATGACGGTCCTCCCCGAGACGCTGACCATCCGCGGTGAGATCGAGAGCGAGGTGCGTCACCGGGGGATCTTCTCCGTGCCGGTCTACCGCCTGAGGCTCGAGGTGTCGGGGCGCTTCTCGAGACCGAGCTTCTCCGACTGGAACGTGGAGGCGTCCGACGTCCGCTGGGACCGGGCCGAGGTCGGCGTCGGCATCACCGACGCCCGGGCGATCCAGGAGCAGGCCGATCTGACCTGGAACGGCCGGAGGATCTCCTTCCTGCCGGGCACGGGCACCTTCGACCTGCCGAGCACGGGGATCCACGCCCCCCTCGCCGGCGCGCCGCCGGCGCCCGCCTTCGAGTTCTCGTTTCCGCTCGTCCTCAACGGGAGCGTCGGAGTCTATTTCGTTCCGTTCGGCCGGGAGACCAGCGTGAGCCTCCGATCGAACTGGCCCGACCCAAGCTTCCAGGGAAACTGGCTGCCGGCGAAGCGGACCGTGACCGACACGGGGTTCGAGGCGTCCTGGAGCATCCCGTTCCTCGGCCGCAACTACCCGCAGAGCTGGGCGGAGGGGGCCAACATGAGCGAGACGGTCCAGGCCTCCAGGTTCGGTCTCGATCTGATCACGCCGGTGGACGAGTACCGCATGGCCGAGCGCAGCACCAAGTACGCCGGCCTGTTCATCCTCCTGACGTTCGCCACCATCTGGCTGATCGAGGTGCTCGGCCGGCTGCGCGTCCACGCGATCCAGTACCTGCTCGTCGGCGCGGCGATGTGCGTCTTCTATCTCCTGGAGCTGGCCCTCTCGGAGCACCTCGGCTTCGTGCCCGCCTACGCCGTCGCCAGCCTCGCGGTCGTGGGCCTGATCGCGTCGTACAGCCTCGCGGCGCTCAGGAGCCCCGGCCGCGCCGGCGTGGTCGGCGGCCTGGTGGCTGCCCTGTACGCCTACCTCTACGTGCTGTTGAGGAACGAGGACTACGCGCTCCTGATCGGCTCGGTCGGGCTCTTCCTGATGCTGGCCGCCGTCATGTACCTCACCCGCCGGATCGACTGGCACGAGGTGGGACGCCAGGGGCGGTAGGCGCGCCTCACCAGGGGACGCCGTAGTCCTCGCCGTGGTTGCTCGAGGCGCCCCACATCGTGCCGTGGCGGCGGTCGAAGAGAATCCCGTTGATCGGTCCCGAGGTGCGCTCGGCCGTCTCGAGCGTGTAGCCCATCCGGCGCAGCGCCTCGCGGACGCTCTCGGGGGTGGAGGTTGCGATCAGGAGATGGCCGGGGCGCGCCTCGTGCGCGCCGAAGGACGATCGCATCTGCTCGCTGTTGATGTTCGCCGCCTCGGCGGCCTGCTGCGGCGTCATCCCGAACTCCACGATGTTCAGGAAGAATTGCAGGAGGTTCTGGTCCTGCGTGTCGCCGCCCTGGACCGCGAACGACAGGAACGGCAGCCCGTCCCGAAGCGCCAGGGTGGGCGTGAGGGTCACGCGCGGGCGCTTCCCTGGCTCGATGACGTTGTAGGGACCGTCCTCGGGGCGGGTGACGAAGCTCTGCGCGCGCTGGCTCAGGCCGACGCCGGTGCGGCCCGCGATGACCGCCGGGATCCATCCGCCGCTGGGGGTCACGGACACCACCCACCCGGCCTCGTCCGCGGCCTCGATCGAGGTCGTGCCGCGGAAGAACTGCTCGTGGAAGGCGGCCTCGGTGCGGGCCGTGGCGGGCGGAGGCGTGCCGGGCGGGAGCCGGCGAGCGCCGGGCCCCGCGCTGGCAGGGGTCGCCTCCGGCGCCGGCGCGACGGTCCAGGTGGCGAGAAGGTCCGCGAACGGGTTCGTCCCGCCCTGATAAGGGTATGGGTCGCCGGGCTTCACGCTCGGATCGTTCTTTGACCAGTCGATCCGCGCGAAGCGGGCCTTCGCGTACTCCTTGGAGAGGAGTCCGCGCACCGGCTCCTCGGGCGGGAAGTACGGGTCGCCGTAATAGAAGTCCCGGTCGGCGTACGCCAGGTTCATCGCCTGGTAGAGGGCGTGGATGTACCGGGGCGAGTTGTAGCCCATCTCCTTCAGGTCCGCGTTCTCGAGGATGTTGAGGACCTGCAGCATGACCGGCCCCTGCTGCCAGATCGGCAGCTTGTACACGGTGATCCCCTTGTAGTTCGTGCTCAGCGGCTCCTCGATCCGCACCTTCCAGGCCGCCAGGTCCTGGAGAGTGATGAGCCCCCCCTCCTCCTGGACGGCGCGCACGAGCTCGCGGGCGATGTCACCCTTGTAGAAGCGATCGTACGCGGCGAGGATCGCCTCCTTGCGGCCCTTCCCCTGCTTCAGCGCCTGCCGCTCGGCCTCGACCAGCTTGCGGAGGGTGGCGGCGAGATCCTTCTGCATGAAGATCTCGCCCGCCTCCGGCGCCTCGCGCGCCTGACCCGGGTGCGGCAGGAAGACCTCGCGCGAGTATCTCCACTTCTTGATCGCGTCCTTCGACCGCTCGATGTCGTCCGCCGTCTCCGCCTCGATCGGATAGCCGTCCGCCATCTGGATGGCGGGCGCCAGGACCTCCCCGAGCGACAGGGTGCCGTACTCGGCGAGCATCGTCATGAGACCGCCGGCGGTGCCCGGGGTGATCGCGGCGAGCGGCCCGTACTCGGGCGGGAAGCGGTATCCCTTCGAGCGGAAGAACTCCGCCGTCGCGCCGGACGGCGCGACCCCCAGGGCGTCGATCCCGATCACCTTCTTGAGCCCCGGATGATAGATGAGGGCCTGCGTCTCGCCGCCCCACGACAGGACGTCCCACATCGTCGTGACCACGCCGAGCATCGCGCAGGCGGCGTCCACGGCGTTGCCGCCCTTCTGGAACATCATGGCGCCGGCCGTGGCCCCCAGAGGCTTGCCGGTGATCGCGATCCAGTGCCGCGCGTGGAGCGGCGGCTTCTGCGTCCGTTCGGCGTGCGCCGGAGCAGCCGCGAGCCACAGCAGCCCGGCGAGCAGGCAGGCTCGAGAGCGGGACCTCGTCATGACCGTGCCTCCTCGGGCCGCGAAGGCGCGCCCATCAATTGCGCCGCCGGTTCCGGGCGCGCTCCGCCCGCGCGATGCCCCGTCTCGACGCGCGTCGGAGCGTCCTCGCCGCGCGCTGCTCGCTGCGGTGGCCGCGGCGATCCTCGCGCGCGAAGCGCTTCCTCTTCGACGCCGAGCCGAAAACCTGGCTCCACTTGCCGTTCTTGAACACGATCTGATAGCCGCCGGCGAGGATCTGGAACGGCCTCTTGACCTTCTTCAGATGGTCGAACGGCACCGAGCCCGTCTTGTGGAAGTCCTCGAAGTAGGCGGGGTAGACGAAGTCGGTCATCGGGATGCCGCCGACGCGGAAGCTGAGCGCCTCGACCGGATCCGCGCTCTCGTAGGCGTAGATGGTCTTCGGGTCGGGGCCCGTGGTCATCATATTGATGGCCGGGTCCACCAGCATCTCCACGAGCTCGTGCGACGCCGACACGCTCACCAGGTCGTGATTCTCGAGCGTCGTCTTCACGAAGACCTTGGACTGGGGCAGCCCCTCGGGCGTGAGGTCATGATACGCGAGGGCGCCCGGCTGATCGGCGTCGTCGAGGAAGACCATCGCCCAGGCGCCCTTCACGAACCCCTTGGACTTGATCAGCTTCGCGGGCGTGCCCCACACCGGCGCCACGTGCCTGTCCACGAACGCCTGCATGGCCGCGATCAGCGCATCGAAGTCGACGCCGAGGGGCGTCTTCGCCTTGTTGAAGCAGACGACCGTGGGAATTCCCCCCTGGTTGAACGCGCCGAACGTCGGTCTTTTGATCTTCACAGCACGTCCATCGTCAGCGCTCGTCAGGCCTTCGACATGGGGAGAACGGCTCAGCCGACCTCGCGAGACGAGCAGGCCGGCATCGCGGACCCTTTGCGTCACCCGGATGAGGCGTCACTCTCGGGATGCCCGAGTCACAGGTCAGCCGGCTTTTCTGAGCCTGGCTACGTTGCGACGTGGCCGGGCGCTGGCCAGGTCATAGTTCGCTTGGAGGTTGACCCAGAACTCCGGCGTCGTTCCGAAGGCCTGCGCGAGCAACCAGGCCGTCTGAGGGGTAATTCCCCGCTTTCCGCGCACGATCTCGTTGATCCGCTGCACGGAAACGCCGATGTGCGCAGCCAGCGCCACCTGGGTCACCCCAAGGGGGGCCAAAAACTCCTCCAGAAGAACCTCGCCGGGGTGTGTTGGAATTCGGTTGATGGGCAACATGCTTCCACCTCTACCCGTGATAATCGGTGATCCGGACGTCGTGGGCGTCGCCGGACAGCCAGCGGAAAACGACGCGCCACTGATCGTTGATGCGGATGCTGTGATGACCCCTCAGGTCGCCGCGAAGAGCTTCGAGACGGTTGCCCGGAGGGCACATCAAGTCCTGAAGGCTGCGAGCCGCGTTCAGCATATCGAGCTTCCGCAAAGCTACCGACACGATATCGGGCGGCAACCTGCGCACGTGCTTGGACCTGCGGCCGTGGAACAGATCCTCCGTTGCCCGATCCCCGAACGAGACGACCATTCACCGTCCCCGGGACCCGATTCTACCTTTTTCACGGATACCGTGTAAACGTGGCGAGAAGCATGAGGGTCATTCGGGTCTGGGGTCGGGTGCTCATGGGATCTCCTTCGACTATTCGTCGGACGTGTCGGCAGGTTCACTCGGGTCATCCCTCTCGCCATTCCCGGTGTCGTTCGGCTTGTCCTTGGTCTCGAGCGCGAAGCGCACCAGGGGCGCCAGGTCGGGATCGCGTTCGTAGCGGCGTGCGAGGCCGCGCGCCAGATCGAAGATCGCCGCATCGAGAGGTGAGCCTCCGAACCGGTACCCGCGCGCCAGGCGGATCACGTCGTCCCGATCCGCAGGATCGACCGCCACGGCCACCCCTGCGACCTTCCGTCCGGGGTCGATGACCGTCAGCAGTCCGGCTTACGCCAGAGAGCGTGCGGCGTCCGAGTCGAGATCGCCCAGCGGCAGATCGAACTCGCGCCGGAATGTGCCGTCCGGGCCACCGGTGTCCGGAGTCGGGGCCCCATCGGGACGCGAGAGCAGGGGCTCCGGGAGCCAGCACGTCGCGCCCCCCGTGTTGGTCGCTCTCACCCAAACCTCGTCATCGCGCTCGAAATAATCGAGGATCCGGACGGCATCGCTCCCGGGAAGCCTGTGGAAGGTGGATGGGTCGCCTTCCGTGCCGGGAGCCTCGAAGCAACGGATCGACCGCCGGCTCGCCGGAGGAACGACACGGCGCGTCTCGGGATCGTCGGGATCGACGGGGGAATGCCAGGTGCAATCCGAGGGCCCTATGAACGACCTGGGTTTCGTGGAGCGGTCGCGCGACAGATACTCGATCAGCCCGCCGATGTTCGTCATGCCGCTGCCTCCGAGTTCCGGGTCCAGCCCATAAAGATCTGGCACGGCCGACGGGTCGTCGAGATTGAAGAGGGCGAGGATGGCCTTGGTCTGGAGCCAGGAGTCCTTCTCCGAGGCTGGCTCGTACAGGATCTCGGTCAGGGTTGGTACAAGACCCGGATGACTGAGACGCTCCAGGCCCTCGATCGCCTTGGCGCGGGACTCGGTGTCGTCGCGGGCGCGCGCCACCTCCAGCAGGCGAGCCGCGGCGGAGGGGTCGGAAAACGACGACAGCGCCTCGACGGCGCTCTTTCGGACGACCGGATCGGAGGCGCCGCTGAGGTCGAGCGCCGCCCCGAGCGCTTCGGCGGAATCGGGCCAGGTCGTCAGGGCTTCCAGGGCGTCGAGGCCACCTCGATATCTGCCGCGTCGCGCCACCCGGGTGAGCGTGGGGATGGCGCGGGGATCTCCCAGGGTCGCCAGGGCATGGATCGCCGCCTTGGCCATGGCGGGCTCGCCGGAGTCCGCGAGGGCGATGAAATCGTCCGTGTGCGTCTTCGATCCGTTCTTGGCCAGGGAGCCGATCAGGTCGACGCGCACCCACGAGCGAGGCTGCGCGACCCAGGCATCTTCCAGGTCCGGCAGGACGCTCGGGTCCGGATGTTCGCCGTACCAGCAAATCGCCACCCGAGCCACGTTGACCGAGCGGCTCCGCAATGCGTCCCGGAAGAGCGGCCACAGGTTGTCAACATCGACACGGGCGAGGTGGTCAAGCAGTCGGCTGGCGATCCAGTCGTCCTCCTCGATGCGGATGAGGTAGCGCAGGGACTCGACCGCCTGATCGATCGGTGGCTGGTCGGGGTCGTGCTCCCGATAGCTGAGAGGGGAGAAGGTCAGGTCGGCCTCCTCCGCGACGGCGAGGGGGAATGACGGGAGAAGCAGGGCTACCAGGATGGTCGCGACTCGCATGTGCCGGCGGGGGCGAGAGGGGATTCCGCTCATCGCTGTCCTCCTCTGGTTCAGAAGGACGGGCTTCTGGCGGAAAGGTACCGCGTGAATCGAGAGGGTCGAGGGGGAACGGATCGCGGGCGCGGGCGGCGGGCAGCGCCCGGCGTGGCTCGCGCTCCGCGCGGCGCTATCTCAGGAAAGCCACGGCGAATTGATGACGTGCAGCGCGAGGATCGTGACCGCGACGGCCCAGGCCCGGCCGCCGAACGAGCCGTCCTTGCGCGCTCGCGCCCAATAGTACGCCACTCCCGCCGCGACGACGGCCAGCTCGACGAACCACCACCCGGTCGGCAGCGAGCGCCACAGGCCGAGCCCGAGATGGCTCGACGATCCCGGCCAAAGAGCGAGATCCGGTGGATGCATCAGCGCGTCGAGGACGAAATGGGAGAAGACCGCCACCCCCATCGCGACCGCCACGGGCCGCCCGTGACGGGCGAAGAGCGCGGCGAACAAGACGGACCACAGCACCGAGGTGGCGAGAGAGTGCGACCAGTCGATATAATCGAGGGAGAACCCTGGGTGCACGCCGGGGACCATGGAGACCCGCTCGACGCCCGCCAGCACCAGGGGCCCGAAGAGCAGGTCGAGCAGGCCGACGCCGAGGAGCAGGCCCCAGGTCGGAGCCCTGGGCACGCGAGCCTTGATCGCCAGTCCCGCGGCGAAGTGGCCGGCGTACATGCGTCACCTCCCCCCGGGCGGCCGCCGCGGCGTGTCGAGCCAGGCGAGGATCGGCACGGGGATCACGAACGCCAGGAAGACGTAGATCGCGAGTCCGGTCGTGCTCATCTTCTCGGGTCCTCTCCTCGGATCCTCGGGGCGACTGGGACGAGACACCGCGATCCTACACGGAAGGGGCGCCCGCGTGCGTTCCGAGCGGCTCCTTCCTGACGAAACCGCTTTCAACGGCGGCGCCGCGCGTCGTCCGACGCGCCGGCCAGCTCCCGGATCCGCTCCCAACAGCGCCGGACCTCCGTCTCGGTCGTCCGGATGTTCCCGATGGCGAGGCGAATGACGTATCGGCCGCCGAGAACCGTGTGCGACAGGAAGAACTCGCCGGTGTCGTTCAGGGCGTTCAGCAGCCGCTCGTTGAAGACGTTCAGCGCCTCGTGGTCGGCCACGCCGCCGCTGTCACCGGCGCGCCCCTTCCCTTCCGTCCGGCCGCGGACGGCGCGGAAGCAGACGACGCTGAAGGGGACGGGGGCGACCCGCTCGAAACGGGGGTCCTGGTCGACCCACTCCGCGAACAGACGCGCGAGCCTCAGGTGCTCGCGCAGGCGCGCCCGGATCCCTTCAAGGCCGAAGTAGCGCATCACCACCCACAGCTTGAGGGCGCGGAACCGCCGGCCGAGCTGGAAGCCGGTGTCCATCAGGTTCCGCGCCTCGGAGGCCTCCGACGTCTTGAGATACTCGGGCGTGAGCCCGAACGCGGCGCGCAGGAGATCCATCTTGCGGCAGTAGAAGGCGCTCAGATCGAACGGCGTGAACATCCACTTGTGCGGGTTCACGACGAACGAGTCGGCCCTGTCCACCCCTTCCATGGCCCAACGGCACTCCGGCAGGATCGCCGCCGCGCCGGCATACGCCGCGTCCACGTGCAGCCAGAGGCCCTGGCGGGCGCAGAGGTCGGCGATCGCCGGGACCGGATCGACGCTCGTAACCGAGGTCGTCCCCACGGTCGCGACCACGGCCAGCGGCGCGTGCCCGGCCCGCCGGTCCTCCTCGACCGCCGCCGCGAGGAGGTCGGGCCGCAGACGATACTCGGCGTCGGCCGGGATCCGTCGCAGGTTCTCGTGACCCAGTCCGAGCGTGATCACCGCCTTGTCCACGGACGAGTGCGCGTGCTCCGAGCAGTAGACGCGGAAGGAGGGAAGACCGCGCCCGGCGAGGCCCCGCGTCCGGACCTCCGGAGCCTTCTCGTGACGCGCCGTGGCGAGCGCGTGCACAGCCGCGGTCGACGCCGTGTCGTAGATGACGCCCTCGAAGACGTCCGGCATTCCCAGCGCGCGCCGCAGCCAGCCGAGCGCCACCTCCTCCAGCTCCGTCGCGGCCGGCGACGTCCGCCACAGCATCGCCTGCTGGCTCACGGCGGTGGACAGGAGGTCCGCCAGCGCCCCAGGCGTCGAGAAGCCGCACGGGAAGTAGGCGAAGTAGCCGGGATGGTTCCACTGGGTGAGTCCCGGCACCAGGACCCGCTCGAAGTCGGCCAGGATGCGCTCGAACGGCTCGCCCTCTTCCGGGGCGGTGGCCGGCAGCTCCGCGCGGATCGCCCCGGGCCGGACGCGAGACAGGACGGGGTTCTCGAGCGACCACCGGAAGTACTCCGCGAGCCACTCCACGAGCCGGCGCCCCTCCTCGCGGAACTCGTCCGCGGGCATGTCTCCGAGCGATCTCGGCTTCATGAGGAGCGCCACCCGGCCTATGCCTTCCGCATCGGAGCGCAGAGCTCCAAGTCGTGACCGTCCGGGTCGGAGAAGTAGACGGACCTCGCCGGCATCCACGTGTGGAACACGGGCCCCTCGACGGCCACACCTCGCTCCCTGAGGGCCGTCGCTGCCGCCTCGATATCCACTTCCTCGACCGTGAAGGCTAAATGCTGCGTCGGCCAGGTTCTCTTGTCTTCCTGGAGCACCACCATCCCCGCTCCTCCCCCTGCCCTCAGGAACAGCGTGTTTCGGCGCTCGTCCCGGATGCCGACTTCGAGTCCTAGGATTTCTCGGTAGAACGCCTCGGACTTCGAGAGATCCTTGACACGGATGGCGACCTCGTAGAGACCACGAATGGGTAGCATGTCAACCGACCTCTTGGGCCCGTCCCAAATTCCCGACCAGAGCGCCTTAATCCATTAGAACCGCAGGCGACGGGCTGGCAACCTCATCAGAGCATGGGCAGTTCGTTCCCGTGAATATACACCTGGGGCCCCGGGGCGGGCGAGGGGAATGCCGGTGACACGTGCTGACGGCTCAGGTCGCGGGGCACGCCCGGCGAGATACGCGCAGGGTGGGTACGGTCCAGGTACGTAGGTAACAGAACAGCTCGGGGACATGAGTGACACTTCGGCGCCCAAACACGCTCATGCTCATTTACGCTTGCCCTTCTCGGATGGGAAAGCTTCGTTGACCCGTCGTTCATACTCGGTCAGCCTCTCGCGGATGCTCAGCGGAAGTCGATACCACGCGCCCCGCCCGGATTCAGTAGCCCGTAACTCCGCGGCTCTGAGAAATGAAATCCACACCGCGTTGTCGATCTCCGGATCCAGGTTTGGGATAGAGAGCATCTCATCGAGAAAGTTGACGATACGCGCAAAGCCTTCGGCGTCGTCTTCACTGATGGCGAGACGCGCGGCGCTCGCGAGGACATCCATCTGAGAATGGATCAGGCCAGCTTCAGCCGCGAGTTCGTCCTGCAATTCAGGCAATCGAGTCGTGGCGGCCGCCCGAAACTCGGCCTCACCGAACATCTTGCGTCGCGGCGGGGGCGGCCCAAATCCATCCACTCGCATCGTCTTCATACCTCCACAGCGGTCTAACGCTCCGGTTCAGGCGTGGTGGGCGAACCCCCAACGCGCCGGCCCAGCACCTCCCAACCCGCCTACCGTCGACTGCGACCGGTTGTCAGGTGTCTGGTGCGAACGGACCGAACGTCTTCTCTGCAAGTCCAACGATCCACTCGAGACCGGCGAGGTCCTTGTAGACGGGAATGCGCCCGCGATCCTCCGGGGTGGCCGGACGAATCGCTTGCATGCCACGCAGAACAAGCCAGTTAGAATTACCCCCGTGCATGTTCAGGAACTCACCAGGCTCAAGTCCATCAACGCTCAAGGGACGGATCCCGAGGATTTCCCCACCAGTCTCCCGAATGGTCGCGATGTGCATCACAGCTTGGTCGACGATGGCACAACCGTTGATATCCTCTGATGTTGGCGGGTGCCAACCACACCAATTCATCAGACCGCCAAAGAAGCACCTGGGATGACGTCTTGCGAAGGCGTGCCCTCCCCGATGTCCAATCTCGCGACCAAAGGAACGCCGCCTTACCATAACTTGCCACCATGGGTCGTCGACCTGCAAAACCCGACCACAGGCAAACCGTCCGTCCCGCAACGGTACCGACCAGAATTGTCCCGGTTCAAGGTACGCCGTTGAGTTCGGCACGAATGGGTACCGCGGCTTTCCCATGTCCTCTGTGATACCTCTCGAGCTTAGGCCACCTTCTATGAAGGTGCCGCTGTCAAGCTCCAAGATCAGTGGCGTTGGCGTCGACGGTGAGCCGCTTCTCTGCGCTTCGCTGGCAGCCTGCCGTGTGCGTTCGGGCCTGAGGCCGCGAACGACCTTCTATCCGTGCCGACCACGTGGGGGCGGTCACCCGATCCTGTGTTCGCTCCGTGGCGAACCCGGCAAGCTCGTGGGGAGGTCGCCCCTTCTAACGCGCGGCCTGTTGTCAGGCCCGGCGGCACTCCGAGCGCCCTCCACCAGCTCTGCAGTCAGCTCGTCTTCACCTCCACCTGGTCCCAAGGGTCGCGGCTTACGCTTTCAGCGTCGCCCCCTCCGGGATCACTCCTTGCTCCAGGAAGCGCCACAGGTCGATCAGCAGCTTGCGTGCTACGGCGACGATCCCCACCTTCCGGGCGCGCTGGCCACCGCGACCGAAACGCTCCTGGTACCACAGGCTCAACTTGCTCCGCGGCTGGTAGCGCAGCCAGCACCAGGCCATTTCGATCGCCACCGCCCGGATAGGTCGGCTCCCCGCCTTGCTGATCCCCTGCTCCCGGCTTCCGTCCCCGCTCTGATACGGCGTGGGTGTCAGGCCGGCGGCCGCGCCGACTTCTTTCCGGTTCCGGAACCGCCGCCATCCGAAGAACTCATGCACATACACCCACGACCCGCCCGGCCCGATCGCTCTCAGCAGCATCAACTGCCGCACCTTTTCGAGTGCCGGACTCCGTCCTTCGAGGATCGCCTGCCGCCGCTCCCGCTCCAGCTCGAGGATCTTCCCGTGCAGGAACTCCGCGTGCTCCCGCTCCCGTTGCAGGCGCGCCAGCAGTCCTGCCGGCAGAGGCGAACCGTCCCACAGCCGCAGCCGCTCCAGCCGTCGGCTCAGGTCCCCACTCTTTATCAGCCGGATCCCCTGGTTCGCCAGCAATCCCTGGATCCGGTTCGTCGTCCGCGTCCGCTCCTTCTTCAGCGTCCGCAGCTCACGGTGCAGCTGCCGCCGGTCCTCCTCCTCCACCGTCGGCACCCGCACCACGCTCCACACCTTCCGCTCTCCCGCGTGGTACCGCACCAGCATGGTCAACAGCTTGCGCGCGTCCAACCCGTCCGACTTCGCCCGCCGCTGCCGCCGGTTCACCTCGATGCTCGACGAATCCACCACCCCGTTGTCGATGCCTCGCAACACGAGGTACCGGTGCAACCAGAAACCGTCCCGCCCCGCCTCGTAGCAGCTCCGCAGCCGCGCCGTCGATGCCAGCCCGAAGCTCCTCTTCGCCTCCACAATCTCGCGCTCCAATCGTCCCAGGTCGCGGGCCGGCATCGTCCGCATCCGCGCCTTCGTCCCCAGATCCGTCGTGAACCCCAGCTTCCAGTCCTTGATCCCCAGCTCGAACGACAGGTGCAGAATCTTCTCCGTCGGTCCGGTATACTCACCACCGCGGGTCGCTCTGGTCATCTTCGGCTCCTTTCTCCTCTTCGAACAAGGTTCAAAGGAGCTTACCAGCGGCGACCCGCCTCCCTTCTCACTCCTTCATAGGATCTAACGCCCGCGTTCAGCCGCGCCGAGGGCCGAAGGCCCGAGGGCACCCTGGCGCGCAGCGCCAGGGCGTCGGCTGGAACGCGTTGTTAGCCGTTGATGCTCTTGAAAGCATGTGCAAACGGAACATTCGATATGCCCACTACCATCTTGTGGTCATCGTACTTGACTACTTTGATCGGCATTCGAGCTTTGAGGAAGATCACGGTCAGGGGGTACGCGGCGTAGAGCATGGCAACAAGCACATCTGTTTGCGTGCCACTCAAAGGAAGGGCCAACGCCGGAAGTGCCAACAGAAACGGGATGAAGATAAAGCCGATGAACAGATCTACGAAGCTTTGATGTGACAAGAAACCATGGAACCGCCCCAGGAGTCGATGTCGCTGGCAGACGGGGAACCGTAGCGTTAGGAATTTGCGGGTGTAGAAGAAGGGATTAATTCCAGAAATCGTTGAGTGCTTGGCCTCGGCAAACGAATGCGCCGGCTCGTAGCAGTAAGCGCATTTGTCGGGCCATTTGAGCTCTTTCGAGAGCTGCACTTCCACCGATTCCATGATCACCTCCTCTTCAACGGCTAACGCTCCGGTTCAGGCGCGGTGGGCGAAACGCCCGACGCGCCGGCCCAGCACCTCCCAACCCGCCCACCGTCGCCTGCAACCGGTTGTTAGCCGGCACCGTCATTTATGAACTCGTGCTGCGCTTGTCATCTTGCGATGACGAACTACGAAAGACCTGCGAATTAGATGGTTTCCTGAAATAGATGAGCCACAGGGACAATACCCCGACCGTGCCGACCCATGCGATGCCGATAAGCCCGAACCCTATGAGCGCGGCAGCCGCTAGGACGCAGACCATTGAAACGGCCCCAAGTACGCCTTGTCGCCACAAAAGACGGCCACTCGGATAGAGACGGTGGTACTCGCGCTTCAACCTCAGGGTTTTCGTCAGATACCATCCAAGAGGTTGAAACTGCTCCTCCTTCGACAATTTCGAATTGACCGCCGCGACGATTTCTTGCCCGGTGATGACTCCAGCGACGCCGGACCCTCCAGCACAGAGCAGAAGCACGAAGGCGGCTGCTAGCCTTAACCCCATCGTGACCCCAACTCAAAGAGCAGCAACCTTCCAACCTCCTGAAATGTCCGGCTAACGCTCCCGCTCACCTGCGGCGGGCGCACACCCTTGTGATTCTACCCCGCACCCGACGCCCGCCGTCAGGTGCAGCGGGTTGTTAGACATCGTCATGACTTTGGGCATCGTCCGCGGGAAGTACACCACCGTCGTCAGTGATGTGCACCCGCGGAATCAGGCCGTGAGACATGAGCCATTCAAGAAAAAAGCGACTGAACTGGTCATGTACAGACGAAGCCCATTCGACCGGATCGTCTGCCTTCAGAAATTTCTTAACGCGCTCGGCAAGGTAGTCTGGCTGGAAATGATAGACGCAGTTGCGATAGCCTTTCAGCAAATCAACGTGCTCACGGTCGAGCAGCTCATCAACGCGCTGTGACTTGAGTCCCAGTTGCTGCCACCCCTCGATTACCACGTACAGGGCAGCCAACCAGTAGCTGAGTTGAAAGAACCGAACCAACGTCGACTGTCGAACTGCACGAACGTCCGTCTCAGGCAGCGGTCCTTCTGTGTTGATCGTGTGATCGTACTGCTGTCTGAGCCGGTTGGCCCAAATGAAGTAACGATGGAGCGTGTGGATTTTGTCGTCTAGGTCTGGCACGGGGTTCTTCCCCTGTTGACCAGAGTTTCAAGATGTCTAACGCTCCGGCTAAGCTGCGGCGCGCGTGCGCCGCAGCGATTCTGCCCCCGACCTCCCGCGCGCCGTCTGCTTCAGCCGGTTGTTAGACGTCACCCCGACCATTCGTCGTCTGAAATTGGGAAGCGCGCCTCCGCAGCATTCACGATATCGCGCCTGGCCCCAACGTGCCGTCTTAGGGCTAGGATGAAGTCGTCCATGGATATGATGGTGCCACCATCATCTATGACCAAATTCATCTTGGGCTTAACCCCGCTAAGGAGTTTGGTCCCCCATTCAAAGATCTGTGGCGAGCAGCGCTTCATAACGTCCAAGGCCCCGGCGAGATCCGGCTTGGAATTCATCCGTTCGACCTCGTCGGGCAGCAGCCTGGGAGCCACTTCTCCAGCGAGCTGGAAGGACATCTCCGTGACCGCTCCTGTCGCCAAGTCATACTGTGCGGTCATTGAGGCACCCGCGATTTCTGGGTCAGCAAATTCCAGTCGAAGCTGGGGAAGGCGATTCCCTTCCTTTTGGGTCACGTTGCGAAGCTCGATCAGGGCACGGGCATGGGGAAGGGCGCCAAGGGTACCCGCCTCTGTAGCCCACCAAGAATCAAAGGTGCTCCCATGCTTGCGCCGCAAATCGGCCTGGAGCACGAGCGTTACACTTCGGAGCGCAGCCACGAATGCGCTTAAACAGTACCTGCACTTTGTCAGATCATCCCGGTTTCGCGTCAGCTCAGATAGGAAGAACTCTGCTTCGGCCAGTTTGTCTCGAGCTCGGTATCTCAACCGTTCCCTCCAGCCTGTACGTCTAACGCTCCGGCTAAGCTGCGGCGCGCGTGAGCATCCTCGATTCCGCTGCCGGCCTCCCGCGCGCCGCCAGCTTCAGCCGGTTGTTAGACGCCCAGGCCCGTTCGCTCGGAATACCCATGCCGGCACAGTGAGTGGACATCAGCGCCAGATGGCGTTGTGACGATATCTGTGTGGTACCCGGGATCACGGAGACACGAGAATCTTCCGCCGGAGCAACATAACGCCGGTGACAACCCCCCAAACACCAATGCTGCCAATCTGGATCACGGCGAGCAGACTTGTCTGATACGTTGCCAGCGTGAATAGACCGGCCAGTCCCCCAACAAAGCCAATCAGGGATACGGCCTTTGGAAAAATCCCACTGTTCCAGGAAAGCCAGGCGAAGAGGAGCTGTCCAAAGCCCAAGGTCATGAGACCGGGGTCCGCGAGAAAGAACGATAGGTTGCTCCAGATTGCCGCCTGGTAGGTCGCAGCGGCCGCATTTGGAGCCGCGCCAGCTGAGGCGACGATGGCGAGAAGAGCACCCACAAACGCAAAAACGGCAAAGCCAAGCAGGAGAATGCCACCTGTCGATAACAGCGTCGCAGTAATTGCCAAGCTTCGGCTTCGGGTGCTGAGCATTGCTCCCACCGCGACGAAAAACGGGATGACCACGATCACCCAGATCAATATCGTGACGGCGAGAAGAATGTAGCTGGACCGATGGCTCTCGAAGAAGGGAAGCAGTTCAACGGGCGCGCGTGGCGAGTAAACGATAGGTAAGACGAACAGCAGGAGCGAGAGCACACCGGCACACATCGCACAAATGGCGAACGCGCCTCTTCGCTCAAGATCCAAACAATCGTTCATGCCACCCTCATTGTGTTCTTCCGTGCGTCTAACGCCCCGGCTAAGCTGCGGCGCGCGAA
>WNGM01001633.1_pt1 | contig 18077 bp, 13 predicted proteins | sample 5400571 | NCBI WGS metagenome assembly WNGM01 (sample SAMN13153378, study PRJNA577476) | soil metagenome | isolation source: 100 cm soil or saprolite under Garry oak tree replicate 2 | place: USA:California | collected 2016-06-15 | reverse complement strand
GCCTTGGTGTTGTTTGTGATCGGGATGGCGCTGTGGAGCCGACTGAACCAATGCCAAGTCTGGCAGAAGCTGGTGGGCAAACTCAGCGCCCTGCACCCGGCTGAGCCCACGAGCACGATGAGTGATTCAGGGGTGAGTGGCGGACGCCAGCGACTGGGCAGTTCGTGTTTGCAGGCGCTCATGCGCCAGCGCTGTCAGCTGATCGCCCAGAAAGAGCGCATGCCGGGCGCCTTCTTTGGCCGCTATCGGCTCATGGCCATCGATGGCACCCTTTTTAACACCCCGGATACAGAAGCCAACGCCGCGGCCTTTGGAGGCAGCAGCAATCAATATGGACCCTGCCCCTATCCACAGGTGCGCTGCGTGCTCTTGGCCGAATGTGGCAGCCATGCCGTGGTCGGACTGGACATCGAGGGCTATGAGGTGTCCGAAGTGCATGGCGCGCACCGTCTGCTGGAGCAGATTGGCCCCAACATGCTCGTGCTGCAGGATGCCGGCATCACCTCGGGCGGCTTTCTCGAGCATGTGCGTGAGCGCGGAGCGCATGCACTGGGAGCTTTAGAAGCTGGGAGGTGGGAGCGGCCTCTCAAGCCTCGCCGCCTGGCGGATGGCTCGGTGCTCTGCTGGATAGGTCCCACGTGTCGTCCCTCGCGCGTGCACTATCCGGTGCAGCGAGGGATGTGGGTGCGCATCATCTCTTATCGCGTGACCGATGAGCGCTTGGGCGAGCCGGGCAAAGTCTATCGCCTGGTGACGACCCTGCTCAATCCGCGCGTGGCCCCGGCTCTGGCGTTGATTGGCTTGTATCATGAGCGCTGGGAAATCGAGTTGGTCATCGATGAGATCAAAACGCACGAGCGCGCCCAGCGCAAGGTGCTGCGCTCCAAGACGCCCGAAGGCGTGCGTCAAGAACTCTACGGCATCTATTTGGCGCATTACGCCGTGCGCTTCGTGGTGGCGCAAGCGGCGGTGAAGGCCGAACTGGATCCCGATCGTCTCAGTTTCAGCGAAGGGCTCTTTGAACTGACCGAGATGATGGATCTGGCCCAGACCTTAGAGCCCACGGAGGCGACGCTGCTGTCACTGCGAGCGCGCTTGCGAGAGAAGATGGCCCAGCACGTGTTGCCGCCACGGCGTCTGCGCATTAACCGTCGCGAGATTAAGCAGCTCTGCAAGAAGTACAAGCCCAAGCAACGCCAGGTGCCTCCGTCGGCGCCATTTGACCCCGAGGATCAGTTTCTCGACTTTGTTGACCTGCTGGATCCGCTCGCTTTGCAGACAACTCGGGCAGGTCCTTAAGTGAGATGTATTGGGCGGCGAGCCCTCCTGCCGGAGCGCGAGGTGTCCTCGCATCCCCTCTTTTCCTCCTGCCGCCGCAGGCGGCAAAACAGGCAATTCGGGTAAACCAAAAAACCCTGGAATCGACAAAAAAAAGAAGGAGAACACCATGAGAAAAGTTATTGTTTCCGAGTACGTGACCCTGGACGGCGTTATGGAAGATCCCGGCGGCGCTGAAGGGTTCAAACACGGCGGTTGGAGCTTTGGATTTGGAGGCGCAGACCAGCAGCAGTATAAATTCGAGGAACTCTTCGCCTCCGATGCGCTTCTGCTGGGCCGCCGGACCTATGAAGGATTTGCCGCCGCCTGGCCGAACATGCCTGGGACCGGGGCGTATGGTGAGAGAATGAACAGCCTGCCCAAATACGTTGCTTCAACGACCCTCTCTGAAGTGACATGGAATGCCACCCTGATCAAGGGCGATCTGGCGGAAGAAGTGTCCAGACTCAAGCAGGAGGCTGGCCAGGATGTGTTGATTTTCGGCAGTGGCGAACTGGTCCACACGCTTCACGAGCGAGATCTCATCGATGAATATCGCCTCATGATCTTTCCTGTTGTGCTGGGAAGCGGGAAACGTCTGTTCCCAGGCGGGAACGTGAAGAAAGTGCTCAAACTGGTCGAGACCAGGACATTGGGTTCAGGCGTCGTGCTGCTCACCTACCAGCCTGACAAATCATAACCAGGGCCGGACAGCGCTGGAGCACAGGGAAGGTCTCTCGATGAATACTCATCTCTTTGCTCCAGTCATTGTCCCGAGGCCTTAGAAGAAGTGACGCCAGCACATGCGCACCAAGTAATATCAGAAAGAGTATAAATAAACATGACAACACAGAATCATCCGAGCACACCCGTCGAGAGTGGCTATGTTCCCGTGAACGGTCTGGAGATGTACTACGAGATCCACGGCAGCGGTCGGCCGCCGGTGCCACCGGTTCCGCTGGTGCTGCTGCATGGCAATCTCTCGACCATTGGCACCTCGTTCGGCAAGGTACTGCCGCAGCTTTCCTCGATGCGGCGGATTATCGCTGTCGAGCAGCAGGGACATGGGCATACAGCCGACATTGATCGCCCGTTCAGTATAGAGCAATGGGCGGAGGACACCACCGCTCTCCTGCGTCATCTGGGGATCGAGAAGGCCGACTTCTTCGGCTATAGCTCGGGGGGCGCGGTCGCCCTGGAGATCGCTCTGCGCTCTCCCGCCCCGGTGCGCAAACTCGTCTGGGCAGGCGGGGCCAGCTATAGACGCGACGGCTTCTACCCCGAACTCCTGGCGGGAGGCGAGGCCATGAAACCCGAAGACCTGGATGGCTCCCCGTTCCAGCAGGCATACGCCAGCATTGCGCCGCACCCGGAGAATTGGCACCGGCTAGTTGCGAAGATAGCGGATCTCGACCGCACGATTGGGGACCGGTCGCGCGAGGCCATTGCCTCGGTCAAAGCGCCCACCCTGCTTATCATCGGGGACTCCGATATCGTGCGCCCGGAGCACGTGGTCGAGATGTTTCGCCTGCTCGGCGGCGGTGTAGTAGGCGATCTCGTCGGTCTGCCGCGTTCCCAGCTTGCCGTGCTCCCCGGCACGACGCATGTGACGCTCGTGGACCGCGCCCAGTGGCTGGCCTCGATGATCACCGAATTTCTCGACGCACCCTACTAAATGAGGACCATCACCGGTGAACTTCCACCATTGAAACGCGCCTCGCACTCGCGAACCTTTTGTGGCTCTCGCTCGTATTAGGGAACAGCACACGACCGGAGGAGCCAACCAGTGCGTTCTATGCAAGACAGAAGCGACGAACAGTTGATGACAGCCGTGATGGCAGGTGATCACGTGGCATTAGCCACACTGGTGACCCGCCACCACGGCCCACTGCTCGGCTATCTCTATCGTCTCGTTGGAGGGGATCAGCAGCTTTCGGAAGATCTGGTTCAGGAAACGCTCCTGCATGTGCTGCGGCAGCGCACGTACCAATCTGATCGCCCATTCAAGCCCTGGCTCTACATGATTGCCACCAATCTGGCACGCGACTATTTCAAGTCAGCCGAGGTGCGCCAGTGCTGGCAAAGGGGTGACGCTGAGGAAACGCTGCTCCACTTGTACGACAGCGCTGCTGGCCCGGAAGAACGAGCCCTGGCGGCAGAGCAGGGCAACGAGGTGCGGGCGGCGCTCGCTCAGCTTCGTGAGGAATATCGCGTCGTGTTGTTGCTCCGCTTTTATCAAGGATTCAGCTTACAAGAAATCGCTGAGACGCTTCACATCCCGCTGGGGACGGTCAAATCGCGGCTCTCGGTGGGCGTTCACCGCTTGCGCATCTTGCTGGCCCCAGTACAGAAAGGAGTGGACTAGATGCCCCATCCTCAATCATCCTGGCCGTTTGAGCGACCAGAGCAGTTGGCAGATTTGCTGCGCGAGCAAGGAGCAACGCCAGAAGAGCGTGCCGACCTGCTCCCCGCCTTGCGTCGCCTGTCCGAGTGGCAAGCGCCACAGCCGGAACCCGCAGACACCCGGCGCCTGCTCGCCCGGCTGGCGACAGAGCTGCCCGCGCCCTCGCCAGTGCGCCAGGCCATCCGCGAGCACCAGCAGCGCACTGGCATATTCTGGCTGCTGGCAACGGCCCGCGCGCAGGTCAGCCTCTTTGGCCCGGCATTCTGGCTGGTGAGCGCCCTCGTCACCCTGGTAGGTGCAGTGGTTGTGTTGAGCAAGGTGCTTCCCGATCAGGAATTGGTGCTGCGCGCCAGCGGGCCACTCCTGGCCTACCTGGGAACCATCGTCGCCTTTCGCGGACCAGGGCTGCGGGTGCTGGAATTGGAACTTGTCTGCCTGCCTTCGCCGCTGCAACTGGCACTGGCCCGGCTGGTGATTGTGCTGGGCTATGATGTTGGCCTGGGCCTCGCGCTGAGTCTGGCGCTCTGGGCGAGCGGCACCGGGCAGGTCCTGGCGCTGACGCTCGCCTGGCTCATGCCACTGTTCCTGGTCGCGGGACTGGCCCTGCTGCTCTCGCTGCGCCTCTCAGTCCAGGCAGCAGCCTCCCTGGCCTACGGGAGTTGGCTCGCCGTCCTGGCCATCGGCACCACCTCCAACCTTCAGACGTTCCTGCTCGCGCCTGCGCTTTCGGTGCTGCCGGGCTGCATCGGCCTGGCGCTGTTGGTCATCGCGCTGCTGCGCCTCCAGACCGGCATGCACCGCCTGCTCCCCCATCCATAAGGTTTGTGAATGATTGCTTCCATTCGCGAACCTTTTTGGGGGGTGGCTCGTAAGAGGGGACGTGCAGCACTCACTGTATCTACAGCAAAGTCAAGGAACATGTAAGGGAAAGGGGGTGCAGGGGTCCTCCCCTGCCGGGGTTCAAGGGGTGCCCCCTTGGTTTCCCCTTTTCCCAAAAAGGTTCGTTGAAAATGCACCTCCAAACTCTATCAAACAAAAGGAGAGTATCATGAATATCACTGCGCTGACCAGTACCGGCCAGCAAACCCGGGAGATCGAGCGCCCGCGCCTGCTTCTGAGCGTGATGACCTGGGAGTTTCGTCGCTTCCGCGCCAGCCGCCTCTTCTGGTTTCAGGCTCTCGGCCTCTTCGGTTTTTTGCTCCTCATGACGTGGGCCCTACACGCGCCAGACAATATTGGTGCGGGCGTCGTAGGTAGCGGCGAGGTGCTCAGCGGCTTCGTGGCCGGAACCAGCGCGGGAGGACTTCTTCGTACCCTACCAACCATTCTGGTGGTGCTGGCCCTCCTTCTGCCCTTTGTCACGGCTGATGGCGTGACACGAGATCTGAACCGGCGCACCCACGAACTGCTAATGACGACCGCGCTGCCGAGCTGGACCTATGTCTGGGGACGCTACCTGGCGGGCCTGGTGATGAGCCTGGGACTGGCGCTGCTTTTGCTGGCCTCCATCCTGGGGATGGGATGGCTGCTGCATCTGACCGTCACCGACTATCCGGCGCCGGAGATCGGTACCGTGCTGCTCCTCTGGGTTGGCATGGTGGTATCGGCGACGATCCTGGTCAGCAGCTTCGGTTTCGCTCTGAGCACTTTGCTCCCGCGCCTGTCCACGCTGGTCAAAGTCGTGATCATGGTGGCGTGGATCGTGGGAGGGCTGGTGATCCCCCTCGGGCTAGGCGGTACCACTCCTCCTACCTGGTACGTCAATTGGGACCCGACCAGCGGGATAACCGCGCTTGGGCTCCTTCCTTCGTATTCCCTTGCCCTCGGCCCGACGATCACAAGTGAGGCGCAACTTCAGCAGCTCATTCTCACCGTTGAGAACAAGATGCCAGACCTGGCAGGCTGGTTCGCGCCACACCTGCTGCTGGCCGGGTTCAGCCTGGTGCTGGTGCTGATCGCGGCCCTCGCCTTCAAACGCTCCCGCGATGTGCTCAGTTAACATGTTCGTGCGCGGCTTCAACGGCCATGAAAAGAAAGAGAGAGAACCGAGATGGAATTGACGATTGAACGCCTGAGCAAGCGTTATGGGCAGCACTGGGCGCTGCGTGAGCTTTCGCTGCGCTGCGAGCCGGGCCTGCTGGGGCTGGTTGGACCCAATGGCGCGGGCAAGACGAGCTTGATGCGCATGATCGCGACCCTGCTGGAGCCCAGCGAGGGGACCATTCGCTGGAATGGGCAGGACATCCGCACCCATGGCCAGGCGCTCCGGCAGGTCCTGGGCTATCTGCCCCAGGATTTTGGCATCTATCCGGAGTTCACCGGACGCCAGTTCCTGCGCTACCTGGCCGCGATGAAAGGGCTGCCCTCCTCGCTGGTCCACCGGCGTGTCGATGAGGTGCTCTCGATTGTGCAGATGGAGCAGGCGGCCGACCGCAAGCTGCCCACCTATTCCGGCGGCATGAAGCAGCGCATCGGCATCGCGCAGGCCCTGCTCAACGACCCCGAACTCTTGATTGTCGATGAGCCGACCGCCGGACTCGACCCCGCCGAGCGCGTGCGTTTTCGCATGCTGCTCGCTAGCCTGACTAGCAATCGGATCATTCTGCTGAGTACCCATATCATCAGCGATGTGGAGGCCGTGGCCGGCCGATTGATGATTTTGCAGGAGGGGCGCGTACTGACCGATACGACGCCGGAGGCGTTGCTGGCAAAGACCGCCGGGAAGGTCTGGAGTGTGACCACCGATCAGGCCACCGCATTGCAGTTACAGGCGACCTATCAAGTCAGCACGATGGTCAACCAGATGAACGGCATCACGCTACGGCTCATCAGCGCCACGCGCCCGCACGAGGCTGCCGTCGTCATTGACCCCAGCCTGGAAGACGCCTATCTGCTGGCGACGGGTAAGCAAGAAGTTCGTGTCTGACAGGAGTGGCGATCAATTGCTCTGCCGCATCCATCAAACGGGAGGCGATTCCTTTTATCCTTGCATCTCAAAGGGAAAGGTCTTAAACAAGTCACTCAAATCCGTAGCATGAGCCGCATCACCTAAGAGCGGACTTACCCCGAAGACCTCCTGGAGGGTACGCAGCAGCGAACTATGGGTATAGTGGATCGTGTTCGAATAACCGCCCCCCTTCGCGTCAGGAGAAAGCACAATCAGACCTATTGGCCCGTCTCCACCCTCACCCTCATCCCAGGTGATGAAGACAATACCACCGTTCTTGTATGCTTGAGAGTTGAGAATTGCCGGGAGGTTCTGGGCAAGCCAGCTATCCCCTTGCTTCACCGCATCGTTGAGAGGCGCGCAAGTATCATGCATGTCATCACACAAGTTCGGCGTAATGAAGTTGTAGCGTGCCACAGTATTCTTCTGTAAGTCTATGCCCAGTTCGCTATAGGGCCGGACGTGCGCAATGCAGGAGGCGGAATGGGGATCGTTGGTATTGGTGACATCATCGAAGAAGATCATCGGATTGTGCTTGGGGGCATAAGCGCCCGTGCTCGTGAGGGGACACACGGTGCCGCTGATGTCTTCTTGATACGACTTCCACGTGATGTGGGCAGTTGTGAGCAGGGTGACCAGGTGGAGCTTCGTGCTCTGGTGATTGGCAGCCGGGTCAGCGTCATTCGTAATGCCAAAATTCGTTCCTGCCTCCAGCCAGAGATAGTTCGGTTCGCTTGGGTGAATGCCTGGCGGGTTGTAGTCCTGCTCGGCATGTGAGGCCACCGGCAGGAGCGTAGTATTGATATACGGAGCCGAAGGGCTCCCCTTGATATCCGACCAGTTATGATTCTCCATCATAATCAGAAAGACGGTCTTGCCGGGCGGGGCTGGTGTCGTGCTGGGCGTGAGGGAAGCTGTAGGGGAAGCCGAGGGCTGGACGGTAGCCGTCCCCGCGTTGTTCGCCCCACGGGCGGCTGTGGGGGTATTGGCCGGACCCGAGTTCGTGGCCGGAGCATTCCCACACCCTCCCCCACCAACCACGATGACTCCCGTAACCAGTACGAGGATCCATCGAAGCAGGCGATGCGACATCTTTTCCTCCTCTTGCCAGAGCGCAACTAAGCAAATGTGGGTTTTTCCTGCCGTGGGGCAATTGCCCCTACAGTTTCTCAGGGAACGACTTTCTTTCGCTTCTACAGTGGTGTAGGCGTAAAATAAAGTCTAATGGACCTGGTCCAATGTAGTGGCTGATCACTCATGTCGGTCCCGATCGTGCCCGGCTGGTCCCGTACGTGCCCTGGCCGGCACTGGCATATCGAGCACCCGACCACGCCCCTTTGGGTGCAACCGCCTCGAGCCGCTGCAGATCATCTGGGGAAAGGCTGACGGCGCAAGCTCCTGCATTCTGCTCCAGGTTTGCGCGCCGCTTGGTGCCAGGAATCGGCACCACATCCTCCCCCTGTGCCAGCAGCCAGGCCAGGGCCAACTGCCCCGCCGTGACGTGCTTCTCGTCGGCCAGGCGACGCACCTCGGCGACGAGGTCCAGATTGCGACGGAAATTCTCCCCCTGAAAGCGTGGACTCGTGCGTCGAAAATCGTCAGGTGCGAAATCATCCGGGCTGGTAATTGCTCCTGTGAGGAATCCACGTCCCAAAGGACTGTAGGGCACGATCCCGATCCCGAGCCGGCGCGCGACGGGCAGCACCTCATCTTCCAGGTCTCGCGACCACAGCGACCACTCGCTCTGCAGCGCCGTGATCGGGTGGGTGGCCGCCGCCCGTTCGAGACTATCGACGCTGGCCTCCGAGAGCCCCAGGTAGCGCACCTTGCCCGCCTGGACGAGTTCCGCCATCGCCCCCACGGTATCCTCAATCGGGACATCGGGATCGACCCGGTGCTGGTAATAGAGGTCGATGGACTCGACGCCCAGACGCGCCAACGACTCGTCACAGCAGGCTTTGACGTATTCCGGTCGCCCACTCATGTCTAGGCTCCCATCATCGCGTTTCAAGCCGAATTTGGTTGCCAGGATCACCTTGTCACGTCGATCAGCGATGGCGCGTCCAACCAGGCGCTCGTTGTGCCCATCGCCATAGACATTGGCCGTATCAAGAAAGAACATCCCCAGCTCAATAGCCCGGTGAATCGTGGCGATGGACTCTCGTTCGTCTGCCGGGCCATAGGACTGTGACATGCCCATGCAGCCAAGACCCAGGGCCGAGACGACCAGGCCCTGCCGGCCAAGCACGCGAGTAGGGATCATGGAATCCGACATCTCAAGCTCCTCTCCTCTTCTCCTCTACGCCAGAAGGTTTGTCTCCAACACGTTCAAAAAACGCGGCTGCGCACTCCACCGAGTGAGTTATCTGGCTGGCCGTTCGAGAGCGATGACAGGAATTTGTCTTCTTTTGATATTGCCCATAGGGGGGAAATACTTCTACTGCTCTCTTAAACGCCTGTTCTCGCTCATCGCCGGTGAGAATGCGGGCGGTGGTAGCAAATTTCTCACTGCCAACTTCGACCGTAACTTCCGGGTGGGCCAGCAGGTTGAGATACCAATCCGGATGTTTCGGATGCCCTCCTTTGGACGCGACCGCAAGGAGGCGATCACCATCAGTCACAAGCATCAAGGGAGCTATACGAGTTTGACCTGTTTTGGCTCCTGTCGTTGTCAGCAGCATTAACGGTGCCCACCCTTTCACCTTGCCTCCATGGGTGCGGAATTCCTCGATAACCGCTTTGTTTCGTTCATTCCAGCTCGTCATCAATCAAATCTCCTCTTCAACGTAGTGAAAACCGAATAAAATTGTAGAGAGAGCCATATTCACTCTCCCTACTGCAAGAACATCTTTGCTCAGGGTAACTATTCCAATTGTTTTCTTCTCCACATCTCCGTTTGTGCCTCAATCCTCGTATCTGTCGTGGTGCCGGACCCAGGCCTGCGGGCCTTCCAGACCCTCCTCATCTCGCCCTTTAGGAACCAGGTCAAGGTAGTGGTATGCGCCGTTCAGCATGTCGATTCCCCGCGCGTAGCACGAGTAGGTGTGAAAAACCGCGCCACTGTCTACGAGGACACTGTGAGGCTTAGTGTCAATGACACACTGGTAATCTTGCATTCTCCTTGTCATCCGTGCTATCATGGGCGAAGGATAGGCCGACGGACATCCCGTGAAACGGGTAGAGGTAGACGAATGTCCGTCTACTTCTAGTTATGCCGCGTTCACAGCAGATGATTACCGTAGATCGTGATATAGCGATGTCATGACAAGCCGGGCCGCTGCGCGTCCCGTCAGGTGCAACAGCAGGCCGTTAGGCCTTCAGGAGTAAGCGAATGGAGGAAAAGTCACGGCTCACCTTCCGGATCACCCTCTGGCGGCCATGGTTGCTGGCCCTCACACCGTTGGCGCTGCTTGCGGCTTTGGGCGTGGCCCTCTCCGTTGTCGCGGGCGAACTCGCCGCGGCGGCGAGTATCCTGCTCGGCTTCGCTGGGGTTGCGGTGGCATTGCTGCTGCTAATCGGCTTGACCGTGTGGGCGAGCCGCTGGCACGTCGATCCGGACGGGATTGGCGGCCGAAACAACTGGCTCGTCTACCATCGTCTGGATTGGTCCGAAATCAAGTCCGTCGAGCCGTGGTTGATTCCCGGGTATCGGTACTTGCAGGTGAACGGTGTCGGCAAGCGTTGGGCGTTCTGGCTGCCCTTGTTCTTGACCGACATGCCCGGACTTCGCTCCGCCGTAGCGCAGTATGCCCCGCCGGGAAACCCATTGCGGCTCTATCTGGAGAAACACCCGGCCTAACCCGCTGCTGCAAGCCGACCGCTTCGCATGCAAAATGGTTGATTACTCAACCCAACGCTACGCTTCTTCGTAAGCCGTAGCTTTTTTATGTACTAGGGCCAGTAGCAGCCTTCATCCCCAAACGTGTATCTTGGAGCGCCAGTATACCACAAATTGAGATAAACTCTACTAAATCCTAAGGGCAGTCAACGTTCATTCACCGCTTTGTAGATTCTCGTGGAGCACATTCACCAGCTCAGCCAATCGTATCCTAATAGCCTGGGCCTGTTTCCTTCGCCGCTCAGTTTGAGACGTTGGCGTAGTCGCCCCGTCAGACTGTCGATTGACCACCAGGGCATCAGCCAGGGCAGCCCGCAGTTTGCGCCCCCCATGCTCACTTTGAGGGGCAGCAAACCAGCGCCTATCCCGGTGAAGAAACCCGCCCGCGTACAGAATCGCCCTCACCGTGTTCCGGGCAACATCGTGTCCTTGCCGCTCGCGGAGAGCCTGTACCACAGGTACGAATGTGAGCCCCTCCGGTTTCTCTGAGAGGATCGCCTGGAGGGACTGGCGGTAGCTCTCACCTGCACCACCGCGCAGCGCTTTGAGCGCCTGCGGATCCACCAGGCGCTCCTCTTCCCGCTGCACTTCGTCGTCGTGCCCGGCAAGGCGCAGGACAACGACATCAGGTGTCCATTGGACACGCAGGAGATCACCCGCCTCCAGCCATTCCAGCTTCTGGGCCAGGTCACGCCCATAGAGTCGATCTTGATTCCGGTCGAGCCACAGCCAGAGGCGCTCATCGCTGTCGTACCACAGTCCGCGCAAGACTTCCCGGTCCCCTTCACCCACTCCGCGGGGAGGGTAGGCGCTGCGAGCTGCCGAAGGCACCGGGAGAAAGCCTTCGAGCAGGTGGATGGTGCGCAGCGGAAACGTCCAGCTCAGAGGATTCGCCATTGTTTCTCTGCTCTGGGGGATTGGACTGTTGTCAAGCCTTGGGTGAATCTCCTGTCCGGGTGTATCGGGTCTCTGAAGAGTGTTTCCCTCTTCGTTCCGCTCCTCCCCTGTAGAAGCAGCGCCCCCTACTGGCAAGACCTGCAGGCGTGTGCGCCCCGGCGCTTTCGGCACTGCCACAACGGGAACCCAGTAGTCCTGCCCCACGCGTGCCACTTGCGGCCAGGCGAGGAGCCACGCGCGCACCAGTTGCCAGCCATTTCTCTCGTTGGCTTCAGCCCGGCCCAGTGTGGCCAGTAACTCGGTCACCTGGCGCACCGTCAGCGGCCCATCCCCTCTGCCGTGCCACTGCTCGAGGAGTTGGGGGCCGAGCGCGTCGAGAGCGGCCCTGGTTGCCGCTGGCACGGTCACGTTGTATTCCCGCTCAACCGCTTCCAATGTGCCGTCTGGAAGGAAGGTGAAACGCGCGTCGTTGGGGCAGAACGTGTAATGCACCTGGTCCTCGGCGTCGAGCCGGGCCAGTTCGGCGTCGAGGTCCTGCCCATTCCACGCCCCCGATCGCAGCGCATCCAGCAGCCGGTTATTGGCGAGTGCCTGGGTAGCGAGCCGCCACTGGCGAGGATGCTTGCCGTCTGCTTCAGCGGCCAGCACGAAGCGCCCCTGCGGATCACTTTGAGGTGAGAAATCGTAGCCTCGCTCCCAGATGGGGAGCAGCGCCTCCTCGCCGGTGAACGTACGGCACGTGGTCGATAGGCGGGCTACCGCCTCATCGAGGAGTTGGGCTACTTCATCGTCCAGGTCGCTCATACGATAACCTCACTCTCCTGCAAGGCCGGCAGGTCAATGCCACCGGCCAGCGCGTCCCGCCCCTTCTGCGTAATTGTGACCGCCAGGTAGGTCCCACCCCCTCGCAGCGGGCGCTCTACCAGCTGCAGGTAGCCGCTTTCAATCAAAGCATCGAGCGCGCGGCGTACCTGGTCGGCTTTGACGCCGCTGCCCTCCAATTCGCCAAAGTGATCCGAGGCACGCGCCGCGGGCGAGAGTTTTCTGGGCGTGCCATCAAAGATTGTCTGCGGAACGCCCAGGACTATTTTCTCGATGCTCCACTTGCCAAAGATGTTGTTGTGATCTTTGACCGCTCCCAGGATGGTCATGCGTGGATCGATGCCCAGCGGTTCGGCTGCGATCACGAGATCGGGCCGCCAGGGGAGGTGCTCGCTGGTCGGGCTGCACAGGTCGCATTTGCCGCACGGCGCCGCGCTGTTCTCTCCTGTCAGGTAGTTCACCAGGTAGGCACTGCGGCAGCGATTCTGGCCGGACCGCAGGTGGATGTAGTCCAGCATCTTCTGGAGCCGTTCCTCGAAGCGTCCGTAGCGGGCGGCAAATCCCTGCTCGATCGCGTGCAGGTTCGCGCCCTTCGCCAGTTCCGGCCCGGTTCTGAGTGTCACTCCACGGCTGTAGGACCGGTAGAGCAGCAGATCGCGCTCGGCCAGGCGCACGAGCAGCGGATCGACGCGGCGTGGATCCAGCCCGGTCTCCCGGTAGACGGAAGCTGCCCGGTATGGTGCTTGCCGGTCCCGAGCAGCGCCGGTGGCGTCAAAGAGAGTAGCTGCCAGGTGACGCTCGTCAGGATCTGCGATGCTCGATAGAATGGTCTCTGGCGTTTGATTGAGCATAACTGTGGCTTCGAGCGTGCAGTCAACGCCGCGCTGCACCAGTCCCGCTTCCTCGAACGAGAAGAGCAGCACGCGGGCCTGCGTTTGTTCAATATCGGCCAGGTCGGCCAGGGCATCAGGATTGCAGAGCAGCGCTCCATCTGCCAGGCGTACCGCTGTGGGCAGCTCCTGGTCGGCGTCTTGCAGCGCCTGCCGGTAGGCCCCCAGCACTTTTGTTTTGGGCATGCCCTGTTGGGCGATGAAGCGGGTGGTACGCTGCGTTTGCGCGTGTTCGAGCAGGATGGCGTAGGCCTCTTTGCCGTCGCGGCCGGCCCGTCCTGCCTCTTGGGCATATGCCTCCAGGCTGGCGGGGTGATCATAGTGCAGCACGAAGCGGATTTCCGCTTTATCGACGCCCATGCCGAAGGCGTTGGTTGCGACCACGACGTCGAGTTCGCCCTGCATGAATTGTTCTTGAATCTGATGCCGTTCAGGCGTCGGGAGGCCACCGTGATAGGCCTGCGCGGCGATATTACGGTCGCGCAGCAGGCGGGCCAGTTGCGTGGCCGCTTTGCGCGTCGCGACGTAGACGATGCCCGAGCCCCCGCGCTCCTGGTTGCGCACCAGTTGCTGCACGATGCCGAGCGCCAGGCTGTCGCGTTCCTCGCGTCTGGAGACGTGATAGACACGGAAGACCAGGTTCTCGCGCACAAAATCGCCGGTGCGCGTAACCAGTTCTCGCCCACTCTCTCCCTGGCTCCCCTCTCCCTGGCTGCCCATTCCCAGCGTGGTGGTGATTTCCTGCTGCACCTGTGTTGTGGCGGTGGCGGTCAGCGCGTGGACAGGCAGCTTCGCGCCATCCTTCCCTGTCGGCAACAGGCGCGCAATCTCGAGAAAGTCGGGGCGGAAATCATGTCCCCAGGTAGAGATGCAGTGCGCCTCGTCGACCACCAGTTGGATGAGTGGCAACTGCGGCAGATAGGATCGGAAGCGGGGATCGCGCAGGCGTTCGGGCGAGACATACAGGAGCCTCACCTTCCCTCGTGCGGCATCGCGCAGCGTCTCTTCCTGGCTGGCGGCATCCATGCCGGAGACCAGCGCGGCGACTCGCGTCATGCCCGGGACTTCGCGCAGCTTCTCTACCTGGTCGCGGATCAGGGCGGGCAATTGATAGGTGCGGCTCTTGCCTGCTCCGGTCGGCAGAAGCGTCAGGACATCCTTGCCGGCCAGCACGTCGCGTATGATCTCTTCCTGCAGCGGGCGGAATATGCTCTGCCCCCAGATGGCTTGCTGCACTGCGAGCAGGCGCGGCCTGGCTACCCGCTCGAAGTCGGCTTCGCCCACAAACAACGCCGGCAACTGCTGTTCGATCAGGACCCGCTCGACATCGGGGACGGTTGGAGCGGGCAGATCTTCGGGCGAGAACGGCAGGCCCATCCAATCGGCGATGCGCTGGAACATCTCGGGGCCGGAATCATACCTGATGGTGGGATCGGGTAGAGAGTGCAGGACCTCGGTGCGGTAGAGTGAGTTGCGCAGTCGCTTGTCAAGCAGGATAGTGGCCCCTGTGTCTGTAGAGGAACGGATCAGGCGGCCGAAACCCTGCTTGAGAATGATGACCATTTTCGGCAGCAGGTAATCGTAGAAGCCGTTCTTGCCTGCACTCTCCACGGCGTTCATGCGAGCGGCTTCTACCGGGTCGCCCAGGCTGGGATAGGGCAGCTTCTCTAAAAAGACGTAGGAGAGCGATTCACCTGGCACATCCACACCTTCCCAGTACGAGCGCGAGCCCAGCAGCGAGGTGCGTTTGTCATCGCGAAAATCGTTCAGGACGCGGTTCCCCTGACTCTGGCTGAGGACCGGATAACCTGCCCTGGCCATCGGCGCGGCAAGGCGTTCATAGACGAGATCGCGCCGGTTATTGGCGGTGAAGAGCGCCAGCGTCTGGCCCTTGAAGAAGGGGATGAACCTGCCCAATAGTTCGGCTACCGCTTCGGGGAAGTTGCGCTTCAATGCGCTGTCGCGTGGAGCAGGTAAATCGTTCGGCAACTCCAGCAGGGCGTGCTCGTGATAATCGAAGGCAGGCGGGAGTTCTTTTGTGACCAGCCTCTTTACCGCTGCCTCCGAGGCGATGCGCTCCGGCTCCAGGCCAACGCGGTTGAGGAAGAAATCGAACTGCTGGCCGAAGACGCTCAGGGTGGCCGAGGTGCAGACGGCAGCATCCAGGCGCGACCACAGCTTTTCCCACAGATGTGGACCGACGTTGATGGGTACGCCACTGATGGAGACGGGCGCTTTTGCTGTCCCTGGCTCGAGCCTGCCCAGCTCGACGATGCGCACGTAGCTGCTGGCGTTGCTGAACGACCAGAACCAGCGATAGTGCTCGCTCACTTCGCGCAGGTCGCGCAGCAGGGAGCGAGCCAGCCGGTGGATGCGCCGTACCCGGCCGGCCGCTCGCCCCTGCTGCTCCTTTTGCCCTTCGGCCTGTTCTGCTGCTGAAGTTGCCTGGTCTACGAGCTGGTTCAACGCGCCGCGCAGTTCGAAGAGTGCACGGTCGAGCGCCTCGGCGGCCCCATGCAGCGCGGGACCTCCCACGGCAGAAAGCGCGCCCGGGGCGATGCTGACACGCACGCCATACCGTTCAAGGTCGGTGCGCCCCACCACCGTTTTGTTGGTCACATAACGATACAACTGCTGCGCCAGGCTATCCAGCGCAGCCTGCGCCGTGTCAACGGCTCTGGCAGTGGCCATTAGCGCCGGATCATCGGCAGGCAGCCCGAGGCGACGCCGGCTCTCAAGCACGAGCCCGCCGCGTCCCTGTGATTGATAGATAGCCTGCAAGATGCGCCTCAGCCGCTGCTCCTCAACGCGCTGCTCCAGGGCCAGTGTGGCGGCCTCTTCGAGCGTGTGGGCCTCGTCACACACCACCTGCGCTGTGAAGGGTTCTTCGCCGGCGGCGATACCCAGGAAACTGCCGAGCAGCAGGGCATGGTTGACGACGACGAGATCGGCGCGTTCGGCGTTTTCACGCGCCCGCCGGTAGAAATCCTTATCTGCGAACGACGCGTAGCGATCATCGCGACTGGCCCGCAGGCTGGAGAGGAACTGCAAGACGGCACCATCGGCGGCGAGATATTCCTCTAGCGCCCGAGGCGTGTAGCCCAGCTCTTCCAGGTTTCCATGCGTGCTGACCTCGGCAAAGCGCACCAGCGTCGCCAGCATCCAGGCCCGTGCCGCCGGGAGTTGCGCCTCAGCCAGCCCCTCCTCTACCTCCTCGGCCAGCCGCGAAAGCGAGAGGTAATTGGCGCGCCCTTGCAGCAGCGCGTAGGTCAGGCCGGGTACCAGCTGCTGCACGAAAGGAAGTTCGCGCTCCACCAGCTGCGTTTGCAGTACGCGGGTAAACGTCGAAAGCGCAACCGGTCGTCCGCTGGCGCGAGCCCGAAGAGCGGCAGGCAGCGAGTAACCTTGACTTTTGCCCGTACCTGTCCCTGCCTCAATGACCGCGTAGCCCCCATCGCGCAGGATACCGGCAGCCAGCCGAGCCATCTCAAGCTGCGCCTCGCGCCGCACACGCCCCAGCGCCTCGGCCCGCTCAAAAGCCTCCTCAACCGCTGACATATCTGCGCTCCCCATCTCTCCAGGAGAACTTCGATCCTCGTAGGGGCGAGGGAGGTCCAGTGGGGTGGAGTGGGCCTTTATGGTCGCCCGCTCGTTCCCCTTAATGGACGTAGACCCAATATCTGACGGCACCGTCGTGGATGGATCGCGCTCCGGCAAAAGCGGGGTAATATGTTCCCCAAAAGTAGCGATGACCTCTGCTGCTGTTGGAACCTGCGCCGGTGGCTTCAGAACAGCAGTCCAGGGATCCCCGGCGCGCCGCAGGAGTTCATAGACGGCCGCGCCCGTGGGCCAGGTATGTAACTCCCGCTCCAACCCCTGTACAATCCCCGCCAGCATCTCAACATCGGCATCGGCGCGATGCGCGTCTGACCGATCACACTGAAAGTGTTTCGCCAGGCTGCCAACCTTATGTTCCTTCTCCAACGGAAGCAGCGCGCGCCAGCGGCAGCGTATCAAGCACGAGAAATGTTGATGGCATCTGCAAGCCCAGCCGCTCGCAGGTAGCCTGAATGAGCGGCCCATCGTAGCTCGCGCCATTATGCGCGATCAGCGGCAAATCGCCAACATGCTCGAAGAATGCCTGCAGGGCTTCCCGAGCGGATGGTGCATCGCGTACTTCACTGTCTGAGATCTGCGTCAGCTCCACGATATGGGCGGGAATCGATACGCTGGGACGCGCGAATGTCGACCAGGGTCGAGACTCCTGGGGGTGGCCATCTATCCAGCGCCACGCGGCAATCTGGATGATCTCTGTCGCCGGTGAGCGAGCGTCCGCGCCAATAGCCTCCAGGTCGAATACCACATAGCAGCCCTGCCGCAGGCGTGCAGCGAGAGCAGCCTTGCCGTTTGCCTCGCCCGCAACAGGCGGTTCATCCACCGGAAGCAGCACGGCCTCGGCCTGGGCGCGCAAACGCCAGCGCCCATCGCCCCCCTCGACAAACCGCTGTGGCCGCCTGCGCAGGAACTCGATAATCTTTTTTGATGGGAGATGCTTATTGGTCAGGTGCGGCGCAATCATGGGGGCCAGCGCCTCCTTCGTCAGTCCGCCCGGCATCTGCTGTAAAATGCCTTCCGCGGCTGCAACTACCTCCTCTTCGATGCTCATAGAAATTCGGGCGTGGATACCCGCCTGCGTTCACGGGGCGGGAGGAAATGCCCTCTCCTTTCTTCAACATTCGCTCTTGATTTTTGTACCGCAGTGTAGTAATACATGACCATGATGTTGACACGGACGATACGGATACAACTGAAGCCAACTCCTGTTATTGCTGCGTGCCAGCCAGGAGACACCCTGGTGATGGAGAACTTGACAGACATTGGTGAACGCACCAAAGGACGCCGCCAGCAACGCAGGGCTCTGAGCAATTGGAGTTTTGCTCAGCTTCAAGGTTTTATCGCCTA
>WNGM01020697.1_pt1 | contig 18086 bp, 20 predicted proteins | sample 5400571 | NCBI WGS metagenome assembly WNGM01 (sample SAMN13153378, study PRJNA577476) | soil metagenome | isolation source: 100 cm soil or saprolite under Garry oak tree replicate 2 | place: USA:California | collected 2016-06-15 | reverse complement strand
ACTTCCGCGGGCAAGTCCACGATGTCCGGACTCAAGCGGGCGTGAATACGGTACGAATTGAGCATGCCGCGCTGCTTAAGGCGGGTATTGTGGCCGCATTGGTTCTCGCTGGATTCCTTGCCGGTTTTTCGCCGCCCCTAGTCGCCTCAGTCGGCGCAGCGATCCTATTGATTACACGCAGCCGCGACCCTCACTTCGTTTATGAGGAAATCGATTGGGGCCTTCTCGTCTTCTTCATCGGCCTTTTTCTGATCGTCGGCGGCGCAGAAAACGCCGGTCTTAGGCAGCACCTACTCGGTGTTGGCGAGCGTTTCAACCTGCAACATCTCGGTGTCTTGACACTGGTGACCGCCATACTCTCGAACTTAGTGAGCAACGTGCCCGCCGTAATGCTTTTGAAGTCTCTGGCGGCTCAATTTGCCAGCCCTCATTCAGCGTGGCTCACTCTGGCAATGGCGAGCACACTTGCGGGGAACCTGACCATCACGGGTTCCGTCGCCAACATCATCGTTGTCGAACGCGCACAGAAAGAGGCGCTAATTACCTTCTTTGATTATTTTCGGATCGGTTTGCCCGTCACGCTTCTCACGCTGCTATTCGGTTGGCTCTGGCTTTCCTGGATTCGGTGAGAATTGTATTGTGTTTCAGATGATGGTCATCGATTCATTTCGAGCGCGAGCCAACATCGCGCTCTGGTCTTGAGGAGTTGCATATGAGGGTCCTTAGCGTTTCCCGCCGCCGATTCCTGACCGGCACTGGCGCGCTTGCAGGCGTAGAACTTGCCGGTGCGGGCCTTCAGCTTCCATTTTCCTCTTTGATCCTAGGGTCGCAGGACCAAACACGTGCGGACTACACACTGCACATCAAGACCTCCCCGATCGAGATCGCACCCAAGCGAATCATTTCGGCGATCACATACAACGGTCAGTTTCCCGGACCGTTGCTTCGCTTCAAAGAAGGCCGCCAGGTCACCGTCGACATCTACAACGATACGGATACCGCGGAGCAACTGCATTGGCACGGTCAAAAAGTTTCCGTCGACGTGGATGGAGCCGCCGAAGAAGGAACGCCGTTCATTCCTGCGCACGGCAACCGTCGCATCTTCTTCACGCCAAGCCCGGCCGGGTTCCGGTTTTATCACACGCACAATCGCGCCGGTGCCGACTTGGCAGCTGGACAGTACGGCGGAGAAGTCGGGCCGGTTTACATCGAGCCTGCCCAGGAACCGGGCCGCTATGACCGCGAGGTCTTCCTCGTTCTGAAAGAATTCGAGCCCAGCTTCAGTCGCGGTGGCGATATGCCTCAAGACTTCTTATCTCCCGCGGAGCCGAACGAGGAGCTGAGAGAAATCGGCGAAGCCTCCATGAAGTCATCTCTGGCGAAAGGAATGCCTCACGGCTACGAAGTAGGCTACCGATCCTTCACCATCAATGGCCGCATGCTCGGCCACAGAGAGCCGATCCGCGTGAAGCAAGGGGAACGGGCGCTCTTTCACATCGTAAATGGAAGCGCTACAGAGATTCGCAGCCTCGCGTTGCCGGGGCACTCGTTCGAGGTTGTAGCACTCGATGGCAATCCCGTTCCGAATCCAACTCCGGTTCCTGTGCTATGGATCGGCACAGGGGAGAGGATCTAAGCAATCGTACACGTGACCCATCCCGGAGTCTGGATTCTGGGCGATCTCGCCGACGATGATCGCCGCCATGGTATGGGAATCGTCGTGGAGTACGCGGGCCGCGCCGGAAAAGCGCAATGGATTTCTCCTCCGGCTTTCAAGTGGAACTACGCACGGTTCGCGAAACCCGGCGCGACTGCTCCTTCAGCAGATGAGACCTTCGAGATGACCTTTGCGAAAGACAATGCCACGGAAGAAGGCTTCAACCGATGGACGATCAATGGCGTCGCTTACCCCATGGGCAGCAAAGCAATCTCAGCCCCATTTCACTTGAAGCAGGGCGAGCGCTATCGACTGCGGATGCGAAATGCCAGCGGTGACATTCACCCGATCCACTTACACCGGCACAGCTTCGAACTGACCAGCCTGGCCGGAAAGTCCACGGCGGGAATTCTCAAAGATGTTGTAATGCTGGGCGGCTATCAGGAAGCGGAAGTGGATTTCGTTGCCGACAATCCTGGCCTGACCCTTTTTCATTGTCATCAGCAGCTTCACATGGACTTTGGCTTCATGACCCTGTTCGACTATGTGTGAAGAAGTTGGATGGGTTCGCAGCCGAGCCTGAGGAGATAAGTTCCATGGCCTCGAACACGGATATAATCTGGGTAAATCGCGCAGCGAAGGCGATCCTGCTGATTCGCATTCTGGTTGGTTGGGTTTTTCTTTCCGAAGGCATTCAGAAATTTCTATTCCCAGAATCTCTCGGAGTCGGGCCGTTCGTCGGCGTCACTGAGATTATTTGCGGTGCGCTCCTCTTAGTTGGTCTGTTTACCCGTCTTGCCTGCGTGCCACTGCTTATCGACATTTGCGTGGCCTTGTACTCAACCAAGATCGTCACGTTCATGAAGAACGGGTTTTGGGGCACGCTGCACGAAGCGCGGACGGACGTCAGCATGCTGCTTGGCCTGATCTTCCTATTGATTGTTGGCGGCGGAACCCTGGCCCTCGATGCACGCTCCCCGGAGGGGTTGGAACCAAAGTCACAAAGGATCGACGTCGTGAAGGGCGAGATCTCCAACTGGAACCGTGGGATGGGTTTTGTCGCCGGATTCGGGGAATCCTCGTCCGCATAATGAGGTAAAATCCTGCATTCCAACTTTCGTCTTCCTCGTCTGGCACAATCGCTATAACAATTTTGGCAGAGGATTTTTGCTTCTCTTCAGGGAAGAATTGCCCAACGTAGCCCATCAGGTGTCCCTCGGCCCAGGGTCGGAGTATATGCGCAAACGGCCGCTACGCGGGATACGCACGGGCGGCAGTGGGACTATTCTACGAACTATGGGACAAGCGCGTGTAGCAGCAGAAGCCGTCCTGCTTCTCCATGTGCTTTGGTGCGTCTGGGTGCTGCTGGGTTGGACTGTAACACGCGGCCGTCGCGTCCTGCGGATGTTGCACATTACTTCGCTCGCCTACGCTATCGTCGTCCTGCTGCTTCCCTGGCCGCCATGCCCGCTCACAGTGGCCGAAACCCAGCTCGAAGCTCGAGCAGGCGTCGAACCCACGCATGGACCGTTCCTCGTGCACCTGCTCGACGCGATTGTTTACCCCGATCTGCCGGAGTGGCTCGTCGTCAGCGTTGCAGTGGTTGTCTGCGTGGCGATCCTGGGTGTTTATTTGAGGCGCTATCTGCCTCGCCGATTGAACGGTATGTGGTGATCCGTGTTTGTCCGGCGAGAATTTCTCCCTGAGCGACTGCTCTGAATGTATGCGTCTGCTCCGGTGCCTACTGCAAATCGAGTCGGCTTCAATGAGATGGGCACCCCAGCGGATGCGGTCGTTTCAAGCGAGGAAGGCTCGCGACTCCATTACCAGGGTGCCTGCGGTGTGAGAATCCTTGTGCTGCTGGACTTCAACCGGAATCGAGTTATGTCTATGGTCTGGCGGCAGCAGCCTGCTCAAAAACCTTCACTGCCTTACCCACTTCCGCAACTCCGAAGATGACGAACGTTGCATTGGTGTTAGGCTCGGTTCCACTGTAGGCGTAGTTGATGTTGATTCCGGCTTCGCCGAGCCGCGATGCGGCGCGCGCTCAAACATGAATAACCTGACTATGCCGGTGAAGTTTGTGGAAGTAAGAGAAACAGTGTCACCACTCCGTTGTGTAGTCCGACTCGTACTCTGCCTTTCCTGGGCTTTGTTCCTGCTCGCCTTGCCGGGCCGAGCGCAAGCCCCAGCTTCCGAGCAGAAGACGATCACACTCGAAGAGCTCCAACAGTTGGCCTTACAGAACAACCCGACGTTCGCTCAGGCGGACGCGAATATCAAGTCGGCGGAAGGCCGGAAGAAGCAGTCAGGACTCTACCCGAACCCAACCGTTGGCTACCAGGGCGAACAGATCCGGGGCGGGTCGTTTCACGGAGGCGAGCAAGGTTTCTTCGTTCAGCAGGACATCGTGCTGGGTGGAAAGCTGGGTCTGAATCGACAGATTTTTGACCAGGAGCTCAAGCAGGCAGAAACCGAGGCCGATGAACAAAAACTGCGCGTCGTCACAAACGTGCGAATGTCTTATCTCCAAGCACTGGCCGCGCAGCAGACGCTGGAGTTGCGAAACAACCTCAGCAAGCTTGCTGATGACGCCGTCGAAACTTCTCATCAACTTGCGAATGTCGGCCAGGCCGACGCTCCCGACGTGCTTGAGTCGGAAGTGGAAGCGCAACAGGCGCAACTCGCGGTCACCATGGCCGAAAAGAACCAGCAGCGGGTTTGGACAGCATTGGCCGCCGTCGTAGGAAATCCGCGCCTTCCCTTGATGCGACTCGAAGGAAAACTCGAAGACTTCCAAGCCGTGAATCCGGAGGAACTCGTGGAGAAGATCGTGAACGAGAGCCCGGCCGTCAAAATTGCCGAACTCGGCGTCAAACGCGCGGAAGCATCCCTGGTCCGCGAGAAGCGCGAACCCATCCCCGACCTGCAACTCCGCGGTGGCATGCAGCAGAATGGCGAGTTGTCCGGGCCTAACGGGAGATCCGTCGGACTGCAGGGCTTTGCTGATGTGGGGCTCAGAATTCCCATTTTTAACCGCAACCAAGGAAACATCGCAAGCGCGAAAGCCGACGCCGAGAGGGCCAGGCGCGAAGTGGAGCGCGTGAAGCTCGTCTTGCGGGAGCGGGCCGCAAGCGTCGTCCAGTCCTACACGTTCTCGCAAACGGCGGTTGACCGCTACAAGAACCAGATGATCCCGAGGGCGCAAAAAGCGTATGAGATGTACACCAAAAAATACCAAGCGATGGCTGCCGCTTACCCGCAGGTCCTCATCGCTCAGAGAACTCTGATGCAACTGGAAGTCTCCTACGTCACTGCGCTGGAGAATCTCGCCACGAGCTCGCTTTCACTGCAGTCCTACTTGCTCATGGACGGTTTGGAAGCGCCCGCGCAGCCCGGCGGAATTGACAAGCCGGTGCGTGAAACCAACATCCCCTTCCAGATGACAGGCGCTAGCCCTCAGCAATGAAGTTTCTCTGCCTCCCATCCTGATTCTAAGGTTGCGTAACATGACCGCGATCGATTCCACCGGCCTCCAGGCATTGGAGGGCTTAGCGGATCAGGTACACGAATCGTGACGAGAACTCATTCTCTGCGGAGCCAGGGAACAACCTTCAAAACTCATGCATCAGGCAGAGTTTCAGCAGCACATCGGACCCGAGAATATGTGCAACAGCATCGCGGAAGCTCTGAGCCGCGCCAGAGCGGTCTACCCGGAAGCCTCGAAACATCATCCTGTGGAAACCGTTTGGGGCCGAAGAAGCACGGATGTTGTGGAACCGGAGCCAGAACCGGGATTCGCCAATCCCGGAAAGAGATAAGTGTCAATCCGTCGCGGGTTACTACACGCTGGCGCAATACGCGGCACAACTGGACGAAATCCCTTCAATGCGTGTCCGCGTTTTGGAACGCAAAAGGGAGGTTCCGAATTAGCGCCCCGCTCCTAAATGGCGGGAGATGGCGGGCTGGGCAGAACAGGCATTGTGCATGGAGGGCGCATTTTAAGCCGGCGCAGGCGGGCTTGGAGAGTGATATCTTCTACAGCGGGCTGTGATCTACATCAATTCCCTGGCTCGGCTTCGGCCAGAAATCCGCGCGCTTTGAGTTGTGCACGAAAAGCACGAAAAAGGCTGGAAAGCTCAAGAATTTGAAAATGGAAGGAGGACAAGCGTGGCTTCTAAGATCGAACAACTATCTTCTAGTGTAACTGACGAGGTTTTCTTCCCGAAGGGAGCGATCGCATTTTTTGTTGCCGTGCTCGCTGGCTTTGCGCTGATCTGGCTGGGGATCTATCTATTGCTGGTACAACGCCAGTTGTGGCTGTAGGGAGGCTGGAGACAGATGGCGAGTGAGGCGGCAAGCGACAATTCTCAGGTAAATACAACCGAGAAGAGGGTCCTATTGGGTGCGACTTTGTTCATTGGGGCTAGCCTTGGGCTGATCGCGTACGCGACGTGGGGGCTGGGAATCAATGTGCCGACTTGCGTGTCGGCCTCGAAGGGATTCGAGCAGGCATCCGTCACGAAGCATGAGGAGAAGAATTATGAAGTGCACTTCGTCGCGAAGATGTGGGCGTTCGAGCCGAGCCGCGTGCGAGTGCCCACCGGATCGACGTTGGATGTATATGTGATGAGCAAAGATGTGGAGCACGGATTCCAAATCCTGGGCACGAACGTCAACTTGATGGTGGTGCCGGGGGCGATCGTGAATGGGCGCGTGCATTTCGCTAAGCCGGGAATTTATTCGATTGTATGCCACGAGTATTGCGGCGCGGCGCATCACAACATGAACGCGACGGTCGAAGTCAGTGACCAGGCGACGGATATTTCGGTGGATGGGCTTCCAGCAAGGGGAGCCTCCGGCGGGAAGATTCTTGAGGATAAGGGCTGTTTGGCGTGCCACAGCCTGGATGGCAGTGCGGGAGTGGGGCCAACTTTCAAGGGGATGTGGGGAAAGTCGGTGGAGTTGACGGACGGCAGCACCCACATACTCGATGCAGATTTCGTCCGGGACTTGATTCTGCATCCCTCGAAAGATGTAGTGAAGGGATATGAGCCGGTGATGCCGGAGCTGCCGTTGAGCGATGAGGAAATCAGGCAGATTGAAGAGTACTTGAAGGATCTGAAATAACATGGAACTTCAAAAGAATCTTCAAAGGATTATTCTGATCGAACTTCTGGTGCCGCTCGGACTTCTTCTCCTTGGCACTTTTCATGGTGTTTTGCAGGTACTGTTTCGAGCCGGAGTAATTCGAGCGAATTCGTTTGCGGGAATCGAATATTACCATCGCCGCTTTCCCTGTTTGGAGCGGGTCTGTCGCTGGCTCTGATGCTGCTGGGCGCGGTGATGGCCGCAGCCATGATTTACGCCGGGCAGGCGACAGTTCTTTACACTTTTTATCCGCCGCTCAAAGCGCACCCGGTGTTCTACCTTGGCCTCGCGATCTTTATCGTGGGTTCGTGGGTGGCGCTATTCACGTGGATTCCCGTGTACCGGCGCTGGAGGAAGAACAATCCGGGAAAGAAGACCCCGCTCGCGGTCGTGGGAATCTTTGCCACATTTATCGTGTGGCAGATCGCGACCTTGCCGGTAGCTTTTGAAGTGCTTGTCCTGCTTGTGCCGTGGTCCCTGGGATGGACGCCAGGAGTAAACGTGGTGTTGAGCCGTACGCTGTTTTGGTTCTTTGGGCATCCGCTCGTTTATTTCTGGCTGATGCCGATCTACGTGCTGTATTACACGATGCTGCCGAGGCTGGCGGGAGGAAAGCTTTTCAGCGACTTTGCGGGGCGATTCACGTTTATGTCGCTCATTTTGCTGTCTTGCCCGCTGGGTTTGCACCATCAGTTCGCGGATCCCGGGATCTCCTCGACTTGGAAAGGCATCCAGGGAGTTCTCACGTTGATTATTGTGATCCCCAGTCTGCTGACAGCGTTCACGCTTGCAGCGTCCCTGGAATTCGCGGCGCGCAGGAGGGGCGGGACGGGACTTTTTGCCTGGTGGAGAAAGCTGCCGTATTTCGAGAGCGAGAACTGGTTCTTCCCTTATCTCTTCTGCGGGCTTGTGATTTTCCTGTTTGGCGGCATCACGGGCATCGTGAATGCGTCCTACAACATGAACAACGTCGTGCACAATACGGCGTGGATTCCGGCGCACTTTCATTTGACGGTAGGCGGGCCGATTTTTCTGGGGATTTTGGGCATGAGCCTGTATTTGATTGCCGGGCTCCTGAAGAAGCCAGTGCTTTCGCGGAGCTTGGCGGTCGGGGTTCCTTATTTATGGATGGGCGGAACATTTATTTTCTCAGGAGGACTCTTCCTGGGCGGACTGCGCGGCGAGCCGCGGCGCACGAATCTGGGGCTGACTTATTTGAATCCAGCATCGCCCAGCTACCGGCCGGATTGGTGGATTTCGACGCATTTGGGATTGCTGGGCGGGTTGATCATGGGACTCGCCATCCTTTTGTACTTCGTGGTTCTGATCCGGAGTCTAGCGGGCGCGAAAGATGCTGCGTCGGAGCACGTGCCATTCTCCATTCCACTCAGTGAGACGTATCACGACGAAAATATCCCCGCGGTGCAGAACTTCACGCCGTGGGTTACGGCCGCGGTGTTGCTGATTGTTTTGGCGTACTACTCGCCGATCAGCGATATTTTGAAAAGTAAGTTCAAACCAGCACCGGGATACAAACCGGATAGTCCAGTGGCGGTCGAGAGCGTGCGGTGACGACTGCGATCCGAACGCGGCATACGTTCTTTTGGCTGGCTCCGCTCGCCGTTGTTCTGTGCGCGTCTGGAGTGCGAGGCGCGGTTGTCCCCGCAAAGTCCGATTTAGGAAGAATTCCGAACGTCGCGATTTGGGATGAAGCGAACCAAAAGCGTTCGTTGTGGGCGGAACTGAGGGGAGCAGGAGGTGGCCCGGTCATCGTTCTGCCGGTCTACACGAGATGTGCGATGAGTTGCCCCACGCTCACGCGCAAGCTTGCGCAAGAAGCACTGCGCTTGGGCGACAGCGCGACCTACCGTGTGCTGATTTTTTCGTTTGACCCCACAGAAGATACTGAAAGCGTCCGCGAGTTTCGACAGCGCGAGCATGTGCCGACAAAGTGGCTTCTCGTGCGGGCGGAGGAAGCGGAGATTCGACGCCTTTTCGACTATTTCCATTACTCCATCATGACGGAAGGCGGTGTGCTGGTTCATCCGAACGAGATTTTCCTTCTGGATCACGATCTGAATTGGCGAGCGACCCTGGTTGATGTGAACTGGAGCTCTGCGGAGCTGGGCGAATGGATAGGCCGCGTCGAATCTCCGGGAGTTGGGGGATGGCTTGCGATGAATCCGGAAAGGCTTGCTTGGACGGGGTTTTCGGGGCTGTTGCTTGGACTGGGGATTAGCATGGGCTGGCTGATACGGCGCAAACCATCGTGAGGCTGCGCCATTGAGACGACGATTGTGATTCGCAGGCCGCTTGACGACTTCGCAGAGGGGATTATTTTTCAGGGGGGTCCGAAGGCATTTCCAAAGAATTGGGATGTCCTATGTATGTTACGCGACGTACTCGGCGCAGGTATTCTGGAATTCGCCTGGCTCGGGTGTCGCTTCCCGATCGCCTGCTCCAATGCCCAACTGATCAGTCTCTCCGAGCTCTTAGAAAATGAATAATGAAAGTGTAGAGGAAAACCATAATTCCACTCAGCAGGAATCCGCCGCCGACAAACAGGAAGACCCAAAACGAAATCGGATGGTTCCAGACCAAGGTCAGAGCCTCTATCAGCAAACCAAGAATCAGGAGAATGCCTGACACCCGCACTTGCTTGGCATTCAACGGTTCATTGGCTCTTATTCTGCTCGCCATCGAAACCTCACTTCGTACGGTCGTGTCGACATTGTCTAAAACTTGGACACGCCTGCTTCTGATGGAGGATGCGTCTTCGGAGTTCAGATCAACTCCGGCCTCATGCGAATCCCCCGAGAACTCTCACAATGCCGTTGAATAGTGGTCACATCCCCCTCCGCACGACCCTACATAACTGCTGGGACCAACTCCGCTGAATCTTCGCATTAGGTCCTGCAGTTATTTGAGACTCCCAACATATGCAATTAGAGCCTTTAGCTCCTCGCCGTTAAGATCGGTAGGCGTCATTCCTCCCTGGCTCATTGCTGTTGAGGGGCGCTTCAAAAGCGCTTCCAACTTCTGATTGTCGAACTTATTTCCCACGCCAATTAACTTCGGGCCCGCGGCGCTGCCGGTTCCATTGTCGCCGTGACATGCATTGCAGGATTGCGCTTCGAAGATGCTTTTACCTTTAGCCGCGAGCGGGTCCGCCAAAGCCGCATTGGCAGCCTTCGAATGGTTTGCGCATGTAATCCGCTTCCTCGGATTTCTGCCGCGCCAGTTGCTGAGCGATTCCGGCGTCATGGGAATCCAAGTAGTGGCTCCGCAGGGCCAGCCCCACGAGCCCGACAAGAACAAACGCGTAAGCTCCCATGGCGATAGGACGTTTCCAGGGCCTCCGCTCGATGCCGCGATCCAGAAACGGTAAAGCCAGAACCGCAATCACTAGGATAGAGGGGATGACCAGAATGCCGATGATCGACGCCGCACCGTGCCAATACTTCAACCACTGGAACACGGAGAGGTAATACCATTCGGGGCGCGGCACAAACTGCGTGTCCGCAGGATTCGCAGGCGGGCCGAGCGGCACAGGGATCATGAATGACAAGATCCCAAGCCCGATGATGAGCAACGCCGTCAGCGACAAATCCATCAAGACCTGTCGCGGATAGAAGAGTTCGGCTTGTTGCACCGGATGAAAAGGATTCTCATCGATGGGTCCCGCCGCGCCGGCCTTTCGGAAAAGAAAAATGTGGCTTGCAAGGAGGGCAAAGATGCACGCGGGAATCAGAAAAACGTGAGCCACAAAAAACCGAGAGATCGTGAGCGTACCCATGTCGGCGCCGCCGCGCATCATCCGCTTCAGGCTCTCTCCAATCAACGGGACTTCACCCGCCGCGTTTGTCCCCACAGCGGTTGCGAAATAAGCCCTCTGGTCCCACGGCAGCAGATACCCTGTGAAAGCCATACCCAGAACCAGACCAAAAAGAACACAGCCAGAAAGCCACAGAATCTCGCGCCGGCCTTTGTAGGCGCCGTAGATATAGGTTTGTGACAAGTGCAGGAGCAAGACCACGACCATGGCGCTCGCGCCATAGGCATGCAGACTCCGCAGGAGAGACCCGCCCGTCACTTGCTTCGTAATATAGGCTACGGTCGTGTGCGCATGATCGGCTGAGGGAACATAGTAGAGCGCCAGAAAAACTCCCGTCACAATTTGGGACACGAAAATAAATAGGAGCCCGGAACCAAAGATGTAGGCGAACCGTGCGCCGCCGGGAATTGGCTCGTCCAAAGCGTGCCGCAGCAAGTCATCGAGCCCAATCCGGCGATTCAGCCATCCCCGAAAGCCACGTTCTCTTTCATGGCCACCGCTACCACTGTCGTGTCTCGCCGACATTCTCTAATTCCCTTCCTCAGCCGATCACTTCTTTAGTTGCGACAAGCTGCCGGAAATATTGGAAGCGCACCTGTAGCTGGCCATCCTCGATCTTTGTTTCAAGAGTATCCATCCCGCGCAGAGCTGGCCCCTCGATGCGTGCACCATCAAACGAGAAAATCGCATTGTGGCAAGGGCAGATGAACTGCTTTTTGTCGCGATTCCATGGAACGGTACAGCCGAGATGCGGACACACCGAGGAAAGGACCCGAACCTCCCCTCGCACATCTTTTGTTACATACAGGGCTTTCTCGGAAATTGCGCGGCGCCACCCGTCCAGCCGTTCGATCTGAATAGTTCGCACGGCCGGATCGGACAACGAGGAAAATTCATTCATTGGACCCACCGGTGCCCACTTCGTGTCCGTCGTCTGCCGAATAAGTGGGAATATCGCAAAGCGAACCAATGGGACCGAAAGAAGTGCGCCCACACACGCGCTGCCCATAGCGAGAAGCACACCGAGGAATGACCTTCTCCCTGTTGCCGTAGGCTGCCTCACCTCTAAGTTCTGCGCACTCTCGCAGCCCAGCGGATTCTTCGGAACTTCCCGTTCTTCTGTCATGTCCTTTTTCCCTCGCTTTCACGCGCTGGTGGCCGCGGACTATCCGCGCCCAATCAAATCCCGGCACTGTCCGCGGCCGTCTTAGGATGACTTCTTCGCCAGTTCCCGAATGTAGGTTACCAGCCCTTTGATCTCGTCCGATTTCAACTTCCCGTCATAAGACGGCATCTTGTTTTTTCCTTTGGTCACCACTTCGACGAGTTGAGCGTCCGACTGGCTCTGCACTTCCGTCGAGGCGAGGTTCCGGGCGCCTAGTTTCTTCCCCATTGGAGCTTCGCCTTTCCCGTCGGGGCCATGACACGCAGCACACTTGCTCTTGAAGAGCGTTTCTCCGGCGCTCTGGGCACGAGAAGAGTGACCACAAAGCACGAGCAAACCCACTGCGACCAGACTAGTGAGTAACATTCGAATTACACTCTGTCTCATCGATTGAACCTCCGTGAAGTTATTCCTCAAGAAATCGAGTTGGACCATGCGCGACCCCATCTCAAAACGAATACCGAAGGGCAAGAGTTACGTTGTTTCCATTAAAGTCTTGGCTGCCTAGCGGAGCCAGGCCCGCCGGATTCGCAAGCGATCGTGGGTTGTAACCATAATAGGTCCACGTCGTCTTGTACGTGAGTCCCTTTGCCAAGTCAAACGCGAATCCCGCATAAGGCTTCTGGTAGGCGTAACGAAGTGGCCCCACGGGAGCGTTGGGGTTGAGGAACAGCGTGCTGCCATTGGCAAATGTTCCGGCATAACCCAACTTCACACTCAGTCGTTTGATTGGTCTCCATACCACATCGGCGTAGGCGAAGTGCGTTTTGCTGCTATAAGGAGCCAACTGCCCGAATGCGGTGACATCTCCGCCTTGAAGGTCGGCAGAAACCGGGCACGGAGTGGTAACGCTCCCTGCAGGGAGAAAACCTGGCACCACTGGTGGAGCGACTCCCGAGCCATAGGCCCAGCACTCCAATATTTGCGCATAGATATCGCTATAGGTGTAACCCAAGTCGAACGAAAAACGATCCTGGGGAGTCAATATGATGGAGAAGCTATAAGCACGGTCGTGCTCCCGGTCGTTCAACAACTCCATGCTGTTGCGGTGCTCCAGAATGTCGAACGAGGCGTCAAAGTTTATCCAGCTCGACGGAACATACGCGGCTTGTAATCTGTATCGTTGCTGCTGCCGTGGGTTTGATCGCACAAATGCGGAATCGGCCCAAAATAGTTCAAAATCAGCATTCAGCCGGAGTTTGTCAGTAGGACGTGCCCAAAAACCCGAGAGCATCGAATGACTCGTGATATCTGCGTCCAATACATGGGACGTATCGCTGTCCATGGCCAACCCCGAGAAGACCAGCGAGCCGTCTGTTTGCTGCGTGCACATTGTTGGATCCGCGCAATCGCCGCGCGCCGCGCCAGTAGGCCCGCCGGGGAAGAAAACCTCATTCGCCAAGAACAGCGTGTCCTGCGTAGCTATCTTTCGATTACCATACCGATAGCCGAGCCGCGCTCCGAACCGGCTCGTAAAGTCGTACGCGATCTGAATGGTGTTGGCCTTGTAGTTCTGCGCAAGGTAGCGAGTCCAAGTTCCGTTCGTCAGGTCTGGGCCTGAATCATCGTTATGCTGCGGGCAGGTGGGATCCGTGAATGGTGGCGGGCACGCCGTCGGGTTGAATTGGCCAGGGGCTTGCCCCAGGATTGGGCCACCATTGAGCGAAGTGGCTTGGGCAAAGAGGCTGACCGTGGTCAGGTTCCAAAAGCTCGGAATCTGAAAATGATCGTAGGTGAAAGAGTCCTCGACGCGAAACTTGGATGTCACATTCCAGGTTGCTGCCCAGTCAGCGTTGGAGATCACCCGTTTTGCGTGCGTGGGCCCTGTTGCATTTGTCCCTACTTGCAGCGTACTCACGTTGGCGCCAGTGAAGGCTTCGTTCAGGTCATGAGAGTTTTCTTCTCCAGAACTGTACGCGGCGCGGCCCGACATCGAAATGTTCTTGATGGATTCAGATTGAAAACTGATTTGCTCTGTCGGGAGCGAGCTGCGAGGTCTCCCTACCCGCGTTAGGGTCAGATAGCCGTTGCACGAAGGGTCAGCAGTAGGTGGCGTTGACGCACCATTCAAAACGGGTGAAGGGCACGGCACAGGATTTACGTTGCTGGCGGTGTCGAAAACAACTCCCAGATCAACCGGAACTCCATTGGGCAACTGAAATTGCTGATTCCGATCGACGTAAGACGTGTCTTGTTTGAAGTACTGCAAGAACTGGTCATAGTGGATGCTTGTTTTGCTGGAAACCTGGAAATCCACACCCAGGTGATATCCGTTCAGAGTTGTTTTCCAGTCCTGGAAAAGCTGGGTTTGCGTTCCATAACCGTTTGGAGGGTCAAGAAGCGTGGCCCCGCCGAAGGTCGTGAACGACGGTCCCTCTTGAATGTTGCGGGTGTAGCCAAACCGGAACTTCACGCGCGATTGTGGAAGCAGTATCAAATTGAAGTCGCTCATCCGGCGAACAAGATAGAGAGAATGCGACGAGTTTGTGATCGGCAGGGCGGGAACGGAAGAAGAAGGGTTCAGTGGATTCGCCAACAGGTTGTAATTCCACGGGTATTTATCTCGACGAAAGCTCCCAGTGAAGTCGTACCATTTGTTCTTGCCCATGCGAAGACGAGTGACATTGTTAGGGTCCCCGCCGTATCCAAAACTGTGCATCGAAAGGTTGTCGAAAAGCAGTCCTGAATGATTCAGCGAGCGCATGTCCAAAGACTGCTCGAAAAGCCGCACTCCACTGGTCAAATTCACGAACGTGCCGTAGTTGGCCAAGTTGCCGCTGATATCTGCGTTTCTGTATCCGAATTCAACAGTCTGGTGGATGTTGTAATTTCCGGATTCGACGCCTTCCGCTGATTGTGACGTGCTTTGTGCATTGGAAGGGTTTCCAAGCACCATCGACAAGGCGCCGAGAAATAAACAAGCTTGTAATGAGCTTGGAAGTCTCATGTCCTTCTCCAGTTGGACTCGTATCCGTCGATGCGCCAAGAAGGTTCGAATCCCTTCCTAATTGGCTTGGCATCGTCATTTTTTTGGAGCCTTACTTTAGGAAGTGACGGTCAAAATTCGAGCCATGAATTGCCGCGTGGCAGATTGTGCATGACTGATATTGCGCTGCCTGGTTATGGAAATCCGGTGTGCCCGAAGCGCCGCTGAAGCTGGAAGCGGTATGGCACTTTAGGCAGAGGATGTTGAGATTGCTGGTCTTCACCAGATGCGGATTGGGTGAGCCGTGCGGCGCATGGCACGCAATGCAACCCTCTGTCTTGATCGGTTGGTGTTCAAAAACGAAGGGACCCTGCTTATCAACATGGCATGTGAAGCAGACAGAGTCTCGTGCCGCCGCAGACCGAAGCTGTTTCCCAATGAATCCACCATGAGGATTGTGGCAATCCGCACACTGCACCAGTCCCTCTTCCACGCGGTGATGGAAGGGCATATTGAACTGCGCCTTCATTTTCACGTGGCAGCTGTAGCAGAGATCCGGCTGAGCTTTGGTAAGCAGGAATTGATTCGTTTTTCCCTGATGCGAAGAATGGCAACTCAGACAGCTCAGATTATTCTCGCTATGCGCCGATCGCGAGAAATTCGCATGGTCCTTCCCAGTACTGTGACATTCCAGGCATCTCTCATTGATTTTCTGCGGAGATGCCTTCTTGAAACTAAAGATCTTCGTCGGGTCCCCTGGATCATTCACGTGGTCGCCTGCGGGACCGTGACATGCTTCGCATCCTTGTCTAGCGGGGCCACTCTTCTTGTCCAGGGTAGTCTTCCAATGTGGACCTTCCTCGAAATTCTTGTGAATGTCTTCGTGGCAGTCCTTGCACGCGTCTGGACCAACATAAGCAGGCCCGCTTTGCGGCGACTGTGCGTTTTTCCCCTCTTGGGCGCCAGCCGGACCGGCAAATATGACCGAGAAGATCAGAAAGAAGGCAAATTGACAGAGAGAAGAAACCCTGGCGTTCCCGAACTCCAGCATTCGCACCCCCGCTCCTTCCGAAGTAGAGACCAAACTACCCAGCGACCCAGCACTATCCACTCGAAACCCTCTGGGACCATCCCAGACGAACGAAGGCTCGCTCGTCCTGGGTTTCTTACAACATCCGCCACCTCTTTGACTGTGACCAGCGTCACAGTTTCAAATTATTCTTACGAGTGACCGGTCTCCGGCTGCCAGATTGCTATTCGCTGATCTCGACGGCATTCGCATCGGTCCTTCTGGATTTGGCTAACTTTTCCAGAGCGCCCCTGTCTCGAATGACAATCTTTGAACGCCTCCAATCCAATAGGCCTCTCTTCTTGAGTCGAGAGAGCAGTCTTGCCACAGTTTCGCGAGAAGTTCCGATGATTTGAGCGACGGCTTCCTGGCTTAGGTCCAACTTCAGATGTGTTTCTCCTTCGGGGCCCGGACGCCCAGGGTGGACGTCCAGAAGAAAGTGGACAAGCTTCTCTTGCGCAGATTCTGATAATTCGTTGGATTTGATTCTACGTAAGAGGAAGTAACAAGTTTCGCTAACTAGTTCGGCGGCCTCCAATGTGGCCTTCTCGCTACGCCCCAAATGTCTAAGGAGGTCACGACGAGCCATAAATGCGGCTTTCGCTGGCTTTACGATTTCTGCCGTTGCCATGTAGGGCCAGCCCAAGATCGCGCTTTCGAGTCCGAGCACAGTTCCTGGGCCAAAGAAACCGAGAGCCAGAGATTTTCCGTTGTGGGAAGACACTGAGAGTTTAGCGCGCCCCTCCAAGATAACGTACACGCCATCAGGTCTGTGCTCCTCGGCAAATAGAACAGTTCCTCTCGCATACGAGGTGCCAAGGGTAGTCGCCTTCACTCTGGCCAGACACCGCCGGTCAAGTCGCGCTAGCAAGGGGATTCTCCCTGTGACGTAGTCCTGCCGAACTCTCGCAGGCTTTGCTAACAGGGAAGCCATCTCCCTTTCCTGAATTTGTCGCGTTGTGGATTGTCCTGGCATAAAGCCTCTTTGACTGACCAGTACAAATTTCCACGACCGGTGCTGCAGTCACAGCGACGGCGGTCACTAAGGACTGTGACCGCCGTCACGGAACTACCAGGGGGATTTTCAGGGAGGGAAATAGGAGACTAGCAGCCGACGACGCTTTTGAGCCCGGCTCTATTTTTGATGATAACAGTCGAACCTTTTACCTGCAGGAGCTGTTTCTTCTTGAAATCGGCAAACAGGCGCGTCACCGTTTCTCGGGCAGCCCCGATCATCTGGGCAATTTCTTCGTGTGTTAGGGTGAGTGTGAGCCTCACCTCACCCTTTCCTTCCTCATGACTTGCAGAGAGATCGAGCAGGAAGCGGGCCAACTTCTCCGCTGCGGAATGAGACAGACCAATCGTTCGCATTTCCGCGATCGCGGAATGATAGGTTTCACCGAGCTGCTGCGCCACGTGCAATGCTGCTTCGCCGTGCTCGCGCAAGAAAAGCAAGAAATCCTCCCGAGAGATGAAATTCGCTTGCGTAGGTTCGATTACATCGGCCGTGAGCTCATAAGGTTTCCCTGTAACCGTCGCGGGCAAGCCCAGGACTTCGCCCGGTTCCGAGATCCTAAGAATGAGACTTCTCCCGTCGGCAGAGGAGGTCGACAGTTTGACCTTGCCACTGCATAAAATGAAGACCCCACGCGGTGACTGCCCTTCTACGAAGAGAGTCGCCCCCTTCGGATAGATTGCCGCCGCAGTGATTGCGGCCAACTTCTGTACCGCAGCAGGAGGGAGGTTGCAGAAGAGCCGATCCTCGCGATGAGGGCAGGACAAGCAACTCTCAATAATTTCTAAGCCGTATGGGGCTCGCATGATCTCACCGCCCCGGAGTTTACTTCCCTCCCGACGCGACACAAAACGAAACCCGCTTGGCATATGCAGCCGTCCGGTAAATGACAACCAATTCCCATGTTTCTACTGGAATCGAAGGTCCCTTGGCTGTGATGGCCGTCACGCTGCCACGTGACGAGGGTTACAGCACTCCCCTTTCGGCTAAGTGCATATTTTGAATGAGTGGGGGGTGCAAGATGCAAAAGGATGAGCGCGACCTCTTGGAAGTTCTGAAATTTGAACTCGGATTCCTCGAACAGGGGTGCTACGGGCGTTCGCCGAGGAAGACTCAGATGACGAGGAATAATAGGTTTCGGAAACTGAGCCTCTGGGGCGGACTGGGCGCCTTGGCACTGCTGGGAAGCACTATCGCCTGGAGTCGTTCGACGTCCCATCCCGCCGCCCCAGCCTGGAAAGCTGCTTCGGGAGGAGAGTCACAGTCGG
>WNGM01002817.1_pt1 | contig 18094 bp, 8 predicted proteins | sample 5400571 | NCBI WGS metagenome assembly WNGM01 (sample SAMN13153378, study PRJNA577476) | soil metagenome | isolation source: 100 cm soil or saprolite under Garry oak tree replicate 2 | place: USA:California | collected 2016-06-15 | reverse complement strand
GGAAACGTTCTTTCCTCCCCCTTGCGCACTCCGCGTCTTTTGTGTCGCGTCTTATCTTTCCCTTTCTTTCGACTGCTGAACCTCTTCCCTCGCCACTAGCCACTCGCCACTTCTTGCTCTATTCTTCTCTGGTGTTCTCCGAGCCCCGCCAGATTGACTCCGAATCCGCGCTGTACGACGCCGCCATCAAGATCCTCATGCGCCGCGCGCATTCCGTCCATGAAATGAAACAAGCGCTCGAGCGCCGCTGCGAAAACCAGTCGCTTGTAAGGAAGGTCATGACGCGGCTCAAGAGTGCTGGGTTGATTGACGACGCACGCTACGCAAGCCTGTTTGTCCGGCACCGCACGGAGTCCCGCAAGCAGGGCAAATTCCGCATCGCACGCGATCTACGTGCGCGTGGTGTCCCGGACCGCCACATCGAAGCCGCGCTCTGGGAAACCGCGCAGCAAATCGATGAAGCTGAGCTCGTCCGCCAGCGCATCAAGCGCAAGCTGCGCGCCTTTCGCGGCGAAATCGCTGATAAGAAGCTCGCCTCGCTCTATCGCAGTCTTCTTCGCGCCGGCTTCCCCGCCGACCTGGTCCGCCGCGAACTGAAATCCATCACCCGGGAGGACATTCCCGAACCAGGCGCCGACCCCGGATGAACAGGCTTGATTTTTCATGCTGTTCTTTCAACTTGCTTGCTGCCTGCTTCCTTACCGCTGGCCTTGCCCCACGATCGCTCAGGCGAGCGCTTTCTTCAGGAAGCTGAGGGTGCGGTCCCAAGCCAGTTTCGCGAATGCCGGATCGTAGACCTCCGGGCGCGCTTCATTCATGAAGGCGTGCTTTGCATCGTAGCGATACATCTCGAATTTTGATTTCGCCTGCTTGAGCATGTTCTCAAGCTCATTCACCTTGGCGGGAGTGCACCAGTCGTCCTGGTTCGCGAAGTGGCAGATGAGGGGAATCTTGATCTTCTTGAACTCCGCGGGATCGACCGGCGGAAGACCGTAGAAACACGCGCCGGCATCCATCTCCGGCACCCGCAGGGCGGCCAAAAGCGTCAGCGCTCCGCCCATGCAGAAGCCGCCCACGGCAACCTTTTTTTTCGAACGTTGCTTCAGGTGCTGCAACGCGCCGCGGATGTCCTGTTCCGCGGCATCAGGGAAATTCAGGTTCGACATCATGTGCGCGGCCTCGTCGGCAGCTTTGGCGACCTTGCCGCGGTACAAGTCCGGGACAAGTGCTCGATACCCCGCTTCGGCGAAACGGTCGGCGGTCTTCTTGATCTGGTCGTTGAGCCCCCAATATTCCTGAATGCAGACAAAGCCAGGCGCGTTTGCCGTTTTGGGGGCTACGAGATAAGCAGGACAGGTCTTCCCGTCCGGCCGCCTGACCTGAATCATTTCACCCATGCGGTTCCTCCCGTCGAGCTGGGTACGATTCCTATCTTTGCGCGACGACGCCATGCCCGCAAGCCTGCTGGCCGCGTTTTGGCCTTCTTCCGCTGCGGTCCGGAACACGAGGTCAAAAAACGACTTGGCGGTAATGCCTAGCTCCCGAGGCCCGATCATCCGCCCTTTCCAATCCATTGTTGCGCGGCGAGCAAATGAGGCGAGCGCGTGTTGCGAGTCAGGCCAGGGCTTTCCCATGCGAGCCGGGTCTATGACGGAGAATCCGAAGAAAAGGAAGGGGGATCGGGAGAGAACCCCAACGCCAGCCTCGTTGAAAACCGACGAGGGCCGCCGGGTTGCGCCCCTAGAATTGCTGAGCGTTAGATGGTCTGCCATAATTCATGAGTCTGTTCGCACCAAAGAACGAGGAACAAGTGAGGGGAAGAGAGAAAGCGCGGGCGCCGGCGGTAGGCGGGGAGGAAAACAAAGTCTTGAGCGGGAATGAGATCCGCGAAATGTTCCTGCGCTTCTTTGAGGGCAAGGGGCACAAGCGCTTGCGGAGCTCGTCGCTCGTGCCGCATGGCGATCCGACGCTGCTCTTCACCAATGCCGGGATGAACCAGTTCAAGGATGTGTTCCTCGGCCTCGAAAAGCGCTCCTATTCGCGCGCCACCACCGCGCAGAAATGCGTGCGTGCCGGCGGCAAGCATAACGACCTTGAAAACGTCGGCTTTACCAAGCGCCACCACACGTTCTTCGAGATGCTTGGCAATTTCTCCTTCGGCGATTATTTCAAGAAGGAAACCATCGCCTATGCCTGGGAATTGGTGACGTCACCGGAATGGTTTGGCATCGACAAAAACAAGCTGTATGTCACCGTCTTCGGAGGCGCGCAAGTCTCGGGCAACCATCTCGGTGTCGATGAAGAAGCCAAGGGTTTCTGGCTCGAGCAGAGGGTTCCAGCAGACCGAATCGTCGCCATCCCCGGCCTGAAAGAAAATTTCTGGGCCATGGGCGATACCGGTCCTTGCGGCCCATGCAGCGAAATTCATTACGACATGGGCCCCGCCGCGTCGGATCTCGGCCACGGCCTTACCGCACCGGAATGCAAATTCCCTTGCGACTGCGGCCGCTTCGTCGAAATCTGGAACCTCGTCTTCATGCAATACAACCGCGATGAGAGCGGCAAACTGGCGCCCTTGCCCAAGCCCTGCGTTGACACCGGCATGGGCCTTGAACGCACCGCCGCGGTCCTTCAAGGAGTCATCTCCAACTACGATACCGATTTGTTTGTGCCGCTGATGGAGCGCGCCGCTGAACTCTGCGGCGTCGACTTCCAGCAAGAAGAAAAGCTCGAAGAAGGCAAGGGCGGCGCGGCCTCTCTACGCGTTATCGCCGACCACGCCCGCGCCACGACCTTCCTAATGACGGACGGAGTGCTCCCCTCAAACGAGGGCCGGGGCTATGTGCTCCGGAAAATCATCCGCCGCGCCATTCGTCACGGTCGTCTCCTGGGCGTATCCGAACCGTTCCTGTTCAAGATGGCGAGCGACGTTCGAGGGCTCATGGGTGATGCATATCCGGAACTTCGCGAAGCGGCCTTCGAACACATTCTCGTGTTGCTGGCGGCTGAAGAGACCCGCTTTGGACGCACCCTTGACGCTGGTCTCAAAATGCTCGATCCCCTGCTTCGCCATCCTCGGCTTGACGGAGACGTCGTGTTTCGAATTTACGACACCTACGGCTTGCCTCGAGATTTCATCGAAGATGCTGCCCGTGATGCTCAAGTGGCGGTCGATTGGGAGGGCTTCGACCGCGCCATGCACGAGCAGCGCGCGCGGGCAAGAGCGTCCTGGAAAGGCGGCGCAAAAGAGGCAGCGAATCCTGCGTATGCGAAGCTGGCAGAAACGTTCAGGACCGAACCGGGCTTTTATTCCGGAACGGCGGCAAAGGATTGCCGGATCGAGGCCATCATCTCGAAAAGTGGCCCCGTCAAGGAACTGAAGGCGGGCGAGAGCGGCGAAGTAGTGCTCGACCGCACCGTCATTTACGCCGAATCGGGCGGCCAAGTCGCGGACACCGGGGCCTTCTGCGACAATTCCGGCGCACAAGAACTCGCGGCTGTTACTGGTGCGTTCTACCCCGTTGCGGGACTGATCGCGCACCGGGTAGTGGCGACGGAAACGCTGCGGGTGGGCGACCGCGTTGCGGTCGTCGCCGACGCCGAGCGGCGCGCGCGCATCATCCGCAATCACACGGGCACGCATCTCGTGCACGCCGCCTTGCGAAACATCTTAGGCATCCACGTGAAACAGTCGGGCTCGCTGAACGCGCCCGACCGCCTGCGCTTCGACTTTTCGCACTTCGCACACGTAGGTGCCGAAGAGCTGGGCGACATCGAGCAGCAAGTGAACGACGAAATCCGCCTGAATACGCAAGTCGAAACCAGCGTGACCTCGCTCGAGGAGGCGCTGAACTCCGGCGCGCTGGCCTTCTTTGGCGACAAATATCCCGAATCGAACGTCCGCGTGGTGACCATTCCCGATCCCCGCTCGCCCCGCGGCTTCTACTCGAAGGAACTGTGCGGCGGTACGCACGTCGAGCGCGTGGGCGATATCGGCGTGCTGAAAATCGTAGGCGAGGAGTCCGTGGCCGCCGGAGTGCGCAGGATCGAAGCCGTCACCGGCATCGGCGCCCTCGAACACTACCAGCGGCGAGCGCAAACTCTTCGACAACTGGCCAGCCAGCTCAACGTCGGCGAAGACGCCGTCCTCGCCCAAGTCGAAAAGCTCTCTGAGACCGTGAAGCAGCTCGAAAAGGACCTGGAAGCACAGAAGCGCAAAGGAGCTCTGGGACAGCTTGACGAACTGGCCGCCCGCGTGCAACTCATTAAAGGCATTAAGGTTATTGCCGAAGAAGTGCAAAATGTTGACCGCGACGGACTTAGGCAGCTCGTCGACAGCCTTCGCCAAAAGCTCGGCTCAGGCGTTGTCGCTCTCGGCACGCCCGAGAATGGCAAAGTGGCTCTCATCGCAGGAGTTACCAAGGACCTGACCGTTAAAATCCATGCTGGCAAGCTGATAGGGGCCTTGGCGGAGAAACTAGGAGGCAAGGGCGGCGGAAGGCCCGATCTGGCTGAGGCTGGCGGTAAAGATACAGCTGGGCTGAAAAGGGCCTTGCAGACAGTTCCCTCCCTGATCGAAACGTGGTTATAATGCCCAGTAGCACGGTGATTTTGCTCCCTCGGCGTGTCAGCGGCTCGCTTGAATGAAACAGGCATTTTGTGCCGAAGCAAACCGTTGGGCAGCGGCGCATAGTACTCGGGGTTTATTGACGCCTGAACCTTCGTAGCGATAATGAAGGAGGGCATGGGACTGGGGTTAAGTCCCAATAGGACAGGGGTTAAATCCAAGAAGGACATGAGCTTTCCCCAAGCATGAAGATCGAACGCGCGACAGCGGTGGCATGCCTGATTCTAGGTTCGCTGGCGTTGTCGGCTCGGCCGGCCGACGCTCAGATCGCTAAGATCGTGGACAATAGCGGCCGTAGCTTTTTTGTCAACTCGAACCCGGCTTCGGTCAAGCTCGCCCCCGCGTCGAAAGCGCACACCAACATTTATCTGCCGGGAGAGATTTCGTTTACAGGACTCGCGCACCCGGCTGTGGATATGGACCGGGATGGCGTCGAGAAGCTGGTCCGCGAAGCGGCGGGCCGTCACCGCCTGGATCCCGCGCTGGTCCGCGCGGTGATCGAAACGGAATCCAATTGGAACCCTAAGGCCTATTCTCATAAGGGCGCCGGGGGATTAATGCAATTGATCCCCACCACCGCCCAGCGCTATGGCGCGTATGACGTTTTTGACCCGCAACAGAACATCGACGCCGGGGTTAGATATCTGAGGACACTGCTGGAACGCTATCATGGCAACCTCGATCTGGCGCTGGCGGCGTATAACGCCGGAGAAGGCGCGGTGGACCGCGCCCACGGAGTTCCTTCATTCCGCGAAACACGCGATTACGTGCAGAAGGTTCAGAACGCCTATTTCCGGCCGGGGTCCGGCCGCCTGCCTGACGCGTTTGTCAACACGCACGCGATCCACCGGGACGTCACACCCGAAGGACGCATCATATTTAGGAACGACTGAAAACAGTAACCGGTTCTGGAGTCATCGGTTTTCAAGTTTCGGACTCCGGAGGGTGCGGGGTCCCAAAGCGCGTCGCCGCTCCGCTTCTGGATCGCGAGCCCTGGTTACAGTACCGTATGTTTAATATTAGGACTAAGTCTCTGCAAAATGACCGAGTAACAGAGAGACGAAATGCATTACTATTCCCAGAAACGGCAGCGAGAGCCGTAAAAGCGGCTAGAATGTTTAAGGAGATACAGCGATCGGTTTGCGGGAGCAGCCGGATGTCTCCGGAGAAAAATCGTTTGTTTCGGATCTTCGCCCCCTTTTCGCTGGGCTTTTTCCTGACAACCGGAGTTGTCGCCGCGCCGCCATGGAACGCCGCCGAACCCACCTCTTCGGTAAAACGCCAGTCCGCCTCCGCACAATTTGCGCGAGCGGAAGAGCAGCGCGCCGCGCTCAACGCGAAACCCAGCGATAAGCGATCGCTCGCCGATTACAAACAAGTGGTGATGAGTTACCGGCGCGTGAAAATGATCACGCCGCGCGCGCCGGAAGTGCCGGATTCCCTGCTGGCGGTTGCGGAACTTTACACCGAAATGGGCGATCGCTTCGGGCGCGCCTATTACCAACTGGCTGCCGATGCCTACGAATTCCTGGTGCGCGAATATCCCGCGCACAAACATTGCCAGGAGGCACTGCTGCGGATTGCGAAGCTCGAGCGCGATCATCTTGCGCAAGCCGCGCAGGCACAGAAAACCTACGAGGAATTTTTGAAACGCTATCCGCGCTCGCCGTGGAGGCGAGATGTGGAAGAGGCGCTGGCGGAATTGGCGCTGCTGCAAAACAGCGAGGACGCCTTGGCGCAGTCCAACTCGCGTGAAAATCGAGAAAGCTCCGCGCTCGGAAGGACCCTGGCCGTGGATGAACCGCGGCCCGGCCCACCCGTGCATTCCGGCGGAAAGGCGGTTACGAATTCCGGAGAGACTCCGCGCGTGCGGCGCGTTCGCACTTCATTGAACGGGGACGCTACGCGCGTAACGATAGATCTCGACAACACCGTGCAATTCTCCTCCGCACGGATTTCTAATCCGGATCGGATCTTTTTTGATTTGCACGCGGCGCGGCTGACGCCGGAGGTCGCGCGAAGTAGCATCCACGTCGAGGGCGATCTGCTGACAGCGGTGCGCGTGGCGCAAAACCATGCGGGAGTCGTGCGCGTGGCCCTCGATGTAAACGGCGTCAAAGAGTACACCGCCCTGCTGACAAAAGATCCGACGCAACTGGTGATCGATCTCTACGGTAATTCCTTTGCCGCGGAATCGGTGCGGACGGCCAGCGCCAAGCGCGCAGAGAAGGCAGGGGCGGAGGATTCTCGCCCAACCGAAGCAGCCGCAGCTAGCCCGACGCGAGACACGCAAACGGTTGCGGCAAAGCCCCCCGGTGGAGAAACAGGTCCGGCCTCCGAACAATGGCCGGGCGCTAATTCGAAAAGCGTCAGCATCGGCACCTTAGGCCGGCCCAACGCAGCCGCCAACTCGACGCCGAGCCCGCGGGACACGCTGCCGAGCGCGAAGAGCCGGAAGTCGACATCCTTTAAGACGTCAGCGCCGGACGCCAAGCCGGATTTGATCCGCCCGGCGAGCGCGCCGCAACCTCTGCGCGACGGACAGTCCACCTTGACGCGCACGCTCGGGCTAAAGATCGGCCGTATCGTCATTGATCCGGGCCACGGCGGCCACGACACGGGAACGATCGGGCCGACGGGCTTGATGGAAAAGGATCTGTGCCTCGATGTAGCGCTGCGGCTGGGAAAAATCATCGAACAGCGGCTGCCTGGCGCAGACGTGGTTTACACGCGCTCGGACGACACCTTCGTTCCGCTGGAAGAGCGAACGAATATCGCCAACGAGGCGAAGGCGGACTTGTTCATTTCCATTCACGCGAATTCGAGCCGCGATACGGGCGCACGCGGAATTGAAACGTATTACCTGAACCTGAAAGGCACGTCGGAGGCCATGGAAGTGGCTGCGCGCGAAAACGCCACAGCGCAGGAAGGCGTGCACGAGCTGGAAAGCCTGGTGAAGAGAATCGCGCAGACGGAAAAGATCGACGAGTCCAAGGAATTCGCCGAAGACATCCAGGAATCGCTCTCCGATCGAATTCAAAAAACCAGCAAAAGCGTGAGAAACCGGGGCGTGCGCAAGGCGCCATTTGTAGTGTTGATCGGCGCGGATATGCCTTCCATCCTCACGGAGATTTCATTCCTCAGCAATCCTGCCGACGAAAAGCTCTTAAAGCAGCCCGAGCAGCGGCAAAGAGTAGCAGAGGGACTTTATCAGGGTATCTCCAGCTACTTGCAGAACATGAACAGCGTGACCGTGAACCTTTCGGGAAGAAAGGGCTCCGAGCGCAGCCGCTCCACCGCGACGGTTGAACAATCGCGCAACCAAAGGTAGCCTGTTGGTGTCCAATAAGTGGTAGGGATGCGACGCCACACTCTTTTTTTCTTTGTCTTAGCGCTTGCACTTGCGAGTGCTCCGTATTGCCGCGCGCAAAACACCCCTCAAAGCATATTGCCCGATCGCTTTGCGGACTGGATCTCCACCGCTCCTCCAGACAAGGTGAAACCGGCAGAGCAGGACGCGGCACTTCTAACCGAGGCAGGATTGGAAGAATGGCTTATTAGGCGGTACTCCAACGGGTCTCAGATCTTGAAGGTAAGCCTGGAGCGATTCCACGACCCCTCAGGGGCGTATGAGGCTTACACGGCGCTCCTGGATACAGACCTAGAGCCTTCCACGGTTGGGCAGTTAACGGCGGTCGGTCACGGCCGGCTCATCATGCTCATTGGAAATTTGCTGGTGATGGTGGAGCAGCCGCAGCTTGCTTCCAAGGCCGCCCTGCGGGAGCTTGCGGGCATTCTACGAAAGTCTGCCGATACTACGCCGCTGCCGCCGATTCGTGCGTATTTGCCCCAGGGGTTTGCGAACGGGACGCAACGGTACGCTCTGGGACCGGCCGCTTTCCGGGCGGCCCTCAGCGGGCTGGGCGAGGCCGCACTCGCGCCGCTCACCAAGGAAGTTGGGTTTGATTTTGGCGCAGAAGTAATGTTTGCGAGCTACCAAAAGGCAAAAGAAAGCGGAGTGCTCCTGCTGATTGACTACCCCACGCCGCAGTTGGCCGAGCAGCACTTGCGGCATTTGGAGGCAGCGCTTTCCTCTGCGGCAAAGCAGGCCGGAACGACGGTTGAACGGAAAGGTTCGCTGCTTTCGCTGGTATTACGACCGTCTTCCGCCGCCTTCGGTGAGGTGCTGCGAAACGGAGTCCACTATCAGACGGAAGTTACCTGGAATGAGCCAACCCACCAGCTCTCCGACCCGCCCTGGGTGGTGATCCTCGGCAGGATCCTCATCACGACGCTTCTGTTCATGGGGCTGGCGGTCGCCGTGGGAGCGGCGTTTGGGGGCGTGCGGGTCTTATTGAAGATCGTCTTTCCCGGAAAAGTTTTCGACCGGCCGGGTCAGATGGAGGTCCTCCAACTCGGACTCTCCGGCAAGCGCATCGACTCCCGCGATTTCTACTGAGCGGCGAAATCCGCAAGCCTGTTAAGCAAACGTCGGGCGTGGCATCCTAGTTTAGCGCCGGACCCTGCAGGACTATATCCCGGCGCACGAGTGTCGTAGAATCCCAAGTAACGTGAACTGGTATGAATCTGCATGCCGAATCTCGTAGCCGGAGGAGTGCTTTGGGCACCGAGCAGCGAATAGCAATCTGCACGCTTGTTCTCGCACTGAGCTCGTTTTTGGCTGGCTGCGGGAAGAGCTCTGCGAATGCGCCAGGTGCTGGTCCGGGCGCCATGCCGGTTCAAGTGCGCATTGCGACGGCAGCAAAAATTCCGGAAACCACGGAGTACTTGTCCATCCTGAAGTCGCGCCATTCGGCGGCCATTAATCCTCAGGTGGAAGGGCAAATCACCAAGATTCTTGTGAAGTCGGGCGACCACGTAACGGCGGGGACGCCGCTGTTGCAAATCGATCCGCTCAAACAGGAAGCCACGGTCAGCAGCCAGGAAGCTTCGCGGATGGCGCAGGAAGCCAATGTGCGCTACACCAGGATTTCCCTTGAGCGCTCACAAAAATTGCACGATGCCGGAGTCATCAGCAAGCAAGAGCTGGACAACGCGCAGACGGCCTACGATGCAGCCGTCGCGCAGCTCAAGGCGCTTGACGAGCAGGTAAACCAGCAAAAAGTGGAGCTGCACTACTACAGCGTCAGTGCTCCGATGGACGGCAGTGTCGGCGACATTCCCGTTCATGTAGGGGATCGCGTGACAGTCGGGACATTGTTGACCACGGTGGACGAACCGGGTGCGCTCGAAGCTTATATTTACGTCCCCGCCGAAAAAGCGCGCAATCTCAAAATCGGATTGCGCGTGCGTTTGTTCGACGGTGCGGGAAGTAGGGTGAGCGATACGGAAGTCACTTTCGTCTCGCCACAGGTGGACACCGACACGCAGACGGTGCTGGCCAAGGCGGCGGTCCAGAATCCGAAGTCGAAAGTGCGGATCGCCGAGCAGCTGCGCGCGCAGATTACCTGGGGAATCCACGAAGGACCGGTCGTTCCCGTGCTTGCCGTCCAGCGCATCAACGGCGAGTTCTTCGCGTTTGTCGCGGTCAACGAAGGTAAAGGAGCGGTCGCCCGCCAGCGGGTGGTAAAACTCGGTGACACGGTGGGAAACGATTTCGCCGTGCTGGACGGTTTGAAGCCCGGGGACCACATCATCGTTTCCGGCACGCAATTCCTGCAAGACGGGATGCCCGTGAGCGAGCAGATGCAGAACGACGACAAGAGTTCCACGGGCAAATAATCTCTTCCGACAAGATGAGCGGCAACACTCCAACTCCAGCGAGGACGGAACCCGGCCTTGTTCGTTGATTTCTTCATCCAGCGCCCGGTATTCGCCACGGTCTGTTCCCTTTTCATCATTTTGGGCGGGGCCATTTCCATTCCGTTGTTGCCGGTCGCGTACTTTCCCGACCTCGCTCCGCCGCAAGTCATTGTCAGCAGCGTCTATATCGGTGCGAACGCGCAAACGGTGGAATCCGCGGTCACCATTCCGCTGGAACAGGCGATCAACGGCGTCCAAGGCATGAAGTACATCACTTCGACGAGCGGAAACGACGGGACCAGCCAGATCACCGTAGTTTTTGACGTGACCCGCAATGTCGACCTGGCCGCGGTGGACGTACAGAACCGCGTGAGCCAGTCGCTCGGCCGTCTCCCCAACGAAGTCAAAAATACCGGGGTCATCATCACCAAGCAGATTGGCGGGTTTGTCTTCGGGGCGGGCGTCTATGCCGGCGAAGGGCAGTACGACAGCCTGTTCCTGAGCAACTACCTGGACGTTTACGTAAAAGATTCGGTGAAGCGCGTCAAAGGCGTGGGTGATGCCATTGTGTTTGGCGAGCGCAAATACGCCATGCGATTGTGGCTCGACCCGTCAAAAATGGCCGAGCACGGCCTGACGGCGACAAATGTTTTGAACGCATTGCAGGAACAAAACGTGCAAGTGGCCGCGGGACAGATTGGCCTTCCTCCCACGCAGCAGGAACACTCCTTTCAGATCAGCGTAAGGGCCGTGGGGCGGCTCAGCGAGCCAGCGCAATTCGACAACATCATTTTGAAAACGGGTACGGACGGGACGCTGGTTCGCTTGAAGGACGTGGGCTACGCGGAACTGGGCGCGGAGAATTACGGGACGCTGTTGGGTTTCAACGGCCACGACGCGGTCGGCCTGGCGGTTACGCAGCTTCCCGGCGCGAATGCGCTCGACGTTGACCAAGCCGCAAAAACGGAGTTGGTCCGCCTATCCAAGAATTTTCCCCCAGGACTGAAAGCTGCTGTGGCCTTCGACACCACCACCGTCATTGGCGAATCCATCCGCGATGTGCTCATTACGCTCCTCGAAGCGATCGGGCTGGTGATTCTGGTGATCTACATTTTCTTGCAGGATTGGCGGAGCACTTTCATCCCGGCGATCGCCATTCCCGTCTCTTTGATTGGCACCTTCATCTTCGTCAAGTTGCTTGGCTTCTCCATCAACACCCTCACCTTGTTCGGCATCACGCTAGCCACGGGCCTGGTGGTCGACGACGCCATCGTGGTCATCGAAAACGTCGAGCGGCACATCACCGAAGGCATCAGCGAGCCGCACAATGCCGCGTCCGCCGCCATGAAAGAAGTGGCGGGAGCCGTGATTGCGACTTCGCTCGTTCTTGTTTCGGTATTTGTGCCGGTGGCGCTCTTTCCCGGGACCACCGGAATTCTCTTCCGCCAGTTCGCGCTGACCATCGCGTTCTCCGTGGCCATTTCCGCGTTCAACGCGCTGACGCTGACGCCATCCCTGTCGGCGATTTTTCTTGGCCATCACCGCGAACGCGCGCAGTTCCGCTTCTTCCGCTGGTTCAACGAAATGGTCGCTCGAAGCACCGGCCTTTATCGCAGAGGAGTGCGCCTCCTGCTGAGCCTGCGCGTCGTCGCGCTTGTGGTTTTCCTCGCGCTCCTCGGTGCCACCTATTTTGTGTATCAACGCGTGCCCCGCGCATTCCTCCCTGAAGACGACCAGGGTTACGTGATTTTCGTCGTGCAGGCGCCGCAAGGCGCTTCGCTGAGCTATACGCGCGACATCTGCGCTCGAGCAGACCAAATCATCGAGCGCGACCCGGAGGTGGAGGGAGTCTTCACGATCGTTGGAGAAGGCACGGCCGGTAGTGCGCCAAACCAGGCCCTCATGTATGCGAGCCTCAAGCCGTTCGAAGAACGCAAGGGCGACATTCACTCGGCGGCCACGGTGATCAGGCGCCTGCGCAGTAGCCTGTCGGCCATCTCCGGCGCGGTGGTAGTCCCGTTCAATCCGCCGGCCGTCTTCGGACTGGGCCAGTTCGGAGGATTCACGTTTGAACTCGAGGATCTGGGGCGCAATTCGCTCGAGACCATCGCCGAAACCGCCAACAAATTGGCGGCCCAAGGAAACGCGGGCAAAGATTTGCTAGGGCTCTTCAGCAGCTTCACCGCTAACGATCCGCAATACATCGTTCAGATCAACCGCGAAAAAGCCAAGAGCTTGCTGGTGCCCTTCAGCCAGATTACCGACGCGCTTCAGGTCTACATGGGCTCGGTTTACGTAAACGACTTCGACTTCAACAACCGCTCCTACCGCGTCTACGTCCAGGCGGACAGCAAGTTCCGATCGCAGCCCAAGGACATCCGCGAATATTACCTGCGTTCCGACACCGGCAAAATGATTTCGCTCGACAATCTGGTGACCGTGGAGCAAACCGCGAGTCCCCAGGTGATTCGCCACTACAATCTGTTTCGCTCGGCGGAAATCAACGGCTCGGCAGCGCCCGGCCGCAGTTCCGGCGAAGGCATCGCCTCGATGGAAGCGCTGGCAAAGAAAGTCCTCCCCAACGGCATGACCTTCGAATGGAGCGGTCTCTCTCTGGAAGAAATCGAGTCCGGCGGAAAGGCGCTGATTCTTTTCGCGCTGGGCCTTGTCGTCGTTTACCTGACGCTCGCCGCGCAATATGAGAGCTACGTGCTGCCGTTTATCGTGCTGCTGGCCGTGCCGGTAGCGTTGCTCGGAGCTCTGGGCGCGCAAGCATTACGGGGATTGCAAAACGATGTCTACTGCCAGATCGGGCTGGTGATGCTCATCGGCCTCGCCAGCAAAAACGCCATTTTGATCGTCGAATTTGCCGAGCAATTGCGCGCCCAGGGGCTGACGCTTGTCGAAGCTGCCGTGGAAGCCGCGCGCATCCGCCTCCGCCCCATCCTGATGACCTCGTTCGCGTTCATCCTCGGCGTCATTCCCCTGGTGCTCGCCCAGGGCGCCGGGCGCGCCGGGCGCATTTCCGTGGGCACGACTGTTTTCGGCGGAATGATTGCCGCGACCACGCTGAATCTGCTCTTCATTCCTGTTTTGTACGTGATGGTGCGCAGCGTCGTTCCGGGGCGGGAGGCCCCGCCTGCGGCTCGCCGAGGCGAGTGAAATTTCCTTTCTCCCGCAAAGTAGTTGCTTAAAAGTAGGTTCTCGGCCTAGGATGCACATCGGCAGGATTCACCCATGACCTCACACACCATCTCGCGCCGAACTTTTCTCGCCTTCTCCGCAACGCTGCCTTTCGCATGGAGGGCTCGCGCGGCTTCCTCCATCCCGGTTGGGCTGGAGCTTTACTCCGTCCGCAAAGAGTTGCAGCGGGAATTCTACGCGCCGTATTTCCAATGGTCCGAGGACGAAACCAAGCAGATGCGCAAACTGCTCGACGACCTCGGCATCCGCTGCTTTTCCACCCACAACGACAGCTCTTCCATGAACGCGGAAAACATCGCGCGCGCCCGCGACAAAAACCTCATCCTCGGCTGCAAATACGTGGTCATGGCGTCGTCCAAGCCCGGCCCCGGTCTCGACGGCTGGAAAACCGTCGCTGACGCCCTGAACTTCGCCGACGAGCAGTTGGAAAAATCAGGATTGCACGCGGGCTACCACAATCACGAGCCCGAGTTCACCCAGGCTGATGGCGGGCGGCCTATCGAAGTTCTCGCGAAAAACACCAAGCCCTCCATCATGCTTCAACTCGACGTCGGCACGTGTCTCAAAGCCGGCTCGGACCCCGTGGCTTGGATTCGTGGGAACCCCGGCCGGATTCGCTCGCTGCATTGCAAGGATTGGTCGCCTGACCCCGCGAAGGGCTATTCGGTTTTATTCGGTGAAGGCAAAGCCGACTGGAAAGCCATTTTAGTCGCCGCCGAAACCGTTGGCGGCGCCGAATACTACCTCATCGAGCAGGAAGGCAGCCGCTTCTCTGAACTCGAAACCGCCGAGCGCTGCCTCGAAGCTTTTCGCTCCATCCATCCTCGCTGAGGCCTGGGTTAACAGCCTGTCATTCCCAGAGCCAGCCTGCGGCAGGTAGGCCTTGAGCCGTCGATTCCTTACTTCCCCCGTCTCGCCACTTCTTTCTCAGGCCTCCGCGCATGACTTCGTTCACTTCTGACCCCTAGCTAGCATCGAATAGCTAAGACCTTGACAGCAAAAATTTCGCTGATTATACTCCCTCGCAAATAGATACTTAACCGATTTACTTAAGGGTGCGGGGCCATTTCGAGAATTCTTATTTTGGTTGAGAATTCTTTTGGGTTCGAGAATTTCTTTTCTTAGGGGTGGAGGAAGTATCTCATGAGACTTCTTAAAAACTTTGTTCGAGCCATTGCGTTTTCCGTCTGCATCCTGTCGATGGGCGTCGCGGCCCACGCGCAATACCGCGCCTCAATTCAAGGTGTGGTGACGGATCCACAAGGAGCAGTCGTCTCCGGAGCGACCCTAACGCTGAAGAATTTGCAAACGAACCAGACTCTGACTGCGACAACGGACGAAAACGGAATTTACAACTTCAACGCTCTTCCTCCAAACCAATACTCGTTAGCTGTGGAGAAAGCGGGTTTCAAGAAGAGAGTCCTCGATAACGTCAGCGTCATCGCCGAGCAAGCAAACGCCTTGAACATCCAGTTGGAAGTAGGGGATGTCACGCAGAGCATCACGGTGAGCGGCGACTCGACCCCGTTAATTGACACGGAGACCGCATCCCTCAGCGGTACCATTTCCAACAACCAAATTCAGAATATGCCCTCGTTCGGGCGCGATGTCTTCCAATTGATCCAATTGGCGCCGGGCGTCTTCGGCGATCGTGCCCAAGGAAATGGCGGTGGCGCCGCAAACCTCCCCGGAACACAGGGGCCAGGCGCGACCGGCGGCAACGCGGGCATTTTCCAAACGGAAAACGGTCCGCAGGCGCTGGCCGCCGGCCAGCAGTACGAGAATAACAGCATTACGATCGACGGTATCAGCACCACCAGCGCCGTCTGGGGTGGAACTACCATCATTACACCGTCGGAAGACTCGGTGGAAAGCGTAAAAGTCCTCTCCAATGGCTATGACGCCGAGAATGGACGCTTTAGCGGCGCCCAGATTCAAGTCATTTCCAAGAGCGGTACCAACCAGTATCATGGCAGCGGCTTCTTTACGGCCCACCGTCCGGGACTGGACGCTTACCAACGATTCAACGGCCAAGGCAATACAGTCCTGAGGGATAACAGCTTTTTCTCTCAGTTCGGCGCCAGCGGCGGCGGCCCGATCTGGAAAAACAAGGTATTTGCGTTCTTCGCTTGGGAAACCGTTCGGAGCCCCAAAGCGCAGACCAACATTTCGAACGGCTGGTACGAGACCCCGGCGTTTGCCGCCTTAGCGCCTTCGGGAAGCATCGCCGCGAAATATTTGAGCTTCCCTGGTTCAGGCGTGGTCAGCATTGGCACGAATAACGTCACCTGCGCCAACGCTGGTTTGACGGAAGGCGTGAACTGCCGAACCATTCCAGGCCAGGGGCTGAATCTCGGCACTCCTTTGACGGCAGGCTTGGGTACGCAGGATACCGGCTGGACGACTTCCACGAACCCGGGTACTGGTGGGGACGGAAACGGCGGAAGCAATAACCTAGGGACCGTGGCCGACATTGCGAACTACGTAACCTCCAGCACGACGAACTTTTCGAAAAACCAGTACAATGGCCGGCTCGATGCCAACGTCACCGATAGGGACCGCATCGCCTTTGCGATCTATTGGGTCCCACAGTCAACCACCTTCCTTAACGGCCCGGCCCGCGCCTACAATCTCTTCCATCACTCGCAAATTAACCAAGCATTCTCGGTGATCTGGGATCACACGATCTCGCCGACCTTCCTAAACGAATTTCGGACGAATGCGGCGGGTTGGCGCTGGAATGAGATCAATTCCAACCCGCAGTCGCCCGTTGGGCTTCCTTCCGACCACATTGACCAAATCGGGAGCATTACTCTGAATTCTTTTGGACCCAATGTGGGCAGTATCCTCAATCAATGGACTTACAGCTATAAAGATGTGGCCACAAAGATTCTCGGACGCCACACGATTAAGTTTGGCGGCGAGCTCACGCGCCTGTTTTACCTGCAAAACTGTACCGGTTGCGGCGTGCCAAACTACAACTTCTTCAATTTGTGGGACTTCCTCAACGATGCTCCGCATAACGAAGGGGGTGGGTTCGATCCAACTACTGGTTTCCCGACGACCATTCGCCAGGACGACCGCGCAGCTCTTTGGGGCTTCTTTGCTCAAGACGACTTCAAGCTTCGCCGGAATCTGACCCTCAACCTGGGACTGCGCTGGTCCTACTTTGGCCCACTCTCGGCCAAACAGGGCAACATGCTTGTGGCCATTCCTGGTGCAGGGGCAAATTACGTGACTGGGTTGGTCGTTCGGAAGGGACATTCCTGGAACGCCGAAAAAGATGACTTCGGTCCGCAGATCGGACTCGCCTGGAGTCCGAATCGATTTAAGGACAAACTCGCCGTCCGCGGTGGTTACGGCCTGAACTACAACCAGGAAGAAATCGCTATTTCGGCAAACATCAGTAATAACCCGGGGTTGGTGGTGTTTCCTAGCTTGAGCATGTCCACACCTACCTCTCCGAATCCGGGTATTATCTACGCGACTTCAGCGGACGTGCACTCGCTCTTCCGGTATCCGGCCAACCCCAATACGATTTCGAGTTTTGGCCCGAATGGTCTGCCAACCACCGGCTCGGTCAATGTTCAAGTCTTCCCCACGAACCTGCCTACTATGCGTGTCCATCACTACTCTCTGGACGCGCAATACGACCTGGGCCACGACTTCGTGGCCACTTTGGGATATCAAGGCAGCTTGTCTCGCGACATCTTCTTCCATGAGAACCCCAACGCGGTCCCTGCGGCATCGGGCTTTGCCCTGAACCCGCAGATCGGTGGCAGTGACTACTGGGGGGTTTCAGGGCGCGGCAATTACAACGCTATGCTTGCCGAATTGAATCATCGATTCTCGCACCAGTTTATGGCCGATGCCCAATTCACCTGGGCCAAGAGTATGGACACCAGTTCTGGACCGTACTTCGAACAGCCTTACCCGTACAACCTGAGTCTGAATTACGGCCGCTCTGACTACAACGTGGGCAAGTCCTTCAAGCTCTATGGTATGTGGCAGCCGGTCATCTTCCACGGCAGCAACAGTTGGATGGAAAAGATCGTCGGCGGTTGGTCCCTCAGCGGCATCTTCACTCTGCACTCCGGATTTCCATGGTCTCCGGTGGTGAGCGTTCAGGGCGGAAGCCTGTACTGCGGAACCTGCGGGTACGGAGCGTTGTTCCCCGCTGCGTACCTGGGCGGCGCCGGCACCAGTACCAGCAACGACGCCTTCAAGATCGGTTCCAACTATCCGAAGGGTGGGGCAGCGTATTTCTCAACGCCAACGTATACGGCCTACAGCGGGAGCAACTTCGGAAGCTCGCTACCTCAGTCACCCGGTGTCCACCGCAACTCGCTCAACGGCCCGGGATACCGAGACGTGGACCTGACCTTGGCGAAGGCTTTTGGCCTGCCCAAGGCGCCCGTACTCGGCGAAAACGCCAGGGTTGAATTCCGGATGGATGCCTACAACTTGTTCAATAATCTGAACTTGAAACCAGACAGCATC
>WNGM01001628.1_pt1 | contig 18095 bp, 21 predicted proteins | sample 5400571 | NCBI WGS metagenome assembly WNGM01 (sample SAMN13153378, study PRJNA577476) | soil metagenome | isolation source: 100 cm soil or saprolite under Garry oak tree replicate 2 | place: USA:California | collected 2016-06-15 | reverse complement strand
TTCAGTCGACAAAAACCGTAAATCACGATCCGCGGCTAGTAGATGCGCGACATCAGCTCTTCGCGCGAGAACGGGCGAATTATCGCACGCCTCTTGCCGTAGAATCCGCCGCGGCCGTCGTACTCGTATCCAGTCCAGCGGTGCCGACGAGGCACGGCCAGCCGATCCGAGGGTCCCTCGCCGGCGTAGAGCCGCCGCATGCGCGGCTCGGATGGCGCAATGGGTGGTGCGGGTAGCCCGGGTGGCCCGACGCTGGGCTCCGAATTGTTTCCGACGGCAGCCGCCGCATCCTGCGGAGCGCCGGCGCTCGGCGCCGTGTCGCTCGTGGACCTCGTGTCGAAATTGGGCAGCCTTGCAAGATTGTCGGTGGTGATCAGCCGCCCCGGCGGCGTCGCTTCGCGTGCATCGGCAAGGCAGCGCCGGTCGAGGTAGGGCCACGTCTGCCGCGCGCAGGACGCATTCGCGGACGCGTCCGCGCGCGTAGCGACAGTCGGGGGCTGGTCGGGAACGGCCGGCGCCGGCATCCGGGCAACCGCGAGCACCGCAAATGTGCCGCCGAGGATCGCGACAACGCCGGCGGCCATGGGGCGCGGATGCACTGCCCGCAACGGGCGCACAATAGACGGCAGATCGAGCGAACGAAGTCGAGCACGCCAAGCCTGGAAATCGACCCGCACACGCCTTGTCCGCGGCAAATCCATCCGCAGGCTGCGCGGCTCGAAAGGCCGTATCCGCAGTGGCCGAAAATCCAACAGACGAATGGCGGAAGGCACGTTTCAGCCTCCTTCGCAACTCCTTCCAGATACAGGCGGATGAGAACGCGACGAACCGCCGGATGGTTCCGGCTGCATCCCGGTCGTCGCTGCCGCCCTGCCATGAGGTTCTGTACCCAACCACGCTGCGCGCGGGGCGACGGCGCGCCCCTTGAGCGTGGCGATGGCGCTCATGGCGCGCGTGGGCGCAGGCTTCCGCAAGCGTCCGCCGATCCGGGCGGGATAGCTTTCCTCGGTCGGCGGGCCGACATCCGGGACTCGGGAGACGCTCGGCCATTACCGGAAGCGCTATCGCCCGGAACGAGGGTGCCGGAGGTTCTGCCGTCTCGTTCCTCGTGATAGGCTGACCACCTATACGCGGGGAAGCGGCGCCCGAGCGCCATTTGCGCGATGACGCAGCCTCAGCCGGGAGGAACCAACGCGACGCACTCTCGTCCCCGGAACCATCGCGGCCGGAATTGCCGTGCAGACCCGAACGCCATTTGCGAAGGCGTCGCAGCCCGCGACGGCGGTGAGCTTCGACGTACCCCGCGGGGCATGCGATTGCCACACGCATATTCACGGCGACCCGGAGAAATTCCCGTTCTTCGTCGGGCGCGTCTACACGCCGGAGGCCGCGTTGCCCGAGGAGATGGCGGCGCTTCACAACAGCCTCCACATCCAGCGGGTGGCGATCGTCACGCCGAGCGTTTACGGAACCGACAATTCCGCGACCCTCTACGGCATGAAGGCACGCGGCGCGGATGCGCGCGGCGTTGCCGTCATCGACGAGAAGACGGCGGAGAGCGAGCTCGACGCCATGGACCGCGCCGGCATTCGCGGCATCCGGCTCAATCTGACGACTGGCGGCACCAACGATCCGGCGGTCGCGCGACGGCGTCTTGAGACCGGCATCGATCGCGTCAAGGACCGCAACTGGCACGTCCAGATCAATACAGACCCGACGATGATCTCGGCGCTCAAGGACGCGTTCGCGGCGGCACCGGTCCCGATCGTGTTCGATCATTTCGCCGGCGCTCGGGCCGCGCTGGGTCCCGATCAGCCGGGCTTTGCCGACGTGCTCGATCTCGTCGGGAGCGGAAAGGCGTATGTGAAGATTTCCGGCGCCTATCGCGCATCCACGGCCGCGCCGGACTACGCCGATGTCGTTGCGCTCGCCAAGGCGCTGATCGCCGCCAATCCCGACCGCATCGTGTGGGGCACCGACTGGCCGCACCCCAATTCGGTGACGCCGCCCGGAAGCAAGTCGACCGATGTCACGCCGCTGCTCCAGATCGACGACGGCCGGCTGCTCAATCAGCTGCCGGCGTGGGCACCCGACGTTGCAATCCGCGAGAAGATCTTGGCCACCAATCCGGCGCGCCTGTACGGCTTCGCAGGACCGCGGGCTTGAAGCGAAGGCGGTGATTGTCCGGTGCGGCGCCGGAAATTGGAGGAGGAGGCGGGCAACCACCGCGCACTTGGGCGCAGCGGTAGGATGTGGGACAACATGCGGGTGGGGAGGGAAATTCCATGACCTGGTATCGCAGCATTTCGGGGGTGGAGCGCAGGACGTTCTGGGCGTGCTTCGGCGGCTGGTCGCTCGATGCGCTCGATCTGCAAATGTTCAGTCTGGTCATCCCGGCGATCATCGCGACCTGGCATTTGAGCAAGACCGAGGCCGGCTTGATCGGGAGCGTCACGCTCGTTGCGGCTTCGCTCGGCGGCTGGCTCGGCGGCGCGCTGGCCGACCGCATCGGCCGCGTCAAGGCGCTGCAAATCACCATTCTGTGCTTCGCCTTGGCGACCTTTGTTTGCGCCTTCACCCAATCCTTCGAGCAGCTCCTGATGGCGAAGGCCCTGCAGGGCCTAGGCTTTGGCGCCGAGTGGGCGGCCGGCGCCGTGCTGATGGGCGAGATGATCCGGCCCGCGCATCGCGGCAAGGCGCTTGGCGCGGTGCAGAGCGGTTGGGCGGTAGGATGGGGCGCTGCGGTGCTGCTTTACACTGCGGTATTCTCGCTGGCTCCGCAGGAACTCGCCTGGCGCATCCTGTTCGCGATCGGATTGCTCCCGGCACTGCTGATCTTCTACGTGCGCCGCGCGGTTCCCGAGCCGCAGCGGCCGGCGGCCGCGCAAAACCAGAGCTTCGCCGGGACGCTGTTCGGCATTTTCGCCCCCGAGACGCTGCGGATCACGCTGGTCGGCGGGCTGTTCGGCTTCGGCGCTCACGGCGGCTACTATGGCCTGTTCACCTGGCTGCCGACATTCCTCAAAACCGAGCGCGGTCTCTCGGTGATGGGCACCGGACTCTATCTCGGGATCATCATCGTCGCGTTCTGGTGCGGCTGCATGGCCGCCGGGCAACTTCTCGATCGGCTCGGCCGGCGCCGGACGGTGGCGATGTTCGCCGTCGGCTGCACGATCGTTACGGTCGGCTATCTGCTGCTGCCGATCGGGAACACCGCGATGCTGATCCTGGGATTTCCGCTGGGGTTCTTCGCCGCCGGCATTCCCGCCAGCATGGGCGCGCTGTTCAACGAACTCTATCCGGCCGGCGTTCGCGGGAGCGGGGTCGGTTTCTGCTACAATTTCGGCCGCATTCTCTCGGCGATCCTGCCGGTCCTGATCGGCTATATGAGCGGCTTCGTCTCGCTCGGCACCGCGATCGGCATCGATGCCGGCATCGCCTACGGTCTCGTAGTCGTCGCCGCAGCCTTGCTGCCGGAAACGCGGGGCAAGGCGCTCGACGGCATTGCGCCGCCCGAGATCGCGCCGACGGCCGCAACCGCAGCGGCCGTGGGCTAGCGCGCCCGCAGCGCGGGCGCTCGGTCCGGGCTACGCCCCGGCTTTTTCCGCGGCGGGCTCCAGGATCGAGGGATCGTCGTTGTCGGGCGAGTTCACGCGGGTCGAGATCGGCCACATCTTCATGTCGGCCGACGGATAGGACCGCAGCAGCTCGGCCGGGTTTTGCTCCGGCCCGAGCCAGCGGTCGAGATCGGCGCGCGCCAAGATCAGCGGCATGCGGTCGTGAATGCGGCTCACCATCACGTTCGCCGGCGTCGTGATGATGCAGAAGGTGCGGACCCATTGCCCCGTCACCGGTGACTTCCAGTTCTCCCATAGCCCGCCGATGCCGAACGGCGATCCGTCCCGCATGGCGACCGCATAGGGCCGCCGGCTCCTGCCGCCCTCCTTCGAGTGCCATTCGAAGAACCCGTCGACCGGAACGACACAGCGCCGCCGGGCGTAGGCGTCCCGGAACGTCGGCAGCCTCGCCACCGTCTCCGCCTTGGCATTGATCGGCTTGCGGCCGCCGGCCTCGTCCCCGCAGCCGTGCGGGATCAGGCCCCAGCGCAGCAGGTCGAGCGAGCGCTGTCGGGTCTCATGATTTTCCCGGATCACCAGCAATTCCTGGCTGGGTGCCCCGTTATAGCGGGGTTTCAGCCTGGAAACGCGGGAATCCGGGGTGTTCAGCCCCTCGACGATCGCAAGGCGCAGGGGCTCGCTCGACTGGATGATCCGGCCGCACATGGGCCAAATCTATGCGCGGCTGCATGAGGATCAACATGGAAGCCCTATATGCCAGTCAAGACGCCCCGCGCAGCACCTTCGAAAGCACGGCCTGCCGCCCCCACCTTGCCTGCCCCAAGGCCCCCGATGCCCCGCGCGAAAAAATTCTTGACCAGTTCCGGAACCGGGGGACCGCCGCGGGATTGATCTTTTGCCGGGCGCCCTCAGCCCCCCTTCCCCAGCGTCCGGCTTTCGACACTGAGGCCCCGCCGCTCATCGCCGCGGGGCCTTTTTTGTGCGTCTTGCGGGATTGCATCGACGAATCGGGGCAACTGCCTCAAATCGGCCGGAAATCAGACCAATGACAGTCGCAAGGGGAGTATTCGCGCCAGGCAGAGGAGGCCATGGAACGCACCGAATTCCTGCGAAAACAGGCAGATCGGTTTTTGCGGCTCGCACAGGAGTGCACCGACCCCGAGATCTGCCGCCAGCTCATGAGCATGGCGAACGAATACCGCGACATGCTGGAAGCGCCGGACCCTGATCCGCGAACCGGTCTCGGCAAGGCAAGCTGATCGACAGGCCGCCCGCTGGGCGGCCTTGCCATCTCGGCGCCCCGCAGTCCTTCAATGCGAGCCCTCGCCTCCAGGTCAGGGTGCCCCAATGTCGGGCTCCCGTTGCCGAGCTCAGGAGCCATTGATGAACTTTCGCGCATGGTGGCGCCGCCGTCCGCCCCGACCGGTGTCGCACGGGGGCGAGCCCAAAGGCGATACCGGCGAGCTCGCGCGCCTCGAATTGCTGGCCGAGCAAGCCTATGCGGCGATGTACGATGTGCCGCCGCTGCGCAGCGTCAAGGACGATTACGATAATGCGCGCCTGAATTTTCAGCGGGCGATCGACGCGGCGAGGCGCCTCGGACTCTCGAGCGAAGTCGCGCGCCTGACGCGGCGGCGCGATCACGTTTGCGCCGTCTACGACAGCCAGTTCCGCGGCTTTTGAATATGACGCGGGCTGGAGTGCAGCTTGGCCGGCAGAAAAACGTCGCCGCCGCTGCCGCCGCTCAATGCCGCGCCAGCCAATCGCGGGCGGCGCGCTGTGCCACCGCGATCTCCGCTTCCGACATCTCCGCCGCAATCTCGCGCCGATAGCCGATTGCTCCGCTCTTGCCGCGCATCGCGGCCAGGTTGAACCACTTGTGTGCGGAAACGAGATCGGCGGGCACCGAGCGTCCGGTCGAATATTTTATTCCCAACTCGAACAGGACGTCGCCAGAGGCATACGCCGGTCCGAGCGACGCAGCTTCGACTTCGGCGAGTTCATAGCGAGCCATGCTGGCCTCCCCTGCTCGTGCGGCCCTTTTTTCGCCGTCACGGGTCCCAAGCTCGAGCTCAATTTCCCCGCTCGAGCGCGCCGATCATTGCCCGCGAATTTCAAGGACGGCTTAAAGGGCGCGATGAATGAAGTCTGAACGGGCGGGAACGCGACCTGACGCGCAAGCCGGCATTAACCGGCAGAACCGCGAAAATACGCGGATTCTCAGGCGGAAATTACCAGGTGGAAACCGTGACGATTGGCGTTGCGATAACCACGGTTCGAACCGCGCGCAGCCTTGAATGTTTGTGATCTCGCGCACGGCGATCGCGAGCGCCACGCTCTCGCAAGTCGCGGTCCGCGCTCCGCCGGCAACTCGACGCTCACCGCGCTCGTTGATTGAACAACAGGTTCCAGACCTTCGGGTCTTTCATGTCGACCTTCTTGGCGTCGTCGACGGCGAGCGCGAGACCCCTCTGGACCGCCGGTCGCGCCTGCAGCGTTTCGAGCCAGCGCTTCAAATGAGGGAACTGACCGGGATCCTGGCCCTGGCGCTCCCATCGCGTAGTCCAGCCGACGGCGGCCATATCGGCGATCGTATATTCCGCGCCGGCCAGATAGGGATGCGCCGCAAGCCGCTTGTTCATCACCCCGTAGAGTCGATTGCACTCGTTGGTATAGCGATCGACGGCATACGGAATTTTCTCGGGTGCATAGATGCGGAAATGATGGGCCTGCCCAGCCATCGGGCCGAGGTTGCCCACTTGCCAAAACAGCCATTCGTCGACCGCTACGCGAGCCCGCTCGTCGGCGGGATAGAACTTCCCGGTCTTGCGGCCGAGGTATTGCAAAATGGCGCCGGACTCGAACACCGAAATCGGCTTTCCGCCGGGACCGTCCGGATCGACGATCGCCGGCATGCGGTTGTTCGGCGAGATTGCCAGAAATTCCGGCTTGAACTGGTCGCCCTGGCCGATGTTGACCGGGTGCACGACGTACGGCAGTCCGCACTCCTCGAGCATGATCGAGATTTTCCAGCCGTTCGGCGTCGGCCAATAGTAGAGCGCGATCGGCCTCAACTGAGCTTGTGCCATGCATCACCCCGTGAGCGAACCGCCGAAACGTTGCGGCCAAAGCTTCAGGTAGGCTGCCTTCGACCTTGCCGCAATAGAAGCGGCGATCGACGCCATGCGGTTGCCGCGCACGGTTCGGCTGCAGATCGTCTATCGGATTTGCGGCCGATCGCGCGGCTCGAACCCGGATCCCAGGCTCCAAGCTCGGCAATTTCCGGCACGATGCGGACCGCCCGCAATGCCTAGGGGCGTTCGCGAACTCGGGGTCGGTCGAGAAAGAATGCGACGAGCGGCGCCGTCACCGCGCGGGCCCATCCGGCGAACGCAAAAAGGATCGACGATGTCCGGTATGGCGCGCAACGACCCAACGGCAGGTCGGGCTTAATTGACTGCCTATATGAAAACCGCCTTCGGCGGGAGCCGAGGGCGCCGGCTGTCGCCGACGCCCTCCGTCGTCGACTTTGTCGGCGGGTCCCGCAGCAGCGTTGCGCATGCTGGCATGGGAGCCCGCCGACAGATGCGACGCCACGCGAGGCAACTTGCCGATCGCGTGGACGCGGCGGAGGCTACTTCTTCCTGCGCGTGGTTTTGCGCTTGGTCTTCTTCGCAGTCTTCTTCGCCGCGGACTTCGTCTTCGATTTGGCTCTCTTCGCCATAACTGCCCTCCTAGCCATAAGAGATGGCGATTTCGGAACAGTGCAGTCGCGAATCGACATGCACTGCACTCCGATTACTACAGCACAATGAGAAAAACAGCGACTCCGCTTAACAAATTGTGGACGGCGGAAGCCGCCGCCGCCATCGCCGTGCGGGCGTCTCCGCGCTCGCCACGTGCGACGATGCTTCCTGCCGATGTGCGCGCAGCGCGCGCGCGGAAATTTCACCGACCCACGAAAAACCCTGTGGCACAATGGTTTCCGGCATGCGCACCGGTTCGCGTCGCGTGTGTCCGAACCGCTGCGCGTCGATCCGCAACGACCCCGCGATGACCTGCAGGCGCCGCGGTCGGACGATTCTTCGCCCCCAAAAAAATTTCGCTCCGGGCGGCCTGCGAGCCGCGCCCGCCGGAAAATTCCGATCGAGCGCGCCGAATCGCGCCACTGATTCGCCGCGCACGAACCGGAGCGCAACCCATCGAGCGCCGGCGCTCGCGGCGCGACGCGACGCCATCGTCGGCGCGCGGACTTGCGCACCACGCCGTGGACGCGCCGACCAATCGCGCTCAGATGCCGAGCTTGCGCTTGAGCAGCGCGTTGACGGCATGGGGATCGGCTTTTCCCGCCGATGCTCGCATCACCTGGCCGACGAACCACCCGATCAGCGTCGGCTTGGCCTTCGCCTGGACGACCTTGTCGGGGTTCGCGGCGATGATCTCGTCGATGATCTTTTCGATCGCGCTCACATCCGTGACCTGCTTCAGGCCACGCGTTTCGACGATATCCCGCGGATCGCCGCCCTCGCTCCAGACGATCTCGAACAGGTCCTTGGCAAGTTTTCCGGAGATCACCCGCTCCGCGATCAGGTCGAGAATGCCGCCGAGCTGGTCGGCCGAGATCGGAGATTGCTCGATCCCCTTGCCTTCCTTGTTGAGGCGCCCGAACAGCTCGTTGATCACCCAGTTCGCGGCGCTCTTGGCATCCCGGTCCCTGGCAACGGCTTCGTAGAAATCCGCCGTCGCCCGCTCGCCGACCAGGACTCCGGCGTCGTAGGCGGAGAGTCCATAGTCATGGGTGAAGCGCGCCTTCTTCGCGTCCGGAAGCTCCGGCAGGTCGCCCGCGAGCGCCTCGACGTACTCCGCGGTGAGCTCGAGCGGCAGTAGGTCGGGATCCGGGAAATAGCGGTAATCGTGCGCTTCCTCCTTGTTGCGCATCGAACGGGTCTCGCCTTTGCCGGGGTCGAACAGCCGCGTCTCCTGCTCGATGCTGCCGCCATCCTCGAGGATTGCGATCTGCCGGCGCGCTTCATATTCGATCGCCTGGCCGACGAAGCGGATCGAATTGACGTTCTTGATTTCGCAGCGCGTGCCGAGCGGCTCGCCCGGACGCCGCACCGACACGTTCACGTCGGCGCGCAGGCTGCCCTTCTCCATGTCGCCGTCGCAGGTTCCCAGATAGCGCAGGATCGTGCGCAGCTTGGCGAGATAGGCCCGCGCTTCCTCGGCCGAGCGCAGGTCCGGCTTGGAGACGATCTCCATGAGCCCGACGCCGCAGCGGTTGAGATCGACCAGCGACATGGAGGCATGCTGCTCGTGCAGCGACTTGCCGGCATCCTGCTCGAGATGCAGCCGCTCGATGCCGACGGTAACGGCTTCGCCGTCGGGCATGTCGACGACCACCTCACCCTCGCCCACGAGCGGGGACTTGTATTGGCTGATCTGATAGCCCTGCGGCAGATCGGGATAAAAATAGTTCTTACGGTCGAATACCGACTTGAGGTTGATCTGCGCTTTCAGCCCGAGCCCGGTACGGATCGCCTGCCGAACGCATTCCTCGTTGATGACCGGAAGCATGCCGGGCATCGCCGCATCGACGAGAGACACCTGGGAATTCGGGGGACTGCCGAATGCGGTCGAAGCTCCGGAGAACAGCTTGGCGTTCGAGGTGACCTGCGCGTGCACCTCCATGCCGACGACGACTTGCCAATCGCCGGTCATGCCCTTGAGCAGCTTGGTCGGTTTTTCCGCAACGCTCATTCGGCGCCTCGTCCCGTCCTCGTCGATGTTGTCGCCGGCAACAATGCCGCCGCGATCGCCCCCCACTCCACCTCGAGCGGATCGGACGCCTCGGGACGCCCCGCCTTTCGGTACCAGTAAGCGGCGTTGCCGAGATCGCCCTCGACCCGATGCAGATAGGCGTGGACCCACGCGCCCTCGCGGCTCGGGTCGTCCTGCACCAGCACGTGGGCGCGGTTCCAATCGCCCTTCGCGGCCCACCACAAGGCCTGGAGCGCCGGCGAAAGCTCGCTGGGCGGCGCGGCCTCACCGGTCGTGCGCTTGAAGGAATCGGGGGTCATCGATCGCGCGCTACTCAACAGATCAACGCTTGGATATGCCCCTGCTCGGCATAATCCAAGAGCAATCGATCGCGTGTCATGAGCCTATACCCGAACTCGCGCACCGTCGCCGCAATGATGCGATCTGCAGGATCCCGCGGCGGCGTTCCCGGAAGAAACGACGAGGTGATCAACAGATCCGTCGACATCTCGGCAAGCCGTAAGCTCGGAGCATCGAGCAGGCGCCGGAACCAAAGCTGCGGCTTGATCAGGCAGGCGAGCCGCCCGCGGGAGATCAACATTCCGACCTCCCACGCAGAGATGGGCGAAACATAGACCGGCCGTCCCGTGCGGTATGAGCTGTTCAAAGCCTCCGCTGCCGGTTCGGAAATCAAGGCGTCCTCGGCGATCCAGATCAGTGCGCAGGTGTCGAGAAGCAGCGGTGCATTCGCTTCAGACATCCTTGCCCCATTCCGGGTCCGCCGGCTGCGTCAGGTCCGTCCCCGGCGGAATCCGCATCAAGCCTTGCAAAAGTCCGAACAAGGGATGCCGAGACGAGGTCGGTCCGGCGCTGCCAGCAAGCGGCGTTCCGATGTCCGCCGCGTCAGAGAAACCGGAAGGTTGCGGCGACGGGGTCACGCGCCGAAACACCAGCTTGCGACCAGCCATGTCGACGCGCTCGGTGCGATACCCTGCCTCGAGCCACGTCTTCGTCATCACGCTATTGAAGGCATTGTTGCTCCACCATGCGCGATACTTGTGGGACTTGGGAAGCTTCGCTCCGATCACCCGTTCGATTTGCGCGAACGTCATCGGGACTTCGCTCCGCGTCTGAGCACGCAGATAATCACCAAGTGCCGAGTATTTACCCATCGCTTCGGTCCCAGCGGCAAGGCAGATCTGTACATAAATGTAGTACATATTCAGTACATGTCAAGCCCTCTGGGCGCGGAACTACCACCACCTTTCCGGCGAGAATCGTCCCGCCGCCTGCTCGAGCACGTGCCCGAGCGAAAACAGGCTCTCCTCATCGAACGGCCGGCCGATCAGCTGCAGTCCGAGCGGCAGCCCATTGCGGTCGAGCCCGGCCGGAACCGAGATGCCGGGCAGACCCGCCATGTTCACCGTGACGGTGAACACGTCGTTCAGATACATCTCGACCGGATCGCCGGAAGACTTCTCGCCGACGCCGAATGCGGCGGACGGCGTCGTCGGGGTCAGCATCGCGTGGATCCCCGACTCGAAATTCGTTTCGAAATCCCGCTTGATCAGGGTGCGGACTTTTTGCGCCCGCAGATAATAGGCGTCGTAATAGCCGGCGGAGAGCACATAGGTGCCGATCATGATCCGCCTGCGGACTTCCTTGCCGAAGCCGGCCGCGCGGGTTTTTTCGTACATCTCCGTCACGTCCGCGCCGGGAACTCGCAGCCCGTAGCGAACGCCGTCATAGCGGGCGAGGTTCGAGGAGGCTTCGGCGGGCGCGACGATGTAATAGGCGGGCAGCGCATATTTCGTATGCGGCAGCGACACTTCGACGATCTCGGCGCCCGCGGCTTTGAGCCAATCGGCGCCGTTCGCCCACAGCGCCTCGATCTCCGCCGGCATGCCGTCCACCCGATATTCCCTGGGGATGCCGATGCGCATGCCGCGGACGGAACGGCCGATCGCCTGTTCGTAATCGGGCACCGGCCGCTCGACCGAAGTGGTGTCCTTGGGATCTTCACCTGCCATCGAGGTCAGGAGGATCGCGGCATCGCGCACGCTGCGCGCGAACGGACCGGCCTGGTCGAGCGAGGACGCGAACGCCACGATGCCCCATCGCGAGCAGCGACCGTAGGTGGGTTTCAGGCCGACGATGCCGGTGAATGCCGCCGGCTGGCGAATCGAGCCTCCCGTATCGGTGCCGGTCGCACCGGGCGCCAAGCAGGCAGCGACTGCCGCGGCCGAGCCGCCGGAGGAGCCGCCCGGCACGAGCTGGATATTGGCTCCCCGGCGGCGCCAGGGCGAGATCACCGGCCCGTGGTAGGAAGTCTCGTTCGACGATCCCATCGCGAACTCGTCGTTGTTGGTCTTCCCGATCAGGACCGCCCCGTCGCGCCAGAGATTGGCCGTGACGGTGGACTCGTAGGGCGGCACGAACCGATCCAGGATGTGGCTGCCGGCGCTGGTCGCAACGCCCGCCGTGCAGAACAGGTCTTTCACGGCGATCGGAATCCCCTCCAGCGGTCGCGCCTCACCCCTTGCGATCCGCACATCCGCCGCCGCCGCCATGGCGCGGGCCTTGTCCGGCGTCTCCACCACGAAGGCATTGAGCGCGCGCGCCCGCTCGATTGCCGACAGATGCGCATCGGCAAGCTCGACTGCGGTGAATTCCTTGTTCGCAAGCGCCGCCCGCGCCTCGGCAAGGGTGAGGGTAGTGAGATCGGTCATGTTGCAATCGATTCGGTCACCGGGCTTCCACCGGTCCTTCAAGCGTGACGACCGAGATCCTCGGGTCTCGCTACGCGCGTGCGAGGATGGCGGAACGAGGCGAAGAGCACCTCATTCCACCACTTTCGGAACCAGGAAGAACTGATCCTCGGCCGCCGGCGCGTTCTGGAGAATGATCGCGGGATCTCCGCCTTCGGTCACCACGTCGGGGCGCTTCTTCATCGCCATCGGCGTCACCGAGGTCATGGGTTCGACGCCGCTCACGTCGACCTCGGAGAGCTGCTCGACGAACGCGAGGATCGCGTTGAGCTCGGCCTGCAAGTGCTCGACTTCTTCGTCGGCGACCGCGATGCGGGCGAGATGCGCGATGCGGCGGACGGTCGCGGCGTCAACGGACATGGTGGCTTTCTCTCCGCACGGATGGACGCTCCGTGGTGGCGAGCGCCCTATAGCAGAGACGCGTTTCGTCCGGCAATGAACGTCGCCGCCACAGCCGGCTGGAGGGCTCCCCGGCTGCACGCGGGACCCCGCTCCATGCTAAACCGCCGCACATGCCCGCGCTTGTCTTGCCGCTCACCGAAATCGCGTCCCACCTGCCGCATAGGGGCGTTCTGGTCGGTCTCGATCTCGGCACCAAGACCATCGGGGTCGCGGCTTGCGATGCCGACCGGCGCCTCGCGGTCGGCATCGAGACGATTTCCCGCAAGGGCTTTCGCGCCGATGCTGCGCGGCTGCTGGATCTTGCAAAGGAGCGGCGGGCCGTCGGCTTCGTGTTGGGGCTGCCTATCAATATGGATGGCTCGGAAGGCCCGCGCGCCCAGTCGACGCGGGCGTTTGCGCGCAATTTCGCGCGAATGACCGAGTTGCCGATCGGGCTGTGGGACGAGCGCTGGTCGACCGCCGCGGTCGAGCGCGAGCTGATCGCCGCGGATGCGAGCCGTGCCAAGCGCGCCGCCGTGGTCGACCAGCATGCCGCGGCCTACATTCTCCAGGGCGCGTTGGACCGCCTCGCCCGATGGCAGCGCGACACCGGCGCTTGATCGCGCTAGTGACCCGCGTTCACGCCGCCGGCAGCGCCCGTTCCAGCAGCCGCGCCACTTCGCTGTTGGTGAGGCGCGCCGTGCCGTAGCTCGAGCCCTTCGGCTCCGCCAAGCGCGCCCGCGCGAACGTCTCGGCGATGGCCGACGCCCCTTCATTGAGCGCCGCGGCGGCTGCGAGCAGGGCGAGCCGTTCCACCGCGCTGCGCGCGCTCGCCTCGGCCTCGGCGCTGCGCAACGTTTCCGCCAGGAAGCTTGCGGCATCGCGCGCTCCCGGCAGATCCTCGGTGGCCTGCGCGAGATCCGCGATGACATTCCGGGCCGCCTCGCCGTCCCGGCTCAGCGCCCGCAACACGTCGAGACACATGACATTGCCGGAGCCTTCCCAGATGGCGTTGAGCGGCGCCTCGCGATAGAGCCGCGCCAGCGTGCCTTCCTCGACGTATCCATTGCCGCCGAGGCACTCCAGCGCCTCGTAGATGAACCCGGGGGCGGCCTTGCACACCAGATATTTGGCGGCGGGAATGAGCAGCCGCGCGCGCGCGGCTTCGAGCGGATCGACGCCGGCGCGGTCGACGGCGCGACAAAGCCGCATGACGAGCGCGACCGCGGCCTCGACCTGGAGCGCGAGGTCCGCCAGCACGGTGCGCATCATCGGCTGATCCACGAGCTTGCGCTGGAACACCCGGCGATAGCGCGTATGGTGCACTGCCTGGGCGAGCGCCACCCGCATGAAGCCGGCGGAAGCGATGGCGCAATCGAGCCGGGTGAGCTGCACCATCTCGATGATGGTCCGCACGCCCCTGCCCTCCTCGCCGACCCGCCAGCCGAACGCCTCGACGAATTCCACTTCCGAGGAGGCGTTGGAGCGATTGCCGAGCTTGTCCTTGAGCCGCTGCAATTGCAGGGCGTTGACGGCGCCGTCGGGACGGAATCGCGGCACGAGGAAGCAGGTCAGCCCGCCGGGCGCCTGTGCCAGCACCAGGAAGGCATCGCACATCGGCGCCGAGAAGAACCATTTGTGGCCGGTGATGTCGTACCCATCCCTTGCCGGCACCGCACGGGTGGTATTCGCCCGCACGTCGGTGCCGCCCTGCTTTTCCGTCATGCCCATGCCGAGCGTGATGCCGGTTTTTTCCCACCACGGCCGGAAGCTCTGGTCGTAGGCGCGGGACAGGATTTTCGGGAGGAGCCGATCCAGCACCTCGGGCTCGGACGCAAGCGCCGCCACGCAGGCGCGCGTCATCGTGATCGGGCAGTTGTGCCCCGCCTCGATCTGGTTGGTCATGTAGAAGCGGGCGGCGCGGGCGACTTCGGCCGGGGCATGGCTCCCGTCCGGGCGCCACATGGAGCAATGGATGCCCTCGGCCATGCTTTCCGCCATGAGCCGGTGGTAGGCCGGATGGAACTCGACGACGTCGCGGCGAAAGCCCTTGGGATCGAAGCTCCTGAGCTTGGGGACGTTTTCGTTGGCGAGCCGTGCTTCCTCGAACATCTCCGCCGAGCCCCAGCGCTTGCCGAAGGCCGAGAGCGCCGCGGCATCGGCACCGGCACCGTTGGCGGCGACCGCATCGCGGAGCGGTTGATCGTCGTCATAGAGGTCGACGTCCTCATAGGGCGGCGATTGGTTGAAGACATCGCTGACATCGAGGCGGACGGGCGCGGTCATGGCGGCTCCCCTTTGGGCGCCAATGCTACCACAAACTCGGCACGGCTCCGGCCCGCGGGCCGGCTCGGCGGAAAACGCCAGACTCGCCTTGCCGGGAGCCACCGACTCCGCCTATAGCAATCGCTTTAATGAACATTGCGCCGAGATCCTCGTTCGTCCTCAGCCGCCGCCACCTGCTGGGCATCGAGGGGCTTTCCTCCGAAGACATCGCGGGCCTGCTCGACCTCGCCGAGGAATTCGTCGCGCTCAACCGCCAGATCGAGAAGAAGCGCGCTTCGCTACGCGGCCGCACGCAGATCAACTTGTTCTTCGAAGCGTCGACCCGCACGCAGTCGTCGTTCGAGCTCGCCGGCAAGCGTCTCGGCGCGGACGTCATGAACATGTCGGTCGGCATCTCGGCGATGCGCAAGGGCGAGACGCTGCTCGACACGGCGATCACGCTCAACGCCATGCGGCCGGACATTCTCGTGGTTCGGCACCATGCTTCCGGCGCGGTCGAGCTGCTGGCGCAGAAGGTCGACGGCTCGGTCATCAACGCCGGCGACGGCGCGCACGAGCATCCGACTCAGGCGCTGCTCGATGCCCTGACCATCCGCCGCAACAAGGGCCGGATCGAGCGGCTCGTCGTGGTGATCTGCGGCGACATCCTGCATTCGCGCGTGGCGCGCTCCAATATCCTGCTGCTCAACACGCTGGGCGCCCGCGTGCGCGTGGTGGCTCCCTCCACCTTGTTGCCGGCGGGCGTCGAGCAGCTCGGCGTCGAAGTGTGCCGCGACATGCGCGAGGGCCTGGCGGATGCCGATATCGTCATGATGCTGCGCCTGCAGCGCGAGCGCATGAACGGCTCGCTGGTGCCGTCGGTCCAGGAGTATTTCCACTATTACGGTCTCGACCAGAAGAAGCTCGGCTACGCCAAGCCCGACGCGCTCGTCATGCATCCCGGCCCGATGAATCGCGGAGTCGAAATCGATTCGAGCGTCGCCGACGGCGCCCAATCCTTGATCCGCGAGCAGGTGGAGATGGGGGTCGCGGTGCGGATGGCGGTGCTCGAAGCGCTTTCCCGCAACCTGCCGAACGTGTGAGCGCTATGCTCGCCGATCCGCGCCCGATCCTGCTCGCCAACGCGCGCATCGTCGATCCTTCGCGCGATCTCGACGAACCGGGCGACGTGCTGATCGCCGACGGCGTGATCCGGGACGCGCGGCGCGGCATCCGCGCCTCGGGGGTGCCGGAGGGAACCGAGACCATCGACTGCCGCGGCCGGGTGGTTGCACCGGGTCTCGTCGACATGCGCGCCTTCGTCGGCGAGCCCGGGGCCGAGCACCGCGAGACGCTGGCTTCGGCGAGCCGCGCCGCCGCCGCGGGCGGCGTGACCACGATCGTGTGTCAGCCGGAAACCACGCCGGTCATCGACGACCCGGCGATCGTCGACTTCGTGCTGCGTCGCGCCCGCGACACCGCCATCGTGCACGTCCATCCGATGGCGGCGCTCACCAAGGGTCTGGGCGGGCAGGAGATGGCCGAGATCGGCCTGTTGCGCGCCTCCGGCGCCGTCGCCTTCACCGATGGGGCGAGAAGCGTGACCAATGCCCAGGTGATGCGCCGGGCCTTGACCTATGCGCGCGACTTCGACGCGCTCGTGGTCCACCACACCGAGGACCCCGATCTCATCGGCGAAGGGGTGATGAACGAAGGCGCATTTGCGACGCGCCTCGGCCTGATGGGCATTCCGAGCGCCGCCGAGACCATCATGCTCGAGCGCGACCTGCGTCTGGTGGCGCTCACCGGCAGCCGCTATCACGCCGCCTCGGTCACTTGCCGCAATTCGCTCGAGGTCCTGCGCCGCGCCAAGGAAGCGGGGCTTCCGGTCACCGCGGCCGCCTCCATCAATCATTTGACGCTGAACGAGATCGACATCGGCTCGTACCGCACGTTCTTCAAGCTCACGCCGCCGCTGCGCGCCGAGCCGGATCGCGCAAGCCTGGTCGCGGCGCTGAGCTCCGGACTGATCGACGTCGTGATGTCGGACCACAATCCCCAGGACGTCGAGGTCAAGCGCCTGCCGTTCGCGGAAGCCGCGGCCGGCGCCATCGGCATCGAGACGATGCTGGCGGCGGGCTTGCGCCTCGTGCACGGCGGCGAGCTGTCTCTGCTCGTCCTGTTCAAGGCGATGTCCACGCGGCCGGCGCAATTGTTGGGGCTGCCGGGCGGGACGCTGAAGCCCGGGGCGGCTGCCGACCTCATCATCGTCGATCCCGAGGCACCCTGGGTGCTCGATCCGGCGGGCCTCAAGTCGAAATGCAAGAACACACCGTTCGACGAGGCCAAGCTGCAAGGCCGGACCGTGCGGACCATCGTAGGCGGCCGCACCGTCTACGAATACGTGTGAGCGCCGGCGCGTTCCGCGCGCCCCGCAGGCAGGCCGCCCATGCTGCACCCGATCAACTGGTCGCTGGCGTTACCTTATTATCTCGCGGCGTTGGCCTTCGGCTATTTGGTCGGATCGATCCCGTTCGGCGTGGTCCTCACCCGGCTTGCCGGCACCATCGACCTGCGTTCCATCGGCTCCGGCAACATCGGCGCGACCAATGTGTTGCGGACCGGCCACAAGGCCCTCGCCGCCGCGACCCTCGTCTGCGACGTGCTCAAAGGCACGCTCGCGGTTCTCCTCATGGATTGGCTCTGGGGCCGCGATCACGCGCTCATCGCCGGGCTCGGCGCCTTCCTCGGGCACCTGTTTCCGGTCTGGCTGAAATTTAAGGGCGGCAAGGGCGTGGCGACCTATCTCGGCATTCTGGTCGGACTGGCGCCCTGGCCCGGCGCCGCGGCGTTCGCCGCGATCTGGGTCATCGTGGCAGGAACGACCCGGTATTCCTCGCTCGCCGCGCTGGTCGCGACCGCGGCGACCCCGGCGGTGCTGTGGGCGAGCGATGATCGTCAGGAGGCGCAGCTGTTTGCGCTGCTCACCGTGCTGGTGTTCCTGATACATCGCGCGAACATCGTGCGGCTCGCATCGGGCACCGAAGGAAAAATCGGTGGTAGCCGGAGAGCTTCTTGAACGAAATCACGAGGTTGAATGGCTTCAATCCGTCAACATACTACATTAACGTTGCACACGTTAAATTCATCAACCGTAACAATCAATCGCCCGAATCCTACCAAGTATGCGGTTCGCGGCGCTCACCAGAACAGGCTGCCGCCGCACCACATTTCGCAGGCCCGGTGCCGCATCGCGTTGTAGACGACCGCGTCCGTGCAGTAGCCGTGAGGCTCGCCGCTCAGCAGCCGGACCGGCTCTCCCGCGAGCCAGCCGCTCACGCAC
>WNGM01001627.1_pt1 | contig 18095 bp, 16 predicted proteins | sample 5400571 | NCBI WGS metagenome assembly WNGM01 (sample SAMN13153378, study PRJNA577476) | soil metagenome | isolation source: 100 cm soil or saprolite under Garry oak tree replicate 2 | place: USA:California | collected 2016-06-15 | reverse complement strand
ATGCGCACCTGTCCAGCTAGTACTGCACTTAATCCCAGGAGCATCGCGAGATTGAAGATATTGGAGCCAAGAACCACACCTTGTCCCAGGTCAGCAGCGCCTGCGAACAGGGATGCAATGGCCGTCGCGACTTCTGGAGTATCAGCCCCCAGGGCCGTGAGCAGCCCAAAGAATCCTTCTGTCAATTTGAGTTTGGTCCCAAGCGCTACCAGCCCACGCACCAGCGCCTCACTAGAGGCCAGTGTGGTGATCAGACAAGCTAGAAATACGAGTACGGCTATGCCAACAGACATGCATTTCTCCTCTATTGAAACATTTGATGTGAAAGCGGGTAGTCTCCCCATTGCGTGTTGACAGCGGTAGGAATGACCACCGTCGCCAACAGTTCAGCGGCAGATTACCCAGAGACCTGCGAGGTCAGCAAAAACGCCCACATTTTCTCTTCAATGATCTCGTTGTATGTGCTAAACCACATCAGATGGCTCTCCGCGGGGATGACGAAAAGGTCTGCATTGGGAATATGATCTGCTGCATAGGTGGCGTGAGAGGTATCCTTTGATCCATCATATTTGCTCTCAATAATCAAGGTGGGAGCCGTAATACGACTGAGATCACCGCAGACATGGCGCATATCATGCAAAAAGCCTGAGCCTGAGCGAGAAGGGAGTAAAAATGCCAGTGCGGCTCGTCGCTGTTCTTGGCTCATCGTGTCAACGACGACGTTCGGGTCGAGGGTCGTGAGACTCCTCATCATTCCCTTGAGTGCTGCCAGCGGTGCCACCTTGACCAGCCACCGAAATGCTGTCCAGGTCCATCGTTCCACCCACGGGTTGAACAGGAGATAGGCCATCATCCGTGTCGGGAGAGAAGGCCATTTCCCGCCCGTGACGGCGTTTTGTAAGATGACCTTGCTCACGCGCTCAGGATAACGACCTGCGAATTGGAGAGCAGTGCGACCACCGGCAGAAATACCCAGGACGATCACCTGCTTGAGCTGGAGCTGATCCAAGAGGGGAATGAGTGCGTCAGCAAAGGCTTCAGCCGTTCTGCCAGTCAAGGAGGGTGTCTTTGCATATCCTGGCCGTGAAGGGATAATGAGTTGGTAGCCATGCTCTACAAAGAACCGTTGATGTCCGAGAAGTGAGGTGCAGTGGGTATGCCCGCCATTGAGCACGAGCACGGCTGGGCCTTGACCCACGACGCGGTATTCAATCGGTCCCTTCTCTGTCTGAGCAATGGTATTCATCTGCTTTCCTCTTTCAATTGCAAAATTGCGCTTGGAGGCTTCAGTCCCACTAAGATCATCGTTGCCTCTCTGCCTCATTAAGAGTCTCTATATCTCCTTCGTGTTATTGATTACGACATTGTACATCAACACAAAGAAGTGAGACTACCGGAAAACGATAGGCACAAAAAAGCGCCGAACTGCCGACCAGGCTTCCCGGCACTCCTTGCATCAATATGTTGTGGATGCGTCATGATGAGCCATATTGTAGCATATCAGCCGCCCAATGGGCAATGAAGACAAAAACTTTCATATAACCTTCCGATTTGCTCTGTGTTCTTTGTCGTGACATTACTGACACAGCGCTAGCGCACGGCATTGTGTGCCAGTTGGGCGAGAACACCGAACAGAACAATGCACAGAAAGACGATGAGCACGATAAGGGTGATGAGGATGGCCTTGCGGTAGCGTCCACCGAGTTTGGGTGGCGCAGGGATGTAATCGATAGCTGTCATGTCATCCAGGTGACCCAGGTCGTGCAGCAACTCTCGCATATTTGCATAGCGCCTCTCCGCATCACGACGGATCGCATGCATGACTACGGTTGCCAGAGCAGGTGAAAGAGCCAGGTTATACTCGAGAATTCCCGGCGGGTCGTGAGAAAAATGCTGGCTGACGAAGTCAAATCCATCATGCTCCCCGAACGGCGTCCGCCCGCAGAGCAGTTCATAGAGCACCACCCCCACCGAGTAGATATCCGCTTGCACCGATCCTGGCTCTCCCCACAACCGTTCTGGAGACATGTAATCCGGCGTGCCGATTGGCGATGAGAGGCTTCGCCACGCCATACGCTGCTTCTCTTTCAGGAAGAGGGCGATGCCAAAGTCCAGCAGCTTGATCTCACCAGTATCCAGCAACAGCATGTTCTCGGGTTTCAAATCGCGGTGAATCACCCCCTGCTCATGGGCATAAACCAGTGCTTCGCACACCTGAAGGAGTATGCGGATCACCTCTGCTGTCGACAGAAGCGCAGGCGCATGCTCCTTCATCACGGTACGCAGGGTTCGCCCGCGAAGATATTCCAGCACGAGATAGTCGGTGCTCCTTTCCTCACCCTGGTTCACTTGCCGCTGGATGAATGGATGGCTGAGGCACTTGCCGATCTCCGCTTCACGTTTGTACCGCGCAAAGACCGCAGCCCCTCCAATCAAATCATCCGACGGGAACTTGAGGACAACCTCTTGCAGTGCCTTCCGGTCCTGAGCCAGGTAGACATGGCTCGCGCCTCCCCGCCCCAGCAAGCGGGTGATCTCGTAGTGGTCAATGCGACTTCCTGGCTGATAGATGGTTGGCATGTTTCCTCCCTGATCTTGTCCTCACGTATTTAAGCATGGGCAGTTTAGCGTGTCCTCTTCACCAACCTTCCTACTCGTCCTCACTGCGCGGCACGAGATGAATGTCAATGTCGGTAGAGAGGCGCAGTAAGCGATTGATGATGGAGCCACGAATGAGTTCTTCCCAGTGACTGCGCGCAGGCTGCCCCAGGACGATTTGCGTCACCTGGTGCTCGCGGGCGATCTCGACCAGCGTCCTGGCAATATCGCTGCTCTGCGTGCGGATGACCTCGGCCCCCAGGTCTTCAGCGAGTAAGGCATGCTCTTCAAGCCGGCGCAGTGCTGCCTCACGGTATTTGAGGGCATCTTTGCCGTACTTGAGCCACCCGATGAGCTTGCTGGTGAAGGCGAGATAGCCTTCTGGCTGGATAGATACAGCGATGAAATCGGCGTGCAGACCATGGGCCAGCCGCCACGCATCGCGAATAACCTGGCGGGTATGCGGGCGGGAATCGAAGCCCACCAGCACCCGCTCGCTGGCTGGCCAGGGCTGACTGATATGGTGTTCGGTCATGTACTGCTCGAGTTGCGCTTCGGTCTTCTCGGCCGTACGCCGCAGCGCCAGTTCGCGCAGCGCCGTCAGATTGCCTTCGCGGAAGAAATTGTTGAGCGCCGCGTCGATGCACTCGCTGGGGTAAATATTGCCGTGCTTCATGCGCTGGCGCAGGGCATGGGGAGAGATATCGATCAACTCCACCTCGTCGGCCTGGTCCAGGATCCAGTCGGGCAGCGTTTCACGCACGCGCACACCGGTGATACTCGCCACCAGGTCATTGAGGCTCTCCAGGTGCTGGATATTGAGAGTCGTCACTACATTGATGCCGGCATCGAGGATTTCCTCGACATCCTGGTAGCGTTTGGGATGCTTTGAGCCGGGCACGTTGGTATGGGCCAGTTCATCGATGAGCGCCACTTTGGGATGGCGGGCAATGATCGCCTCCGTATCCATCTCTTCGAGTGTCACGCCGCGATAGCTGATCTTCTTGCGTGGAGTGACCTCTAAGTCCCCCAACTGCGCCTGAGTCATGGGGCGCCCATGCGTCTCCACGTAGCCCACCACGACGTCGGTACCCCGGTTCTCGCGGCGATGCCCTTCGTTGAGCATAGTATACGTCTTGCCCGCCCCGGCTGCCGAGGCCAGGTAGACGCGCAAGCGTCCGCGCTTGTGTGGGTACCCTCCGGCTTGCGGGGGGATTTGACCTCTCGCTGCACGCGGCGGGGAAGAGGGAGGGACCTCCAGGTCACTGTCACGCAGGCTATAGCGCCGCAGCAGTTCCTCTGGATCAGGTCTCCCCTCCTCGCGGCGCTGTTGTTCGTCAGGCTGCTGTTCGGGTTGCTCGGCCATGACACTCCTCATGTGTTCTGCTGTTCGGTTTGTGCTGATTCCTCTTTCTCTCCATCGTCTCTCCTTTCCTGCCTCTGGTAAAAAAGACCCGGAGGCAGCATATTTACAGCCCGCCCGGGAAACCATCTATTTCAGCCCATCCAGCGCCAGGTTCAACTCGAGCACATTGATGTAGGGCTCGCCGAAGATGAACAGGAAGCGCCCATGCACGTGATCCATCACTAGCTGTTGTACGACGCTCTGGCTGAGTCCCCGTGCCGCTGCTATGCGGGGTACCTGGTAGAGGGCCGCTGCAACCGTGATGTCAGGATCCAACCCCGAGCCCGAGGTCGTCACCAGGTCAACGGGCACTGGACCCGGAGGCGCGTTCGGATTCTCCTTCTTCAGTTCGGCGACGCGCTGCTGCACGGATTTGATCAGCGTTGCGCTGGTCGGTCCCAGGTTCGAGGCCGAAGAGTTGTCAGCCTCGTAGGGCGAGGGCGTTCCATTGAGGTTCACCGTGGCCGATGGTCGCCCATGGAAGTACCTGGCCGAGGTCCAGTACTGCCCAATGAGATCCGAACCCACGAGCTTGCCGTTGACAGAGTGCAGGCTGCCGTTGGCCTGGTACGGAAAGATCAGTTGCGCCAGCACCGTGACAACGCCAGGATAGATCAGACCCGTGAGGATCGTCAGGAGCAGCGTCAAGACCACTGCCGGGCGGATATACTTGTTCATGAAGGTTCGCCAGAATGGCTGCTTTGGAGCCTGAACAGGCGCCTGTTCAGGCGAGGCCAGCGTGGCTTTACTCATATTACACTTCCTTCTTCTCCGGGATGACCGGCAGCCCAATCAAGGTAGAGCAGGCTGCCGCACCCGAGGTTGCTTAGAGCGTCAGGCGCAGCACCTGCAGCACCAGGTCAATAGCTTTAATGAAGATGAACGGGATGATGATGCCACCAACCCCGTAGATCAGTAAATTGCGGCGCAGCAAGGGCCCTGCGCCGATTGGGCGGTACTTGACCCCGCGCAGCGCCAGCGGGATCAGCGCGTTGAAAATCACAGCGGACAGCACGGCGCTATGCGGCGTCGCCAGCGCCATGACGTTCAGGGCCTGGAGCTGCGGATAGGTGATCGAGAATGCCGCCGGGATGATAGCGAAGTACTTGGCCACATCGTTGGCGATACTGAAAGTCGTCAGAGCGCCGCGGGTAATCAAGAGCTGCTTGCCCACCTCCACCACTTCGATCAGCTTGGTCGGATTGGAGTCCAGGTCCACCATGTTGGCCGCTTCTTTGGCCGCCTGCGTTCCGGTGTTCATGGCCACGCCGACATCTGCCTGGGCCAGGGCGGGCGCGTCGTTAGTGCCATCACCTGTCATGGCGACCATGCGCCCGCCCGTCTGCTGCTCACGGATGAGCTTCATCTTGGTCTCCGGCGTCGCCTGCGCCAGGAAATCGTCGACGCCGGACTCTTTGGAGATGGCGGCTGCCGTCAGTGGGTTGTCGCCGGTGATCATGATGGTGCGGATGCCCATCTTACGCAGTTCGTCGAAACGTGCGCGCATGCCGCCTTTCACGATGTCCTTGAGTTCGATCACGCCCAGCACGCGCGCTTGCTCACCTGTCCCATTGGAACCCGTCTGCGTTTCCGCGACCACCAGGGGCGTGCTGCCTACCCGGGCAATGCCATCGACGATCTGCTTCAGTTCGTCGTTATGCTCTGTATCACCGCCGTGCTCTGCAACGTAGGCGGAGACCGAATCTGCCGCGCCTTTGCGAATGCTGTGCGCCGGTGCCGCCCCATTGCCTGGGTGCGCGCCGTTCAGGTCGACGCCGCTCATGCGCGTCATGGCCGAGAAGGGGATGAAGGTTGCTGAGGCGTCCTCCTCGTCTGACAACCCGTATTTCTCCTTGGCCAGCGCCACGATCGATCGTCCTTCCGGCGTCTCGTCCGGGAGGCTGGAGAGCAGGGCGGCGCGGGCCAGGTCGCGCTCGTCCACGCCGTGCAGCGGCACGAAGCGCGTGGCCTGCCGGTTGCCCAGCGTGATGGTGCCGGTCTTGTCCAGCAGCAGCACGTCCACGTCGCCCGCCGCCTCGACCGCGCGCCCGCTCATGGCCAGCACGTTGCGCTGCACCATGCGGTCCATCCCCGCGATGCCAATGGCGGAGAGCAGACCGCCGATGGTGGTCGGGATCAGGCACACCAGCAGGGCGATTAGAGTTGTAACCGACACCGCCTGGCCAGAGTAGATGGCGAACGGTTCGAGCGAGACCACAACCAGCAGGAAGATGATCGTCAATGCGGCGATCAGGATGTTGAGCGCGATCTCGTTGGGCGTCCTCTGCCGCTTCGCGCCCTCCACCAGGGCGATCATGCGATCCAGGAAGGTTTCGCCCGGGTTGGCGCTGATCTGCACCACGATCCAGTCCGAGAGCACACGCGTGCCGCCCGTCACCGCGCTGCGGTCGCCGCCGCTCTCGCGGATGACGGGCGCGGACTCGCCCGTGATGGCCGACTCATCGACTGAGGCCACGCCTTCCACCACGTCACCATCGCCGGGGATCAGGTCCCCCGCCTCGACCAGCACCAGGTCACTCTTGCGCAGCTCGGGCGCTGCGACCTCCTGCACGGGGCCGAAGCGGTCGCGGCTGGCCAGGCGCTTAGCCAGAGTGGTTGTGCGCGCCCGGCGCAGGGTCTCGGCCTGCGCTTTGCCGCGTCCCTCGGCCATCGCCTCGGCGAAGTTGGCAAAGACGACAGTGAACCACAACCAGACGGCCACCGCCAGGACAAAGATGGTCTCGGCGGTGAGCGTTGCACGTGGAAAGGCCGCGGTCGGTGCGGTAAAGAGCAGGCGCACGAACTCGATGGTAGTGACGACACTGCCGATCTCCACCACAAACATCACCGGATTCTTGACCTGCACGCGTGGGTCGAGCTTCTTGAACGACTCCGGGATCGCAGCACGGATGATCTTGGGGTCCCAGATCGAGATCGCTCCCTTGCGCCGCGTTTTCCACTGTTTGACTTCTAATGTATCAGGCTGCGTATTAGTATTGGTCTTCATCTTAGAAGGTCCTCCCTGCCTGCATGAGCAGCTGCTCGACAACCGGTCCCAGCGAGTACGCCGGGAAGTAGGTGAGCGCGCCTACGATCAGGATCACGCCAATTAAGAGCGCCACGAAGAGCGGCCCCGTCGTGGGGAAGGTTCCCAGCCCGGCGGGCACGACCCGCTTCCTGACGAGCGAGCCGGCGAAGGCCAGGATGGGGATGACTTCGGCGAAGCGTCCGATCAGCATGACCATTCCCAGCGACCAGTTGTAGAAGGGCGTGTTCCCACTAAGACCCGCGAAAGCGGAGCCGTTGTTGCCGTTGGCCGAGGTGTAGGCGTACAGGACCTCCGTCAGCCCATGCGGCCCCGGGTTGAGGATGGACGAGAGCCCCTGGGGGATCGCCATGGCGAGGGCGGTAGCGCCCAGGACCAGCAGGGGCGAGATCAACAGGGCCAGCACCGCCATCATGATTTCCTTGCGCTCGATCTTCTTGCCCAGGTACTCCGGCGTACGCCCCACCATGAGGCCGGCGATGAAGACCGCGATGATGGCGAAGTAGAGCATGCTGTAGAGTCCTGCGCCGACACCTCCAAAGATGATCTCACCCAGCGCGATGTTGGTGATCAGCACCAGCCCGCCCAGGGGCGTATAGCTATCGTGGAAGCTCATGACGGTGCCCGTCGAGGTGGCGGTCGTAGTTTCTTCCTGGAGTGACGAGATGGTGATGCCATAGCGCACCTCTTTGCCCTCCATGTTGCCGCCCGCCTGCGTGTCCGAGACGATCTGGTTGGCGCCGGCTTGCGTCAGCAGGGGATTGCCGATCTGTTCGGCAGGGATGACCACGGCCAGGCCGATCACAAAGAGGATGGCTGAGGCCACCCACAGCACCCAGCCCTGGCGGGTATCGCCCACCCACTTGCCGAACATGTAGAACAGGCCGGCCCCAAGAGTGAGCTCACAGAGGATGATCAGCAGGGCAGTGAAGGCGTTGGGGTTCTCAAAGGGATGGGCTGAATTGACGTTGAAGAAGCCGCCGCCGTTGGTCCCCAGATCTTTGATGATCTCCATCGAGGCTACCGGCCCCTGGGTGATCACCTGCGTCTGCCCGTTCAGGGTATGTACCACCGTGTAGGGGTTGAAATTCTGGATCATGCCTTGCGAGACGAAGACCAGGGCGCCCACCAGGCAAATGGGCAGCAGGATGTAGAGCGTGCAGCGGACGAGGTCGACCCAGAAATTACCCAGGTGCTGCGCGCTGCGGCGGGCGAGGCCGCGCACCAGCGCGACCGCCAGCGCAATGCCGGCGGCAGCAGAGACGAACTGGTGAAAGGTGAGGCCCGCCATCTGCGTCAGGTAGCTCATGGTCGTCTCGCCGGTATAGCTCTGCCAGTTGGTGTTGGTGGTAAAACTGGAGGCCGTGTTGAAGGCCAGCCGCCCCTCGACCGGCCCCAGGCCAGCCGGGTTGAAGAACGACCCGTGCAACTGTTGGGTGCGCTCGAGCAGATAGAGGAGCAGCATGCCCACCACACTGAAGATCAGCACAGAGATCATGTAGCCGGTCCACTTCTGCTCCTCCTCCGGATTGACGCCGCTGAGCCGGTAAAAGAAGCGCTCGACGGGGACGAAGACCGGCGAGAGCCAGGTGCGCTCCCCGTTGAAGATCTTGTACAGGTACAGGCCGACGGGCTTGGTCAGCAGCAGAACGATGACCAGGAAGATCAGCACCTGCAGGACACTGTTGAGTGTTACAGGCATAATTCGTTACCTCACTTACATGTTATGTGAAAAAACACTAGAATTTCTCAGGCATGAGCAGCGCGAGAATGAGATAGATGAGCACACCCAGCGTGACGATGCCCACCAGGATGTACTCGAGCGGTGTGTTCATACGTTCCCTCTTTCCTCTCCTACAGGAGTTCACAGGCCTCGGTGAAGCCAATGAACGCGACAAACGTGACAATGGTCACAAGAATGACAATCAGGTCAAGCATATAGATCCTCCTCGTGAAACTGCGGATCCAGAGAACCCGCTGCATCTCCACTCTTCTCTTCAGTATCTTCAGAGCCAGTATGTCTGCGCCCTGCCGCCTCTGCCGCCAGGCGCAGCAGGGCTTCTATCGGAAACGGTTTGGGCAGGTAGGCCAGGGGATGAAATTCAGCAAGCCGGCGCGGGCTCACGCGCACGGCAGAGAGTACCACGACCGGCAACTTCTGTTCTTCTCCCACCACGTCGAGCGGTGCAACACGGCCCTCGCGCAGGGCTGTGCGCAGGACATCCCAGCCTGTCTGATCCGGCAGGCAAATGTCCAGGACGATGAGGTCAAAGACAGTCGCACGCAGTTGTGCTAGCGCGCTCCGTGCATCTTCGGCTTCGCTGACCTCGTGCCCGCGCACCTCTAAATTGCGTCCGATCAGGTCGCGCAGGACCTCATCGTCTTCCACTAGTAAGATGCGTGCTCCAGTCATGCGCGTGCCTCCTTTCTACAGTAGAAAAATGCTCATCCCCGGTGGTGTTCTTCCGCCCCGATCCACGATGACTCCTCCACTGCTGGCCCGTTCTGTTCAAACCTGGCGTCATCCTGTTGCCGCCAAAGCTGATGCAGCCAGGACAGGAACCGGCTGCCCAGCTGCCCTTTCGACATTCGCACCCTCTGCGCCGGCAGGCAAATGAGCAACAGCGACGCGGGTGGGGCCTCGAGCAGGCGCTTCACCTCGTTGGCCTCGAGCAACACGCCTTTTTTCTCACTGGTCACCAGGATGATACTGTCACAGTCCTGATTGTCCACCAGCAGTGTGATACTCTGCAGCACATTGCCGGTGAACGCCTCGTAGCGTTCGGTCGGAACCTCATATCTTGCGGCCTTCCACTTGACCGCCTCGAGGAAGTCCTTCGACTGCTGGATGTGCTCCAGGCGCGCTCCCGACGACTGTGGTTCTTGTGGGACAGAGACGAGTGATACCGCTACCAGCCTCGCTCCAGCGTTTTGCGCCAGGCTAACTGCATAATCGATGGCACGCATGTTCACCCCGTGCGTAAAGGGCAGCAGCCAACGTTGTTCTTTCATCGTATCCTCCCGAGCACGAAGCACTTGGCGGGGTGGAGAAAGCCATTCCTTCTTGCGCTTCACGCTCTCCTTTTCAGTGTAATCCAGGATCAGTAAATGTGCGTTCTGGATATCTCAATGAATGTTCTGGATGTTCTCTAGATAGCGAGAAAGCCGCTCAAGATGCCCTCAAGATTCCTGGACCGCTGCGCTGCTCAACTCAGGTTCTGCCTCGTCAGCGAATCGGTAGCCAACTCCGGGGATGGTCAGGATAAAACGCGGTCCTCCAGGGAACTGCTCAAGTTTCTGGCGCAGCAATGCCACATAGACATGCAGGCTGTGTGTCCGGGCATGCGCCTCAGCTCCCCACACTTCGCTCAGTAGCATTTGCCGCGTGAGAATTTTGCCTCGGTGGGTGATAAAGACCTTGAGCAGGTCATACTCGGTGGGAGTCAAGGAGACCTCTCGCTCACTAACCAGCACCTGCCGCCGTGCGAAATCCACGGAAAGAGGACCCGTTTCGAAGCGCGGCTCAGCGCCCCTTGGCGGCTGGATTGCACGACGTAGGGCGACCCGGATGCGTGCGAGCACCTCGCCCATACCAAAGGGCTTCTGGACGTAGTCGTCCGCCCCAAGGTCGAGAGCCTCCACCTTGTCGCGCTCGGCGTCTTTCACCGAAAGCACGATAATAGGTACGCTCGACTCTTTCCGCACCCGGCGGCACACCTCCAGGCCGCTCATCCCAGGCAGCAGCAGATCGAGGAGCAGGAGATCGGGCCGCTGCCGGGCGACGATCTCAACGGCCTCTTCGCCACTGTTCGCCGTGAGCACTGTGTAGCCGTGGGCGCTGAGACTGCGCCGCAGCGCTCTCACAATCTCCCGTTCGTCATCCACCACTAAGATCGAAGCACCGTTTTTGCTCATAAGTCGATCCTTTCTCCTCTGCCGGTAGGTAACGTCAAGAACATGATCAGCCCCCCACCTTCGCGCAGCTCTGCCCAGATGCGCCCGCCATGTCCCTCGACCAGGCCCTTGCAGACGGCTAATCCCAGGCCTGACCCCATGGGGAAGCCAGCACGGTGCTGCCCGTGCAGGACGCGGTAAAACTTGTCGAAGACGCGTCCGAGATCGGCGGAAGGAATGCCGGGGCCGCGATCGGCCACGCTCACGACGATCTGCTCCCCTTCAATGTGGGCGCTGACCTCGATGGGCGAGCCTTTTGGCGTGTAGCGGACGGCGTTCTCAATCAGGTTGGTCAGGACCTGGTCGATCTCGAGATAGTCCAGTTCGACCAGGAGCAGATCACCGGGCGGCAAGTGCGTGTGCACAACGCGTCCCTTCAGCAGCGGCTCGAGACGCCCCAGCACGTCGTGAATGAGCTCCACCAGCGAGTACTCCTCTTTCTCAGGTTTGAGTGCTCCTTCCTCGATGCGCGACATATCGAGGAGATTGCTCACCAGGCGATTGAGGCGGTCCGCTTCACGCTCGATCGCCTGCGCGAAACCCCGCCTCTCTTCCTCGTTCCACTGGACATCCTCCTGCAAGAGCGCGCTCGCTCGACCAGGGCGGTCACCTGGTCAAGAAAGGTCCAGAAGAAGGACGTTTGCGCGTGAGGACCTTCCTGCTCTTCCTCAAGGTGTTCCTCGCGCATCAACCGGCGAGAATCATCTAGCACTCGCAGGCGCAGCACCCCCACTACTTTCTCTCCGAGCTTGAGGGGAATCAGGCGTAGAGAGCGCTGCACTGCACGTCCGGCGGCAGTACTGCGCACAATGACGCGTTGCACAAAACGCGCGGACGTGGAGGCAGAGAGTGCGCTATCATCGTAGAGGCCCATAGTTCGGCCGTGTGCCATCACCCAGGTAGCGACGGCTTGCTCATCGGATGAGAGGCTGATCTGTTCCGGGGGTTGATAGGCGCTCGCCTTCACATGAAGGGTTCTCGACGCGTCAGGCTGAAGAATGGCACAGTCGTGCACCCCCCAGGGAGAAAACACGTCGACGACCGTCCGGGCAATGGCCTCGAGTTGGCGTTCCGGCTTTGTCTCACGGTTGGTCACCCGCACCAGGTCGTAGAGGGTGTGCGTCTCACGCTCGCGACGCCTCCTTTGCTCTCAGGCGTAACGCTGCGGCCAGTTGACCGGTCAGAATGGCATCGACTAGAAAGACAAACAGGGCAATCCACTCTTCGACGCGGTAGATGACAAAGGTATACAGGGGAGGGACGATGAAAAAATCGAAGGAGAGAAAGGCTACCACGGAGGCAAGGATGGCCGCGTACCGGCCGCGGGTACTCGCCAATCCAATGACCACCAGCAGGTAAACAATGGAGATGTTGGGGATGCGGGGGTACAGGTGAAACGTGAAAATGATAGCCGTGACGAGCAGTGCTCCCACGGGTGCCAGCACGCTATCGAGCAGATAGCGCTGCCAGGGGTGGGTTTTGTCCCTCTCAATGGGTAGGACATGTTCAACTGTATTCATAGCAGGGCGATCTTTCCTCTGCGACCTGTAGAGAACCCTGTCCGGGGGACAGGTAACGGATTTATCCAGCATGTACGTTAGGGGAAAGGGCTGTGGACAAGGAGCCAATGCGCAGCCTGTCAGTAATTACTCCTTTCCTGAGGAAGAGTATAGGACAAAAGGAGTAAAGAGGAGTTCTGGATTTCCGGTAAAAAGCTCTGGATATGCTCAAGAAAGGTGTATTGAAGGGAGAGCTACGTGATTCTGCAACTATCTCGTCGCACCTGCTGTTGTCTCTGCCTTTTCTGTCTCTCTCACCCGGGTTTGCTCGTCGCCTGTATATACGTGGCTGAGCACCAGCACCTCGCAAGGCGCATTTCTCATCACGTATTCAACTACTGGATCGATCTGATGCATATTTCCTCGTACACGAACAGGGGTATTAGCAATGATGATCAGATCTACAGCTTTTTCCTCCGCTTCGCGCACAATGGCTGCTCCCGCGTTACGCGCTTTGAGAATACGCTTTTTTACTTTCGTTGAATTCTGCATAGCCACTGACTCGGCGCAATCCAATAATTCAAGCGCATATTTCTCGTCCTCTTCTACTTTTGCATCAAGCGGTAGCATGAATGAGACTTCGATCACGGCTAATACTTCGACGGTACCATTGCGGTGTCGTGCCATTTGTGCAGCCAGGGCCACCGCCCGGTTCGTCGTCTCATTTTTCTTGAGCAGCGGTACGAGGATACGTGTCAGCTTATTGACGGACCGCACAGCCTTTGTAGCAGTCTGCATACGTTCCGTCTCTTTCGGCAGGCGCAGCATCCAGCCAAGTACACCTACGATAGATGCAAGAAAGAGGATGGCAATGGCTATCCCAATAGGATTGAGCAATAAGGGATTAATGCTATCTGCTCCCAGGACGAACATGCGCTGCTCCTACTTTCTTCTCTGATAGGCCCGCAGCCGCACTATCCCAAGCCCGACCATGGCCATACCAAGAACGATAAGCGTCCATGCCTGCACGCCAAACATTGCTGCGCGTACAATGATGATCATACCCAGTGGGATAATGAGCAGGCTGACCAGGGCGCGGTACCGCTCGCGAAATGATGATTGCTGAACTTGCCCTTTCATTCTTTGTTTCCTTTGCGATTGCTATGCTGCTTACCGCTGGCAGCGGGCTTTATCGGCACATCAACTACTTTTGTCCCGATCGGTAGCTTGCTCACACTGTCAAATTCACCACACAGGCGGCGTTTGCGTGCGATATTCTCACGAAACTCATCCGCAAGTTCATATTCGCCTGCATCCTCGTAGACCTCCAGTTGTTCTCTCTCCCAGTTCCTTTTTAGTGACTTGCCAACCGGAAGCTTATTACGACGCCGGTGCCAGGAGTAAATGAGAAGTCCCCCTATAATCCAGGCTGGGCCGGCAATACGCCCAATCGTGTGTGTGAGGACAACGAGTATGAGAATGCTGCTGATGCCTAAAAATCCGAGCACTCCAACAATAGGCAAGAGCCGTACCTCGCCGTCCTTGCCCCGCAAGCGGATATTCAGTGGTACTTTAAAAGGACGCGGCGTCCATGGGTCAGTGTAACGAAGAGCGAGCAACGAGACAAACACCAGCATGTAGGCGGTTGCGGCCCCGAATGCGTACATGTTGGCAAGTACATCGTAGGCGTTTGGTGAAAGACCGGCAAGCCACAGTTCTACTAGCGCGATGCCGGAGAAAACGACAAGTGTACGCACAGGCGTGCGAAACTTCGAGTGTACCTTGGCAAACCAGCGCGGCAGGAGATCGAAACGTGCCATTGAGTAGGTGATGCGCGATGCTCCAAAAACGCCTGAGTTGGATGAGATCAATAGAAGTGTCGCTCCTAAGGTAGCTACATATGGTCCTACGAAGAGACCTAAAATGGGAATATGGCTTGCCAGCCATGCAACCGGGTCGCCAATGTGGTCCTTGAAGCTTTGAATGGGTAACATTCCCAGGCTCAGGTTTGAAAAGGCGAGTGCATAGATGAGCACCGTCAGGATGAGCGCAATAGAGGTACGAGGTACCACTTTAGCAGGACGTACTGTCTCCTGGCTGGCCTGGCTGATCGATTCCAGGCCTACGAATGAAATGATCGCCAGCGAGGCCCCATATGCCAGGTGGTACGGATCAGGCCATGCAGTAGCCATCTGGTGGATGAGAAGTGTAGGATTGAAGGCAAAGAGGAAACCAAAGAACAGGATCGCCGATTCACTCATGATGTCAAGCGCTCCGAGAATCTCATTAAATCTGGATGACTCCCTCACCCCCAGGATGTTCAGCAAAGTTAACATAACGACCAGGAATGTGGCTTCCAAGATCAAAAATGGCTGTACACCTGGAATGGTCAGTCCGAACACGATAAGATTCACGTGCCCATTGAGCGCAGGGACGAAAAAGTTGATGTATCCCGCGGATGCTAATGCGAACAGTGATATATCGATAGTGAAGTCCAGCAATACCGCCCAGCCCGCCACGAAGCCCATGAGGTCACCTAAACCGCGCAACACATAAAATTGGCCACCGCCGGCCATAGGATACGCTGCTGCCAGCTCGGTGTAGGCAAGGCCAACCATGACATAGACAAGCCCTGCGAAAAGAAAGGCGACGTTAGTAGCTCCCTGGGCCGCTGCCATGACAATGCCCAGGGCAACATACACGTCAGCTCCAACATCAGCATAACCCCATGTATACGATCCCCAGACACCAACGGCGCGCCGTAAGCCCTGGCTCTCCTGTGGAATATCGTTTACTGCACCGTTCGTTCCAGTCACGTCAGGTGCTACTTTAGTAGTCATTAATACCCCCCGCCAGGAATACGAAACACTGCTGATCAGTAACAGCAGTGTTATTTAGTCGTATTATAGCCAGGGGATTCTCAAAAAATGCTCAAGAGGGTATCTAGAACCATCAAGAAGTTGTCTGAATTTTGCGCTACCATTGTTTGAGCATATGCGCCACTTTACCCTTTGAGGTTAGCTCGTAACGGATGCGATCCGGGTTAATGTCCTCAAATTGTGAAGCATTTTCTGCTGCTACCACTGTATCATGAGGGTGAACGGCTTGCCACACACGCGCCACCACGTCTGGTTCTTGTTGACGATACACGTACCGGCGAGGAACTTTGGCCTTTTGCGCAAGATTTTCGGCTTTGCCAAAATAGTCTTTGGCTTGCTGATCATCCAGGTAAGGGTCAACAACTTCAAACATGGTAGGAGCTCTACCAGCCTTGGCTTTATTCTCACTCAAGTACAAAAACACGATAGGATGTCCATGGGCGTTATTGACGGCTGCCCGTATGACAGCGTCGTTATGTCCATTCCCTGTTGTAAGTACCGCTAGCACTGAACCTGGCAAACGTCCCTCGACCCCGGTAATCGTAACCGGCACGCGCCCTTTCCGCTTATTGTATCTATAGTTGAGGTAGGCCACAGCCATGCCGGTAGTCACGACTGCACCGCCAAATTCTGTTGCCAGGTGTTTGGAGACCAGATTCGTTGACCATGCCAGCATCACCAGTGCCGTAGTCAAAATGCCTAAGTAGAGATTAATTGTTGACCATAAACTTAGTACTTCAGAGCGACGAGCAGTAGCAGCTACCTCGCTCTTTCCTGGGAGAGATGCCCTACCAGGGGTACCTCCATTTGAGGATACTCGCTCATTATTTATCACAAACGAGGCATCTAAGACTCTACCAGAAGGTAGCGATCCATTCCCATTTTCTTGATTTTCTGCTGGCAATGTATATGCTCTGGCACGTGCAGCTTTGCGTTCGCGATAACGTACCAGGTCCAGGCCCACGCATGTGAGTGAAAACGCCCCGAGAAGGCCAAAAGCATACATGTTTCCAAGCAGGTCAATACTTCCACGCGCAACTATGAGGATGGCAATGGGAATACCTGTCGCCAGAGCAATCGAATAGTGGGGGGTCCCCCGTAATTTGTTGCGTTTCAGAACAAAGGCCGGGAAGAACTCCATGCGCGATAGGGCCATGAACACGTGATAAGAACCAATTATGGCCGTATTACTGGCAAATACCAGCAGAGCGCTGGCGCTGATTGCCATCTCTGTTTGTAAAAAGACGTTTCCCCAGTGACCTCCAAGCAGCGAGATAAGCTGGTTACTTAGCACCGGGTCGTTAGCTTCATGCGGCTGTAAGAGCGTTGAAAGCATGGTCAGAAGAGGACTGGTAATACCAATAGTTAAGACGACCAGCAAGAGCGCCATGCCTGCAACCTTCTTGCGGGGAGTCTTCATAACCGGTGATAACTGTGAGATACTTTCAAGACCTGAAAAGGCCAGGAATGAGGCTGCAAATCCTGTCAGAAGGTAAACAGGGGTAATCTTTTGATGCACAAACATTGCAGGAAACAATGACAGGAACTCGGCGAAGGAGATGTGAGTAAAGACCGTGAACAGGATAGCCAGATCGCTCACAAAGGCAATGACCGCTCCTACCAGGCTTACTTTTGCACTTTCGCTTATACCTATCCAGTTAAGTATGCCCAGGAGTATGAGGATACCAATGGTCACCTCCAAAAACCTCGGACCAATGGCAGGCACTACGACGCTGAAGTAAAGGACGCCTGAAAGGCAACTGAGTGCAGCCGTGAGAAAGTAGTCAACCAGGATAAACATACCCCCAAGCGCCCCGACCCAGTGATTGATGGCCTGCGCCGCGACAGTTACGACACCACCACCCTGGGGGAAGCGATGGGTTACTTCTGCATATTTTAACGTGAGTAACACGAACACTGACGTCGTCAGGAGAACAAAAAAACCTGCTAATGTTCCAAAATTTCCATAGAGGATGCCCGGGACGTAGTAGACGGAAGTACCAATATCGGCAAAGACGACTGCCCAGCAAAGAATAGGGCCAAGTAAGCTCCCAACATGGCTATGCTCATCTCTCTGTGTCTGCCCTGGCGCTTCTTGTGCCGCCGCTTCCTGAGTCATACTAATACGATCCTTTATGTGTATTTCTAGGGAAAGCTATTTGCCTGGCACCGTGGGCCCTGTTTGATGTAGAGTCTAACATGTACATAGTGTAGCATAGCCGTAAAAACCTGGCAAGCAAATTCACTATCCTCCTCCCTTGCCCCCGCAGGCGGCATGAGTGGGAACCTGAATAGGTACCATGTCTCATAGTATGATCATGAGAAGCTCAAGAAATGCTCAATAAAATGACCAAAATCCTAAAAAAATCCTCAATGCACACATCAAGCGGAAAATTTTCTCGGGATTTTGCTTGCCTCTCCATGTTCCAATATCCTACTATACTAATGACATACACCAGAATTTTTAAAAACGACCAGCTACTAAGCCGGATGACATGGTAGCCATCGAAAATAGGGGAACATAGCCAATGGACGAGAAAAACGACCAATCGAAAGTAAGTGGCGATGTTCAAGATTCGAGCGAAGAAAAGCCAGGTCTAATCTCTGACGATGACCCCACCTTTCTGGTTCGTCCTGAGGTGCTCAAAGGCAGGTTAATTGGGGACGAACATGTGCGTTATGAAATTTCACGGCAATCGGCGTTTAAACGAATA
>WNGM01002342.1_pt1 | contig 18097 bp, 15 predicted proteins | sample 5400571 | NCBI WGS metagenome assembly WNGM01 (sample SAMN13153378, study PRJNA577476) | soil metagenome | isolation source: 100 cm soil or saprolite under Garry oak tree replicate 2 | place: USA:California | collected 2016-06-15 | reverse complement strand
CGGGTGCGGCCGCTCGGGTTTGTCGCCAATGAATATGCGCTGGCGGTATGGGGGCTCGGCGACATGTCGTTCATGATCCGGCAGGGCCGGCTCGATCTCAACGCGCTGTTCGATCCGGACATGCTGGGCGACGATCTCGAAGCCTGGCTCGCGGAATCCGCGCTGATGAAGCGCACGTTCCGAACCTGCGCGGTGATTTCCGGATTGATCGCACGGCGGTTCACCGGCGAAGAAAAATCCCGGCGGCAGGTGCTGTTCTCGACCGATTTGATCTATGACGTGCTGCGCAAGCATCAGCCGGATCACGTGCTGTTGCGCGCCGCGCGCGCCGATGCCGCGACCGGCCTGCTCGATCTTCGCCGGCTCGGCGATATGCTGCTGCGAATCAAGGGACGCATTGTCCACAAGGAACTCGACAAGGTTTCGCCGCTGGCGGTGCCGGTGATGCTGGAAATCGGCCGTGAATCAGTTTATGGCGAAGCATCCGACGAGTTGCTGGCGGAGGCCGCCGATGAACTCGTCAAGGAGGCGATGTCGTAGAATAAAATGGCCATGACGAGAACTGCAATCGATATCGTTACTCGATCTTCGCTGGACGTCGCGGACGTGAGCCTGGTTGCCGATCTCTCTGGCGCCTTGTTCTGGGAAGAGCAGCGCCTGCTCGTGGTCTCGGATCTGCACCTGGAAAAAGGCTCCAGCTTCGCGGCGCGCGGCGTGCTGCTGCCGCCTTACGATACGGTGGCGACACTCGGTCGCCTTGCCGCGGTCATCGCGCGGCACGACCCGAGCATGGTGATTGCACTCGGCGACAGTTTTCATGACCGCACCGCCCATGAGCGGCTGTCCGAATCCGACCGCGATGCGCTCTCGGCGTTGCAAGTGCGGCGCGACTGGATCTGGATTTCGGGCAACCACGACCCCGCGCTGCCGTCCGATCTCGGAGGTGTGGTCGCCACCGAAGTCGCTATCGGCCCGATCGCGTTTCGTCACGAGCCGACCGGGGCATCAGGCGAAATCGCTGGACATCTGCATCCCAAAGCGCGGGTGTCGACACGCGGACGCTCGATGGAGCGGCGATGTTTTGCCTGCGACGGCGAGCGCGCCGTGATGCCGGCGTTCGGCGCCTATACCGGAGGCCTCAGCATCCGCGATGTCGCTTTTACAAAAATATTCCAGACGCCGGGCTTCATGGCGCATGTGCTCGGCGATGTCAGGCTGCACACCATCGCCGCGTCGCGCTGCTATTGATCGCGGCTTAAGCCGCCTTCGCCTGCACCTTGTTGCAGAATTCGGCGAGGCGATCGGCGAGCCGCAATGTCGCGGGGCTGGCGTCGGGTGATGCCATCAGCGCCACCTCGGTCTTGTCGATCGGCGCGAAGCCGTCTTTTGCGGTGAGCATGCGATGGTCGGCCTGGATCGACATCTCGGAGAGGATGCTCAAGCCCAGTCCGGCGGCGACCGCGGCCTGGATACCGGCAAGGCCTGAACTGGCATAGGCCATGTGCCATGCACGTCCGGCGCTTTCGAGCGCATGGATCGCGCGCGCCCGATACAGGCAGCCGGGAGGGAAACCGATCAGGGGTACCGACCCGCTCGTTGTGTCGACCGGACGGCTCTTGCTGGTGACCCAATGCACGCGCTCGGGCCACACTGCGATGCCGCTTTTTTCGCCTGCGTTCCGTTTGAGCAACGCCAGATCGAGTTCGCCGCGATCGAGATCGCGCCGCAAAAAGACGCTCTGGTCGGCCCGCACATCGAGCCGCAGGCCGGGGCGGGATCGCGAACAGCTCGCCAGCAATTTGGCCAGACGGTAGGCCGCGAAGTCCTCGGGGATTCCGAGCCTCACTGCGCCTTCATCGGTTGGCCGTGCCAGCACGTCGCGGGCTTCTTCCGCAAGCGCCAATAGCCGTCGCGCATAAGACAACAGCCGCTCGCCGGCTTCGGTCGGCGTCACGCTCTTGCCGGTGCGGTTCAAGAGCGGCTGGCCGATATCGTCTTCCAGCCGCTTGATCTGCTGGCTGACGGTGGACTGGGTGCGGTGAACGCGTTCGCCGGCCCGGGTGAAGCCGCCGGAATCAACCACCGAGACGAAACTGCGCAGCAGTTCGAGATCGAGCATGGAACGGCTCATTCAGATTTCCACTGGAGATCAGTTTATCATTTAATTTCCTAATATCAAGACGCGGCCCTAGATCGGGGATACAGGAGGACTTCCCATGTCGCTTGCGCCACCGGTCGCGGTTTCCCGCGCCGCCTTCAATCCGCTGCCGATCTACATCGTGCTGTTCTGCCTGCTCTGGAGCTTCGCCTTCGTTGCGAGCAAGATCGGCGTCACCGATTGCCCGCCGCTCATCCTGCTTACGGCGCGGTGCTCGCTGGCGGGAATACTGATCCTCGGAATCTCAGCACTGCGCGGGGACAGGTGGTCGCTGTCATGGCGCGATGTCCTCGTATTCGCGGCTCTCGGCGTCGCCAACAACGCGCTGTTTCTGGGCCTCGGCTATGTCGGGCTGCAGACCGTGTCTGCTGGCCTTGGCGGTCTGATCGTCAGCGCCAATCCGGTGTTCACGGCGGGCCTCGCCGCGTTGCTGCTCGGGGAGGCGCTGAACCGGCGCAAGGTCGCTGGGCTGCTGCTCGGCATCGCCGGGGTCGGCCTCATCGTCTGGCATCGGATGTCGGTCGGCACCGACAGCCTGCACGGAATCCTGTTCTTGCTGGCATCGCTGGCGTCGATCGTCGCAGGCACCATCCTGTTCAAACTGCTGGCGCCGAAGGGCAGTCTGTGGATCGGCAACGGTGTCCAGAATCTGGCCGCGGGGATTGTGCTGCTCCCGATCGCGTTCACGTTCTCTGATGTCGGCGATATCGTGCCGAGTGCGCGGCTCGGCATGCTGTTCGCCTGGATCGTGCTCGGCGAGCACGTCGAGGCCAGGGATTTGATGGGGATTGTTCCGGTGGCGCTCGGCATTTATCTGGTGACACGTCCCGCCGCGGCGTCGGCGCAGTAAAACAGCGAGGTCCCCATGAATTCGCTTCGGATTACACTGATCGGCGGCCCCACCGCGCTTATCGAGGTCGACGGCTTTCGGCTCCTCACCGATCCGACCTTTGATGCGCCCGGCGCTTATCAATTGCCGCATGTAACGCTTGAAAAATTGTCCGGCCCCGCGCTCGGCGCCGAGGCGATCGGCGAAGTCGATGCCGTGCTGCTCAGTCACGACCAGCACGCGGACAATCTCGATCATTCGGGTAAGGCGTTTCTCGCCAAGGCCAAACGCGTCCTGACAACGGTTGCAGGCGCCAAACGGCTCGGCGGCCATGCCGAAGGCCTCATGCCGTGGGCGACCACCGAATTGGACGGCAAGGATGGCCGTTCCCTGACCATCACCGCGACACCCGCGCGTCATGGTCCCGCCGGTATCGAACCGCTGTCTGGTGACGTCATCGGTTTCGTGCTGACCTCGAAAGACAAGAGCCCGCCGATCTACATCAGCGGCGACACCGTCTGGTACGACGGCGTGGCGGAAGTGGCGCGGCGGTTCAAGGCGGGCGTGGTGCTGCCGTTCGCGGGCGCGGCGCAGACCCGCGGCCCCTTCCATCTCACCATGGATACCAACGACACCATTGAAACCGCGCGCGCGTTCCCGGACGCCGTGATCGTACCCTTGCACACCGATGGCTGGGCGCACTTCCGTCAGAACGCAAAGGATCTGCGCGCGTCATTCGATACGCTTGGATTTGGCTCGCGTCTGAAAATCCTCGAGCCCGGCGTCGCCACCGTCATCGAGACGGCGCATCAGCCTTGAATGGCGTTGGCAACTGCCGGATAGTTGTTTTTCTGGCCGCCGCACCATTCAAGCCGCTTGCTTCCGCCGCTCAGAGTTTTCGCTGCTGGGCATTCCAGAAGCGCTCGAGATTGCTGACGAGCGCCGGTGAAAAGTGACAGTACGCCTGTTCGCGGGCGTATACCGCCATATAGGTCCTGAACACATCGAGCGGTTCCTGAACGACCCTGATGGCCTTGCGGTTACTTGATGCGTTTACCGCGCCCGAATTTGTCAGCAATTCGACGGCCTCGTCGATCGCCTGGTCCATCTGTTCCGGCTCGACGATACGGTCGCAGATCATCCGTCCGGTAGCACTGTCGCACTCCATTCGGAGTTCGCTCATGATGGCTTGACGCGTGACGCGATCTCCGACGAAGCGGGGCAGCCGCATGTTGGCGGCGCCAGGGATGATCCCTTCCTTGCGCGCCGGAAGCGTCATGTAGGCATCTTTCGCCGCAATGTTGTAGTCGGTCACAAGCAGGTACTGACATCCTCCTCCGATGGCGAACTTCTCCACCGCTGCGATCCAGGGCTTTTCAGTCGTCTCGCCATAGACTTCGTCGGGGGAAACATCCGGCTTTGCCAGGCCACGATAGATCTTGCTGACGAAGCCGATGTCGCGCACCAGATACCAGAGATAGGGCAGGCGGCCGTAGTAAATGTGCGTGAGGTTGATCCCGGTACAAAAGACGCGTTGACCTTGGTATTTCCCATCTTCGATCACACTGCCGCGAAGCACGCAGATCATCGTCTCGGGATCGAGCATGGCGAGATCGACGGCCGTTTCGACGTCCTTTAACGTGGTGTCGTCCTCGGCATTGAGATATCGCGAATTTTTCAGCGATACGATCGAGGCCTTGCCTTTTCGTTCGACGCTGGCATGGTCGAGATCGACTTTCCCGTGTCGCTTCAACTGGTCCAGTTTCTCGAAGGCCTCCTTTCGCGGAAGCAGCATCGCGTGGCAAAGGTGACGACCGCATGCCTGGTCGCCAAGCACGTAGTTGAAGAACAATCCCTGATCGATCTCGTGACCGTCTTTCTCAGCTTGAACGAGCGTGGCTTCCTTGGTGAGGCGCAGGGAGGTCGGGCAAAGACCGGGGATCTTCTCGCCAGCCAGAATCGCCAATTCTTCAATCCGGCGGAACGAGCGTAACCCGTCGGTAAGGTCCCGATAGACCCGCCCCACATGGGCGCCAAGAAAAGTGCGACGCGCCTGGCGCGCGTCCGAAAGTAACGCCGCAGCGTCTGCTTGCTGGGTTTCGCTTCGTTTGGCTCGCCCCGGAAGTCCATCGAGGTACGAAAGACCCTGAAGCCAGAATGTCGAGAACGCTTTGACGTCCCGGTCGTAGTCGCCGGATAGAATCGGCGCGCTCGCCGTCCGGCCCACAGTTGTCGAAGCGGTTTTCTCGTTTGCCTGGGAAGCGGGCATTGAACGACCTCCTGGATGTCTCGATGGCGCCGGCTTGGGGGCGTTACACTCAGTTCATTTATGGTAGTTGATTGCAAAAATGGCAACCGGCAATCCGGGCCATGGATCCGGACTGCCGTCACGCTAAAATCTCATGGCCAATTAGACGAAGGAATGGAAATCCACCATCTGGAATATTGAGCGTTCCCTGTGCCGACAGCGGGATATGACGAGGTCGCATTTTGCCTGAACCGGCAGGTTCTGTTGGAAGGTTGGCGGATGCCGCGCGCCGCCTCATTTCCACTTTCATACCTGAACCCGATATGGTCTATTTATTCTTCATCCTGGGCCAAAGCGCATGATCGAAAACGCAGCATCCGCGCTTCGATGATTTGAAAGCGCAACTAACAATAAAAATAGCGTGCGGGGGAATTTAGCGTGCCGGAAAGATCGTTCAGCGACGAAATTCACCAGCTTCGCAAAGCAAGCGGCGAAGATTTCGAAGGCGAGGGCATCCTCGCGGTAACGAAGGCCCTGCTTCAATCCGGAATTTCCTATGTCGGCGGCTACCAGGGAGCTCCCGTTTCGGCACTGGTCGATGTCCTGAGCGACGCCAATGAACTTCTTCAGGAGCTCGGCATTCATCTTGAAACCTGCGCGAACGAAGCCGGTGCGGCTTCGATGTTGAGCGCGTCGATAAACTATCCGATTCGCGGGGCAGTGACGTTCAAGTCGATCGTTGGAACCAACGTGGCTTCCGATGCGCTCTCCAATCTTTCGTCGGCCGGCGTGATGGGTGGTGCGCTCATTGTCGTCGGTGAGGACTACGGCGAGGGTTCGAGTATCATTCAGGAACGCAGCCACGCGGTTGCCATGAAATCGCAGATCTGGCTGATGGATCCTCGCCCCGACCTGCAAAAGATTGTCGATCTCGTCGAAACCTCGTTCGAGTTGTCGGAAATATCCAATACGCCTGTCATGATGGAATTGCGCATCCGCGCCTGCCATCTCAGCGGCCGCTTCCGACCCCGCGACAACAAGCGCGCGAGATACTCGCAGCGCGACTTGATCGCAAATCCGGTTTTCAACAAAGACCGCATCAGCCTGCCTCCCGCGACCTACATGCAGGAAAAGCTGAAGGTCGACGTGCGGTGGCCTGCAGCGATCAAATTCCTGCGGGAGTACAAGGTCAACGATACCATCGCTGGCGACGTCTCCGACGTCGGATTTGTCCTGCAGGGTGGCATGTATAATCATGTCATCGCTGCACTTCGCGCGCTTGGGCTTGCGGACGATTTTGGCAACAGCCGTATCCCACTGCATGTTCTGAATTGCGTCTATCCGCTGGTGCCTGACGAACTGACGGCATTTTGCGCTGGTAAACGCGGTGTCCTCGTCATCGAGGAAGGTCAGCCCAATTTCATCGAGAACGATCTCAAAGCCATCCTGTCCGATGCCGGCGTGGACACGAAAATATCCGGCAAGAACTGCCTGCCGATGGCCGGCGAATATATTGCGGGCGTCCTGATCGAAGGCTTCAACAAGTTCTTCACCAAGGTAAGGCCGAAAGAGATCGGCGCCTACGCGGCCACTCAATTGCTGAAAACGATTCAGGATAATCAAAGGACGGCGCTCGAAATTCTTGGCGCGCCTGTCCCGGCACGGCCGCCCGGATTTTGCACCGGCTGTCCGGAGCGTCCGGTGTTCGGAGCGATCAAGCTTGTTCAGGAACAGGTCGGCAAAGTGCATGTGAGCGCCGATATCGGCTGTCACAGCTTCGCAACGCTGGAACCCTTCAAGATCGGCAATACCATTCTTGGCTACGGTCTCGGACTCGCATCGTCGACCGGTCTTTCGTCGATGATGAAAAATCCGGTCGTCAGCATCATGGGCGATGGCGGATTCTGGCATCAGGGGCTGACGACAGGCGTCGCCAATCATGTCTTCAACAAAGACGAAGGTGTCCTTGTCATTCTCAAGAATGGATATTCGTCGGCGACTGGACATCAGCACATCCCTTCGACGGGCTCGAATTCGCGCGACCAGGCCAGCGAGATGGACCTGGAGAAAGCGCTGCGCGGCGTCGGCGTCAAATGGGTTGAAAATGTCGCCGCCTACCGCGTCGGCAAAGTCGTCAATTCGCTCAAGCGCGCGATCCTGGCTCGCGGCAAGGGACTTCGTGTCGTGATTGCCGACGGCGAGTGCATGTTGGCGCGTCAACGCCGCGAAAAGCCGATAACCACCGCCAAGCTCAAGCAGGGCGAGCGCGTGGTGCGAACCCGGTTCGGTGTGGATGAATCGACCTGCACCGGCGATCATTCCTGCATTCGACTGTCGGGCTGTCCTACGCTCACCATCAAATCCACCAGCGATCCGCTTCGCAAGAACCCCGTTGCACATGTCACGAATGGCTGCGTCGGCTGTGGTAATTGCGGAGAAATCGCACACGCGGCGATCCTGTGCCCCTCGTTCTATAAGGCCGACATCATCCAGAATCCCTCCGGATGGGATCGGTTGGTGCACAAACTGCGCACCACCGTGATCGGCAAACTTCAAGACCTCCAGCAGGCGGCCACATGAACGCAGGTGGCTCCAGGACAAAGAGTATCCTTATCGCGGCTCTCGGCGGCGAAGGCGGCGGCGTCCTGTCGGATTGGACCCTGACCGCCATTCGCAATGCCGGCTATCTGGCGCAAAGTACATCGATCCCAGGCGTTGCGCAGAGAACCGGCGCAACAACGTATTACATTGAATATTCCGCTATTCCCCTGGCCGAACTCGGAACGCGGCGACCGGTCTTTGCACTGACCCCTGTGCCTGGTCAGGTGGACGTGATGATGGCTTCGGAATTGATCGAAGCCGCGCGCGCCGCCCAGATCGGCTACATTTCTCCTGATAGAACCACGATGATCGCATCGGCGCATCGTGTCTTTGCCACGTCTGAAAAAATCGCGATGAACGATGGCCGCTTCGACAGCGAAGCGGCCCTGAGGGCCGTCCATGCTCTGGCGCGCCGTGCGATTATCTTCGACATGGAAAAGGCGGCTGAGCAGGCCGGAACCGTCATCAACGCGGTCCTGTTCGGTGCGCTCGCCGGCGCCAATGTGCTCGAGATCGATCGCCGGCATTTCGAGCAAGCCATCGAGACATCGGGCAAATCGCTCGATGCGAACATGCGCGGGTTTGAACTTGGATTTGCCGCGGCCCGCGGGGACATGCCCGATGCGACGCCGATTGCGGAAGATGCGTCGTCCGATGCCATGGCCGTGTTCCCGGAATTTCCGGTCGAGACGCGTTATACGATCGAGAACGGGTTTCGACGATGCCAGGATTATCAAAGCCGTTCCTATGCCGAGGGATACATCGCCAAGGTGCGGGAACTGACCGCGCTCGACCGTTCGCTCGAAGGCGCGACCCGCGGCTGGAAATTGACGATCGAAGGCGCGCGCTATCTTGCCCTGCGCATGACCTATGAGGATGTGATCCGGGTTGCCGACCTGAAAACGCGGCGCGATCGGTTCGCGTCGGTGCGTAACGACGCCAGGGCCAAGGCAGATGAGCCGGTCTTGATCACGGAATATCTGAAGCCAGGCCCGGAAGAAATTTGCGCGCTGCTGCCGCCGCGGCTTGGCAACATCTTTCTCGACTTGCTGCGCCGGCGGGGCCTCGAACATCGATTCAATATCGGCCTCTATGTCAAATCCCATACCATCAGCGGCTTCCTGATGATGCGTGCACTGGCCCGCATGCGGTTCCTCCGGCTGAAATCCTGGCGCTATGCGGAAGAATTCGCGCTGACGTCGCGATGGTTCGACGCGGTCAAATCAGCGGCCCACATCGATTATCGATTCGGAGTGGAGGTGGCCGAATGCGCCGATCTCGTGAAGGGCTATAGCCAGACCTATCGTCGCGGGGTCAGAAATTTCAACTTGATCTTCAGGCGCGTGATTGAGCCGGCGATAGCCGAGGCCAGGGCCGCCGCCGAAATCGTTCATGGCGCCAGGATAGCGGCTGTTTCCGATCCGGAAGGCGACGCCCTGGATAAATATCTTCTGCAAACGACTTCACCTGAGCCCGACACCATCGCAGCTTACGCATAAGGCAGACGCACAAATGACCAGCCTTTCGCTCTCTCACTCGTCGGGCATCTCGGATCAGCCACTTCTCGATTTTTCCATTGGCGCTGCATTGCGCAATGCTGCTGCACGCTTCCCGGATCGCGACGCGATCGTCAGCATCTTTCAGGGACAACGATACAGCTACGCGCAGCTCGACGAGGCGGCCGATACGGTGGCGGCTGCGCTTGTGGCGCTCGGGGTCAATGCCGGGGATCATGTGGCGATCTGGAGCGCGAATTGCGCCGAGTGGCTGATCGCTCACCATGGCGCGGTTCGTATTGGCGCTGTCGTCGTCACGGTCAACCCGGCTTTGCGACAGGGCGAGGCCGAATATATTCTCGGCAATTCGGAAGCGACCGTCATCATCGCAGCGAGAAATTTCCGGACATATTCCTTTGTCGATGCGCTGGCGGGGATGAAGGGAAACCTGCCGCATTTAAAGCAGCTGATCTATTTCGGTGACCAGCCTGCCGAAGCCGCGTTGAACTGGCCGGACTTTCTTGCCCTGGCGAACCCTGCCGCGCGCAGGCAGGCCGCGGCGCTGGAGTTGATGGTATCTTGCGACCAACCTTGCGGACTTCAATATACGTCCGGCACGACGGGGCGTCCAAAGGGCGCGCTTCTCACCCATCATGGGCTGCTCAACAATGGATTTTTCGTCGGCGAGCGTCAGTGCTTTACCGAGAAAGACCGCATCTGTCTGCCGGTTCCCTTTTTTCACTGTTACGGCCTCGTGCTCGGCGCCCTCGCGGCGGTTACCCACGGCAGTGCGTTGGTCCTTCCCGCCGAGGGTTTTGATACCAAAAGTGCATTGGCGTCGATTGCCGAAGAGCGCTGCACCGCCTTTTACGGCGTTCCGATGATGTACATCGCGCTCCTGAACGATCCCGATTTCGATCGTTACGACCTGACCAGCCTGCGGACCGGCTGCATGGGGGCTGCACCGTGCCCGACCGAGACGATGCGGCAAGCCGTTGGCCGGATGCACATGCGCGAAATCACGGTGGTCTACGGCATGACCGAGACCTCGCCGATTTCGCATCAATCGATGGCCGACGATGACAACGAAATACGCGTCTCCACTGTCGGCAAGATTCATCCGCATCTGCAAGCCAAAGTCGTCGATGTTTCATCGGGTGAAACACTGCCGGTCGGACAGGCGGGTGAATTGTGCATACGGGGATATTCGGTGATGCGAGGTTACTGGCGCGATCCCGGCGCCACCAGCGACGCGATCGATGCCCAGGGCTGGATGCATTCCGGCGATTTGGCGGTGATGTCGGAAGCCGGTTACGTCCAGATCGTCGGGCGTATCAAAGACACGGTCATTCGAGGCGGAGAGAATATCTATCCGCGCGAAGTCGAGGAATTCCTGAGCACTCTGCCGGATATTTCGGAAGCCTATGCCTTCGGCGTCCCCGACGAAAAATACGGTGAGGAGGTTTGCATCTGGGTGCGGGTCAGGCCGGGCGGCTCGCTCACGCCCGAGCAGATCCGGGTCGAGTGCCGCGGAAAAATCGCGTCCTATAAAGTGCCGCGCCACATCCGGATTGTCGATGAGTTCCCGGCGACGGCAAGCGGGAAGGTTCAGCGCTTCCGAATGCGGGAGTTTGAGATGGCGCGTCTCGAAGCCCCGGGCGTGACGAACCCTTGACCGGGGCACAGGCCTTCGCGATACGCGCCGCGTATCGCTCCATCCAAATATAGTATTGGCGGTCCGATCAGGCGTCGCCGAGGATCGCACTCGGATACCGATGCTGATCAGCCGGGTCGCAAGCCCCCCGAAGTGAAGGGGGCGACCGGCGGTTCCGCGCGCGCGGCGGCTACGGGAATCGGGAGGAAGCGGGATGGCCGAGTATATGGCTGGCAAGGTCGCCGACTATGCCGACGGCGATCGCAAGGTGGTGGTGTGCGGAGATGCGGAAGTCGGCGTCTTCCAGATCGGCGGCGAATTCTACGCCTGGCATAACCGATGCGCGCATCGCGCCGGCCCGGTCTGCCAGGGCCGCATCATGAAGCGCGTGCTCGAGCCGGTCGCGAGCGACAAGACCACGCGGACGCAGCAATATGACGAAGCCGAGAGCCACATCGTCTGTCCCTGGCACGGCTACGAATTCAGCATCAAGACCGGATTTCATCAGGGCAACAGCCGGGTGCGGCTGCGCAAGGCCGAGCTAACGATCCGGAACGGAGAAATTTATGTCAGCGTCTGAACCCGACCGCAGGAACGATCTCTATGGCTGGATCGATTCCGTAGCGCCGGAATTGCTGCGGGCCTCGCGCGAACTTGTCGAGAAGGGCGAGGCGTCCCGCGTATCGGATGAAGCCGTCGCGCAAATCCTGACCGCGGCGATCCGCCTCTATGTCGCGAAATCGGACGGCGAAGAACGCACCTTTCCGCCGATCGCAGGTACCCGCGACAGCGAGATGACCCCGACCGAACTGCTTTCGGCGGTGTCCGAGATGCTGCGCGCGCTGCACCTCGGACCGATGGAGCTCGCGCTCTGGTATCGGCGGCGTCCGGACGAGGACACATATTTTGTGAAAGAAAGATCATGAATATCCAGGGCAAATTCGGGCCGCAATATTCGCCCGTCCAGCAGATCGACGTTCATACCGACACGCGCGACATCCTCGCGCATGCCAGGCGCAACGCGCTCAAGCGCGGCCTGCAGGATTGGTTCGTCTGCGACATCGACGCCCATCATGTTGAAACGGTGTCCTGGAAAGAGATCGTCACCTATATCGAGGATCCCGTCGTCCGGGACAACGCGATGCGATTTCAGGCGGAGCGGGTCGGCGCGCCTCCCTATGGGCTGAACGGCGACCTTGGACTTCGTTATCAGTCGGTCGGCGGGCGCATCCCGCATCAGGACGGTCAGCGGGAAATCGTCGAGGAAACCGATGTCCATCGCGACGTGATCCTGACCCGCCGGGCGATGGATTCGCTCGGCATCGACAACATGGTGGTGTTCCCGACACCGATGCTGTTTCTCGGCATGCATCCTCAGCCGGAGATGGAAGTCTGGCTTGGTGGCGCCTACAACCGCTGGCTCATCGAGCGAATCCTGTCCGGCGACGACAGGATAAAATCCCTGGTCTACCTGCCGTTCAACACGCCCGAGGAAGCCGAGCGGACCGTCGAGGAGTTAGGCGACAAGAAGGGCGTGATCGGCTTCTGCGTGACCAGTACCCGCAACAAGCCGGTGCACCACAACGACTATATGCGCCTCTACGCCATGATAGAGGAGCGCGGCAAGCCGCTGGCCTTTCACGCCGGCTATCATTGGCAGGATCCCTCGCTTGCGACCGTCAACCGGTTTCTCGGCATGCACGCGCTGGGCTTCGTCTGGTGCAACATGGTCCATATGACCAACTGGGTCCTGAACGGGATTCCCGAGCGGTTCCCGAAACTCAAGACGTTGTGGGTCGAAAGCGGATTGGCGTGGGTGCCGTTCCTGATGCAGCGGCTCGATGACCAGTACCTGATGCGTCCTTCCGAGGCGCCTCAGCTCAAGCGCATGCCGAGCGAGTACATGAATCATAATTGTTTCTATACGACGCAGCCGATGGAGACGACGCATCCGAAGGCGCTGGAAAACACCTTCGAGATGATCAAGGCCGAAACCCAGCTGATGTTCGCGTCGGACTGGCCGCATTTCGATTTCGATCTGCCGCAGGAAATCTGCGATCTGCCGTTCCTGACCGAACAGGCCAAGCGCAACATTCTCGGACTGAACGCGGCCCGCATTTTCAACCTCGATCCGACGCCCGTGAAGAAACTGATGGTTACCTGAGCCAGGCAAAGCTCGCCGCCCGAAGCGAGCTGGCTTGAGCGCGAACCTGAATTCGTTCGTGTTTTTCGGCTCGATCCGATAACCTGCGTGCGCTGCTGGAATTGAGGGACGCCGGGACAGAGCATGATCGAGTTGCGTCAGTTTCGACAGTTCATTGCCGTTGCAGAAGAGCTCAGTTTTCGCCGCGCCGCCGATCGTTTGCATATGGCCCAGCCGCCGCTCACGGTCACGATCAAGCAGATCGAGGAGGAATTGGGAACGTTGCTGATCGAGCGCACCAATCGGATCGCGCGATTGACCCCGGCGGGCCGGGTGTTTCTCGAGGAATGCAAACGCACGGTGATGCAGGCGGAGCGCGCCGTTCTCGCGGCACGCCGCGCCGGCGCGGGATTGAGCGGCGCGCTGCGGGTGACATTTGTGGCGAGTGCGGCCCGGGAAATACTGCCGCCCATCCTGCGCGCTTTTCGCGAGCAATATCCCGAAGTCGAGTTGATCCTCACGGAAGCACAGACGGCGCAGCAGATCGCCAAAATCCATGCCGATGAAGCCGACGTCGGCTTCGTGATTCCTCCGCTTCGCGATGCCGACGGACTAAGCGTCGAGGTGCTGGCCAAAAACCAGATGGTCGCAGCACTTCCCGAACACCATCCGCTCGCGGAGCTTCAATCGATTGCGTTGTCGGACCTCGCGTCCGAACCCTGGATCATTTTTCCGGCGCGGCAAGGGCCGGGCCTGCACGAACGCGTGCTCACAGCCTGCGCGCAGGCCGGCTTCGTGCCGCGGGTCGGCCAGGAAGCCTCGCAGATGGACACCATCGCCAGTCTCGTGGCCGGCGGCATGGGTGTCGCGCTCGTCACCCGCATCATCGCGACCGCCAACCGGCCCGGTGTGGTGTTTCGCGATCTCACCGGAATAGGCGCGCCGGTCGAATACGAACTGGCGATCGCCTACGGCCGCTCGACGCCGTTGCTGGATGCGTTCACGGCCGTGATCCGCTCCCGCCCGAGTTGGGCGCCGCCGGCCGCCAACTAGCGCGGGCTCGCCACAGGCGCGTACGCCGTTTATGCGCCGACGGCTTGGCTTTTCTTGCCGCCCGGGGCAAGTTCCGATCCAGGAACCGATTTCGATCAGGGCCGTTGTCGCGGCGGCTGGATCCAGGCATGGCACATCGCAAACACACGAGTCCCAAGAACCGAAAAAAGGCCGATCAGCCAAAGCCGCCCTTGAGCGATCAGCGCCGGAAGCCGTTTCGCTTTCGCGACTTTCTGAGGACGCTCGGACCGGGATTGATTACCGGGGCGTCCGACGACGATCCGTCAGGCATTGGAACCTATAGCCAGGCCGGCGCGCAACTCGGCTACGGCATCGGCTGGACCATGCTGCTGACGTTTCCGCTGATGGCGGCGATCCAGGAAATTTCGGCGAGGGTCGGCCGCGTCACCGGGCACGGCATCGCCGGCAACGTTTGCCGACATTATTCGATGTGGCTGCTGAACGTGGTGGTCGCGCTGCTGTTCATCGCCAACACCATCAATATCGCGGCTGATCTCGGCGCGATGGCGGATGCCGCCAAGCTCCTGATCGGCGGGCACGGCATGCTTTATGTCGTTGCGTTCGGCGTGATCTCGGTCACCGCGGAGATTTTCCTCGACTACAAGCGCTATGTGTCGGTGCTGAAATGGCTGACGCTGAGCCTGTTCGCCTATGTCGGTGCGCTCGCCTTTGCTCACATTTCGTGGAGCCAGGCGCTGATGGGTGTCCTGGTGCCGCACATCGCCTGGAGCGCCGATTATTTCACCACCATCGTTGCCATCTTCGGCACCACGATCTCGCCGTACCTGTTCTTCTGGCAGGCGTCCCAGGAAGCCGAAGACCAACGTGTTGATGTCACCAAGCGGCCGCTGATCGACAAGCACTATGGCGCGCGAAAGGAATTCCATCGCATTCGTGCCGATACCATCGTCGGCATGGCGTTCTCGAACCTGATCGCGCTGTCGATCATGGTCACGGCGGCGGCGACGCTGCACGCCGCCGGCAAGACCGATATCCAGACCTCGGCGCAAGCCGCCGAAGCGCTGCGCCCGATCGCGGGCGCGTTCGCGGAAGTTATTTTTGCGCTCGGCATCGTGGGCACCGGGCTGTTGGCCATTCCGGTGCTCGCGGGTGCAACCGCTTACGCCGTCGGCGAGGGACGCCGATGGCCCGTGGGGCTCGCGCGCAAGCCGAAAGAGGCGGCGGCGTTCTATTCAGTGCTGACGCTGTCGGCAGCTATCGGGATCGCGCTCAATTTCAACTCGATCAATCCGATTTCGGCGCTGTACTGGAGCGCGGTGATCAACGGCGTGCTCGCCGTCCCGGTGATGGTGCTGCTGATGATCATGGCGCGCCGCAAGGACGTGATGGGCCATTTTGTCGTCGGCGGTCCGCTGCATTGGCTCGGCTGGCTCTCGACCGCGGCGATGTTGGTCAGCGTTCTGGCGATGGCTGTCGGTTTTTTTCTTGGAGGCAAATAATAACCCGCATACGCCGACCTCGTCCTGAGGCGCGCTCCTGGTTCGAGACGCGCTCCTCACCATGAGGGCCATCAATCCTTGCGGAAGACGATCGACGCCATCCAGCCGGTCATCAGCGCCATGAATGCCGTGACCACCCCATAGACAAAGCCGTTCTGCCGCGCGGTGTTGGCGACGAATTGCTCGAAACCGACCTTGACGATTTCGAACGCGGTCTCGGTCTTCGTCACCAATACGCCATCGGAAAACAGCTTGATCTCGACGTCATAGGTCCCGATCGGCACCTCGGCCGGGAGTGGAATGCCGGTGCGAAACAGCGTCGGCGTCAAAAATGTCACCGCGGAAGTCGCCTCGCGATAGAGGCCATGTTGGGAGCGCAGCCGCACGAAGGCGCTGCGGAACGCGTCGTTCGGCACGACGTCGGCATAGTCGGGTCCGACGCGCTGGGTGAGCAGCACATTGTTGAGACCGAGCTGTTGCCGCCGCTCGACTTCCGGCGAAGCGATGGCGTCGAACGGCCGGTTGGAAAACAGCGCGAGATAGGTCGGCACTTTCAGAAATTGCCGGTAGTCGGTGTTGATCCAGATGCCGAACTTGCGCTCCTTGCGGCGCGTCACCATGTCGGCGCGCGGCCCGGAGACGGTCACCACCAGATCGTAACTGGTACGGGTGGCCGGTGTGGCGGCATCCTTCTCGACCGAGCCGAACAGCACGAGCTCTTCGCCGGAATAGTTCGGCGTCACCGTGACCCGGTGGTTCGAGACCGACACGATCAGCCGCTCGGCGCGCGCAGGCGGTGCGGCGAAAGCCGCGCCCAGCGCAAGCACCAGGCCCAGTGCAGCGAGTGAGGAGCGTGCGGTCATCCGGCGCCTCCGGTTTCCCGGATGGTGAAGAGATCGTCGGGACGGATCACCAGTTCGATCGCAAAGCGGACGCCGACCGCCAAAATCAGCAGCCCAAGCAGCAGCCGCAGATGTTCGCCGCGAATCTTCTGGCCGGCGCGGGCGCCGAACTGCGCGCCGGTCACACCGCCGACCATCAGAATCAGCGCCAGCACCGCATCGACGAGATGGTTGGTGACCGCGTGCAGCATGGTGGCGAACACCATGGTGACCAGCGTCAGCACCATCGAGGTGCCGATCACGGTAGAGGTCGGCACCCGCAGCAGATAAATCATGATCGGGATCAAGATGAAGCCGCCGCCAATGCCCATCACCGCGCCGATGAAGCCGATGATGAGGCCGACCACAACGACCGGTATCACCGACAAATAGATCTTGGAGCGCTTGAAGCGCATCTTGAGCGGCAGTCCGTGAATCCAGCCGTGGCTGCCCGAGCGGCGCATCGGCACCGCGACGCCGCGCCGCGCCCGCAGGATCGCGCGCAGCCCCTCCCAGAACATCAGTCCGCCGACGGTGGACAGCAGGATGACGTAGGACAGCGCGATCAGCAGATCGAGCTGGCCAAGCGAGCGCAGCAGCGTGAAGGTCCAGACACCCAGCGCCGTGCCGATGGTGCCGCCACTCAGCAGCACCAGCGCCAGGGCCGGATCGATGGCGCGGCGGCGCCAGTAGGATATGGCGCCGGAAAACGAAGACGCGGCGATGTGGCTGGCGACCGAGGCCACCGCGACCGCGGGCGCGATGCCGACGAAAATCAGCAGTGGCGTCATCAGAAACCCGCCGCCGATGCCGAACATGCCGGACACGAAACCGACCGCCGCGCCCATCGCCAGGATGAGGAAAACATTGACCGGGATGTCGGCGATCGGAAGGTAAAGCTGCACGCGCGTTTACTTTTTGGACTTTAGCCATGAGGCCGGCCGAAACCGCTCACGGCGAGGTTTCTTGATCGAGCAAGCGACGGAATGCGCGCGAACGCGGATCAACTGCCGCGCCCCTGCATAACCGAAATCGTCCATGGGAGGGACTAAAGATTCCGCCGGAGACGGCTTTTTTGTCGCGGCCTGCCGCGCACCTTCAAGCGTGGTGAAGAATTCAGATTAACGGGCGGCGGCCGTTAAGGCCTCCCGATGGGATCAGTGATGAGCTTCATCGCTGAGGCTTCCTTTGGGCCGAGCCAGCGGACCTCCTTGGTCGCAGACATAGCTTCCACGACAGCAGAGGAGACGCCCATCTTCGTCATATAGCTCAACAGGATCCCCGCAATGCGCTGGGTGGAAGCGACGGGATCGCGCATCGGAGCCGTTGCCTCAAACTGGTGGACCCCCAGCATAGAGCCCTCCACGCCATAGCGTATCTTGCCGCCGGCATAGATGAGCACGCAGGCGCTGACACAATGGGCTGGGCGGACCTGACCCGATGCATCGGCGACACCGACCGCTGTCACCAGGCCGCGCGATCGAATGATTTCGCCCATGATGACGGCCCGGTTCAAATCGCCGCCCGGAGAGGACAGCAACACGGCATCGCCG
>WNGM01001626.1_pt1 | contig 18097 bp, 20 predicted proteins | sample 5400571 | NCBI WGS metagenome assembly WNGM01 (sample SAMN13153378, study PRJNA577476) | soil metagenome | isolation source: 100 cm soil or saprolite under Garry oak tree replicate 2 | place: USA:California | collected 2016-06-15 | reverse complement strand
TACGAGCGCGGCAAGGCCGCGCTCAAGAAGCTCCTGAAGGAAGAACCAGAATGACCGAGCGCAACGATCACGACCTAGGGGAACAGTTCCACGCGCTGCGCCGCGAAGATGCTGCCGCCGCGCCGCCGTTCCAGGCGACGCTCGCCGCGGCACGGGCCCGCCACGCTCCGCTGCCAGGCCGCCGCACGCGTTGGCTCGCTGCTGCGGCGGTGGGCGTCGCCGGCGTAGCGCTCGCTCTGCTGTTCACCCGGCCCGACCGGGGCGGGGGCGTGACGATCGATCTCGCCACGGTGCGCTGGAAAGCGCCCACCGATTTCCTGCTTGCGCTCCCGGGCGAGGAGCTGTTGCGCGCCGTGCCGGAGCTGGGTCGACCACCATCAACTAGAGACCGGAGGATTCCGTGAACACGCTTCGTATCTCCCTGATTGCCGCTCTCGCCCTGTTCGCCGTCACCGCGGCAGGAGCCCAGCAGCCCGCCCCCCCCCCCGCCCCCTCCCCCCTCACCCAGCCTCCCGAGGACCCGCTCGCGCGCGTGCTCTTCCCCCCGGAGCTCGTGATGCAGCACCAGCAGGACATCGGGCTCCGCTCCGAGCAGCGCGCCGCCATCACTAAGGCGATCCAGGACTTCCAGACCAAGGTGGTGGACCTGCAGTGGCGCATGCAGGAGCAGTCGCAGCGGCTCGCCACGCTGCTCGACAAGCCGGCCGTCGATCAGGCCGCGGCGCTCGCGCAGGTGGACGAGGTGCTGGGCGTGGAGCGCGAGGTGAAGCGCGCCCACATCACGCTCCTCATCCAGATCAAGAACACGCTCTCGGCCGAGCAGCAGGGGAAGCTCGCCGCGGCCCGGGCGGGGGGAGGGCGGTAGCGCGCTTACTTGAGCCGCCCCTTTTCTACCACGGCCTTGCCCCCGACCGTGACGGACGCGCCTCCCAGCTGTGCCGCAAACCCGAAGTCCGAGTTGTTGCTCCCTCCTGCAACCAGGTCGTTGCCGAGGACGACGCTCACCGCTCCGGCCTGCGGCCACACGATCGCCCCGGTCGTGAGCGGGAAGTCGACTGCGGGATTGAGTCCGATGTCGATCGCGCCGAACCGGTCCTTACCTGAGCCTGCGGCGTCATAGGCGGCCTGCAGCGGCCCCAGCCCCGAAGCGGCAGTCATGCCCGTCAGCTTGCCTTGGCTGAAGACGAGGGTGAGGCCTCGGATCACCGTGCCGCGCCAGAGCGCCTTGTCGATCACGACCTTGCCTTCGGCACTTCCCGGCACGGCGGTGATTTGAAACTCGCCGGCAGGGAGCCAGGTGAACAGGGCGGCCCCGCCTTGCTCGGCTTGAGCCTGCGTCAGCGCGCCGCCGCTGATCGTCGGCGTGCGGTCAGTCACGTCAAACTTCAGGTCGGTCCCGTTCGGATGGGTGAGCTGCACCGTACCGCCGCTCGCGAATGCCGTGCGCAGCCGCTCCCCCACGGCCTGAATCTGTTCCGGGGGCACCGCCACGGCCCTCCAGAAGCCGGTAGCGAGCCGGGTCTGAGTGATGCCGAGACGCTTGGCGCGCGTCGCGGTGGGATAGAGTCCGTTCCCCAGATTGACGAAGTGCACGTCGCGCTTGAAGACCGCCTCATCGACTGGTGCGCCCGCCTTCGCCCGGGCGGCGATCCGCTCCTCCGGCACCCCGGCGAGGAGGGCCTCGCTTTCGCCGACATCGATGGCGATCACCGCGTCGAACTGTTTCACCAGGGCAAGGTCGAGCTTCGGCTCCTGGTCGTCGTATTTCGCGGGGACTTCATCGTAGGACCGCCGGACCAGGCGCTCGCTCGAGATGGTCAGCAGCGGTTGAGCACCCACTTTCTGCGCTTCTATCGCCAGATCCTCCATCAACCCGGCATCGCGCACGCTCCCGGCGATGCGCACCGTCTGGCCTTCCCGCAGCATGGCGCTCGCGATCAGCTGATGCGCGATTGCCTTCTGGTCCGGCTTCCTCGGCTGCTGCGCGGAGCTCGTCGTCGCGACACAGGCGCCACTGAGCAGGAGGAGAATGGACCGGTGCGTCATGGGTGCCTCCCTTCCACAAGTCTGAGTTGCGCTCGAATAATGCGGCCAGGCACTTCTCGCACCCGGGGCTAACTAGGGCTGCGCGACGTTAGTGAGTTGCACGGCGGCGACCTTCCACCCTCCCTGCTCCTTGACCCACACGGTTGTCAACCGCGTCGGTTTACCGTTGATGGCCACAGCCGAGGTCCTGATCGCCGTGGTGCCGTACACGCGCCACTTGTCGTCGGTCGGCGTCATGGCTGGTGTCGTGATCGGATGCCCGGCGATCTCCGTCATCCGCTGTTGCTTCGTCTTGACCACGCCGTCCGCGCCCGTCACCAGGAAGTCGTCCGTCGTGTACTTGCCCCATTCTTCCGCGTTTCCGGCCCATTGCGCGGCCTGTCGCGCGTCGGCGGCTTTCTTGAGAGCTGGATCGGACTGCCCGAAGCCCGCGATGGGGAGGACCACCGCAAGACACAGGGCGAGTCCGAGGCGCTTGATCGTGACGACCATGGGACCTCTCCTTTGAGTTTGGCTGCTCGGAATACGCCACCGGAGACCGCCTGTCAAGGTTGGGCTCGTGGAACCCGACCGAGCGACGCCTGTGTATTAACTGAGCCTCGCCACGCGCCCGGGCGGTAGGCCTGAAGGAGGTCCCCATGTCCGGTCGCATGATTCTAGCGGTCGCGTTCGCCCTGCTCTCCTGTGCGCGTGACGGGGCGGGACCCGTCCCCCCCGCAGGCGCCCGGCCGGATCCCACGTTGCTCCCCGTCGCGAGCAAGCAGGCGCCGGAGACAGCCGCCTACCGCGCGCTCGCAGTGGCGACCCAGCCGGCGGGCTTCTCCTACAACGACCCCGTGACCGGTGTGAAAGTCTGGAAGGTCACGAGCAGCTCGGTCCCCGCGCCCAACACCGGCGCCGGGCACGACTACGCCGACGGGGGGAACCGCGCCACCATCGGGTGGGGTCCCGACAACAACACCCACACCATCCTCATCCGGGGCGACGGGATGGCCTACCACCTGGTGGACTTCACGCGCGGCGTTGGCTTCAGCAACTACCGCGTCCTCCCCGGTGCCGCCCAGCCGGACCGCGACCTGTGCTTCTCGTTTTCGAACCTCGCCACCCAGCCGCGCATCGCGTACGTCGTCCACAACGGCGTGCTGAACCGCTTCAACTCGGAGACGATGCAAATCGAGAACACCGGGAACTTCCCGAGCAACGTGAGCGCGTTCGCCTGGCTGCAGCACGACAGGAACGACGTGTGGTTCGCGGGGCTGGTGGACGCCACCACGGCCTTTGCGTGGAACAGTCAAACGAATCAGTACCTCACCCACTCCGAGACATGGCTGGACGAGGGGCGACTGGAACGAGACGGCCGCTACGTGGTCCTGACCAACGGTGGCAGCCAGATCCGCCTGTGGGACCTGTCCAACAACTCGCTCGGCCCGGTCCAGAACGGCGGCATCGACGTCTGGTTCGCGCACAACGCGAGCCTGCGCAGCCAGTGGGTGACCGCCAACGTGAACGCCAGCGCTCCGTTCGCCGAAGACCGCTACTGGGTGAGCGGCGACACGGTCGCCAAGACGCAAATCCTCAATCAGAGCGCCGGCACCCTCGTCCACCACTCCGGCAACTGGGTGCAATCCGACGCCGAGCTGGGCGGCGACCTCAACAGGCAGTGGTCGTTCCTGAGCGGCTACGATGACGACCCGCGGTGGGCCGATGCGGTTCTGTGGCGACACGCCATCGGCGTGCAACGGAGCGACGGCAGCGATCAGCGGCTGCTGCTGCACCACTACTCCGTGAACCCGACGTACTGGGAGATCCCGTGGGGCACGCCCAGCCCGGACGGCAGAGTCGTCATCTTCAACTCGAACATGAACGGGGCAGGGCGCTATGACCTGTTCGTGGCCGAGATGCCGCTGCGCTAGGCTCGACGCCGGGCTCGAGCGCACGCTGCGCGCCCGGCAGGAGTGGCGACGGCAGGGGTTACGCGTGATTGTAGGGCGGGTGCGCGAGCGTCGCCCGGACGGTGCTGCGACTCAAAGACCACTGAGCAGAGGCGTCCATGCCCTTCACTACCGCCACATTCCGTTTTTTCCGCGGCCTGGCGCGCAACAACGCCAAGCCCTGGTTCGAGGCCCATCGCGCCGACTACGAGGGCCAGGTGCGCGAGCCCATGTGGGCGCTCATCGAGGAAATGGATGTGCGCCTGGCCCGCTTCGCGCCCGAGATCACGGGAGACCCCAAACGATCGATGTTTCGGATCTATCGGGATATCCGGTTCTCCAAAGACAAGTCACCCTACAAGACGCACGCCGCGTGCTGGTTCTATCATCGGGACGCGGACGCCCGCGTGGGGGGTGATGCGGAAGGCGGTGGGGCGGGGTTCTATTTTCACATCGCGCCCGGCGGGTCGTTCGTCGGCGCCGGCATCTGGATGCCATCGCGCCCGATCCTGAATCGGCTGCGCGACGCCATCGCCGAGAACGGGACGGGGTTCGAGCGCGTCGTGCGCGCGCCGGGCTTCGTCCGGCGCTTCGACGGCCTGGATGACGAGGCAGTGTTGAAGCGCATGCCGCGGGGCTTCCCGGAGACGCACCCTGCGGCGCGCTGGCTCAGGTACCAGTCGTTCACCGCGGGCCGCCGGCTGAGTGACGCCCAGGCGACGAGTGCTCGGTTGCCCGCGCTGCTCGCGGCGGACTTCGCGCGGCTCTTGCCCTTGGTGCGCTGGCTGAACGGCGCGTTGGGACTCCGGGCGGCAACGCGACGGTGACGGTCGGCAGCGCTACCCTATTGCTTCACCCACGTCGACCGCAGGTCGTAGGTCACGTCGTAGACCAGCCGGTTGATCAGGTGCCCGTACGCGTCGTTGGGGTCCTGGGCGGCGAACTCGGGCACGCCGTCCACGATCGCGAGCTGGCCGACCTTCTCCGTGGCGACCGAGCTGGACCGCCACAGGGTACCGCCGGTCTTGGTGGAGCGGAGCTCCACCGCCAGCGTCGCGGTGACCGTCGCCTCGACGTGAGGCAGCGTCAACCCGATCAGGCCGCCGCTCGGCTTCACGTCGGACAGCTTGAGACGACCGAGAAACACCACGGGCACGCCGCGCGCCCCGCTCAGCGCCGGCGTCGAGTCGGCCTGGGAGAACTCCTGCACCTCGATGCCGCTCTGCGCGGCGAGCAGATACTCCTCGAACCGCCGCGTCGCGAACTCGTTGAGCGTGCCCTTGGCTTTCTCGATCGAGAAGGTGACGAGGCCGACGCTGCCGTACGGCAGCAGATTGAGGCGCGGCGCCACGAGCACGGTGTGCGAGGTCTGCCCGCCGCCGCCGCACGCCATGGCTGCCACGAGGGTGAGGATAGTCGCGCTCGCCTTCACCAGGGACTCCTTGCGTGAGGGGTCAGGCGCAAAGGTAATATCAAACCGAGAGAGGAGGTCATCATGACCCATAGGTCAGCCGGGCTGATGCTCGGCTTCATGCTGGTCGGTAGCAGCGCCGCTCTCGTGCCCACGGCCCTGACCGTCGTCGAGTACCCACTGCCCCGGCCCAAGGCGTTCCCGCACGACCCGGCCGTCGGCCGCGACGGGATCGTGTGGTACACGGACCAGGCGAACAGCTACATCGGGCGGCTCGACCCCGAAACAGGCTCGGTGACGGACTACCCCACGCCGACCGCCGTGTCGGGCCCGCATGGGATCATCGTCGCGCCCGATGGTGCCGTGTGGTACACCGCCAACTTCAAAGGCCGGCTCGGCCGGCTCGACCCGACGACCGGCGCCATCAAGGAGTACGCGCTGCCCGCCGAGGCGCGCGACCCGCACACGCCGCTGTATCACGACGGCAAGATCTGGTTCACCGTCCAGGGCTCGAACCTGTACGGCTGGCTCGATCCGCAGTCGGGCGAGGCGAAGCTCTTTCCGGTCGCGACGCCGGACGCGCGGCCGTACGGCATCGTCGCCGGCCCCCCGCCCGACGGCGCGATCTGGATGGCGCTGTTCGGGACGAGCCAGATAGGCCGGGTCGACCCGGCGAACGGCGACCTGCGCATTTTCCCGCTCCCCGCTCCCGGCTCCCGCCCACGCCGTCTCATCGTGGACGCCAAGGGTATCGTGTGGTACTCGGACTATGCACGCGACCGGCTCGGTCGGCTCGATCCCGCGACGGGGCAGGTGCGCGAGTTCCCGTGCCCCGGCGGCAGCGGCAGCCAGCCGTACGGCATCGCGATCGGCAGCGACGGGCGCATCTGGTACGATGAGTCCGGCAAGAACGACATCGTGGCCTTCGACCCCGCCACCGAGCGCACCGAGACGGTGGCGATCCCCACGCGGGTGGCGGTGGTGCGCAACATGGCGGTGGATTCGATTCGCGGGCGGCTGTGGCTCGCACTGAGCGGCACACAGCGCTTGGGGAAGATCGAGCTCGGTCGGGCGCGGTAGGGGCAGGGCATTGCCGTGCCCCTACCGCCGTGGCGGCTCCACCTTGTAAATCGGGTGGAGCTCCCACAGCGCGCGCAGGGAGGCATTGCAGCGGCCGTGCAGGACTGGGTGCGGGGCGCCTGGCCACGGCAGCTGATGGTATCCGTCGAAGAAGGCGGCACCGGTGAACCGGACCTGCACGGGGGCAGCCGCCTCGCCGCGCGCGCTCAACCGCGTGGTGTCCACCAGGGTGGCAAGCGCGGCGCGAGCCGCGCGGTACACCGCGCCGTAACGCTCCGCGGGGATCTCGACGATGACGCAGTCGGTGACCGGCGCGCTCGCCGCCGCGGTCAGCTCGATGTGCCAGTCACCGTCGGACTCGTGGAGCTGGATGCGCCGCACCCACCCCGTGAGCACGAAGACGCTGTCTTCGCGCCCGGCGCGCGGGGCGCACATGTCCGTGCGCGCGACGCTCCGCGGCGCCCAGCTCGTCAGGATCCCGGCGATATCCGCCGGTGTCGCCGGAAGCGCGGCGAGCGCCGTGTCGATCTTCTCGCTCCAGCGATAATGCGGCTCGCGGCACGTCTGCCCTCTCGCCCCGCACGGGAGGAGGATCAGCCAGCTCAGGGCGAAACAGATGATCCCGCCTGAGCGCGCCGAACCGCAGGTCCTGGGGTAGCAACGCGGAGCCATGACCCCCTCCAACCGTATGCCGCGCCAGCGTCGGGCGATCGCGCCGGCCCTGGACGATCCCGTCCGCATCGTGCCGCTGCACGCGCCGCGCGAGGTGTTCGCCCCGGCGCCGGGGATCGCCGCGCCACCGTCACCCCAGCTCACGTATCGCGGCGGTCCGCTGCTCGGCGCGGTGCAGGTGTTCACCGTCTTCTGGGGGGCCGCGTGGAACGACGCCCCGCAGCTGAGTACCGCGCAGAGCTTGAACCGGTTCCTCCAGGTCCTCGTCGCGAGTCCGTACGTCGACCAGCTCGCGGAGTACGGCACGGACAGGCAGGCGATCGGGCGAGGGAGATACGTCGGCACCGCGACGGTCCCGGACTCGCTCGGCACGAACGTGACCGACAGCGCGATCCGTCACATGCTGCAACAGCAGCTCACCAGCGGCTCGGGCGTCCCCGCGCCGACGCCCGATACGCTCTATTTCGTGTTTCTCCCGCCCGGAGTCTCGGTCGTGGCCGGCGGCGACCGCTCCTGCCAGGCCTTCTGCGGCTATCACGACCATATCGAAGCGCAGCTGTTTTACGCGGTGGTGCCGTATCCCAACTGCGCGGGGTGCCTCGGCGAGCTGGGAACGCTCGATGCGCTCACGTCGGTTTGCTCGCACGAACTCGCAGAAGCGATCACCGACCCGATTCCTCCCCAGGGCTGGTACGACGACGACCACGGGGAGATCGGCGACATTTGCGCCTGGCAGAACAAGCAGCTCGGCAGCTACGCGGTCCAGCTGCTGTGGTCGAACCGGGCGAACGGATGCATGTGAAGGGACGCCCGCGTGGCTCCCGCTCCATGACGTAACAAAAACTCGCTGCCTTCGGTCGACGAGAGAAACTCCCGGCTAGGCGCCTTTAGCTAGCGTTTCGCCGCGCAACGGGTCCTACCGCGAACCGGACGCCTGCCGCCCGTGTACCACGGTCATTGGCTTCGCGCCCGGCCAAGCCAAGGAGGCCCTATGAGCCGCAGAATTCGTGTTGCCGGGCCCGCGGCCGCCGCCGCGGCTAGTCCCGTCGATACCTACTTCGACAAGCTGGTCAAGTACATCCCGGCCGACATCGTCGGGGCGTGGGTCACCGTCTCCGGCCTGGTGACGGGCACGAGTGGTGCGCCCCGGCAGACCATCCTGTGGATCGCGTTCGTCGTCGGCTTGATCCTCACCGCGTGGTGGACTTTGCAGCAGGCCGCGGCACCGGGGAGGCGCCCGGCGGTCACGCAGGCGATCGTGTCCACGGGCGCCTTCGCTGTGTGGGTCTTCGCTCTGGGTGGGCCGTTCGAGCACGTGCCGGGCCAGAAGCTGTACGGGTCGCTCCTCTTGATCCTGTACACGCTGGTCGCGGCGCTCGTCGATCCGCGAGAGAGCTGAGGAGGTCCCCATGGTTCGTCGCATCGTGCTGATCCGCGGTGAGGAGCCTCTCCAGGAAGGCTGGCGCCGGCGCGCGTTCGGACCGGCGGGCGCGCTGTTGGACAGCCAGATCAGGGTGGCGGGGGCGATGTTCGACGAGGCGTATCACCCCGTGCCGGTGGCGGCGCGCATCGGGCCCCTCGCCCTCGGCGACCGGCCCGCCGCGAGTGGCTTCAGCTACGCCCGCCGCGGAATGATCGACACCTACGCCGTGCGGGTGGAGTTCGAGAACGAAGACGCCATCGCCCGGCTGCGGCGCGACCGCGCCGGCGCGCTGTTCGGCGTCTTCGCGGACCCGTCGGTCTCGGTGTGTCCGGCTCCGTATTGCGGGCAGGCGCCGGTCGGCGACACGCGAGACGTCGCCCGGCGTCTCGGCGTGGCGGCGCTGCAGCGGGTCGGGCTCACCGGCCGCGGCGTGCACGTCGCGGTCGTAGACACGGGCATCGATGGGTCTCGGATCCCCGTCGCCGGCGGCTGGGCGGCCACGCCGGGGTACGTGCCGGGCTCGAGCCGCCCCGATCACGGGACGATGACGGCCTATGACGCACGGATCGCGGCGCCGGAGGCGGAGATCTTCGACTACGCCCTCCTCAAGTCGCACGCCGGCACGTGGTCCGCGTTCCTGTCGGATGCGATCAGCGCGTTCGCGGATCTGATCGAGCGGGTGCACGCGCTGCCGGGACGCTGGGTGGTGAACAACAGTTGGGGCCTGTTCGACCGATCGAACGACGCGCCGATCGGCTCGTCCGAGAACTATAGCGCCAACCCCGACCACCCCTTCAACCAGATCACCGGCAGCCTCGTCGCCGCCGGGGCAGACGTGTTCTTCGCGGCCGGCAACTGCGGCGTCCCCTGTCCGGACGCGCGGTGCGGTGCGGGCGACACCGGTCCCGGGCAGAGCATCCACGGAGCGAACTCGCATCCCGACGTGGTCACCGTGGCCGCGGTGACCGTGACCGACCGCCGCCTGGGGTATTCGTCGCAGGGTCCCGGGGGCCTCGATTCCCGCAAACCGGACCTCGCCGGGCTGAGTCAGTTCGCGGGATCGGGAATCTATGAGGCCGACTCCGGCACCTCGGCGGCGAGCCCCGTAGCCGCGGGCGTGGCGGCCGCACTGCGGCAGCGGTTTCCCGCCGACCGGCTCGGCCCGGCTCAGTTGCGGGGGTTGTTGCAGCGCACCGCGCGGGACCTGGGGGGCGACGGCTGGGACTACGATCTCGGCTACGGTGTGGTCGACGCGGCGGCGGCGGTGAAGGCGCTCGCCCTGAAGCCGGCGGTCAGTAGGGGGGCGCGGAGCGCGGGCCTACGGCGCCGTCATCATGCCGGCTCCTGACGGACGTCGGCGAAGAAGCGCACGCCCGGGATCGCCTCCGCTCGGGCACGGGCATCGGGAGAGGCCAGCCCGCGCACCACGTAGCGGCCGAGCTTCGGGTTGACCGGGACCGGCCCGTAGTCGGCGTCGAGCTCGACCCCCGTGTCCCCGAGCAGGACACGAATCGTGGCCATGTCGATGCGCTCACCGGGGCGCTCGACCTGTATGATGTAGCGCTCTGCCGCTGCCATTCGGGCGAGGAGAGAGTACGAGATTCCGCGCGGGGGAGCAAGTGGCCGTTTGCATGACGCGACGCTCCTGCGCATCCTGTTGCAGCTCCCCCTGCCGCGAGAGCCTTCACATGGATTGCTGGAGCATGCTCGAGTGGGTCGACCGCATCCTCAACGAGCGCGCCCGGGCGGGCTGATGCGTCCCCTCGACCAGCAGACGATCCTCGTCACCGGCGCCACCGACGGGCTCGGCAGGGCGCTGGCGCAGGACCTGGCCGCGCGCGGTGCGACCGTGCTGCTCCACGGCCGCAGCGCGGACCGGCTGGCGCGCGCGACCCAGGAGATCCGCCAAGCTACGCACAACGACCGGCTGCGCGTCTACCGGGCCGACTTCGCGTCGCTCGAGGCGGTGCGCGGTCTCGCCCGCGAGATCGAGCGCGACCAGCCGCGGCTCGACGTGCTCGTGAACAACGCCGGGATCGGCGGTGGTGGGCGTCATGGCCGGCGCGAGACGAGCGCCGACGGACACGAGCTCCGTTTCGCGGTCAACTACCTGGCGCCGTTCCTGCTCACGCACCTGCTTCTGCCGCTGCTGCGGCGCTCGGCGCCCGCACGGATCGTGAACGTGGCGTCGGTGGGACAGGCACCCATCGACTTCGACGACGTGATGCTCCAGCGGCGCTACGACGGCTTCACGGCGTACCGGCAGAGCAAGCTGGCCCAGATCATGTTCACCTTCGAGCTGGCGGAGCGCCTGCGCGCCGCCGGCGAGACCAGTGTCACGGTCAACGCCCTGCATCCCGCGTCGCTCATGCCCACCAAGATGGTGCGCGAGTCCTTCGGGTACACGATGAGCACGATTGCAGACGGGCTCGAGGCAACGCGCCGGCTGGTGATCGCGCCCGAGCTGGACGGCGTGAGCGGACGCTACTTCGACCGGTTGGAGGAGGGGCGCGCCGAGCCGCAGGCGTACGATCCCGCGGCGCGGCGGCGGTTGTGGCAGCTGAGTGAGGAGCTGGTCGCGGCTGAAGCCGCATCCCGACCCGAGCGCTGAATCACCCCGCGGCGGGCATTCCCGCCCGGCTGAGGCGGTGCGCAGGGGTGGGGTGCATCTTTCACCCGTGCGCCTCGACGACCTCGTCCAGACCTCCCGCCGTGTCGCCCAGACGAGCGGCCGGCTCGCGAAGATCGACCTGCTCGCCACCTCGCTGAAGCAGGCCGCTCCCGAGGAAATCGAAACCGCGATCGCCTTTCTCTCGGGCGCCCCCCGGCAGGGACGGATCGGCGTCGGCTATGCCACCCTCGAGGCCGCGCGGGCCGAGCGCGCGGCCGCTACACCGACCCTAGAACTCGCCCAGGTCGACGCCGAGTTCGAGCGTCTCGCCCACACCACCGGCAAGGGCTCGGCCCAGACTAAAGACCGGCTGCTGCGCGAGCTGTTCGCGCGCGCGACCCAGGACGAGCAGGAATTCCTTTTCCGGTTGTTGATCGGCGAGCTGCGCCAGGGGGCGCTCGAGGGACTCGTGACCGAAGCCGTGGCGCGGGCCGCCGGACTCGAGCCCGGCTTGGTGCGCCGTGCGGCGATGCTCGCGGGCGACTTGGCCGCCGTGGCGCGGGCCGCGCTCGTCGACGGAGCTGCGGGGCTCGCGCGCTTCCGGATCGAGCTGTTCCGGCCGATCCAGCCGATGCTGGCCCAGGCCGCGGGGGACGTCGCGGAGGCCCTGGCCGAGCTCGGCGAGGCCGCGTTCGAGTACAAGCTCGACGGCGCCCGTATCCAGGTGCACAAGGCCGGCGACGACGTGCGGGTCTTCTCGCGCCAGCTGAACGACGTGACCGTAGCCGTGCCGGAGGTGGTGGAGGCGACGCGCCGGCTTCCCCTGCGCGAGACGATTCTCGACGGTGAGGCGATCGCGCTCCGGGCCCCCCCCGACGGCACGCCGCTGCCGTTCCAGGTGACGATGCGCCGCCTCGGTCGCAAGCTCGACGTGGACCGCCTCAGGGCCGAGCTGCCGCTCGCGTCGTTCTTCTTCGACATCCTCTATGCCGACGGCGCACCGCTCCTGGACGAGCCCTACGCCCGGCGGTTCGCGGCGCTGGCGGACGTCGTGCCCGCGGCGCAGCGCGTGCCCCGCCTCGTGACCACCGACCCGCAGCAGGCCGCGGCGTTCTTCCAGCAGGCGCTCGCTGCCGGTCACGAAGGGCTGATGGCCAAGGCGCTCGGTGCCCGCTACGAAGCGGGGGCGCGCGGCGCGGCGTGGCTCAAGGTGAAGCCGGCCCAGACGCTCGACCTCGTGGTGCTCGCCGCCGAATGGGGCCACGGGCGCCGCCGCGGCCGGCTCTCGAATCTCCACCTGGGCGCCCGCGACCCCGACACCGGCCGGTTCGTGATGCTCGGCAAGACGTTCAAGGGGATGACGGACGAGATGCTCGCGTGGCAGACCCAGAAGCTGCTCGAGCTCGAGGTCGGGCGCGACGACGGGGGGCACACGGTGTATGTGCGCCCCGAGCTCGTCGTCGAGGTCGCCTTCAACGACGTCCAGGCGAGCCGTCAGTATCCCGGCGGGCTGGCGCTGCGGTTCGCGCGCGTCAAGCGCTACCGTCCCGACAAAGGGCCGGCCATGGCCGACACCATCGCCACGGTGCGCGAGCAGCACCGGCGCAGCGGTGGGGAGGGATAGGCGGGCCCACTACTTGCGAGCTGGGAGGTCCGAGTTCCAGATGTCCCCGACGCGCAGCCAGGAGCCATCAGCCTGCTTGCGCAGGACCACCAGCTCCTTGCCCGAATCGCTGATCGCGCGAGTCGCTCCGGGGGGCGCGAAGGTGATGTGATAAGCACCGCGCAGGGCCGCGAGGTCGGCTCGCCCGTCAAGTGCGATGATGCGGAAATCGAACTGTACGCAGGGGCGCTGGCGTACATGCGGCTCGGTGAGCCAGAACGAGCCCTGCTGTGGCTGCAGTTCGCCTATCGTCAACGCGATCCCGGGCTCGTCTACCTCGCCGCCGATCCGCTGTTCGACGGCGTGCGTCCCGATCCCAGGTTCCAAGACCTGACCCGGCGCGTCGGTCTCGCCCGCTAGCGCTTGGCCGCCCGCGCCGCCAGGATCCGAATGAGCGCGGCGTTGGTCCACGGTTGCCAGCCGTGCGGCTTCATCGGCCGCCCGTACACGAACTCGGCGTCCGCCGCCGGACGGGCCCGCGTGAGGAATTCTTCCAGGCGATACACGGCCAGGTTCAGATAGAACGTGTCCATGTCGCCCGTGAACACGTGGATCTTGCCGCGCAGCTTGGGGCCGAGCGTGGCCCAGTTGCGCTCGAGGTAGTCCCGCAGGTCGTAGTCGTGGGCCTTGAAGTACTCGGCCACGTCGCGCCGGATGCGTCCGGTCCCGAGGTCCCATAGCTCCACGGGATAGCCGTCCTCACCGACGGGGCCGTACGTCGCCTCCCAGATCGCGAACTGCTCGCCCGACCGTGCGTGGCTGCCGAGCACCGCCTCGAACTGGCTCTCCATCCGCACGCTGATGCGCCCCTGAGCCGTGACCTCCTGCTCGGCGGGCACCTCGTAGCTGATCCACTCGCTCACCGGGTACACGAACGCATTGGTGTCACTGTAGATGTTCACCAGCTCGTAGCTCCGGAAATCGACGGGGTCGGGATAGAGCACCCACGTGCCGCCGAAGAAGTCCGGGTGGTACACCTGCAGGGCGAGCGCCTCCCAGCCCCCCGTCGAGCCCCCCGTGAGAAACCGCGCTCCCGGCTGGCGAATCATGCGGAAATGGTCTTCGAGATACGGAATCAGCTCCCGTATGATCGCGTCGCCGTAGGGGCCGTTGTTGGCCGAGTTCACCGCGTAGGAGTCGTCGAAGTAGGGCGTCGGATGCTGGAACGTGACGGCGATCATCCGCGGGAAGCCGTCGGAGCGCCACGCACGGTAGAACTCGAACCCGGGCTCCCGCATGGTGCGGGCGAGCCGCGCCGCGCGCTGTTCGGGCGTCTCCTCCGCGCTGTCCGTCGAGAACCCGAACGGCGGGTTGAGGGTGAAGTGGCCCTGCTGGTAGACCGCCGGATAACGACGCGTCGTGTCGCGGTCGTAGTCGCGCGGCAGCAGCACGGTGGCGCCGAGGTACATCGGGTGGCCCCACCAGTCGGAGAGCAGCTTGCTCTGGATCTTGATGTGCTTCACCCAGCGGGTGTCGGGTGGCAGCTCGATCGGCGGCAGCGCGCGCACGAGCGACAGGCGCACCGTGGAGCCGGTCTGCGGGTCGAGGTGCACCCGCTGCACGTCGCTCGCCAGGTTGCCCGGCGACTTGTTGAACTGCTGGCCTTCCCACTGGTCGTCGTGCAGCCAGAGGGTGTGGCCGTCGGCGCGGTGGAACTCGGTGTACACGCTTAACAGCGCCTGCACGTAATAGTCGCCCGCGGGGATGGCCTTGAGGCTCGCGACGGGATAGCCGAGGGTCGCCCCGTCGATCGCGGCCACTGCATCGGGGGCGAGCGCGCTCACGTCCACCCCGAAGAAGGGCGTGCAGTCGCTTTCGTGGTGCACCTGGAGCCGGGGCTCCTCGTCGTTGCGGCGGCTCAGGAACACGTACACGCGCCCGGTGACGGGGGTGTTGCGGACGGCCGGGCTCACCGTGATCTCGAACCGGGGGCCTTGGGCAGCGAGCGGTGCGGCCGCGACCAGGGCGAGCAGGGCGGTGGTGCTGAAACGCACGGGCGTTCCCCCCGGGGGAAAGGTGCGGTAGTATAACGCCCGGGGAGGGGTGAGGCGCTCCATGATCTTTCGGAGTCCGTATCCCGACGTCGCCGTGCCCGACGTCCCCTTGCAGCACCTCGTGTTGCAGCGGGCGACCGGGCTCGGCGACAAGCCCGCCCTGATCGACGGGCCCAGCGGCCGGACGCTGACCTATGGGCAGCTCGCCCGAGGCGTCGAGCGGGTCGCGGCTGCCCTCGGGGCGCGGGGCTTCGGCACGGGCGACGTGCTCGGCCTGTTCATGCCGAACTGCCCCGAGTTCGCGCTCGCCTTTTACGGCGCCCTGGCCGCGGGCGGCGTCGTCACTACCGTCAATTCCCTTGCGACCGAGCAGGACGTCGAGTATCAGCTCCGCAACGCGGCCGCCCGGTTGCTCGTCACGGTGGCGCCGTTCCTCGACCGCGCGGCACCGGCGGCGCAGCGAGCGGGCGTCGCGGAAGTGTTCACGTTGGGAGAGGCGGGGGGGACGACGCCGTTCGCGACGCTGCTCGCGACCGACGCCCCCGCGCCCGCGGTGCACATCGAGCCCGCGCGGGACCTCGCCGCGCTGCCGTACTCGAGCGGGACCACCGGGTTCCCGAAGGGCGTGATGCTGACGCATCGCAATCTGGTGGCGAACCTCGTTCAGACCGATGCCGTGCACCACGTCGCCGAGCAGGATCGCGTCATCGCGGTCCTGCCCTTCTTTCATATCTACGGGTTGCAGGTCGTCATGAACCTCGCCCTGCGGCAGGGGGCGACGCTGGTGACGATGCCGAAGTTCGAGCTGGAGCCGTTCCTCGCGCTGCTGCAGGGACAACGGATCACTCGGGCGTTCGTGGTCCCGCCGCTGGTGCTCGCCCTGGCCAGGCATCCGGCGGTGGACGGCTACGACCTGTCCTGCCTGCGAGCGATGATGAGTGGCGCCGCTCCCCTGGAAGCGGCGCTCGAGACCGCGTGCGCCCGGCGCCTGGGCTGCGCCTTCATCCAGGGCTACGGGCTCACCGAGGCCAGCCCCGTCACCCACGCGAACTGCGACGAGCCCGGCAAGGCCATAGCCGGCACGGTCGGCCAACTGTTGCCGAGCACCGAGTGCCGCGTCGTGGACGTCGCGAGCGGTCAGGACCTGGGGCCCAATCAGGACGGCGAGCTCTTGATCCGCGGCCCGCAAGTGATGCGAGGGTACCTGAACAACGCGGAGGCGACCGCGGCCACGCTCGACGCCGACGGCTGGCTGCACACCGGCGACATCGGCCACGCCGACGCGGACGGCTACTTCACGATCGTCGATCGGGCGAAGGAGCTGATCAAGGTCAAGGGCTTCCAGGTGCCGCCCGCCGAGCTGGAGGCCGTGCTGCGCACTCATCCCGCCGTCGCCGACGCGGCCGTGATCCCGCTGCCCGACGAGCACTGCGGCGAGGTTCCCAAGGCCTTCGTCGTCCCGCGGGGTGACATCTCGGCCGCCGACCTCATGGCCTATGTGGCGGAGCGGGTCGCGCCCTACAAAAAGATCCGCGCCGTCGAGTTCATCGACGCGATTCCCAAGTCGCCGTCGGGCAAGATTCTGCGACGCATGCTCAAGGAGCGGGCGGTCGCCCCGCCCGGGTGATAAGTTCAGGCACCCCCTTCGAGAGGACCTTGGTCATGCCCGCCCCACCAACCTTCCCGCGCGGCCGCTTCGTGTGGCACGAGCTCATGACGACCGACCCCGACGCGGCGGTCGGCTTCTACTCCAAGGTCGTGGGGTGGAAGGTCCAGTCGTGGAAGGACGACCCCTCCTACCGCCTCTGGATGGTGGGCAGCGCGCCGATGGGCGGGCTGATGCGGCTTCCCGACCAAGCGCGCCGCATGGGGGCGCCGCCGCACTGGATGCCATACGTCGCCGTGCCGGACGTGGACGCGACGGTGCGCCAGGCGCAGGGCCTGGGCGCGCGGGTGTATGTGCCGCCGCGGGATATCCCCGTGGGCCGGTTCGCGACCCTCGCCGACCCGCAAGGCGCGACGTTCTCCGTCTACAAGCCCGCGCCGGCCTCCAGCCCGCCGCCCGACACCGACGACGTGAAGGTCGGCGGGTTCTCCTGGCACGAGCTGGTGACGACCGACTGGAAGCGGGCGTGGGACTTCTACCGCGCGCTGTTCGGCTGGGAGCACTCGTCGTCGATGGAGATGGGCCCGGGGAACACCTACTGGATGTTCAAGCGCGGGGGCGGTACGACGATGCTGGGCGGGATGTACAACAAGTCGGCCGAGGCGCCGCCTCACTGGCTGTGCTACGTGCTGGTACCCAACGCCGATCGCGCGGCGGAGACCGCGGCGCGCGCGGGGGGCAAGATCGTGATGGGGCCGATGGAGGTCCCCGGGGGCGACCGCATCGCGGGCGGCCTCGACCCGCAAGGCGCGGCGTTCGCCGTGCACGCGCGGGCGGCCCAAGCGGTGAGGCCGCCGGCGAAAAAGAAAAAGGCGCCGGCGAAGAAAAAGCAGGCGCGGGCGAAGAAGGCCACCGCTCGCAAGACGAAGCCGAAGCGGCGCCGCTGAGGCGCATGAACGAGTCGTTCACCATTCGCCGAGCCGAGCTGGCCGACGTCCCGATCATCGCGCGGCACCGGGCCCAGATGTTCCGGGACATGGGGGAGCTGGAGGACGCTCAATACGCGGCGCTCGTCGAGGCGACGCGGCGACTCGTGACCCGCATGATCCCGGCGGGCGAATACGTCGCCTGGCTCGCCGCTCCCGCGGGACGCACCGAGGTGGTGGCCGGCGCGGGGGTCCAGCTGCGGACGCTCTTGCCCCGGCCCATCGCGGGCCGCGGCGCGATCCGGGAGGGCCCCGAGGCGATCGTGCTCAACGTGTACACCGAGCCCGCCTGGCGCCGGAAGGGCGCGGCGCGCGCCCTGATGGAGCACGTGATCCGGTGGGCACGCGAGCAGGGCGTGGGGCGGCTCGTCCTGCACGCCAGCCTCGAGGGCCGGCCGCTGTACGAGCAGCTCGGCTTCGAGGCGACCAACGAAATGCGGTTCATGGGAGTGCTCGATGGCTGAGGCGCCGCAATGGGCGCGGGTGCGCGGTGACGTCAACATCCGGCTGCGGCGGGGGGCGTGGTACGAAGTCGTGAGCCTCACTCCGGAGCAGGCCGTCGTCGACGTCAACGAGCAGCAGCTGAGCGTGGCTCGCTCGTTCCTGCAGATCGTGCCGCTGCGGCCGCAACGCTGGTCGGTGGTGGCCCGGCCCGCCGATGCCGTGAACCTGCC
>WNGM01003602.1_pt1 | contig 18100 bp, 17 predicted proteins | sample 5400571 | NCBI WGS metagenome assembly WNGM01 (sample SAMN13153378, study PRJNA577476) | soil metagenome | isolation source: 100 cm soil or saprolite under Garry oak tree replicate 2 | place: USA:California | collected 2016-06-15 | reverse complement strand
CGGACAGGCATTCTTTGGCGAGACAAGTTGGAACGGCACTAGTTGGAACGGCACTAGATTGACGTTACGAGCGGCGGCGAATTTCTGGGCGCAACGCCGCCGCGGCTCCAGTTAGTCATAGGAAATTGGGGGCCTTCGTGCTCTTGCGTCCATGCGTCCTCTCGCCTAGTTTGGAATTAGTGAACACTTGGTCCACCTCCGGCCCCGACGCCAATCGTCGTCGAAGCCAGCGCGTGATTCTCAGCGTACCGGTAACCGTCTCGGGCACCGGCGCGAAGGGCAAATTCACGGAAGAGACCAAGACTCTCGTTGTAAATGCGCACGGGGCGCTGATTACTCTGGTGGCTAAAGTTTCGCAGGGTCAGCAGATGGAATTGAAGAGCGCCTCGAATCCTGAAACGCAATCTTGCAAAGTTGTCTATATCGGCCCGACGGTGCAGGGTCAGACGCAAGTGGGCATTGAATTTACCAAACCCGCCCCGCACTTCTGGCACGTCGCTTTTCCGGCCGAGAATTGGACGCCCGTGGCCGATGAAGGCGAACGTGCCGCAAAGGGTCCGGTAAAAGCTCCGGTAACGGCCCCCGTAAAAGCCTCCAAGCCCTGATCAGTTCTTCGCCGTCATCTCCAAACGCGCCGTACCGATGGGCAATTCCGTCTCCACCAGCACGGGTGTGCGCGTGGCGTCCTGTGCCAGCCAGACGGTAAAGCGTGTACTGCTCAGTTCCTGGCCATGATCGTAAACCCGCACACTGATTTTAGAGGAAGCGAACTGCCCGGCCGGGACGATGGCCTGTTCGGAGGTGGATTCCAGGTGAGCCACAACGTCGTAGAGGTTTTTTCCGTCAAAAACGGGCGCGCGCAATTGCGGGGCACTCTTCCAATCGGCGGCGCGCAGCACGTAAAGCAGGCCAATGGGGTCGCGTGTGCCGGGAGATACGCGGGCCGCAGTAACGTTGGCGGGAGCGGGAGACCCGTCGCTGATCAGCCTCCACGAATTGCTCTGCTGTTTGCCCTGCTCGTGCAGGTACATTTCGTATTGGAGCGAGTTGAGCTGCCCCGCGTCGGTGTAGGAATCTAACTGATCGTCGAGCGGATAGAGTACGCGCACCGTATCAATCGTCTGAGCCAGGGCGCGGAAATGCCAGGCCAGGCGGCCAAAAAAATCGCGCCGCTCGATCACGGCAAGTTGAATGGTCCCCGCATTCACAGCGAATTTTGACCAGATCACTCGAAATGAGAGGCGCTCGCCGGCGTTGAATGGAACGGCGGTGTCGCTGGCGGGCCGCTTATTCGCTGTTTTTGATGTCGGCCGGGCCGGGCGCTGAGACTGTGCTGCCGTGGCTAAAGGCGCGCCGAGAAAGAGAATGCTGGCGACCGCAAGGATCGCCGGTTTTACGAGGTATTTCCGTTGGCAGTAATCCCAAGGCATAGCTGTAGACCGAATCGGTTACTTCGCTTTCAAGTGGCCCCACTACTTCGCACTTTGCGCCAGTCCTTGTCCGGCAATAGACTAGCAAAGTCCCAGGAAAGACTGGCGAAAAAATCAAACCGCTGCCAGCAAATCTCGCTCGCCCGGCTGGGCGTGCCGGAAAGGGACAACTTAGATGCGCAGCCACGCAACGCTGCGGACGTGAGCCGGAGCCTCCGCGCCGTCTAATGCATAGGATTTAATTACCGCTCGATCTCGCCGGATCCCCAACGGAACCTTCGTTATCGGATTGCCCCTGCGCGCATAAGAGTTGCCCCGCGAAATCAAATCCACTGCTCGCGAGCGTTAGCGGCGCCGCGGCTGCGCAGCTTGCTGGTCGAGGCGCGCAGCGAGTTCCGTGAGGCTATTAACGAGCAGGTCGGGCGGATAATTTTCGAGCTGAGTGCTGCCCAGTCCGTAAGTCACGCAACAGCACCACGTGCCGGCATTGCGCGCCGTCTGCACGTCGACTTCAGAATCGCCCACGAGCATGGCTTGTTTGGGCGCAGCGCCGAAATCCCGCAACAAGATACCCATTCCCGCAGGGTTGGGTTTTTTGCTCTCGAAGCTATTGCCGCCATAGATGTAACGAAAATAGGACGCCAATCCCAATCCCTCGAGAATCTGCCGGCTGAACCGCACCGGTTTGTTTGTGAGCACGGCCATGGGCATGCCGTCGAGCGCTGCCAGGCCCTCGCGCACACCCGGATAAGTTACCGTGTTGTCCAGCATGTGTTCGCGATAGTAAGAGAGAAAAAATGCCAACGCCTGTTCACATTCCTCGCGAGTGGCGCCGGGCCCGAGCGCCTGTTCGATCAGCCGCGATGCCCCCTGCCCCACATACCCAAAAATCTGCTCCCGCGGCAGGGGCGAGCGCCCCGTTTCCTTGAGTGTGGCATTTACCGAGAGAGCGAGATCAACGCCGGAGTCGATGAGCGTGCCATCGAGATCGAAGATCAGGACGCGAACGTCCGCGAAAGGCGCTGGGTCCGGATTTAGCTTGGCGTGCATCGAAGTGAAGAATTATTTTAGTCGAAAATATGCAGGCGCCAGCCCTCAAATGCGCGCGAGTTTCTTTGAACGATCCTGGTAAGGGCTGTTAATATGACCCTTTTTCGCAGCCTACGGAGGCAATCCCAGTTCATGGCAGAGATTTTTCCCTTTCGCGCTTACCGCTACAATCTCGAGCGAGTGAAACTCGCCGATGTGGTCACCCAACCCTACGACAAAATCACCCCAGCGATGCAGGAACGCTATGCAATGCTAAGTCCCTACAACCTGATCGCCGTCGAAAAAGGCAAGCCTTCCCCGAAGGATTCCCCGGCAGATAATGTCTACACGCGAGCGGAAAAGGCGCTCGAGACATGGATCCGCGACGGCGTGATGGTGCGCGATTCCCGGCCTGGAATTTACGTTTACTTCCAGGAGTATACAATGCCGGAGAGAGCGGAACGGCGCACGCGCAAAGGCTTCATCGCCGTGGGCCGGCTGGAGGACTATGCCGCTCGCGTCATTTTTCGGCACGAGCTGACGCACACCGGGCCCAAGGCCGATCGCCTGGAACTCCTGCGCCGCACCCGCACGCATACCGGTCAGCTTTTTATGCTTTATTCCGATCCGCAACGGCGCATCGATAGCCTGATCGATGAGATCGCCGCGCGTTGCCATCCCGGCGAGGCCCCCGTTGAAGCTAAGGACGAATATGGGGTGGTGCACCGTATCTGGCCCGTATTCGACCGGGAAATCATCGCCGATATTGGGCGAGCAATGGCGTCTCAAAAACTGGTCATTGCCGATGGCCATCATCGCTACGAGACTGCTCTCGCTTACCGTGACGAGTGCCGCGCCAAGGCCGCCGGAGACGATCGCAATGCTCCTTACGAGAAAGCCATGATGACCTTCTTCAATACCCATGGCGAAGGACTGCTGATCTTGCCGACTCACCGGCTGGTGGCAAATCTGCCCTCCTTCGATATGGGCTCGTTTCGCCGCAAAATATCTTCCGTCTTCGATCAGGAAGATTATGCATTCGGCAGCGACGCGGCCCGTACTGCGGCGTGCGAGCGATTTCAGCGCGATCTGCTGGCGAGCGGAGAAACCGGAAGAGCTTTCGGAATGTACACCGGCGGTGTCTTCACGCTGCTTCGTCTGCGGCGCGACGCTGATTTGCAGAAATTGATGCCTAATCTATCCGCCGCCCAGCGCAAACTGGACGTCGTTCTGTTGCACCGGGTTTTGCTCGAGGACGGCCTGGGCATCACGCCCGCCGCGATCACCGCAGGGCAAAATATCAGCTACGAGCGAGAGATTGGCGCGGCCTTGGATGCCGTGGACCGGGACCGGGCGCAGATTTGTTTTCTGCTGAATCCCGTCGGCGTGGACCAAGTGATGGAGATGGCCCTTTCCGGCGAAGTCCTGCCTCAGAAATCGACGGATTTTTATCCCAAACTGCTCAGCGGCCTCACGCTGTACAGGTTGGACTAGTGCCGTTCCAACCTGTTGCTACGAATTTCAGCCAGCCCCGAACCTGACGGGGATCGGTTAATCACAGAATATGCCCCAGAACGAATCAGGTTCGGGGCCAGCCAAAAAAGGAGGCGCTGTTTGAGATAGCGCCCCCCTTCGTAGGCGTAGGTCATCGCACCTCCAGCCATTTGGTCAAAATAGTTGGAACGGCACTAGCCGCTTGCCTAGTGGCCGAAGCTGCTGATCGCCGCCGACTCGGAGGGGTAAACATCGAAGACGGTGAGCAGCTTCGTCACTTGCAGAATTTCCTGGAATTTCTTTCCAAGATTCGAAAGCTTGAGCGATGCGCCTTGAGTACGGGCGCTATGGTGCGCCGCGACCAGCGTGCCAAGGCCCGCGCTGTCGATATAACTCACGTTACTCATATCCAAGACAATCTTCTTTTTGCCCGCTGCCAGCATCTTCTTCACTTGTTCTCGCAAGGCGTTGCTCTCGTCGCCGAGAACAACACGCCCGTCAAGCCCCACCACAGCGATGCCATCCACTTCGCGTGTATTCATTTTGAGTGCCATGGGTTCGACTCCTTTGGTTGGCTTGCAAGCGCTCCGGCCGCTCAAATCGCTGCCGGACCGCTATCGGGCCGCCACTTCGATAAGCAAGTTCAATAATAATCCGAACAAGACATATAATAGCCGCATGTGGGGCAACGCAACTTGCACTTATGAGCTTCCAGCCGTGCCGAACACACGGGACAGAAACTCGACGGATTCTCATTCTTCTCTTCCCTTTGCCTCGATTCGGGGCGAGAATTCGGAGGTACGTTTTTAGAACTGGTTTGTTCGGATCGCACGAGGGATACGTATAGCATAGAAGCGGCCGTATGGGGGAGTTACGATGCGTCCCAGCGTCGCCGGGAAGCCTGCAACCAGCGGACCCGCGGAATCATCTTGTTTATTAGGGGGGCTTAGGCCTCCACGGTCAATGGCTAAAGGGATACACAAAGTCGGATTCCTGATAGCGCTGAGCTTGGGCGTTGCCATATCAGCCTCGGGACAGGGCCGCGGATTTTCAGCTCCCATGCGCGGATCTGCAGTGCCTGTCCGCAGGTTCTCGGCTCCGATGCGCGGGTTCTCGGGGCAGGTCCGCGGAATGTCGCGGCTGGGACGCACCGGTGGCTTCAGGCGAGGTTTCTTCTTTCCTCCGGTCGTAGCAACTCCATTGAATCCGAATTTTGCGCCCCTAGACGGCGTGCCAGGTCTGGGCTTCGACTTTCCACATTTGGCGGCGGTTAGCCGCGGATTTCAACAACGCTTCCTGTTCATAAACAATGGCTTTTCCCCATTTTTTGCGCCCATCTTCTTTGATCCACTGTCTTTGTCCTATCCCGCCGAGATCCCTGATTACTACGCCGAAGGCGAACGGCAGCCGATATTCGTTATGCCCCCGCCGCCGCAACCGCAACCCGCCACTCCGCCGGCGGAAGCCGCCCCGAGAGCCACAACGCCGCAAGTTCCGCCCCCGCCACCCCCCGAATTGGGACAGCTGATTCTGGTGCGTAGCGACGGCCAGGTGCTGCTGGCCGTGGCCTTTACCGTCAGGAATGGTCAACTTACTTACATCACGAATCAGGGCACCAGGCGCTCCTTTCCCGTCAGCGAGCTGGATAAGGACGCCACGCGGCAAATGAACGATGCCAACGGCACGTCTGTTTCTCTTCCCGAGTAGGGCGCGCGTTTCTCCCGAAAAATTTCAAATCGCCTCAACCAGAAAGGAAAGCTCCCTCGCTTCGCTGCGGACAGCAGCGGTCTCGCACCCGCGGTGAGCCAGTGCGTGTTTGTGAAAAAATGCACGCTGGAGGGCAGATCTCAGCTTTTGCTGGAACGGAAAGGTTCCGGCATGTAGAAACCAGTCTCGGGCAAGCCGGCGCGCTCAAATTGCACCGTGGTGTGATGAATACCAAACGCATTCGCCATACGTGCGCGAACCTCGCCCAAGATTTTTTCGCTTTCCTCCATGTGCATGTCGGGAATGCGTACGTGGCAAGAAAGCGCGTGATCGCCCGCGCCGAGTGTCCAAATATGGATATCGTGCACTTCCTGCACGCCGGGAACCTCCAGGATGGCACGAGCCACTTCCGGAAGGCGCATTTCCCGGGGCAAGCCTTCCAGCAGGATGTGCGTGGATTCGCGCAGGATTCCGATACTGGACCAGACAACGAAACCCGCGATAATCACGCCGAGTGCCGGATCGAGCCACAGTGCTCCGCTTATCCGGATGAGCAACGCGCCTGCAAGAATGCCGATATTGGAAAGAGCATCCCCAAAGTTATGTATCAGCAGCGCGCGCAAGTTCAAATCCTTGCGGCCGCGCATCAGGCCCAATGTGATCGCGCCATTGATGACCAGCGCAAAGAGCGATAGCCCGATCATCCATTGCTCATGCACTGCAACGGGGCGCCGAAAACGGTCGAAAGCCTCCCAGAAGAGGGCCAGTGCCACGAGCAGAAGCAAGATGGAATTTGTGAACGCCGCGAGAATCCCCGCGCGGCGATAACCGAAGGTCCTCTCCGGATCCGCGGGACGCTCCGCCCAATGCGCCGCGATCCAGCAGATCAGGATGGTGGGCACATCAGAGAGATTGTGGACCGCATCGCTCACCAGGGCGATGGAATGGCCCAGGTAACCGCCCAAGAATTCCGCCCCTACCAGTACGAGCGTGGCGAGCAGTGCCGCAGAAAGGAATCCGCGGGCCGGCTTTCCGTGTGCATGGGCATCGCCGCGGTGGTGCACGTGCATGGAAACCATTCTACTTCACACTTCCGGGGTGGGAAGGAAATGCGTCATGGCAGCGTGCGAATGCCGGGATGGCGTGCCGATTTGGGTCCTCACGTTCTAAGCAACCGCCGCCCGAAAGCCCTTTGACTTCCCCGCAAACCGGCGCCTAGTATTCCTTTAATCTGGTGTTTACGAAGGATTTCCGGCCATGGCCGCGGCGTAATCAGAATCGAGCGGCGCGATCCCAAGCAATCCTGTGATTATGGCAAAGGTCGCCAAACTCAGCTTCTGGGGCGTGCGTGGGTCGACTCCGACAGTGGATCGAGCCATGCTGCGCTATGGCGGAAACACGCCTTGTCTCGAGTTAATCACGCCCGACGGCTGCCGGTTGATCCTGGATTGCGGCACCGGCTTGCGAATTCTCGGCAATCGCTTGGCCGCGGCAGCGGAAGCGGACCAAGCGATCGAGGCGCAAATCCTTGTGACCCATTACCATTGGGATCACATACAGGGCGTTCCCTTCTTCGCGCCCTTATATCCATCGCAAAATAAATTTCACTTTTACAGCTTTCGATCGGAATTTCTCGGACGCGACAGCCTGAAGCGCGTCTTTGAAGCGCAGATGGCCCATCCTTACTTCCCGGTGGACCTCCATGCCATGTCGGCGGCGCGCAAATTCACCGACGTCGCTGGCGGGGACTGTTTCTCGATCGGAGATACTCGCGTGAGCACCTGCTCGCTGAACCACCCGCAGGGCTGCTTAGGCTATCGAATCGAAACATCAGTCGGTACGATCGTCTACGCCACCGACAATGAGCCCGGAAATCTGGAATACGACCGCAACTTGCGGCGCTTCGCCGAAGGTGCGGATATCTTCGTGAACGACGCCCAGTACACCCCGGAGCAACTGGAGCATCATCGCGGATGGGGCCATTCGAGTTGGCGCGAGGGCGTGCGCATTGCCGAGGCCGCCGGCGTGCGCAATCTGGTTCTTTTTCATCATGACCCGGACTCCTCGGATAAAACCGTAGATGGCATCCTGCGCGATGCGCGCGCGGAATTCGAGAATACCTGGGCCGCCGCCGAAGGCATGGTCATGACCCTCGCGGAAGACCGGACCGATGTGGTGATCCCCGCGGCGCGAAATGGCTTGCGGCGCGAGGCGCATTTCCGAGCCCGGGTGATGGGCTTCACCGAAGAAGGAAGAGCTTTCCAAGAGGACACCGTGATCCGCGATCTCAGTCTGCAGGGTGCGCTGATCTATCTCGACCACAGCCCCAAACTGCAATCGGAATTGCACGTCATGTTGGAAAATCCCGGGGATGGCGATGCCAAGCGGCTGGCGCTGCGCGGATACGTCGTGCGCATCGAGCCGGGACCTGAGAAGGATCAGGTCGGCGTGGGGATTGTCTTCACCGAGTAGATGGCGCAAACTCTTTTGCGCATCCATGGAACCCAGGCGAACCATCTCGACGCGCACGCTCATCGCCGGCCTGGTGGCCCAGGCCCCGCTCGCCCTCAAGAACTTCCGTCTCTATTTCACCAATCTTTATCGGCGCAAAATCCTGCGGACCAATATCGTCGCGCCTTACGCGCTCATTTTTTATGCCACCCACAAATGCAATCTGGCCTGCAGTTACTGCACTCAGAAAGAGCCGGACGTCTTTAGCGAAGAGCTGACCACCAGTGAAACGCTGCGCCTTCTGCGCGTGATTCGGCGCGAGACCGACTCCATTGTGTTCACCGGGGGCGAACCTACCCTGCGCCCCGATATCGAGGAACTGATCTCCGCCGCCCGCCGGCGCCTGCGTTTTCGCTCGGTTATGCTCATCACCAACGGAACTCTGCTGGACCGCCGCTCCAGCCTTTTCGAAAATCTGACCGGCCTGGTGATCAGCCTGGACGCGCTAACCATGGATCCGGCGAATCCGTTGTCCAAGCCCGCGGCCTTACCCAAGGTGATGGAGAATATCGCGCTCGCGAAATCGCGCATGCCTCATCCGCGAACCATCACCATCAGCACGGTGATCGAGGAATGGAACATCGGTGAAATTGAGCGCATTCTGGACTGGGCCGGCGAGCAAGGCTTCGTATTTGCGACGCAAAGCGCGCTGAAAGAAAAACTGCCCAATCTTCACTTGATCGAAAATCCGCGCTACCTCGAACTGGTGCGAAAAATCGTGGACCGGCGCAAACAAAATCTTCAGCCCATCAATGGAACGCCGCGCATCATCGAGACGCTTCTGCGCTTCGGCGATTTCCAGTGCTTCCCGACCATGTTTCCGCGAGTCTACCCCAATGGCGACGTTTTCTATCCCTGCGAGCCGCTCCGGAAGATCGGAGGCAATCTGTTGCGCGAAGGTTCGCTGGCCGAAGTTTTCGCCAGAGGGAAAAAACTCTATGGCGAGATCCCCGCATGCCACGGAATCTGCCATTTATTCGGAAATGTGATTTCGCACTACTACACAAACGATTTCTGGCGCTTGGCTGGTGAATACATCCGCTGAAGTAATTGCCACGCGGGCTCCTAACCGCAGGATGCTTGCCGCGATCACACTCACATCCCAAAAGGCGTCTTTAAGGATGGATAGAGAGAGATACGCCGTAAGATTCGGTGGCTGGATTATAAAGCGGCTCGATGCGCACCGATTTTGCTTTCGGTTCGTAGAAGGCGGAATGATGGTGGTAAACGTATCCGCCAATGCTATAGCCGATCACCGAACCTACCAAGGCATCGGATGGAAAATGGTTTTCTCCTGTGACTCTCGCGATGGCCACGCCCGTCGCTAAACCGTAGAGTGCAACATGCAACCAAGGATGGCCCGGCGTCTCCTCAACCATCACACGCGCAAAGGCCCAGGTGGCGGCCGCATGGCCTGAGGGAAATGAGCTGCTAAAAGTATAGATGTCCGTGTCGTCAGGCCAGAATTTTCCCGTGCCTGGTGGCACATATGGGCGCTGGCGGTTGGTCGCAAGTTTGAGCGCCTCCACGACCAGGCTGGCGTCGGCTATGCCTTCGAGCGCCAGCATGCCGGTCTCGCGCGGTCCTTCCTTGTGATCCAATTTTCCGATCAAGTAGGTCAGCCCGGCGGCGCCGACCAACGTGTAGCCGGCGCCCAGGTGCGTAAAATCATTGCTCACGCGGACTCGTGTGGTGGACGGGCCCAGCGCATTCATGGCCCGCACATCGTAGACAAATGCCAGCGTCGTCGCCGCCGCAAAAGGGGCCAGCCAAAGCCATTTGCGCCCGCGAAGCCGCGCCGGCGCCGTCCAGATCCCTGCTTGATCGCGGAACACGTCGCCGAAGCACCTCAGAGCAGTGGACGCTAAATCGCAGGTACTGCCGGCACTTTGAGTCACCGTGGGGCCGCCAGCCTGACCCGGAGTAGCGCCAGTGTTCGCGGGCGCCTGAGCTTCTGGCGGTGCAGGCGAGGAGGAAGTCTGCGTCAGAGCAAATGGAGAGACGAATCCAGCATCTGCGCCGCTATTTACCAACGACGCCGCGTTAAACGAAGACTGTGCTCGCGTCGACGCACAGAGAACCAGCAGAAGTGTACCGGCTAATATCTGCTCAAACCTGAGACTAAAAGCTCGCGAGCGCCTTTTCACATTCGACTCCCATGGCGTCAGAGCATCAGGCCGCTATCCCAGCCGCCAGGTTCACCATGCTACGATGTGCAAACCGCTTCCGGCGTCGCCAACTGCATTAGCGCAAAATCGGCAGTTCGCGATGAAGGCGGCTACGCACCGTGGCATCGGCCACACGTGCCAGGTGCTCCGCGAAGTTGCCTTCGTAGATAAATTCCGCTGTCGCCTGTCCCCAATCCACGCGAAAGCTCCAGTTCATGCCAGCGGGTTTCACAGATATAGTCCGAACTTGCTGCAGCGGTATTTCGACTAAAACTTGGAGGGTAGCGTCTATCACCCATAGCCGCTCAGCACCGATGAAGAGTTTCGCCCGGTGTCGGCTTCCAGCGCCATCGGTGTAGTAGCCGCCATCCACTGCGAGCAATGCGCCCAATTCGCGTACCTTCGCATCAACGGAGAATTCGGGGCGTTCTGGCGTCAAAAGGATCGCAAGCAGCATCATCAGAGCCCCCAGCACGAGCAGCATGAACGAATGCGGCCGCGCCGCGCCCAAGGCGAGTACTACCACGCCCGCGAACGCCATCAGAATGCGGACAAAATTCCACAACTTCCTCCGGCGCCGCAATCGGTTCACCTTCGGAATGACCAGAACCAGCCCGAAAATGACCCACAGCCCGCCGCGGCGCAACCCCGCCGCTCCTCTGCGCAACAGCGAAATTTTGGAATGTTCCATCGAACGATCCGCCAATCTTCGATTGGACTTCGCCGTATGTCAAATCGCCTGAGGCAAAAGGGAGCAAATTCTGTTCTCTTTTGTCACCAACGACCGATTCCAGCCGAAAAAGAGCCCTGCGGCTAAGCTACAATAGTCGGTGCATCAAAAAGAATGTCATGGCGGAAACGGCAACCTCGTCCGAACTGCGTGAAGCGCGCAATACCGACGACCAAAAACATCGTATAGGCCTGCGAACAACTCTCCGGGCATTGCGCCATCGAAATTTTCAGCTGTTCTTTAGCGGCCAGCTGATTTCTCTGGTGGGCACCTGGATGCAGAACATTGCCCAGGACTGGCTCGTCTATCGGCTCACGGGTTCATCGCTGCTGTTGGGCACCGTCGCCTTCGTCAGCCAAATTCCCATTTTCCTGCTGGCGCCGGTAGCCGGTATCGTGGCCGACCGGTGGAACCGCCATCGCATCGTCATCGCCACCCAAACGGCGTCCATGGTGCTGGCGCTTACCTTGGCCACGCTGACGCTCAGCGGCGCGATTCGTATCTGGGAGATTATGGTTGTGGCGTCATTGCTGGGCGTGGTGAACGCTTTTGACATTCCCGCTCGTCAAGCCTTCCTGATCGACATGGTGGGGCGCGACGATCTCTTGAACGCCATCGCGCTGAACTCCTCCATGTTCAATAGCGCGCGCATTATCGGACCGGCAATCGCCGGCATCTTGGTGGCGTCGGTTGGAGAGGGCTGGTGTTTTTTCGCCAACGGCATCAGTTATATCGCCGTGATTATCGGGCTAGTGCTGATGCGGCTCACCAGGCAGGGTGAACTGCAGAAGCACGGTTCGCCGCTGGAAAATATGATCGAAGGATTTCGTTTCGCGCGCCATACCGCTCCGGTGCGAGCATTGCTGCTCCTGATTGGCTTTGTCAGCCTCGCCGCCATGCCCTATACGGTCCTGATGCCGATTTTCGCGGGCCGCATTTTGCACGGCGGAGCGCGTCAATTGGGAATGCTGATGGGTGCGACCGGCGTCGGTGCGCTGCTCGGCGCTTTGACGCTCGCCTCCAAAACCAACGTCCGCGGGCTCGGAAAGTGGGTGTGGATGGCTGCAACCGGTTTTGGCACGGCATGATGGTTCAGATGGGCGCAACCAACACGCTTTTGCAAGTCATGGTTCCCGACCGCCTGCGCGGGCGCGTAATGTCGCTTTACTCTATGATGTTCATCGGCATGGGCCCAATTGGGGCGCTGCTGGGCGGCGTTCTGGCGGCGAGAATCGGCGCGCCATGGACGGTGGCTATTGGCGGAGTCACTTGCCTTGCCGGAGGCGCGATCTTCGCGCGGCGCTTGCCGGCCATGCGCGGTGTGGCTCAGCGGTTGATTCTGGCGCAGGGAATGGGCGCCGGCGAGCCTCCGGCATCCTTGCCGATGCCGCGCTCATAATCCCGGAAGCAGCTGTCAAGTAACTGCCCCGCGGGCGCAGGTCCAATAGAATCCAACTCAGCGAATCCCACGCGAGGAGCACACCAGACATGCAGATCGGAATGATCGGCCTCGGGAGAATGGGCGGAAACATGAGCCGCCGATTGCTGCGAGCTAAGCATCAGTGCGTCGCATTCGATAGGCATCCGGAAAATGTGAAGAAATTGTCAGATGAGGGCGCTGCGGGAGCAGCCTCGCTCGAAGAGCTTGTACGGAAGATAGCGCCGCCTCGCGCGATCTGGATGATGGTGCCGGCGGCAGGCGTGGACGCCACCATCGAACAACTCGCTCCAAAATTGCAGCGAGGCGATATCCTGATCGACGGCGGAAATTCCTACTACATCGACGATATCCGGCGTTCCAAGCAGTTGCAGCAGCGCGGAGTTCACTACGTGGATGTGGGCACGAGCGGCGGCGTTTGGGGCTTGGAACGCGGTTACTGCCAGATGATCGGCGGTCCTCGGGAGGTCGTCGAGCATCTCGATCCGATCTTCAAGGCGCTTGCTCCTGGGCGGGGAGATGCCCCGCGAACTTCTGGACGAGAGAAAATCGGCGGCACTGCCGAAGAGGGTTACCTCCATTGCGGCCCCGCGGGGGCCGGGCATTTCGTGAAAATGGTGCATAACGGAATCGAGTACGGACTCATGGCGGCCTACGCGGAAGGAATCAATATTCTCAAGCATGCCAATGTCGGCAAATCCACGAGCCGCACTGACGCCGAGACGGCCCCGCTGCGCGACCCCGATCACTATCAATACGAGTTCAATCTTGCCGATGTCACCGAAGTATGGCGGCGCGGCAGCGTCATTGCCTCCTGGCTTCTGGATCTGACCGCCAGCGCGATGTTAAAAGATCCCCAGCTCGCGGGCTTCTCGGGCCGCGTCTCTGATTCCGGCGAAGGGCGGTGGACCATTCTGGCGGCCGTCGAAGAAGGCGCGCCGGTGCCGGTCTTGAGCGCGGCTCTTTATGAGCGATTTACGTCGCGAGGCGAGAGCGATTTCGCCAATAAACTGCTCTCGGCCATGCGCTTTGAATTCGGCGGGCATCTCGAAAAGCGCTGAGAACATACCCGAGCTTGTCGTCCGCTTTCCGAGCGACCTGTCTTCGAATGCATCAAAAAATAGAAAGCTCTCACCCGCGAGGCAAAGGAGAGTCCGTAATGAGCGCGACCCTGACGGCCGGTATTTCGGAGCAGCGCCGTTTGCCCAAACCCGTGGCCCTCTCAGACGCATTGGTTTTTTTTGGCGCGACCGGCGATCTCGCTTATAAGCAAATTTTCCCCTCGCTCCAGCAGATGATCCGGCGCGGCAGTCTCAACGTGCCGGTTATCGGAGTAGCCAAAGCGGGGTGGTCGCTCGACCAGCTTCGGCAACGGGCGCACGAGAGTCTTGAGAAACACGGCGGAGTAGATCAGGCCGCTTTTTCCAAATTGATGGAGTTGCTGAATTACATCGATGGTGACTACCAGGATGCCAACACCTTCAAGAGGCTTCGCGAGGTCCTGGGCAAGGCCCAGCTTCCCACTCATTACCTGGCCATTCCGCCCAGCCTATTCGCTACAGTTATCGAAAATCTTGCCGCTTCCGGATGCGCCAAGAATGCCCGAGTGATCCTGGAAAAGCCCTTCGGCCGCGATCTCGCTTCGGCTCAGGAACTCGACGCCACGCTGCACGCCGTTTTTCCCGAATCTTCCATTTTTCGCATCGACCATTATCTCGGTAAGGAAGAAGTCGAGAATCTGCTTTTCTTCCGTTTTGCGAACACGTTTCTCGAACCCATCTGGAACCGCAATTACGTGGAATGTGTGCAGATCACCATGGCGGAATCTTTCGGCGTCGCGGGCCGGGGTAAGTTTTATGAGGAAGCCGGCGCAATTCGCGATGTGGTGCAGAACCATCTCCTGCAGGTGGTGGGATTTCTCACCATGGAACCGCCCACCAGCATGTATGCCGAATCGCTGCGCGATGAACAGGTTCGCGTCCTTCGCACCATCCCTCCCATCGCGCGGGCCAATGTGGTGCGCGGGCAGTTTGAAGGGTATCGAAAGGTTCGCGACGTGGCCCCCAATTCCAAAGTGGAAACGTTCGCCGCTTTGCGCCTCGAAATCGATTCGTGGAGGTGGGATGGCGTGCCGTTCTTCATTCGGTCCGGCAAATGTCTGCCTGTGACCGCGACGGAAGTGCTCGTCAAACTCAAGCAGCCTCCTCTGCGGCGCTTCCCGAATCAGAACAACTACTTCCGTTTTCGCCTCGGTCCCGATCTCTCCATAAATCTTGGCGCACAATCAAGCGTCCCGGCCCCGGGATGGTTTCCATGCCGGTCGAACTTTCAGCCGTGCATCTTGACCTCAGCGCTGAGCTACTGCCCTACGAGCGCCTGCTCACCGACGCCATGCGCGGCGATCCGCTTCTCTTCGTGCGCCAGGATGCCGTTGAAGCGGCCTGGGCTATCGTCGATCCCATCCTCGGACCAGATAAGACGCCGCTCTATTTTTATCCGCGCGGAAGCTGGGGACCGCCGGAGGCCGATCGTCTGGCCGCGGATATAGGCGGCTGGCACAACCCCGAGCCTTCCGCGCAGGGCGGCACATCTCACTTTATGTGGCGCTACGATGAGCACGAAGACGCCTCCGCGGATGGTTAGCCCGGCAACGGTACAAGCTGAGGAGACCGGATTTGTATTCGCCGCCGCCGCATTCGCCGCTCTCGGTGGACTTCTGTTCGGTTACGACACGGGAGTCATTTCCGGCGCCTTAATTTTCATTCGCACGCAATTCGGACTCTCCACCTTCCAGCAGGAGCTCATCGTAAGCGTAGTGTTGGTGGGAGCCGCAGTGGGGGCCCTGAGCGGAGGCCGCTTGGCGGACGTTTTCGGCCGCCGCTTCATGCTGTTGGTCACCGCGCTAATTTTTGTTATCGGCGCGATTGTTTGCGCTGCGGCGCCGTCATTGAGCGTCCTGGTGATCGGCCGCTTGATCGTTGGACTGGGTATCGGCCTCGCCACCAGCACCGTACCGATCTACATCTCCGAAGTTTCCCCGGCGCAAACGCGCGGATGGCAGGTGTCGCTTTTTCAACTGGCCATCACCATTGGAATTCTTGCCGCTTATCTGGTCGATTACACTTTTTCAGGCAGCGGAGCCTGGCGCTGGATGCTGGGACTGGCAGTCATTCCCGGCGCAATCCTCGGGCTCGGGATGATTCGCATGCCGGAAAGCCCGCGCTGGCTTGCCGAACATGGCCAATCCGATCTAGCGCGCCAGGTATTGGCGCGAATTCGGGGCACAGAGAACATCGATTCGGAATGGCTGGAGATCGAGAAGACACTGGCGGAAGCGGCAGAGCGCGGCCGCTTCTCTGATTTGTTTGGCCCCTCGATCCGAACTGCGCTGGTGATCGGCATTGGCTTGGCGATTTTTCAGCAGGTCACCGGGATCAATACGGTCATCTATTACGCTCCGCTGATCGTGCAATCGGCGGGAATTCCCACGGCCTCGGGAGCTATCCTGGCAACGGCGGGCATCGGCCTGGTGAACGTCATCATGACCATCGTGGCCATGTGGCTGATCGACCACGTGGGCCGGCGCCCTCTACTCTTGGTCGGCATCGCAGGGATGATACTCAGCCTGGGCATCCTGGGATTTGTCTTTCGCATGCCCACCGGAGGCGCGCCGGCTTGGCTGGCTGTAATCACGCTGATGGTTTACGTAGCCTCATTCGCCATCAGCCTCGGTCCCATTTTCTGGCTGCTCATTGCGGAGATTTATCCCCTGAGAGTGCGGGGCATCGCTGAAGGCTCGGCGGCGGGTGTGAATTGGGCCTTCAATTTTTTGGTGTCGATTACGTTCCTGACGCTGGTCGAGGTCCTGGGGCCGGGGCTCACTTTTTGGGTCTACGCCTTGCTGGCGATTGCGTCCTGGCTATTTTCGTATTATCTCGTACCCGAAACTAAAGGCCGCACTCTCGAAGAGATCGAGCATTCCTTCCGCCACCGCCACGCCGCCTAAACCGCTTGATCCCTCCGTCGCTAACGTCTCCACTTCGAGAGTCAGCAGACTGACGTTTGCGTAATATTGCGATCCTCCGAGAGTTGTCATCCCGAGCGGAACCGGGGTCCCCGGCATGCGCCGCTGTTGCGCATGCTGGGGTGGAGGAGCGAGGGATCTGCTTTTTTCCGGGTGCCCCACCCTGCTTGCCCTGAGCCTCGAAGGGAACTTGCGAAGGGCGCATTCTGAAGGGTGGGACGGAAAGCGCCGCGCGCGTCTTTTACTTCTCGACCGCTCCGCAGGCGATCCGGTCTCCCGAATTGCCCGCGGGATCGGTCTTGTAATCGTCAGGGCCGGCGTGAATCACGAGTGCTGTCCCGCCCGTATGAAACAGCGAATTCGCACCTCCACCCGAAGTCACCATATCCGCAACGATGGTCGCTTTGCCTTTCCCGCTTTTGTCCACGGTGAAATTGGGCAGATCGCCGGCGTGCGGACCCTGGGGATTATCCTTGCCGTGCATCTTTCCCATGGGGTTGAAATGCCCGCCCGCGGAGGCGAAGTTGGGACCTTGGCACATGCCCACGTTATGAATATGAATGGCATGCATGCCCGGCGGCAGCTTCATGACATTCACGTTGATCCGCACGCCTTTGGCCGTCGGCGTCAGGGTTGCGGTGCCAACCTTGTCGCCTTTGCCGTTTACGAAGTTGGCATGCGCCTTTGTAGTCTTCGTCTGCGCGAACGCCGGGGCCGCGCTCAGTAATACGCCGATCAGCAATATGCTTCGAAATGACATGGCCATCTCCTCCGCTTGTTGCTGCTCAGTTATACCTGCGCACGCCCGCGAAAAGCAATCGCGCGCCCTGCCAGCGAACACGCAGCCGCGATTACCTGGCGGCTCGCCGGCTAGCGCGACTCCTGCTATATCGCTGCTCGAACTGCTAACTTGCTGCCGCAGGCCGTCGCGTCCTGCGGCGAAAGCGGCCATCCGGCGAGAATGGTCGTCCCTAGCGATCGGCCTCGGGCGGAGAGAGGGATTTCCTCGGCACCACTCCGAACCGACAGCAACGCTCTTGCGGAATCAGTCGCTACTTAGCTAACCGGAGTTGCCGAGCTATAGCTGACCATGCGGATCAGGCGATTCGAGACCACCGTGCGTATCTGGTTCCGGTGTTCCCCCGCTGCTTGCCGCTTCGCGGCCGAGCCATAGTGTTTCAGCTCGATGGGATCGACTCGGTCTCCCAGGCCATCGAGGGCCGCATAGTTCGCGTAGCTTACAAGCATCCCAACGTTCCAGTCGCTGGGATTATCTGCCGTTACGTTGTTGAAAAATTCGTACCCGGTGAGAATCCCGGCTTTTTTCTCTTCCTCGAATACGGGGATTAAGTTGCTCATCACATCCTGATCGAAAGCGGGTCGCTGGCCCGGGTTGATCTTGTAGAGAAAGGTCCGGCTCACGGTCGTCGGGGTGACTTTGACGTTGACGTTTTGCGCCGACACCCTGCTTCGGCGCAGAACAATGAAGCCTGCGAGCGCAACAAACACCAATACCAGAACCAAAATGCGGTATCTCTTCATGTCTGCTCTTTTCTGGGGGAGCGGAGC
>WNGM01005920.1_pt1 | contig 18115 bp, 18 predicted proteins | sample 5400571 | NCBI WGS metagenome assembly WNGM01 (sample SAMN13153378, study PRJNA577476) | soil metagenome | isolation source: 100 cm soil or saprolite under Garry oak tree replicate 2 | place: USA:California | collected 2016-06-15 | reverse complement strand
GAACGAGGATCGCCACGGCCTGCCGTCGTTCCGTCGGGTCCTGGAGGCCGTGGCGGAGGCCTGGCGGGACCGTCGCGACGAGCTGGCGCAGCAGGGGCAGAAGCTGACCGCCGCCATCGACCGGATGGCGGCCGCGCGGGAGTCCACCGACCCCCTGTCGGAGGAAACCCTTCGGGACGCGTTCTCCGGGCTGGTCCGATCGTTCGACCGGACCTGGGGTGGCTTCGGTGGCGCCCCCAAGTTCCCCCAGCCCATGACCCTCGAGTTCCTCCTGCGGGCCCACCTCCGCGGGTACCCTGGCGCGCTGGAGATGGTCGAGACGACGCTCGACCGGATGGCCGCCGGGGGGATGTACGACCAGGTGGGCGGGGGCTTCCACCGGTACTCGGTGGACGGCCGGTGGCACGTCCCGCACTTCGAGAAGATGCTCTACGACAACGCGCAGCTGGCCCGCGTCTACCTCCACGGCTGGCAGGTCACCGGCCACGACCGGTACCGCCGGGTGGCCACCGAGACCCTCGAGTACCTCCTGCGGGAGATGCGGCACCCGGAGGGCGGCTTCTCCTCCTCGCAGGACGCCGACTCCGAGGGCGAGGAGGGGAAGTTCTTCACCTGGCCCTTCGAGCAGCTCCGGGCGGTGGCCGGCGCGGCGGTCGCCGCGTACTTCGGGGCAACCCCCTCCGGGAACTGGGAGGGGACCAACGTGCTGTGGACGCCGCGACCCCTGGAAGAGGTGGCGGCCGAGCACACCGTGACCGAAGAAGACCTGCGCCGGCGTGTCGAGGAGGCGCGAACGCGGCTGCTCGCCGAACGGGATCAGCGCGTCCACCCGGCCACCGACGACAAGGTGCTGGCGGCGTGGAACGCGCTGGCCATCGCGGCGTTCGCGGAGGCCGGACGGGCCCTGGGCGAGCCCCGGTACCTCGCCGCCGCGGTGGGCGCGGCCGAGTTCGTCCTCACCCGCCTCCGCCGCGACGACGGCCGGCTGCTCCGGGCATGGCGCGACGGCCGCACGGGCGGCCCCGCCTACGCCGACGACCACGCCCTGATGGCCGAGGCCTGCCTGGTGCTGTCCGAGTCCACCCTCGACCTCCGGTGGCTGGCCGAGTCCCGCGCGCTGGCCGGCGAGCTGGTCCGGCTGTTCCACGACCCGGACGGCGGGGGCTTCTTCCAGACCGGCTCCGACGCCGAGCGCCTGGTGGTCCGCCCGAAGGAGCTGTTCGACAACGCCGTCCCTGCGGCCAACTCGGCGGCCGCCCTGGCCCTCCAGCGCCTGGCCCTGGTGTACGGAGACGCCGAGCTGGAACGGGCAGGGGTGTCGGCCCTTCGCCTGGTCCGGGACCACCTGTCCCGGGCTCCCACGGGGTTCGGCTACGCGCTGTCGGCGCTCGACTTCTACGTCGCGGGAACACGGGAGATCGCCATCGTCGGGGACCCGGACTCCGCGCAGACCCGCGGACTGGCCGCGGAGGTGTGGGGGCGGTTCCTGCCGCACCTCGTGCTGGCCGCGGGAGACCCGGAGGCCGTCGACGGCGTGCCGCTGCTGGCCGGACGGACCCTGGTGGACGGGCGTGCCGCCGCCTACGTCTGCGAGCGGTTCGCCTGTCAGCGGCCGGTGACCGAGCCCGCCGAGCTGGCGGCCCAGCTGGGTGTGAGATAGCGCCCGTGGACCTCCGCGGGGCAGGCTGCCTCGTCACCGGCGCGTCGAGCGGGATCGGCCGGGCCGCCGCCATCCGCCTGGCGGGTGCGGGCGCCCGCATCGTGGCCCTGGGTCGGTCGCGACCCGCGCTGGACGACGTGGCCGGCCGGACGTCCGGCACCGCGATCGTGGCCGACCTCACCGACCCCGACGCCGTCGACCGGGCGGTCCGAGAGGCCCGGGAAGCGCTGGGGAGGCTCGACGTCCTGGTGAACAACGCCGGGGAGGGGTGGGCCGGCCCGTTCCAGGACATGGATCCGGTAGACGCCGAGCGCCTGCTCACCGTGAACCTCCTGGCCCCCATCCGGCTGGCCCGGGCCGTGCTGCCCGACATGCTGAAGGCGGGCCGCGGCGCGATCGTGAACGTGTCCTCCATCGCCGGGCACGTCGGAGTGGCCCAGGAGGCCGTGTACGCGGCGACGAAGGCCGGCCTGATCGGGTTCTCGGAGAGCCTACGGTACGAGCTCCGCGGCTCGGGAGTCACCGTCGGCGGGGTCTCGCCCGGGGTGATCGAGACCCCGTTCTTCGAACGCCGGGGCCGCCCCTACGACCGGTCGTTCCCCCGGCCGAGCGATCCGGAGCGAGTGGCCGCCGCCATCGTCCGGGCCATCCGATCCGGGAACGCGGAGGTCTTCGCGCCCGCGTGGATGGCCGTTCCCGCACGCCTCCGGGGCACGTTCCCCAGGCTGTACCGCTTTCTGGCGTCCCGCTTCGGCTGACCCCCGGGCCGGCCGGCGCCGGCCGGCTCACCCCACCCCCCTGATCGAGGCCCCCGGGACGCCGCGCTTCCACCGCGTTTGCCGTTCCGGTCCCGGTTCGATAGCCAGTAGGCATGCCTCCCGCCGCGTGGATGCTGGTGCGCGCGGCCGCCACCCTGGTGGCGGCCTTCCTCGCAGTGAGGGCGGTCCGCATGGTGATGGCCCGGTTCGTGCACCGGATCGGCGGCTCGGCGGTCGACACCACCCCCGCCGGCCGGCTGAAGCGGGCCCAGGCCCTGGGGCAGCCTGCTCCGCGCCGTCTCAGCGGCGGCCATCTGGGTCATCGCGCTGGCCGCTCGCTCGCCACCCGAGGGGTGGCCGTGCCGTATCCGGGGGCGACGGCGGGCGCAGGGGCTGCTCGTGCGACGGCGAGCGCGGCCGACCCCACGGACCACTCGAACTCGGCGGCCTGACCAAGAAGTACCGCCGAGCGGGGGTGCCCGCGTCCCCCGCTCACGCCGTATATCAACTACAGACACCTTGAAGAGAGGAAGAACGTCAACCTGGAAGGCGGTCCGTCACTCCTCGGTGAGGTCATCCACCAACAGGGAGACCAAGTCCCTGGGTGGAGGGACCACATAGGTGGGGCGCATCCGGCTTGCTATCCCCATGGCTTGACCGGGTGACACCGGGAGGCCCCCTATCCACACCTCGGTTCCCCGGACCATGAGCAGGTGCCGGAGCGTGGCGTGGAGGGCGACGCGGACCCCCGGGTCCTCGTCCACCACGAACTCCCCCCGCCAGGACCCGTCGGGGCCCTCGGTGAGCCGGGTGGCCCCCGCCCTGGCCCGGGCCAGGGCCCGCTGGAGGTCGAAGGACCGGGACGGTCCGAACACCACGGTGAAGGTGGTCGGTAGGGTCTTGCGTTCTTCATCCCGCACCACTCGGAGCCTGGACCGCCTAGCCCGCCTGGAGGCGATCCTTCGGGCCACCACCCACCCGACCACCGTGGGGTCAGTGGAGGGAACGGCCGGGGTGAGGCGAGCCGGATCGAACAGGGGACAGGGGCCGCACCGCGCAGGAACGGGGCCCCATAGCCGGACCTGACACTCCCCGTGCCGGCGCAGCTGGTGGGCGGCGCAGAACCCCATGTCCCTGACCACGACTGCGGACACCGGGTGACCGTTGGCCTTCGCCGTGGTCCCCCGCCAGGGCCTGATCAGCCGGCACAACGCCCCCAGGTGGGCGAAGGCCCCCGGATCGGACCACAGGGTGAACGTCGCCTCGACCCGACCCCCTTGGAGCTCGACGAGCTCGCCGCCGGCCCGAGCGTGGGCGAGGGCCCGGGGGAACAGCCGTGATCGAAGGGGTCCGAACCCCACGACGAGGGTGGTGGAGGTCCGCGGGGACGCGGTGGTGTCGGGCGGCGGGGGCACCACGGTGAGCGCTCGCTTCGGGGGGTCTCCCGTCACCGCCCCCTCCCCTCCGTCCCTCCGGACGGGGAGTCCCGTTCCTGCAGGAGCACCGCACGCACGGTGGTGGCCAGCCACGGCCCGCCTCGAGCGGTGGGGATGCGCCACACGTTCAGCTGGTCGGCGATCCGCTGATACCCCAGGCCCTTCACCCGGAGGCGGAGGATCCGGTCCCGGGTGGACCGGGGGATGGACCGGGGCCTCCCCACGTGCACCCCCTCCGAGCGGGCCCGAGCCATGCCCTCCCGGATTGCCTCCCGCCGGCGCTTCCCCTGCACGGACGGATCCTACACGAAGGGTTCACGAATGGAAAAGCCCCGCCGGCAATCTTGAAGCTCTCAGCAAGCGAGACACGGCGACGACTGCCCATGGCGCCGGTCATCGTAACCGTGGTGGCGGCGCCGAAGTCCGAAACTGACACACGACCGAATCGCGAACGGGATCCGTGTCGCGCTGAAGCAGCAGCCCTCACCGCCCTCCGGGGTCGCTGGACCACTCTATGCGGACCACGACGCTACTCCGGGTCCGCGGAGGACCGGGGGACGCTGCTTCCGGAGGAAGATCCTGATGAAGCGGCAGTCACGGCCGGGAGGGGGTCGAAGCCTCGACCAGGGCCGAACGCTGTCGATACGGGCACCAAGCGGCAGCCGATCGCGGCGCAGCGCGGGAGCGGAAGGGGTTAGGCCCAAGCGAGGGGCCAGCATGGCCGGAAGGGCCATCGCCTGGCTCCAGGAGTCAGCCGATAAGGGGGACAGGAGGCCCGCCCTGGCAACCCTCACCTGTTCGACGTGCGGACGGCCGCTTCGCCGTTGCGCCGGCTGCCGGACCACGACATGCTCCGGGCCTTGGTGCCTGGAGTGCCTGGTGAACCGGATGGACCTTCCGCCGGCCGTGGCACAGGCCGTCCTCGAACCACCTCGAGTTCTCCCGGGCCAGACGCAGGATCAGATCGCGGACCTCGGGCCCGATCGGCGGACGTCCTGGCTTCCCGCCCCTTGCGTAGGTCCACTTTCTTCGTACCAGTTCTCGGTGCCAGCGAACGAGCGTCTGGGGGGTCACCATGAACGACACCCACCGATCCCGGTGGAGGACCCGGCTCACCGCGGCGAGGAGCACCCGGTCGAGCGGCTTGAGCTTCGGCCGGCCCGTCTTGCGTTTCAGCACGCGCACCTGGTGTCTGAGCACCAAGATCTCCAGGTCCTTGGCGCCGTCGTCCCTCCGATGGTCGGCGATCATCCGGGCGAATGCCCGGATCACGAGGGACAGGAGGAAGAGCATCGCGGCATGGTAGAGGAACCGCCATTCGAGGCGCGCACCTGGGTTTCTGACCCCTACGCCCAGACGCAGGTCTCAAACGGGAACGCCGTGACCAGGAGCACATCGCCGTTAGAGGCGTCATACCGCCACGTGCACCCGCCGACGCGCTCACCGAGAGCCAGGAGGCTCTGCGTCAAAGATTGATGCACGGAAACAGCGCTTTGATGGTGGCGAATGCCACCTTCCCGGTGGCTGTGTCTCGAGCCGAAACTGTGGCGCTGATCTGTCTCGGGTTCCCCTGCACTTGGTCTTGGGGAAAGCAGGGACTCCGAAACGACATCGCGAACGTCCCGTCCGACCGCGCCTGAAATGGGGGCTCCTTGTTCGGGTCGACGTACAGCGGCACGAACGAAATGGCGATTGTCGCTGACGAGCTGAAGCTTGATCCCCTGATGATCAGGGTGCTGTGGTCCGGCTGTTCGACGATGATCGACGGGTCTGGGACGCTAGGGTTGCAGGAGTTTCCAGACACGGTCAGTACGGTCAGGGCGATACCGGCCAAAACCGCTCCCTTCTTGATCAGCGTCATTCCACCCTCGATGTGTTCCCCGGGCGCTTGCCTCAGGTGGGGAGACCTTCCGCGGAACCCTCCGGGTGAGAGGCCACGGTTCGGTCGAGCCAATCTCGCACGTCCTTCATGACTTCCTCGGACGTGCCGGCCACCATCGATGGCTGGAGATCGTCCCGGACGCGGATGTTGCTGATCAGCCGGGCCATCAAACGGTTCTCACCTGTCGGACCGACCCACACCCGAATGACCATCGTCCCGTCCGCCGGTGAGTCGATGTCCACCGGGCTATCTTGAACCAGTCCGGAGGATTCTGCACCCCCTGCAGCGGCCATCGCGGCGGCGCCGGTCAATACTCTTGCATTCCGCGATTCCACTCGGACCCGCTGAGTCCCGGTTGGGGGATTGACGAGCGCCCTGGAGCGTTCTACGGTCGCTCCGAGCGACGCGATCTTTGACCCCCCGGACCGCGCCTCCCAACACGGTAGCCAGCGGCTGCCGGGAGGAGCAGATGCAGGCCGCGGGCCGTATCCGGCGGGTCGGCCCATGGCCGAGGGCCGTGATCCGAACCATGACCGCTCCCACACCCGGGCTCTGCCCCGGCCTTCTCCGGCACCGGCGACGACCCCCCGTTGGAGTCGACCAGCCCCCCCACAGCCGTGCTCACCAGGCGCCCAACGCTTTGCGCCAGCCCCTCTCACCCTGCCTCATCGCCCTCACCAGGGGTAGCCAGGGGTCCCGAGGGATCGACCGGAGTCGGGGGCCCCCTCCTCTTCTCGCATCCACCTGTTTGAAGAGCTCGAGGAGGTCACAATGGCCCTGCCGACGGGGAGATGGACCATCGATGCCAACGGCTTCCGCGGTCACATGGACATCGCTGGCGTGGACGGAGCCGGGAATCTCAATGCGAACTTGACCATCGATGCCCCCCGCGTGGACCAGATGGATGGATTCTGGGACGACGTCTCGAAGAAGATCACCTTCATCAGGATCCTGGACGCCTCCAACCCGTCCCGGAATCAGGTCTAGTCCGCGCGCGAGCGTTGACGACGAACCGGGGAGCCCTGAGGTTCCACGCGTTAGGAGGAAAGGGGGGATCGGTAGTGGAGTCGTTCCAATGACAGTTCCCGGATCCATCGGCTGCCTGGGAATGAGTGGTGTATCGCGCTAGCCGATCGTCGGGCAGACGACCGAAAACGATGGCCGGCGTATGGTGCGATGGTTGAGGAGGTTGGTCTTGCTCGACAGCGGACACAGACCTGGTATCAGGTTCACATGGCGCGATGGAGAACATGCCCGTGCTCTCGGAAGGCTTCGCCCGGGTGGTGACCAGACCACTTCGCGATGAGGGTGCAGATGGGTCAGGTCATCGACCGGGTAGGGGCCGTTGTCAGTTTGAGCGGGTGTTGTTAGGAGGGAGACATGTCGTTCACAAACCTCATAACCGGGCTGGGCGGTGCCATCGGCTGCGACCTGAGACGCGCGCAGAACCAGCTGCTCTTCGTCGAGTACAACGGGAAGCTGTCCCGCCTGAACCTGTTCCGCACTGGAACGATCGTTTCGTCCGGGAGCGGCGTGCTCCACGGCACCTGGCTGTTCGACTTCGATGCGGGAGTAGAGGTCGCGAGCGGCGCGGCCGCGGACGTGTGGTGGGAGCAGAAGACGGCGGTGTTGCGGGACATGGTTGGCCAGAATGGGGCGACGCTCGTCAACCTCGGCCACGTCGACTTCGGGTCGCTCACGCCCGACACGCTCTCGAGCCTCACCTATTCGACGGCGCCGATCGACGGAAACAACGACGCGACGAACAAGCTCACGACGAACGACGTCTTCGCCGTGCACACCACCTCCGGCAACTACGCCAAGGTCAAGGTCGTCTCTTATGGCTATGACCTCCAGATCCAGTGGGTCACGTATCAGTTGGACTCGCCCTACCAGGTGCTCGGAACCGGCTATACCAACCCGGAGGACGTGAAAGCGAGCGCGGACGGAGCGCACGCGTACGTGACGGAGCGAAGCGGCGATCTGGTGAAGGTCGCGCTCGCGAACGCGAATCGGCCGATGGCGACCGTCATCTGCTCGGGCATGACGGCCCCGCAGCAGATGTTCCTGGATGAGACCCACGGCACTGCCTACATCGTCGAGTACGCGGCCGCGGGGAACTTGTGGCGGGTCGACCTCACGAGCGGCGCCAAGGACGCGGTCCTTTCGAACCTCGATCATGCGGTCGGTGTCGTACTCAGCTCCGACCTGCAGAGCGCATACATCAGCGAACAGACAACCGGACCCGACGGTGGGCGCGTCAGTCGCTTCGAGCTCAGCAGCGGAACGCGGCACGGCCTGGTGACCGGCCTGACAGCGCCGTTCTTCCTCACCTGGCTCGACGCTGCGGAGACGTCGTTGTTCGTCGCCGAGCGCGACCCCGCGAACCGGGTGACCCTGATCGACGTCGCCTCAGCCACCTCGCACGTCGTCGCCAGCGGCCTCCCCTCGCGCCCGTCGAGCGTCGCGACGTTGACCGCCGGCCAGATCCTCGTCTGCAGCGACCAGTCCATCGAGGAAGTCGACCTATCAGGGATCTTCCAGCCGGGCGGCCCGCTCCTCATGGGCATCGGCTTCGTCCCCTTCGACAAGATCACCGCCGGCGGCCTCGCCGACACGACCGTCGACCCCAGCTACTTCTTCCAGGTGCACGACGTGCCGTTCGCCGGCACGCTGCCGCTGATGGTGAACCACTTCCGCGCTTACAACGACGGCGCGAGGTTCTACCGGGTGAAGGTGGATGGCGTCGTCCACACCGACCCATGGACCGACGAGAAGTGGAACGGCGTGCAGTACGTCGCCGTGACGTCGTCTACCGTAACGGTCGGCGGGGCGTCCGGCTACTACCGCGTGCGCCCGATCAATGAGCTGTTCCTCTGGATGAACCCGTCGCTCGGTGACCTGCTGAGCACGCTCGGTCTCTCGAACGGGCTGCACACGATCGTGCTCGAGTTCGTGAACGCTGGCGGGACGCTGCTCGAGACGAGCACGCCACTCACGATTCGGGTGGACAACAACTACTGCACGGCGACCGTCGGGACCCCGGAAGTCCACGGCACCACTGCTGACCCCGATTGCGGCCTGCTTCACTACATCACGAAGAACACGGACCTCGTGAGCATGCCGTTCAGCGTTGGGCATCCAAACGGTTTCGCGACGTTCTCCTTCACGTTGATCAAAGGCGTGAACGCTGTGGCTCTGCCGGCCGCCCCGCCGACGAGCGGACCGGTGAGCACGGCAGTCTCGCCGATCACCGCGTCGATCGTCGACCTGATGGGCAAGTGCGACATCGCTGGCTTCGGCGAATGGGTGTACGTCGCGGCCTCGGCGACGAACGGGTGGTGGCGGCAGAGCCAGTACGACGCCTCTGCAGCGATCGCGTTTGTGCTCGCGCCATGAGCCGAGCCCCGTGAGCAGGACTGTTGCCTCGGTGAGGCCTCACACCTGCTCGTTTTCGCGGCCTCGGAACCTGCATCGTCCCTGGTCAGGGGCCGAATTGGGTACCGAGAGTTCCTCATACGAGCAGTGAGCCGTCGGCTCTGAACCCCGTCCCCAGGCGGGGCCTGATCCGTGCTGGTTCCGGCCCGAAGCGACATCGTTCGCGGCACCCTTTCGCCCTGGTCGCCGCCGTCCCCTTGAGGTGATCACCTCCCTCCGGCCCGAAGGGTCGTCGGTCTCAGGCGAGGTGCGCTTGGCCAGGCAGCTCATCGCAGCGCATCGGTCCGCGCACCTCACGACGCAAACCTGAAGGTCGCCAGGACCCGGTCGTCCAGGGGTCGGTCGGTCTTCTCGGTCCCCGGGTCGTCGCGAAAGACGATGAAGTAACCCGACGTCCCGTGGAGGACCAGCGCCCAGACCTGGAAGAGGCCGTCGCAGAGGGGGAACGTGACGATGCGGGCCGGCTCGCCCCCCACCCGGGCGCTCTCGGGGGCACCCGGTGTCGAACACCCGCCGGTAAGGGAGTGGACCCGCTCCGTGACGGCGTCGGTCCAGTCACCGACGGATGTGCCGGCGGCCTCCGGTCGCGCTCCGACGGCGATGACGGGGCCCGCCCCCTCGGGGAGGAACCGGTCAAGGGCCGGATTGGGGCCTTCGGCCGGGAGGTCGACGGCGCTCATCGATCGGGTGGCCTTCTCGACGGAGTCGCCGGACGGGTAGCCGATCGAGTATCCGTACACCGTAGAGGTGAATATCGTGAGCCCGACCACGGGGGCTTCGGTGGCCGTCGTCTTGCCTCCTCCACAGGCCGAGGCGATCACCGCCACGGCGATGAGCGCCCCCACCACCGGCGTGCTCCGCCAGCTCCATCGTTCTCGCACGGTGGATGCCTTCATGGCTCCTCCCTCCTCGGGCCTTGGTGCGAGAGGGCCGGTCTCGCGACCTAGCCCTCTCGACCTCGTGCTTCCGCTCCACGACTGGACGTATGAGGTGTCGACGGTGAGCGCCGGACTACGCCGACGAGCGCCAGCGCCACCACGGCCAGAATGATCCTTCGCATGACACCCCTTTCCCCGGCGGTCGAGGCCCCTCGACCGGGGTACGTCGCCTGTGATCATGACCCCGGGGCGTTCCGGGATCGTTACGGGGGGATCAGTGCCCGAGCTGCCGAGGCGTGGCGCCCTCGCAGACCAAATCGCACCGCCTGGTTGTCAGCAACCGCGTGACCCCGAGTCGTGATGCTACGGCGCGACACCAACAGTCCTCGGCGCTGCGACGATCAACCCACCGATTCATGTCGGCATCGGCGTCCGGCGACCCAACCTTTGGGGACCCTTCGTGTAGGGCCCCGTCGCACACAGCATGGAAGCCGGTCCCCCGGACTTGGAGGAGGCGGGAGTGCACGGCCATCAATCCGCGGCGCAGGCGATCCAGCGCCTCGTGGATCGCGCCTTCCCCCTACCCGGCCAACAGCAGCATGGCCGAGGCCAGCTCCAGCTCGGCGAGTGCATCGGGCAGCGGCATCAGCGAGAGGACCGCGCTCATCGCCCGGCACCTGAAAGGAACTGGAGTCCGCGGGATGAGTAGCCCGCTCATCCCACGGGACCTCACCGCCGATACTGGGCTCGATGCGGGGATGGTGGCACGATCGCATAACGACTGCGCCGCTGTGGGCGCTGTTCCTCGGCTCCGCGGGCTACTTCGGGGCCGTCCTGCTCTTCGCCCCTGGGATGGGCCCCCGATGGTTCACCGGAGCGATCTTCCTTGGCCTCGCCTTCGGTACCTGGATGACCGCCTTCGTCGCCGTGACGCGCTGCCGTGACCAAGTGGCAGCGGGTCCCCTGGGGATCCCTGATCGTGTAGTGATCGCTCGAGCACTCCGAACGGGTGAGCTCCCCATCGATGAGGCACTAGATCAACCGCTGCTGAGCTTGATTGAGCGCCGACGTCGACAGCTCCGATGGGCCTCCAAGGTCTATCCTTGGTTGTTCGGCGGCCTGGCGGTTGTGGGCTTAGTGACGGTCGTCGCCGAGCATGACGCCGTCTCGCTCTTGTACGTGGTCCTCTATCTTGCGGTCCTTGTATATCTGAGACGTTCCTCGGTTCGGGGTGCTGCACGACTCTACCGACTGGAGTCCGCCATCCGCCACCGTTCGAGTCAATAGGTGGGGACGATCTTATGTTCGTGAGCCAGTATCAAGAGCCAGGGGCTGAAGCTGCATCCGTCGCGCACGGTCGCAGCACACCGAGTGAGCCCGGAACCATGCTGCTACGAGCCGTTTAACACAGGAGTCCACCTGGGCCACCCCGGAGGGCAATGGCCTGGATTGGCCTCCCCTTCGGGAGGGAAGACCCGTGGCAACCATAGGCCGTGAGCAGCAGAAACGCGTCTCACTGTATGGAGGAGCGTGGAGATCCAGCCGGAAAAGAGAGAATTGGGGAGACAACTTATCTAACCCTGCCACGCAGTTAGTAGCCCAGGAGCACGAGCGAGCCACGCCTGGATTGCGCCAAAGTCCCGCAGCTCGAGGAGGACATTCATTAGCAGGACCAAGAACTCGATCGCTATCCGACTTTCGAGTCCGGCTTGCCGTTCTGCCCTGTCGACTGCTTCCTCAAGCGTCTTCCTTGCTTCCCCAAGGAGCCCAGCCTGAATCTCAGCCCGAGCCTTGCCTTGCAGGACGAAGAGCAGGTTACTGAGAGAGGGGTCCAGGTCCTCAAGCAGCCGACTCTCTGCTTCGTCGAACATCTGAATTGCCTCCTCTGTTCGTCCTGCTCCCAGGAGTATCCTGGCCTTCTTGGCTTGCCCCATGGCTCGGTCTGCGTGCCGCTCCTGGGGCATCAGCCGGATAGCTTCATCGATTGCTTGCAGCGCGGTTCCGACCTCCCCCCTATCGAAGAGAACGAGGGCGAGATTCCCTAGCTGAACGGCCAACTCCCGAACGCGATCCGACCCGCCCCTGCGGCTGATGCCGACCGCCCCCCGCAGTAGACCTTCAGCCTCTTCGAGTTGCTTCAAAGCCTGTAAGGCAATGCCTAGGTTGTTCAAGGCCCCAGCATTCTCGACGCTGTCGGGCCCGTAGACGGACACCGCCAGATCCAACAAACGCCGGTACTCGCCGACTGCCAACCTTCTCTCACCGATCTCCATCAGGTAGTTGGCCACGAGCCGCAAGAGCTCGTATGCCTCTTCGAGCGCCACGCCTCGTTCAGTGGCCCTGTGGCCTACGGACACGGCATGATCGATCAGTCCGAGCCCATCCCTGATGCGAGGGAGTTCGCCACTTCGAGTCAGCGCGGCGTCGATGACGTGAAGACCGAGGTGTAGCGGGTGCCCCCGCGAAGTGGGATCCTCCAGGTCCAATCTGCTCCGGACGACAGCCGCCACGACGGGATGGACAGAGACGGCACCACCCTGGTGGCCGCTGATGAGGGAGCGCCCCCGAAGAACCGCTATCGCATCCATGACTTCGAGGTCGCCCGGTCCTCCCGGAGGGCGGCCGAACTCCTCCGGATGCGAGAGGGCACGGAGAATCACTCTCGGCGCGGGTGACGATCCCATGTAAGAGAGGGTCCCGAGCAGAAGAGGGGCAAGCGGAGCATCCCTTGGCAAGGCTTCTACGGCAAGGGTGACTGCAGCGGCAGCGGACGTGGGATAGTCAGTGGGGAGTGGGCCCCTTTCTAGAAGTTCCGACATGTGCGCTTGCAGCATTTCTAGATAGGCCGTGGCCTCGATGCCCGACAGGTGCGCATAGGCGATCGCCTGCCACAACGCCAGAGGATGGCCACCCAGTCTGTCAGCCAGATCGTCGAGAACTCCCTCGGCGGCATCCGGCCACCCGCGGCGCAGGAGCGCCGTTGCCTCGACTCTATCCAGACCGAGCACTTCAACCGACTTGCCGAACTGTGACCAGTCAGGATACCTGGAAGTCACAATCACCTGGCCAGTCCCCGCGGGTGGGATCAGGGGCGCCAGCGCACCCGGGTTCTCGGCGTTATCGAATACGAGCAGCCATTCTCCACGGCTTGCTAGCCACTCATGCAGCCCGGAAACAACACTCTCAACCTCTAGCTGATTGGTCTCCAGTCCGACATGGAGGGCAAGGGACGCCAAGTCAGCGGTAGCCCCTGCCTCTTCGGAGGCATCGATCCACCAAACAGTGCTGACACCGGTTCTACGCGAGCGGGCATATTGCAGGGCGATCGCAGTCTTCCCGATTCCTCCTGTGCCAGTCAGGGCAATCACGGTTGGTGCGTGTTCCGATGGGCGGGGTTCACCCTGACGGAGCACTTCCATTAGGGGCTCTCTGCCGATGAAGGCTGGCGAGCGTTGGGTCGGTAGATTGGTGTGTCTCTCCTGATCTGATTCAGGCAGCGGAGGGAAGTCGGCGGGAAGGCCAGGGTAGCGAACCTGGTACACCCTCTCCGGTCTTCCCAAACCCCGAAGCTTGTGTTCGCCGAGGTTCTGAAACGTGGTATCGGCTTCCACGTGGTCTCGAACCAGAGCTACGGTCGAGGAGGAGACAAGAATCTGATCCCCGTGAGCGAGCGAGCGTAGCCTGGCACATCGGTTCACGTCAGTGCCACGAAGCTCGGTGTCGGCTTCTCCGGTATGAATGGCCATTCGCACTCGGGGTTGCCATCCTTCTGGCCACTCCTCGGCCGCAAGTGCAAGTTGGCATGCAATGGCGCCTCGAACCGCGTCGGACGCCCGTTGGAACACCGCGAAGAAGCTGTCGCCCTCTCCTCTTTCGTGAACGACCCGTCCTTGACTCGTCTCGATGGCTCCCTTGAGAATCCTGTCGTGTCGTTCCAGCACCCTGCGCATGGTCTCCGGGTCGTACTCCCACTTGGGCGTGGACCCTTCGATATCTGTGAAAAGGAAGGTTAGATTGCCGGGCCCGGCGCGATCACCCGGTGTCTCTGTCACCGTCACCTCGGTACAACAGATAGCTGAACTGCTTCGATGCCGCGAACCACGCGAGCTCGCTTGCGCGAGCTTCGGGAGCAAGATGTCTCCTCTGCCCACTGGCGCCGGCATTCCGCCTCAGCCCTGGCTCTGAGAGCGAGTGTAGCTCGATCTGATCCCGGACCGTCCAAAACCCTGTACTGCCCAAGACTGCCACTCTCGTACGGCGTCCTCAGCTCGGGAACCAGCGTTATGCCAGGTCGGGGCTCGATCGGGACGTGTCGGCCCTACTCATGCGGGCAGTGCAGAGCCGCACCCTTGGCGGAGGGTCGCCTCACGCCGGCTGAGCCCCGAGCCATGTTCCAGAGGTGGGGAAGGAGCAGTCCTGGGGCTACCTGGCGATCAGCTCCGCTGGGGGCTATCCGCGACCGGCTGGGGAGTCACGCTCCCGCCGGAGCACGGCCCCCACGGTGGTGGCCCCCCCACGGTCCACCCCGTGCCGTGGGGATGCGCCAGGCGTTCATCTGGTCGGCGATGTCCTGGTATCCGAGGCCCTTCGCCCGGAGGCCAAGGATGCGATCCCGGGTAGACGGGGGGATGGAGCGGGGTCTCCCCACGTGCACCCCTCGGACCGGGCCCGAGCCATCCCCGCCGGAGCCGCCTCGCATCGGAACACCTAGGGGTCCGTGAAGTAGCCGAGGAGCTGGAATCCGGTCCGCCCCGTGGTGAAGGAGGTGTTGACCACGGTGACCGAGGTTCCTCCTCCGAACTTGATCCCGCCGGTGAAGTGCTGGCTCCAGTCCTCATCTGTGCCGACCGTGTTGTACTGGAACTTGGAGCCGGTCCCGATGGGCGCGTTCGGGGTGTGCTCCTCGATGCGATACTGGACCACGAAGTCCGGGTCGCTCCTCTCGACCAATGGGAACACGATGACGTCCGTCAGTACGAAGATCCGCTTCTCGGGGACCGTCAAGGCTTCGAACGTCCCGTTCGGGTCGACGGTGAACCCGCCGGTGGCGAAGACATCCCCGGACGGAACGTCGCTCAGATGGCTCTTCCCTGGCATCCGCTACCTCCCCTCCCTCAGCACTTCGGCTCCCGAAGCCGGAGCCTTCTATCGGCCCGGCCCATCCTCTGTGCCCTCCCGGTACATGGCCAGCTCGGCGTCAACCTCCTCTCCATCTGTCTCGGGCACAGGTGCCCCCGCCTCAGCCATGACCGGGTTGGGATTTCGCCCGCTTCGTCAGGCGGCTCGACCCTCGTCGTTCATCTCCCGCATCGGCATGTCGCCGTGCAAGCTCGTCCATGCGTGACCCGCCAAGGTGGCCCCCTCTCATCCGTACTTCTTCCGGTACACGGCGCTGTCGGTCCCGACGACGAACAGGTCTAGCCGATTGGCAGCCCAGGACACGGGGTGGCCCACCAAGACCCGGGTCACGGTCCAACGACCTGGATGGCAGGGAAGAGCACGACGGCATTCACCTCGTAGCTGATGCGCTGCACTGAGCCGTCGGAGTCCCGCACCGCGAGTTGGGCAGTGACCACGAACCGACGCGTCCCCGGGTCGAGTGCCGCGACCACAGCGTCGACCGCCCAGCCGCTATTGATCGCCTCGCCCTCGTTCGCGATGCTGGCGAGCGAACCGATCGCGCTGATCCCTTGGACCTTTGCGCCGCCGACGAGCACCTGGCCTACGGAGAACTGGAGCGAGTCTCTGATGAAGTCGGGGCCGGTCCCATTGAACCGCAGGATGGCGGTTCCGGTGAAGATCCCCAGGGAAAGGGTTGGCTCCCCCACGACCTCCGGCGAGACCGGCACCCACAGCTCTCGCTCGTTCGCGATCCCATCGAGTTGGATCGTCATGGCATCTTCCTCCTGGTCCGCGTGTCCGAGATCGCCCCGCGCTGCGGGCCTGCCGTCGAGACGGCACATCGCTCGAGCGGGGAGCTCATGTCTATGGCTTCTTCAGCAACGTCACCGGGACCTCGTTGGCCGCGAACTGCGCCAGGGCCGTTCACCGCCTACGGCGGTCGCGTCGAGCAACAAAGCGGAAGCCGGTAGCTCCGGCCCGACGAGAAACTCAACGGCGTCGCGAAAGATGCCGGCGCCCAACCCAGCGAAGGCGAACACGGCTGTCCCGGTGAGGATGCCGTAAGCCTGGATCGGCTGGCCGGCCGGCGGATCCCCCAGGGCGATCCATAGCTCGCGCTCGTTCGCGATCCCATCGAACCGGATCCTGGCCACGTGGCTCCTGGCGCCGTGCAGGGTCCGCTGCATCAGGGCGATCTGATCGGGGCTGAACCGGGCCGGCACCGGCGGGTCGGTGGCGGGGCAAGTCGCGAAGTAGCCCATGGCGTTGTTCGGGTCTGGAGTGAACGTGAGGGATAGCGGCTGCCCGGCGACCGTGCCTGACACAGTGATGGCCCGCCGGGTGCAGATGTTCTGACCATGCGCCTGGTACAGGGTGGGTGATGGATCGGGCGCGGTGTCGGCGAGCCCGTCACCGTCGAAAGCGGCGATCGTGCCCCCCTGGGACACCGCGTATTGGAGCACCTCCAGATCGGCCTCGGCCGCCGTGGGTGATGACTGCGCATAGATCGGACCGGGCACCTGGCCCCATCCCGGGAATGTGTGGTAAAGGCCGAGGTAGTGGCCGAGCTCGTGGGCGACGAACGATCCGTTGCCCTGGTTCAGCAGGCCGTAGGGCGGAGCGATCGCGTCGGGCAGGGCCACGTAGTTCTGTTCGATGCCATCGACGCTCGGGGGGACCGGGCCGGCCTCCGGTGGAGGGTAGGCGTTCCCGTTGCCGGTCCGCCCATCCCCGCCTCCCCACCGTAGGAAGCACACCACCTTCCCTGGGAACCCGGCGGCGATACCGTTCCCGCGGTCCCGCCGGCCGGCCTGGTCCCTGTTCATGACCGTATCGGCCATCGGCTGCCAATCGGTCCCCGGATCGAAGACGATCACGATGTCCGTGCCCTCGTAGGACCAATTGACCCGACCGACGAGGTCTGAGAAGGCACCTGGCGCAATGGCGAAGGGGTGCAAGGGGTTCCCGGCCGCGTCGGTCTGAACATCGGTGAGCGGGATCGCCTGCAGCCTGACCTGGATCGTCACGTCGCACCTACCGGTGGTCTAGTTGAGTCCGCGCCGAGGCAACCGACGGGGGGAAGCTCAAAGCGGCGAGAATGAGGCTCATCCACCGTGGCCGCCGATCGTTTCATGTGTCCTCGCCTTCCCGCGTTGGGCCGAGCCATGGTGGATCGAGTCCGATGAACGCCCGTTGAAGGGGCCCTCCCTCTATCAGGCGGCGAATCGTCATGCCTTCCCCCAACTCGTGGGCGAGGATTCGACTGGTGGGACCATTCGCCATGGCCGAATCACTCATGGGGCGGGATGAGGCTCGAAAAACGATCCGGCAGGCTGGCGCGGCGGCCTGCATGAAGGCCGTCCTCGGAACCCCTTCCGTGGGGTTCGGGATGCCGGTACCGACCACGCTCGGCTGGAGGCTTGTCCGCCTCAACGACCATGGGATGCGACAGGGCCCAGGCGTCCTGTCGTATCCCGGTGACTTGCCAGCTGACCCGCATCGAGGGCGTGCCGCCGGCAACGGCGAAGCGATTCTCGCTGAGCTCTTGGGCGATGTGCAGCCCGGGAGCTGAAGCCCCGATCGGAGTGAGCTGGTAGCGGAATCCCTCGTTGAGGGCCTCGAACCATGGGGGCAGCTCGACGACGGCCTCGCCGTTTTGATCCAAGGTCACCACGCCGTCGTAGATGTTCTTTCGTTCCGGCGCCTCCACGAAGGAGTGAGAGAGGTACCGGTTCTCGGGATCGAGCGGATGGTCCACCTTGAACCCACCTCCGCCCTTGGTGAGGGAACCGGTAATGTCCACGTTGTGAAGGCCGGTCGAAAACTCGAACACTGGCCGCTCGAAAAGTCGAGCACCCGAGGCAGATGCTAGCGGAGTCCACCACCCCCTTCCCGTGCGGGTTCGGGGGGTGAGGAGGAGCCCTCGGCACGCCCTTGGCCAG
>WNGM01003081.1_pt1 | contig 18117 bp, 16 predicted proteins | sample 5400571 | NCBI WGS metagenome assembly WNGM01 (sample SAMN13153378, study PRJNA577476) | soil metagenome | isolation source: 100 cm soil or saprolite under Garry oak tree replicate 2 | place: USA:California | collected 2016-06-15 | reverse complement strand
CGCCGCCCTGGTCGTCGTCATGCGCGATCCCGCGAGCGAGGCGCGCTTCGGCGCGGGCTCCTGGGATCGCGCGGTGCTCGCCCGCCTCGTCACGAGCCTCTCCCGCGCCGGCGCCGCGGCGATCGGCGTCGACGTCCCGCTCGGGCCGCCGAGCGCCCCCGGTCGAGGTGGCGCGTCGAGCGACGCGCTGCTGAGCCAGGCGACCGCGCTGGCCGACAATCTCGTCTACCCGATCGCGCTCGAGCTTTCGTCAGGGCCGGCGGATCAGAGCGCTCCGGCCCACGCGTCCTGGCCGCCGCTCTCCCGGGTCTCGCTGGCGGTCCCGACGGGACGGTCGCTCGTCGGGCCGCTGCTCGGGCTCGCCGAGCACGCCAGAGCCGTCGGCCACACGCTCGCGCCGGCCGATCCCGACGGCGTCGTGCGCGGGGTTCCGCTCTTCGTCCGACTCGGCGACCGCGCGGTGCCGGCGCTCGGCCTGGTCCTGGCGACGGTGGCGGCGAACACGCCGGCAGACCAGATCGTGATCGATCGCCGCGGGGTGACGATCGGGCGCTCGCGCAGGATCGCCGTCGACGAGGGCGGTCGCGCGCTCGTCGGCTACGTCGCGCCGGAGCGGCTCACGGTCGTGCCGTTCCTCGACCTCTGGACCGCCATTGAAGAGCGCCGGGCCGAGACGCTCCGCGGCCTGGTCGACGACAAGATCGTGCTGGTTCTCGCCGAGCCCGCGCTCGAGCGGCATCGCACTCCCGTCGGCTCCATGTCCGACGCTCGGATCCAGGCCGAGCTGCTCAACGCCGTGCTGACGGGGTCGTGGCCGAGGCGGGCGCCCCTCGGCTGGACCCTCGGCGGCACACTGGTCCTCGCCGGGCTGACGGCGTGGCTCGGTCTCGTGCTGCGCTGGTGGAAGGCGCTCGTCGGTGTCGCCGTCCTGGCGTCGGGCTCTGCCGTCGCTCTGCTATTGTCGCCGTCGCTGCTCGGCGTCGTGCTGCCCGCGGTCCCGCCGCTCGCCGCTGCGGTCGTCGCCGGGGCCGGCGCGCTGTTGTGGAACCAGTTCGGCTCGGCCCATCGCTTGCGCGACCTCGAGGGTGAGACGACGGCGATCCGCGAGGCGCTGGTGCGCCAGGAGTCGACGGTCGAGGCGCTGGAAGAGGACCTCGAGGCCGCGCGCGGCGCGGTCGCGCGATCGACCGGCGCCGAGCACGAGCACCTCCAGGCCGCGGAGGCGCTCAGAGGAGAGCTCGCGGAGGCGCGCGCGCAGGAAGAGCAGACGCGAAGCCGGCTACGCGACTTGGAGCGCGAGCTGCGCGCCGCCGACCCCGGACGCGCAGAGCTCGACGACGCCGAGCAGGAGCGGCTGCGGCAACGGTGCGCGGAGGTCGGAATCATCACCCGGAGTCCGGAGGTTCTGGCGCGCTTCCGGGATCTGGAGAAGGCGGCGCGCTCGTCGCTGCCGATTCTGATATCGGGCGAACCCGGAACAGGCAAGGAGCTGTTCGCGCGGGCGGCCCACCGCTTGAGCCCCCGCGCCGGTGCGCCGTTCGTCGCGGTCAACATGGCCGCCATCCCGCCCGAGCTCTTCGAGAGCGAGCTGTTCGGCCACGTCCGGGGTAGCTTCACCGGCGCCGCCACGGAGCGGAGGGGGTATTTCGAGCAGGCCGACCGCGGAACGATCTTCCTGGACGAGATCGGTGAGCTGCGGGCCGACCACCAGTCGAAGCTCCTCCGCGTTCTTCAAGAAAAGACCTTCTACCGGGTCGGGGCGACACGTGCCACCGCGGTGGACGTGCGGGTCGTCGCCGCCAGCAATCGGGCCCTCGAGCGCGGCATCACGGAGGGTTGGTTCCGCGAGGACCTCTACTTCCGCCTGAAGGGCCTGGTGCTCCGCCTGCCGCCGCTCCGCGAGCGGCGCCAGGATGTGGGACCACTGGCGGCTCGCTTCCTGGAGGACGCCTGCGCCGAGGCGGGCCGGCGTGCGACGCTCTCGGAGTCGGCGCTGCGCGCGCTCGAGCGGCACGACTGGCCCGGCAACGTCCGCGAGCTCCAGCACTGTCTCCGCCAGGCGGTCGCGCTCGCCGATCGAGCGGTCCTGGTACCAGAGGACCTGCGGCTCGCCCCGTCGAGCGAGGCGAAGGTCGATGCCGCCGGCGACACGACGGTTCTCGTCTGCCTGCGCCAGCACGGGTTCGACATGCAGGCGACGGCGCGAGCCCTCGGGTGGGACCGGAGCACCGTGACGCAGCGGCTCAAGGGCCTGGCCTTCCGCGCGCTCGTCGAGTCCGGCGGCGATCGGCGGAAGGCGGCGCTGGAGCTGGCCGGCGACCCGGCGCTCGGCCGCGCCGTGGAGCTGAAGCTCTCCGAATACCACGAGCATTTGCTGAGAGCCGTCCAGGGATTCGATTCCGTCGAGGCCGCGCTGGCCGCGTGCCGGCGGCGCTTCAAGAACCTGCCCGAGCGCCACTTCCGCTCGCTCGAGCTCCTGGTCCGCGAGCACTTCCAGGGTCGTCCTCGAGGCGCTCGCGTCTGATTCAGGGCTCGGGGAGACGCGGGACCCGTGCGGGGATGCGGGGCTCTCCCCGCATCACGCCGATCGCGTCCGCGCCGAAGTAGTCGAAACCATTCCTTCCGCCGCTTCCGGCCGGTGTGGCCCGGGCATTGCTCTGTCTCCTCCCCCAAGGAGGAAACACCATGGCCAACACACACGAGACCACTGAGCCGCAGGCGACCGGGACGCGCAGCGGGAAGGAGCTCGCGATGATCGTCGGGGTGCTCCTGATGGCCGTCGCCGGGACGCTCGTCACCTACGGGGTTCGCTCACGGTCCACGGAGGAGGCCTCGACCAGGCCGGGCGCCGTCGCGACCGCGCCCGCTGAGGCGCCGACGGCCCCGAGGAGAGCCGTCACGGCGCCGACCGACGCCCGTGTCGTCCACACCGACGTCTACTTCGACTTCAAGAGCACCCGCCTCCGGGCCGATGCCGTCCGGGTTCTTCAGGACACGGCCGCGGTCGTCGACCGGACGAGCGCCTGGGTGGTGCTCGTCCAGGGCTACGCCGATCGCCAGGGCCCGCCCGAATACAACAAGGTTCTGGCGCAACGGCGCGCGGAGGCCGTCAAGCAGTTCCTGGTCGAGCTCGGCGCTCCGGAGGCCTCGGTCAAGGTCGTTACCCTCGGGCAGGACGGTGCCCTGTGCGACGACCCGAGCAAGGAGTGTCAGCAGCTCAACCGTCGGGTCCACGTCGAGATCCGCAAGCTCGCGCGCTAAGAAATTGGGGGGCCGCGACATGGCCCCCCACCCCCCCCACGCTCGGAGCCCCCCGGCGAAGCCGTGGCGCTCCTCGATCCCCCCCACGGGCTTCCCTTCCCGGGAAAACCCCGAGCGGCACTACGACCGTTGACAACCCGGTGGCGCAACGCCTAGAGTGACGACGTTAAATTCAACCCCCGACCATCGGCGGCACCGGTGGCGATACTCGCTGACTGACTCGAGCGGCCGGGACGCGGCCCGCCGCGGTAGGGAGTATGAATGGCAAGCGGTCGGACGTCCCCTCCCGTGCTCTCGCCTGCGACAGGCGCGAGCGGGCCGAGCGCTCACCCTCCATCTCGCTCGAGGATCGTCCTGTCCGCAGTGGGTCTCATCTTCCTCGCTGGAGTCGTGACCGTTGCGGCCGTTCTCGAGATGAGGGCAAGTCGTGCCGTCATGTCCGAACCCCAGACGCGCCTCGCGGCGCCGCAGCCGCGACCACCATTCACCCGTGCCGAGGAGGCGTACATCCGGGCGCTCTGGCCGATTCACGGTGACGTCGAGCGAAGCACCGTGCGCATGAGTCTCGGCCAGATCTTCTACAAGACCAACGATCTGGGTCGAAAGGACCTCAAGGCCCGTGTCGATGAGGCGCTCCTGACCTATCGGAGCGCCGAGACCCGGCTCCGTGCGCTCCAACCGCCGCCGTCACTCCAGTCTGCCCACTCGGACTACCTCGGCGCGGTCCGTCTGTTCCAGAGATCGGCGCTCGAGGTCCTCAAGATGTTCGACGACGGAGGCGAGGAACACCTGCGCGCGGCGTACCCGCTGAGTCAGGAAGGGAGCGACAAGATCAGAGAGGTCGGGGCGAAGTTCTGGCCCGACGAGTTTCCGCCGAACTAGCTTGCGGGAAGGCGACGGTCGTGTAGTCATCGGATGCTCAACGCTGACCCGAGAGGGGGGATGCCGAGAAGCGCATCGGTCGTTCCATCGGACGTCGTAAGGGATGGATGAATTCGTGAGGGGGTAGGGAGAGATGATGCAGAGACTCCTGCGCGTCGTGTTGGTCTTTGGAGTGCTCGCGCTGGCGGGCACTCTGGTGAACACAGGGACCCTTCTGGCTGATGATGACGATCGGGACAATGGGGATCGCCATCTGCCGCCACAAACCTTGCCGCAGGGCTTCGAGAGCACCCGCGACCTCTTGAGGGACGCGCAGATGGCAGACCGCGCGCCGAAATACTCGGCGTGGATCGTCGAGAGCAGTCGCTTCCTCGGCGTGCCCTCCCGCGCCTTCATGCCGGATCGTGGGGACCGGGTCACCGTGGACCTTCCGGTGAACGTCGGGATCATCAAGCTGCCCGGCCGTGACGCCGACATCACGCTGTACGACAGCGGCTGGAAGCAGCTCGCCTACATCTTCAACTGGAACACCTCATGCTGCTGGGACGACCTCCGTCATCAGATCGGTCAGATTGGGCTGAACCCCAACAACGTCAAGCGCATCGTCATCGGGCACGGTCACTGGGACCACGCCGGCCAGCTCGACTCGTTCCCGAACGCCACCCTCTACGTCCAGAAGGAGGAGCTCAAGCAGATCGACTTCTTCCTCAACTACCCCACTGACTTCAACGGCGGCCACATCCGCGCCGTCAACACCCTCAACCCGCTGACCGGGCTTCAGTTCGGGCCGCCCGCAAACTTCTGCGCCCGGAGCCCCGTGTGCGGCTATCCGCCCCAGACCGTCCAGGAGATCCTCGGGAAGGTTCTCCACGGGAAGGCGCACATCGTCGACGGGCGGCACGAGATCAGCGATGGCCTGGTGATCCACCCCGCGTTCCGGGGACACACGTACGGCTCACAGCTCCTGCAGGTCCACACGGCGAGGGGCGAGCTCGTGTTCGGCAGCGACACCTACTCGTCCTGGGAGGGGATCCGGGACTGGAACGTCGCGAATATCCAGCAGACGGACACGATCCAGCAGTTTCTGGCGTACGAGAAGTGCTACGTCCTGACCTCGACGACGGCGAACAGCTTCAACAACTGCATCGCGGCCCATGAGCCGAACTCGTACACTGCGGCGTACCCCATCACGTCCAACTGGTGGAACATCCCCGGTGGCAACTGCTCGCGTGCCGCCGAGCTGGCGCTCGCGCCAGGCGAGTCGACTCACGTCCCGGCGAGCCCTGACCGGACGCCGCCGGCTTCATGCGTCTCGACGATACCGACACATCCCATCGCGCCGTAGGATAGGGCTCACGCGTAGAGCCTGGCCTGGAATCCGCCCCGCGCGGGTTTCGGGCCAGGCTTCCACACGCACAGAGACCTGTTAAGATGCTCGACGCGGCGTGAGGCGCATTCGATGATCACCTTGCTCTCGCTGATCTCCCTGGGGTTCTTTCTCGGCATGCGTCACGCGACCGATCCCGACCACGTCATCGCGGTCAGCACCATCGTGACTCGACAGCGGACGCTCCGGGCGGCGCTCCTGATCGGGATCCTCTGGGGGATCGGACACACGCTGACCATCGTCGTCGTGGGCGCCGCGATCATCCTGTTCAGCATCGTCATCCCGCCCCGGCTCGGCCTGACCATGGAGATGGCGGTGGCCCTCATGCTGGTCGTGCTCGGTCTGTGGAATCTGACGGGAGTCCTCCAGCGCATCCGAGAAACGCTGACGTCACGCGGGACGCGCACGGGCGGACTCCACGCGCACACCCACAGCCACGGCGATTACGTCCACAGCCACTCGCACGGCCACGGACCGGACGCGCACGGGCACCGTGACGACCAGACGCCGCAGGCATGGCTCGATCGACGGCTCGGCCGTGTCGGTGTCTACAACCTTGCCCGGCCCCTGGTCGTCGGGCTGCTTCACGGCCTGGCGGGATCGGCGGCCGTCGCGCTGCTCGTTCTCGCGATCATTCAAACTCCCGGGTGGGCCATCGCGTACCTCCTGCTCTTCGGAATCGGAACCATCGTCGGAATGATGTTGATCACCGTCGCGGTCGCGGCGCCCCTCTTGTATACGTCCAGGCGGCTCTCGGGGATCGACCGGCACTTGCGGCTCGCCTCCGGCCTCTTGAGCCTCGTGTTCGGGTTGTTCCTCGTCTACCAGATCGGGTTCGTCCACGGACTGTTCACCGGGCATGCGGTTTGGTCTCCGGAGTGATTTCGAGCGGCGACGCCGCTCGAAGGGATCGGGGCGCAGCAATCGGGCACCGGTCGTAGCTCTGCCGTTGGCGGTTGCGTTGGTGCTCTGGTCGAGTCCTGCGCTGGCTCACGACCCGAGCGCGTGGGGCGGGCTGTTCCGCTCACGCGACGACGGCGTCACGTGGTTCCTCGCCGGTCCGGGGCGCTTCGCGAGCGCGGCCATCGCGCTGGCCATCAGCCCGACCGACGTCGACCACCTCCTGCTCGCGACGGACAGCGGACTCTTGCGCTCGCGGAACGGGGGACGTGACTGGGTGCTGGAAGCGCCGACGGTGCTGGTCGGCGCCGTCTTTGCGGTCGCGTTTTCCGCGGACGGAGCCGAGGCGCTCGTCGCGACGGGCACCGGTGTCTTTCGCGGCTCGCGGGAGAACGACTGGCGGCGGACGCCGGCCCCAGCGGGTGCCTCGCCGACGCGCGCGCTCGTCCGCGGTAGAGATGCCGGGCGCGTCTACCTGGCGGGCTGGAGGGGACTCTTCGTCAGCGACGACTGGGGTGACTCGTGGTCCGACGCCGCCAGCGGACTTCCCGATCGCCCCGTGACCGCCCTGGTCGTGGCGCCGGGCTCGCCGGAGCGCGTCCGTGCGATCGTCGGAGGCCAGATCTGGGAGCGTGTCGACGGCGCGCCCGCGTGGACGAGCCTGTCAACCGAGATACCCGCTTTGGATGCCCTGGCGCTGGACGGGAATGACCCAGCGCGGCTCCTGGCCGTGGGAGCCAGCCGGATGTTCCGAAGCGATGATCGGGGGGCGAGCTGGCGGCGCGTGGGGGTGCCGCTTCCCGAGGCGAACACCTCGGTGCGCGGGATCGCCGCGTCAGGGGAGGTGATCGTCCTCGCGACGGATCGTGGTCTCTATCGGACCGTCGACGGCGGCGCGCGGTGGCAATTCGTGGTCGACAACCTTCCCGCGCACCTCGAAGCGGGCCCGCTGGTGCGCGATCCCGTCGACCCGGCCACCCTCTACGCGGGCTTCGCGCTCACGCCCTATCCCGAGCTCTGGCGACGAGGGGCGGAGGGCGGGACGACGCTCGGACGCGTCGACCCGACCAGCCTCGTCGGAGGCGTGATCTTCCTGACTCTGATCGCGCTCGGAGCGGCCGCCACGATTCGTCGGCTCCGCCGCTACTACGGACCATCGGTGCAGAATGCGTCGACGACACTGAAACCATGAAGTCGTCGGGCGGAGGAGTGGGCTCGACACCCGCGCTCGCGCACGGGCGTCGGCGCGTCTGGCTGCCGACGACGGTCATCCTGCTCGCCTTCGTCATCGGAGCGCTCCTCTGGCACACGATTCACGCGCCCGATCCAGGGTTCGTCGAGTACCGCATGCCGGTGAAGACCGACATCCCGACGGCGCTCGCCGTCGCTCCCGACGGGGCCGTCTGGTTCACGCTCGAGTTCTCCGACGCGATCGGTGTCTTTCGCAACGGCAGGATCGAACGGTTGTCGAAGGGCACGCAGAACCTGGAGCCGCTGGGGCTCGCCGTCGATGGCGAAGGCCACGCCTGGTACACTGACGCGTCCGCGCGCGCAATCTCGCGGATCGCCCCGGATGGCACCATCCGGTCGTTCCCGCTCCAGACCCCGATCGTCAGACTCGGCCGGCTGGCGCTCGGTCCCGACGGCGCCGTGTGGTTCGCCGACGGAACGATGTCGAGCCTGACGCGACTCGAGAAGGGCGTCTTCGCGCAGCACGCGGTGCGGTCGCTCGGGGCGAGCCCCTTCGGCGTCGCCGTCGATGCTCAGGGGACGGTGTGGACGACGCTCCAGGGCGTGGACAAGCTGGCGCGCCTCACCCCGAATGGCCAGCTGACCGAGCTCGACGTGCCGACGCGTCAGTGTGGCCTCGGTGACGTCATCGTCGACCGGACCGGGGCGGTGTGGTTCATCGAGCTCCGCGTCAATCAGATCGGGCGGTTTGCTCACGGGCGCTTCGAGGAGTTTCCGGTCCCCACACCGTCCGCCGCTCTCATCACCCTCGCGGCTGCCCCCGATGGCGCCGTCTGGTTCACGGAGCTCCGCGCCGGTCAACTCGGTCGGCTCCGCGACGGGCGGGTGACCGAGTTCCGCATCCCCCGCGACGGCGCCCGCCCGTTCGGGGTGGCCGTCGATGCGGCGAACAACGTGTGGTACACGGATCTCAGCGGGTGGCTCGGGGTGCTGCCCGCCGCCAGCGCGACGAGCCGCTAGCCCACGCCGTGTCATCGGAGCGTCGCGACGAGTCGAGCGGCGTTCGCCGTCAAGACCAGGCCGACCCCGACGATCACCAGCGCCAGGCCGATCTGCACCCACGCAACCCAGCGGCTCGTGAGCCAGGTGAGCAGCATCCGCCCCACTCGCACCGCGAGCAGGCCGACGACCACGAGGACCGATGCAAACCCCAGACTGAAGACGAGGACGGTGAAGAGCCCGAGGATCAGCTGGCCGCCTGCGATCGCGGCGAGCAAGATGGCCAGGGCACCTGGGTCCGGCAGCAGTCCGCCGGCCACGCCGAGGCCGAGCAGGATGGCGAGGCTCGGCCGGGCCCGCGTCACCGCCTCGAGGTCGTGCGTGTGGGATCGACCCCACCCGTGGCGGTGGAACACCGCACCCGCGTCGTGCTCATGCCCGGGGGTGTGCGCGTGAGGGGGGTCGTCGGCCCCGGCGTCGCCTCGGGCGATCGAGAGAAGACCCCACTGGCTTCGCAGCATCCAGAGACCGATGCCGATGACGAGGCATCCGGTCCCCACGGCGAGATACGCCTCGACCCGCTGCGGGATCAGCCACGTCGAGCCGAGCGCGGCCACGACGGCGACCAGAACGATCCCGCTCGTATGGGACAGCGTGACGAATAGACCGAGGACGAAGGCGTCGATCGGCCGTCCGCGCACGCCGACGATGTAGGACGCGGCGATCGTCTTGCCGTGCCCGGGCGTCGCGGCGTGGAGCGCTCCGAGCCAGAAGCTGGACACGAGATAGAAGAAGGCTTCAGCCATACGCTTGCGCTTCCCTGAAAGGGCTCGACTTCGCAGGCTAGCGGTGTGGCGACTGTCCTGTCAAGGCGCGGTGAGAGTCAGGCGCGGAGATCGAGCAGGAGCGCGGCGTGGTCGCTCAGGCCGTTGAGCCGCGAACCCGCGGGCCGCCCCCAGTCATAGCGGACGTCTCGGAGGCGCGGGCGCAGCGCGTGATTCACGAACGCTTGGTCGATTCGAAAGCCGTTGCCCCGGTTCGGTGAATACCAGGTATAGGCGCGCGCCCGACCGCGCGCGAGCCTGAACGCGTCGAGCCATCCGAGGTGCTCGAGGGCGTCCAGCCACGCCTCTTCCTTCGGTCCGAACACGGGGGTTTCCTCGTCGATGCGCCGGCGGCCGGAGTTGGTGTCTCCGAGGAGCAGGAGCGGCCCGCGGCGCCAGCGACCGAGCAGGGTGAGGATGTCCGCGTAGAATACGTCCTTCCGGCCGCTCGCGCGGTTCGGGACGTGGATCGCGCCGAGCGTCAGCGGGCGCGGGGCTTCGACGCGGGCGGAGAGCCAGCGACCGGGCTCATCCGGCTCCGACCGGAGACGGAGTCGGCGCAGCGGCCAGCGCGCGGCGATGAGCAGGCGATTCGCACTCGGGCGCGCGCGATCCGCCGTCGTGCACTGATGCTCGAGGCCGAAGCCGGCGAGGGCACGCGCCAGCTCGCGGCTCGGGGGCGTCGCACGGAACTCGCACAGCGCCACCGCGTCCGGCGCCCAGCCCTCGAGCTGACGGGCGATGCGCTCGACGCGCGTCCCGCCGCCGGCGCGGATGTTCCAGAAGACGATTCGCACGTGTGGGCTCCCGTCGACGCCTACGGCTTGCCCAGCGACGCCTCCAGGAGGTCCAGCGCCGCCCTTGCGAACGCCCACATGTTCGTCTCACGATCGCCGCGTCGGGTCTCCAGCGTGACGGCACGCTCGACCGGCCCCGCCACCGCGATGCACGCGTGACCCGGCGCGTCGCCGTAGCGGTTGCCCGTCGGCCCGGAGGCGCCCGTCTCGGCCAGTCCCCACGTCGCGTCCAGGAGCTCGCGGATCGCCCGGGCCTTCAGGAGCGCGTACGCCTCGGTGCTCGACCGGACCCCCTTGACCGACTCGTCCGGCACCCGCAGCAGCGCGCGCCGCGCCGCCTGCGTGTAGATCACGGCCCCGCCCAGGAAGTAAGCCGAGGCGCCGGGCACGGCGAGCAGCGCGGCCGAGATCAGTCCCCCCGCCGACGATTCGGCGACCGCGAGCGTCTCCTTCCGCTCCTTCAGGCGCGTCCCGAGCGAGGCGGTGAGCGTCGTCAGCTCGTTCATGGCGTCGCTCCGACCCTGGGCGGCGGTGATTGTTCGGCCGACCGAGGTGCGGTGACGCCGAGCCACATCCGCCGCTCGCTGGCTTCCCGACGACTCCGCGACACGATGAGCACGGTGAGGGCCCCGGTGGCGTCGACGACGACATCGCGCGCGCTCCCGACGCGTGTCAGGAGCATCGACTGGTGGGCCTCGTCGGCGAACGCACAGGCGAGGCAGATCGCGAGTGCGAGCCAGGCGGCGCGGCGCGGCGTGCGATCGACGCGCGCGAGCAGCGACCCGAACCAGAGTCGGGCCAGGATCCCGTACTCGCTCAGGTGCGCGAGCTTCCGTAGCACCGCGTGCACGGCCTCGACCACGGCGGGCGTGGCGGTCGGCGCGAGCCGGTGGAGCAGCGGGCGTACGATGGCTCGAGTCTGGTCGGCGCCGAAGTGTGACGACCCGAGGAACAAGACGGCGGTCGCCCAGAATACGGGGAGGACAATGCGCCGGAGGGGCATGTCCCCCCAACGATATCAAGGGCGTCAAGCGGCCGTCCCTCGACGGCCGTGTCCCCGCCGTCGGGCATGATCGCCCGGCGTGCGTCAGGCGCGCGCGGGTGGCGCGGAGCCGGAGACCACGTCGATGGCCTCGGCGAACACCGCGAGCGTCCGGGCGACGTCGTCGTCGCCGTGGGCGAGCGTGACGTAGATCTTCGACACGCCCTTCACGACTCCCCGCCGCAGGCACCCTGCGTTGAAGGCCCTCAGGCGAGCGCCGTCCGCCGTCAGCGTCGCGCGGTAGTCGGTGATCGGCCGGTCCGTGAAGACGACGTCGAAGACGGTCGTCTCCCCGATCACCTGCGCCGCCAGGCCGGACTTCCGGACGATCTCCGCCAGGCCGTCGCGCAGCGCGCGTCCGGTCCGGTGGAGCCTCGCGTACGCGCCGGGCTTCCGGAGCTCGGCGAGCGTCGCGAGCCCCGCGACCGCGGCGATCGGATTGCCGTTCAGCGTGCCGACCTGCGCAACGAAATCCGGGGTGCCTTCCAGGCGCGGGTCGAAGGCGCGCATGATCGCCCGTTGCCCGCAGACCGCGGCGAGCGGGAAGCCGCCGCCGATGATCTTGCCGTAGGCGGCGAGATCGGGGACGACACCGTACTGCTCCTGGGCGCCGCCGTAGGCGAACCGGAAGCCGGTGACGACCTCGTCGAAGATCAGCGGGATCCCGTGGCGTCGCGTGAGCGCGCGGAGCCCCTCGAGAAATCCCCGCTGGGGCGGAATGAGCCGCTGGAAGGGCTCGACGATGACCGCGGCGAGCTCGTCGGCGTACACCGCGAGGAGCGCCTCGACGGTGGCGAGATCGTTGTAGGGGGCGATCAGCACCTCGCCCTCGAGGACGTGCGGGATGCCGGCCGAGTCCGCCGTGGCCGCGGGGAAGGCCTTCGGCGACCGCGGCGCCGCGCTCATCAGCGCGTAGTCGTGGCCTCCGTGATAACCGCCCTCGAACTTCATGACCTTGTCGCGCCCGCGGAAGGCGCGCGCCGCGCGGAGCGCGAAGAACGTCGCCTCGGTGCCGGTCGACGTGAAGCGCACCTGCTCGGCGCACGGCACGGCCCGGCAGAGCTCGTCGGCCAGCCTCACGATGGGCTCGTTCACGAGGAAGTAGGTGGTGCCGTGCTCGAGCGCGTCCCGCACCGCGGCGACGACCGCGGGATGAGCGTGGCCCAGGATCAGCGGGCCCGAGCCCATGAGATAGTCGATGTACTCACGCCCGCTCACGTCGTACAGCTTGGATCCCGAGCCGCGCCTGACGATGAACGCGAGATCGTCCGGGAACCGCGACGACCCGAGGACGCCGCCGGGCAGCGCGCGGGCCGCGGTCTCGAGCATGCGCATCTCTTCGTCGGTTCGCGAACGGTCCATGGCGTGTCTTCCTCCCGGGGCGATCACGCGCCCTCTCGTGGCGCCAGCTTACAGGCTTCCGCGCGCCCGCGCGAGCCCGATGGCTCGTTCGGCCGAGGTTCTTGAACGCCGGGCTCGGGCCACCTACACTGTCGCCACCCGCGAGCCGGAGGGTGGCATGAGAGAGCTCGTTTTCGCCCTGGAGTTCAGAGGAAGCGCGGGACCCGTGCCCGGCGTCGACGGCAGGCGCCGCGCCAGGACGTCGGCGACGGGCCAGGTGCTCCGCACGCTGCTCCGGGCCGGCGACGTCCAGGCGACGGTCGAGCCCACCGGTGAGGGGGTCGCGATCTTGGAGTCGGAGGTTCTGTCGACCGGAGAAGGGACGTTCGTCGAGTCGGGCACCATCAGCTACGGCGACGCCGGGCGCGTCGCGTTTCGAACGGTCGGGCAGGGCGTGACCGGGGCGAGCGCGATCGAGGGCCTGCGACACGGCGCCGTGATCTGGGAGGTGATGCGAGGCGAGGGTCGACTGGCCGGGGCTCAGGGGTTGATCACCTCGAACTTTACGGTCGGGCGCGACGGTCAGGTCACTGAGACGACAGTCCATCTATTCGCGTCGGCAATTCTTTCGCGTGAGCGCTGCCGGCGCCGCCGCCACGATGGTCGTCGGACCGGGCCGCGCGCGCGCGGCCGTCCAGGGTCCGCCCCCCTTCAACACCGCCCCCCGCGTCTTGCGGAAACCCCCGCTGGATGAGCTCGGGCGCATCGCAAAGGCGTACGACCTGGACCTCAGCGCCGAAGACCTCACCTCGTTCCGCACCCTGATGGACGGTGTCCTCGCGTCGTACCGACGGCTGGATCAATTCGCCGAGCCGACGCTCCCCGTGAAGTATCCGCGCAACGCGGGCTACCGTCCGCCGGCGTCCGAGAACCGGCTCAACGCGTGGTACTGGAAGTGCTCGATCAAGGGCACGCCCTCGGGACTGCTCGCCGGCAAGAAGATCGCGATCAAGGACAACGTGTGCGTGGCCGGGATCCCGATGATGAACGGCTCCGCCGTCCTCGAAGGGTACGTGCCCGACGTCGACGCGACGCTCGTCACCCGGATCCTCGACGCCGGCGGTGAGATCGTCGGCAAGGCCGTGTGCGAGCACCTCTGCTTCTCCGGGGGCAGCCACACCTCCGACACCGGGCCGGTGCTGAACCCGCACGACCCGAAGCGCTCCGCGGGCGGCTCCTCGAGCGGGAGCGCGGCGCTCGTCGCCGTCGGAGAGTGTGACATGGCGATCGGCGGCGACCAGGGCGGATCGATCCGGATCCCCAGCTCCTTCTCGGGGGCCGTCGGTCTCAAGCCGACGTACGGTCTCGTGCCGTACACCGGGGTCTTCCCGATCGAGCTGACGCTCGATCACACCGGCCCGATCGCGCGCACCGCCGCCGACTGCGCGCGGCTGCTCGAGGCGATCGCCGGTCCCGACGGCCTCGATCCTCGGCAGTCCGGCATGGTCCGCAAGGAGCCCTACACACAGAAGCTGCCCGGCGATGCCCGCGGCGTTCGGATCGGCATCGTGAAGGAAGGCTTCGGCTGGCCCAACTCCGAGCCCGACGTCGATAAAATGGTGCGGGACGCGGCGCAGCGCCTGACGCGCGCCGGCGCCACGGTGACCGAGGTCTCCGTTCCGCTCCACCTCGACGGGATTCACGTCTGGAACGCGATCGCGGTCGAGGGCGCCACGATGCTGATGGTCGCCGGCAACAGCATGGGGACGAACTGGAAAGGCCACTACACGACCTCGCTCCTGGACTTCTACGGCCGGAGCCGCCGCGCCCGGGCGAACGATCTCTCCGAGACGGTCAAGCTCGTGATCCTCCTGGGCCAGTACATGCAGGACAACTATCACGGCCGGTACTACGCCAAGGCGCAGAACCTGGCGCGGGTGCTCCGCGCCGCCTATGACGAGGCCCTCGGGGGCGTCGATCTCCTCGTGATGCCGACGCTGCCCCTGAAGGCGACGTTGCTGCCGGCCCCGAACGCGAGCCGTGAGGATTACGTCGCCCGCGCGCTCGAGATGATCGCGAACACTGCTCCATTCGACGTCACAGGACACCCCGCCATCACCGTCCCCGCGGGGCTGTCGTCAGGACTGCCGGTCGGAATGATGCTGATCGGCCGACACGGGGAGGACGCGACGGTGCTGCGCGCCGCCGACGCCTTCCAGAAGCTCGCCTAGATGACTCGGAGGGGGGCGAAGCCCCCCTCCGAATCCTCCCCCCCGAGACTCGATTGCGCCAGCAAAGCCGGGCTCTCGATCGGAGGTCGTCATATCCTCACTCCCGGTAGTCCAGCCCGGCCCCGGCGAACCGCGCCTTGAAGGCGGGGCGCGCCACGAAGGCGATGAACGCGCGCGCCGCTTCGGGCACGGCGCTGCGCGCGGCGAGGCCGGCAGAGTAGGTCGTGATCTTCTGGAGGTCTTTCGGCAGCGGGCCCACCAGGGTGACGCCCTTGACGGGCACGATCTCGCTGATCTGGTGGGCGACGAGCTCGACCTCGCCCCTGGCCACGAGCTCCGCCGGGTAGCCGCCGGGCACGAGCCTGGTCTTCGCCCTGACCGCGTCGGCGATTCCCAGCCGCTCGAGCACGCCGGCGAAATGGATCCCGCTGGTGGCGCCCTGGCCCGGGTCTACGTAGACGAGGGACTTCGCCGCCAGCAAGGCCTGCTTGAGGGCTTCCGGCGTGGAGATGTCGGGCTTCGGCGCGCCCTCCCGCACCGCGACGCCCATCCCCGTCCGGGCGATGTCCGTCCGGGTGCCGGGTACCACGGCGCCCTGGCGCGCCGTTTCATCGATGGCGGCGTCGCTCATGATGACGACATCCACGGGCTCGCCGGCGGTCAGCCTCTGGCGGATGACCCCGACCGTCCCGAAGGCCAGCGTCACCGTGTGCCCCGTCTCCTGGTGGAACGCCTCGGCGAGGTCGGTCACGATCGCCCGCACCGCGCCCGCGCTCAGCACTTTGACCTCCGCCGCCTGCGCGTGGCCCACGGCCGCGGTGGCGACCGCCGCCACGAGCGCGCCGAGCCACACCCTCGTCGTCGCCGCGCCCATCAGCGGACCGCGATCGGCGCGACGGTCGAGCCCGAGAACCCCTGCAGCTTCAGCGGCTGCATGATGAAGGCGAACTCGTGCACGCGCTTCGCCGCGAGCTCATCGAGCTTCAAGTTCTCCAGCAGGTGAATGCCGTTCACCACGAGCATGATCTGGTGGACGGGGAGGGACACCTCTCGATCGGGGTTCGGCGCGACCTCCACCGGCCAATTGTCCGATCCGACCAGCATCGGATCCTGCTTCGCCAGCCATTCGGCGGCGCCGACGCCGATGCCGGGGCAGCTCTTGACGTAGCGCGCGTTGTCCTTCGCCCACAGCTTGCCCCAGCCGGTGTGGATGATCACGGCGTCGCCGGCTTGGAGGCTCAGGTTCTGCCGCTGGAGCGCCTGCTGCAGATCCTGCGCCGTGATCTCGTAGGTGTCGGGCAGGGTGTCGACGCCCTTCAGGCCGGCGACGTCGATCAGCACGCCGCGCGTGATGAGCGAGCCGACCTTCTCGATGCCCACCTTCGTGAAGCCGCCACGGGTCGCGATGTCGTCCACCTTGAAGCAGTTGTAGACCTTGTCCTCGATCGTCTGATGGGCGAAGCCGTCGAGTTGGGTGCCCACCTGGCCGATCTCGCTGATGAGGACCTCCTCGTTGCTGCCGCGGCGATTCGAGGGCTGGTTCATGAAGGTGCGCTTGGTGTGCACGTCGAAGCGCCGGGTGCCGAAGAACGGCATCGAGGCCGAGAGCACGTGGGCGATGTCGATCACCTCGCCGGTGCGGATCAGGCGGGTCGCCCGCAGCACCGTCTCGGGCTTCATGTGGTTGCCCGACCCCCGCTCGTCGCCCGCGCCCCACTTCGAGGGACAGCGTTGGTTTTCGGCGGGTGGCCGCCAGGACTGGGCGTGGGAGGCGACGCTGGTCGAGCCGACGACGACCGCAATGACGCTGAGGATGACGGCGGGTCTCATGGGTCCTCCTCGTGAGTCCGTGGTTCTGCGCGCGGCGTTCGGACGACGCCGCCGAGCCGCGCCGACACTATCGCAAACGTTCGCGCGACGCAATGAGGGCGCGACAGACCCGATCACGCGCCGACGTCAGGCGATGTTGATGATGCCCGGCTCGACCGGCTTGAACCGGTCGGCGACCAGCGGATCGTGGCCCGCGACGATCAGCCGCTCGGCGCCGGCGAGCGCGTGGATCGTCTCGAAGGCCGCGAGCATCTCGGGCAGGCTCGTAATGATCTGGACGGGCTGGCGCGTCTCCACGTTGCGATAGAAGTGCGAGGCGTCGGAGGTGAGCACGACCGTCCCGCGTCGGGTCTGGACCGTGACGATCTGGAGGCCCGCGGTGTGGCCGCCGACGCGGTGCACGCCGATCCCCGGGAGCACCTGGCGGTCGCCGTCGATGATCCGGACCCGGCTCGCATAGTTCAGCGTCACCAGCCGCGCCAGCGCGCCGACGTTCGCCGACTGCCGGAACGCCGGATAGTGGCCGTACGGCCCCGTCCAGAAGGCCACCTCGTCCCGCTGGATCCAGTACTCCGCCCCGGGAAACAGACTGTGCCCGGCGCGCGCTCGACCATCGCCGCCGGGCTTACGTAGCTGCGGATCCCGCGCTCCCGCGCGTCGTCGTCGAGGAACCCGGTATCCACGAGGATCGGGTGCGGGCCGCCGAGGATCAGCCAGACGTAGTAGTGGAGCGTGATCGACTCGTGCGACGCCTCGCGGTAGAAGAACTGGCAGGCCGTCGTATCCCGCTCCCCGTACTTGAGCGCGTAGACTTCGTACATGGGTCACCTCGTGTGGTAGTCCTTCGTCCGGCTCGATTGTATGGCAAGCTGTGGCAGCGCATCCCCGAAGCGGGAGGAGTCGGCGGCTCATGAGCGGACGACTGGCCGGCAAGATCGCGATCGTGACGGGCGCCGGCTCGCGGGGTCCGGGCCTCGGGAACGGCAAGGCGACGGCCATCCTCTTCGCCCGGGAGGGGGCCAAGGTCCTCTGCGCCGATCAGGCGAAGGAGCGTGCCGAGGAGACCGTCGGGGTGATCCGGGGCGAAGGCGGCGAGGCGTCGGCATTCGTCGCCGACGTGACGCACGCCGCCGAGTGCGAGGCGATGGTCCGGAGCGCGGTCGAGCGCTGGGGCGGCCTCGACATCCTCCACAACAACGTCGGCATCGAGTCGCGCAAGGATCTCCTCGAGACGCCGGAGGACGAGTGGGACCGGGTGATCGCCGTCGACCTCAAGTCCATGTTCCTCGCCACGCGGGCGGCCGTCCCCGCGATGGTGAGCCGCGGCCGCGGCGCGGTCGTCTGCGTTTCCTCCATCGCCGCGCTACGGGGCCACGGGCGCACGGCGTACGCCACGGCGAAGGCCGGCGTCATCGGGTTCGTCCGCTCCGTC
>WNGM01010475.1_pt1 | contig 18122 bp, 17 predicted proteins | sample 5400571 | NCBI WGS metagenome assembly WNGM01 (sample SAMN13153378, study PRJNA577476) | soil metagenome | isolation source: 100 cm soil or saprolite under Garry oak tree replicate 2 | place: USA:California | collected 2016-06-15 | reverse complement strand
GGCCTGCCCGCCGACCACTCGGCCGGCCATGCCTACTTCCAGTTCCAGCTCAGCAACATCGGCCACTCGACCTGCACGTTCTTCGGTTATCCCGGGGTGTCGGCGCTGAACTCCCACGGCGTCGAGGTCGGCAAGCCAGCCTCGCACTCCGGCCCCAGGATCAACGTCACGCTGGCGCCGGGGGCAACCGCGCACTTTGTCCTGGCCATCACCGACGCGTCCGCGGTCTGCGCCCACCCGGTGCAAGCGACGCAGATGAGGGTCTTCCCGCCCGGCCAGTTCCACAGCCAGTCGGTGCCGCTGCGGACCCTGGCCTGCCTGGGTAAGTCGGTCCTTCAGGTCGACTCGGTGCACCCGCGCGCGGGTATCCCCGGCTTCTCCATCCGCTAGCCGGGATCGCAGGCCGGTCAGTCCCCGAGCGATTCTGGGTTGGCGGGAACGTCGATCGCGTGCTCGCGCAGCGCCTTGAGCGGCACGATGTCCAGCGCCCGCTCGTGCGTGGACGCGAGCACGACGTACGCGGCGGCGCCGTCACGGTGCGCGCGGAGCCAGTTCACCGCCGTGACACACCATCGGTCGCCCGGCGTCAGCCCGGGAAACCGGAACTGCGGCATCGGGGTGATGAGATCGTTGCCGATCTGGCGCTGGTGGGAGAGGAACTCGGCCGTCACCACCGCGCAGATCGTGTGGCTGCCGAGATCTTCAGTGCCTGTGTTGCAGCAGCCGTCGCGGTAGAAACCGGTGACCGGGTCTTCGCCGCATGGCTCTAGCTCGCCACCGAGGACGTTCCGCTCGCTCATGACAGCAGTATCGCTTACCGGCGTTCCGGCGCCCGGCGCGCGCGGGGTCCGGCGCGGGAGGACCGCGATTGCCGGCGGCTGCGGCCCGTGGCATAGTCACGGGTGTACTCGCTCGCCCGATCACGGGAAGCGGAAGGAGGTGCGGTCAGATGCCAGGTCCGATCACCGCGCCTCCCGCCCTGGCCTGACGGCCGCGGCGGCCGGCGCCCGCACGATAGCGGAGCACGCCATGACTTCAGCCGTTCTGAACATCACCTTCGACTGCGCCGACCCGGCCGTTGTCGCCCGGTTCTGGGCGGCCGTCACCGGATGGCCACTGCACGCGGCGGACGCCGCGCCCGGGCACCAGGAGTACAGCGTCGGGCCGCCCGCCGAGGGCTGGCCGCGACTGTACTTCGTCGCCGTCGGCGAACCGAAGGCCGTCAAGAACCGGCTCCACCTGGACGTGGTCCCGCGTGACGGCAGCCAGCAGGAGGAGATCGCGCGCCTGGTGCAACTCGGCGCCTGCGTGGTCGCCGACCAGCCGGCCGGCGCGGGCTGGGTGGTCCTGGCCGACCCGGAGGGAAACGAGTTCTGCGTCGAGGGGGGTGACCTGGAGCGAGCTGCACCCGCCGGGTTAGCTCGGGTTCTGGCGACCTTCGCGGCTGCCGAGGGCCTTGCCCAGGAGTTGCGCGAGCGACTCGTAGGCGGCAACCTGCTCGGGCACGGCGCGGGTGATCATCACGGGCTTCCCGGCGTCGGCGTCGCGGGCCGCCAGAGAGCCGAACGGGATGCTGGCCAGCCTGGGGATGCGCGTCCAGATCGACTCGTCGTCCGGGGCCGCCGTGAACAGCGGCGTAGTCTCGCCGCAGCTCGGGCAGATCTGCCCGGCCATGTTCTCGATGCCGCAGAGGACCGTGGCGCTGCCCCGGTCAAGCTCGTGCAGTATCCGGTGCGCGTCGCGGTGCGCAGCGCTCATACAGCCGGGCCAGCACCTCGCCGGTAACGTCAGCCGCCCAGCCGGCAATCGCGGTGAACGAGGCCATCCCGGGCACCACCCGCCGCAGCGGCCAGTGCGAGCACCGCCGCCACCGGGTGATCACGGCCCCGGCCGGGCTGCCCATCGGACACGCTCGCCAGCAGATCAGCAGGCGGACGCTGTTCTTCGGCACAACTGATCATGGCGGGTTTAGTCGGCGCCATTGAGCCAGGTGGCGCTGAAGGCGCGAACGTGCAGGGCGGGTGCCAGCCGCACTGACTCGACCTCCTCGCCTGCCATCCTCCGCAGCAGTTTTCGCCGGGCTCAGATTCGTGTCAGCGACAAGGCGATGCGCAGTCGCGGATCATTGTGCGAGGCCGTTGCGGAAGCCGTCGCGCCAGCTCGGGTAGGCGGGCTTCCAGCCCAGCTGGCGCTTGGCCTTGGCGTTGCAGGCGCCGCGGATCTCGTTGGCCATCACCACAGCGCCTTGGCTGAAGGGCCGGACCAGCCAGGCTGGGACGTGCCGCGGCGGCTTGGCGGCAAGCGCTCCGGCGAAGAGCGGATCCTCTTCGGTCTTGACCGGGCCGCCGGCCCGCGCGTAGGTCCAGCCGCAAAAGCTCTGCGCGACGAACCGGCGGGCGCCGGCCGCCCGGGCAGCGGCGAGCAGGATGTCGGTGCCCCCGGTGCGCAGCCGGTTGGTAGGCGCGAAGACGCGGTCGAAAGTGCGGGCGCCGGGCCGGGCCGGGATCGCGGTGAGCTGATGCACCACGGCCTGCGGCCGGGCGCGCGCCACCGCAGCGGCCACGGCCGGCTGGTCGAGGGCATCAGCCAGCACCGGCTCCGCGCCCAGCTCGCGCAGCCAGCTGGTCTTGCCCGGCGAGCGGGTCATCGCAACCACGTCGTGGCCCGCGCCGATGAGCTGGGGAATCAGGTAACGCCCGACGACGCCGCTAGCGCCGGCGACAAAGACCTTCACGGCAGGCTCCCCTCTGGTGGCCGCAGGTCCGGCCACTGGCGGCCTCGCCCGCCCCCCGGCCTGCTGAGCGGACTGTAGGCACGCAAAGCAGACGACACCGGCGCCGTATGTGACATCGGCTGGCCGGCAGTCCCCTCCGTGAGCCACGACGTCCGCCTGAACCCGCGGACTGCCCCCGAGCGGCCGCCCGTCATGCAACCGCCCGGCGCCGAGGAAGGTCCGCGGCTCTCACGCCGGGCCCGGTGAGCTGCCCGCGGGGCGCCGTGCCACCGCGGCGTCTACCGTGCGCTGCAGCTGGTTCAGATGCGCGAGGTCGTGGCCGGCAATCTTTTCGATCATACGGCGGATATCTTCGCCGCCCTGCTCGCCGTGGACGCCGGCGCGGGCCCAGTCCCGAGGTGCCAGGTTGCGGATCAGCTGCGCGTTGACGTCACGCAGCGCAAAGAAGCCGTCGAGCAGCCCGGCCGGAGCAGGGCGGGGCAGCCGGGACCAGGCCTTCTCGTCGTAGCCCGGGTAGGCGGGGTCTTCTTCGGTGAGCACAAGCCGCCAGCGGAACCCGTAGACGATGTCGACGTCCATGAGGTGGCCGACGATCTGGTGGGCGTTCCACTCGCCAGGTCCGAGCGGGGTGAACCAGCCCGCCTCGCCCAGCCGGGCACATAGCTCGCGGACCTCTCTGGGCGTCCTGGCGTAGACCTCCAGCGGGTCGCGGTCGCCGAGCGTGGCCAGCAGCGCCCGCACATAGGCGCCGGGCTCACGGGTGGCATCCGGTATGGTGATCGCCTCGATCATGGCCTCGCTCCGTTTCTTGCCGTACCCAGATGACTTCGGCTGCGCTGAGATGGGTCAGGCGAGAAGACCCCAGTCGGCCGGTTTTTCCTGGCCGCGCTCGGCCGGCCGTTTCCCTTCGGTGGGGTGGCCCTCGCGGATCCAGTACTCGATTCCGCCGATCATCTCCTTGACCGGGCGGCCGAGCGCGGCCAGCCGGTGAGCACCCTTGGTCGCGGCGTTGCACGACGGGCCCCAGCAGTAGGTGACGGCCGGGAGGGCGGGCAGGTCCCGAACGCGCTCTTCGGTGATCTCCTGCCAGGGCAGGCTGATAGCGCCAGGAATGTGGGCCTTGTTGTAGCTGGGCGCCGGGCGGCAGTCGATGATCAGGAAGCCGGCCGAGCCGCCCTCGATCGACTTCCACACATCGGCGCAGTCGGTCTCGCAGGCGAGCTTGCCGCGGAAGTGCCGGGCCGCTTCCCCGGCCTCCGCGGGGGGGATGGCCAGTACCGGTGAGCCAGCGGCTGCTGTCATCTCAGCCTCCCTCATCTCAGCCTCCCTGGGAGTGACCGACTCGTGGCCGGCAGAGCGGGCGGGCACCGTGCCGAGGACCTTCCGGAACGCGTCCTTCTTGCGGATCTTGCCGCCGGCGAACTCGAAGATGTCGCAGCCGCGGATCGTGGTGGTGCGGCCGCCCGGGCCGGTCTCGGTGAAGGACCATTCGGCGACGCCGACGTCGCCGGCGATGAGGGCGGCCCCGTCGCGGCGTTCTCGCCCGTGGTCGTAGGCCAGCATCTCGGTGAAGCCCCGGCGCACCTCCTGCAGGCCGCGGTAGGTGGTCCCGGGTTCGGGTCCCACCGAGGCGTGGTAGACGCAGTCGCCGGTCATGAACGTCATCAGGGCATCCACATCTGCGTCCGCCCACGCCTCGCCGAACTCCCGCAGCCGATCCAGCGTCATCGACGGCACATTCCCGGTCATAGACACGCCGGTCTCCTTCCCTGCTCCTTTGGCGCTTGGCGCTCCGCCGGAGGCTGCGTAACGGGCCGGATCACTGGTCTGCCCGGGCCGGCCCGAACGCCCGCCTGGCTGGGCTTCGTGCCATCCGATCCTCGCGGTTGCCCTCGCCGTCGTGCCACTCGCTGTTGCGAAGTCGGTGAAAGCTGATCCACGACCACCCCGTTCCTCCGGTTGACGGTTACCGGACGGCTCGTAACTAGAGAGTACACTAATGACGGTTACATGTGAACTTGGCGGCGGAGCCAGCGGAGGGACGGCTGCAAAGGAATCGTCCTCCAGCGGATCATCGCCGTCGCCGGCGGCTCGCCACCCGCAGACCAGACCGCGCGCCCTCCGGCCGCGGCGTACTGGTGACCGCTGAGGATGACCTGAGCGGGAAACGGCCGGTGCCCGGACATCTTGATCGTCACCTGGCCCCGCTGGGGTCAATGATGTGGAACGGGCAGTGGCTGGCGCACGTCGTCTTCTTCGCGATGTTGCCGATGAAGCCGCTGGATTCCGGCGGCGGATCTCGGGCACGCCCCGCCGGGCCTTCGCTGCCAGCGCCAGGAGCACTCCCGTGCCCGCCTCATGGGTGGCCAGGTACTCCCCGGCGATCAGGTGCTTTCGTCGCATGGCCTGCAGTAGATGACCGGAATGGCGTTCGCCGTCGCGCTCGCTTTCAGCCGGCGGACGAACCGCGTCAGGAAATGCTGGCCAGCTCATCGTCGGGAGCCGTCATGCAGCCGCGGCCACCAGAATCGGAACCCGCCCGGGTTGCGCCAAGGCGGGAAGCAGGCGTCCGGCCCGGCCGGCCCACGCCACGACGGAGCCGGCCAGCAGGTCGCCGTACGGCGCAGCGAAATCCTCGGCCGCGCGCCGACCGTACGGATCAGCGGCAGCTCACGTCAGCCGGGCTGCCCGGAGGGCTACTCCTTGCGGGCGAAGTCCCGGACAAAGCAGCTGCTTGGTGAGAGCCGTTCGGCCGTTCGGCGCAGGACGGCGGCCAGCTGCCGGCGCACCAGGCCGGGCTGCCCTGCCTGCCGCGCTGGGCGCGGGGGGCGAGGGCCGGCCTGGTCAGTAGGTGCCACCGGAGCGTCTGCCAGCGCGGACCGGGCAGTTTGTCGTTCGCCTGACGCAGGATAGCGGCTGCGATGGGTGCGTACATGACGCGCCTCCTCGCGTCAACCAGCTTCGTTACTGGCATAATTACCTTTGCCAGTTAACATACCCTGCTCGTGCTGCTGGTCAAAACGCTTTGGTGGTGTGACGAGACCGGGACCCGGGGCCGGCGCCGCCAAGCACGCCGCCCGTTGGGGCGGCGTGCTATGCCTCGACTTCGCCAACGCCGTGGAGTCACGCAACAGTTGGCCACCGGGAGCATCCGTCCGTTCTTCGCCGGGCGGGAGGCCGAGCTGAGCCTGATGCACAGTGCGCTGGATGAGGCGGTCGGCGAGACTCCGGCGGCGCGGTGCTGGCGGGCGCGGAGGCCGGCGGCGGCAAGTCGCGCCTGGCGGGCGAGTTCGCGGGGCGGCTGGGTGGCCGGGCGCTGGCGCTGTCCGGGGATGCGCGGACTTGGGCGCGGGCCCGCCTTACGCGCCGTTCGCCGAGCGCTGCGGGAACTGGCCCTGGAACACGGCGCGGCCGAGGTAGCCGCGCTGCTGCCTGGCCAGGACGCCGGGGACGCTGGCCTGGCTGCTGCCCGAGTTCGGCTCCCCTGCCGTGGGCGGCGACGGAACTAGCGCGGGGCCGGCTGTCCGGGCGCTGCTCAGCCTGCTCGAACGGCTGGCCGGGCGGCTGGCGGTCGTGCTGGTGATCGAGGATCTGCACTGGGCCGACAGGTCCACCCGCGACCTGCTGGGGTTCCTGGCCGGCAACTCGCGTAATGCGTCCGTGCTGCTGCTGGTCACCTTCGGCTCCGATGAGATGGACCGCGGCGGCTCGCGGCGCCGGCTGCCCGCCGCGCTGAGCCACAGGGACGGCGTGAGGAACCTCGACCTTGGGCGGCTTGTCCCGCGGCGAGGTCGCAGCGCAGCTGGAGGCATCCTGGGCGATCCGCCCGAGCCCGTCGAGACCGGCGGGTGGCGTGGGATGCGGGTGAGTCGCCTGTGGCGAAATCCCGGGGCCCGAAGCCTCAGGCAGGAGGTTCGAGAGGGTCTGCGGTTCGTGTTCACGAACCGCTATCTGCGGGCCTTCGCCGGCGAGGCCGCCACATTTAACTTGTTCAGTACGGCGCTGACGACGGTGTTTTGCTGTACGCAACGCGTGACCCGGGGATGAGCCCCGGTGTCCTGGGCGCGGTCACCGCCTCCAGCAGCGTGGGAGGCTTGATCGGGTCGTTGCTCGCCGAGCGCGCCGGCCGGCACCTGGGGCTGGGCCCGATCATCGTCGCGGCGATGCTGCTGGGCACCTGGCCCTACCTGCTGGTGCCGATTGCCTCCGGATCCGGCCCGGCGTCCCTGGCTGTGCTGGTCGCGGCGTTCCTGTCTGCCGGATGCGGAATCGGGGTCAGCAGCGTGCACGTCATCAGCCTCCGGCAGATCATCACGCCTGACCGGCTGACGGGCCGGATGAACGCCAGCTACCGCTTCGTAGTGTGGGGCACCATCGCAGCCGGTGCCCTGCTCGGAGGGGCACTCGGAACGGCCGCCGGCCTGCGGGGCGCGGTGCTGATCGCGGCAGCCGGCATTGCGACCGCTCCCGCCTGGATCATCCTGTCTCCGATCAGAAGCCTCCGCACTGCCGGCCAGGCAGCGACGGCCGTGCAGCCCGACGAACCGCTGGCGACCGGGAGGGCGTGACCCGCGCTCACACGGCAGGCTCCGGCCGGCTCGCCCCAAACCATGATCGCCACAGCTGGCCGTCCCGCACGCCGGCCGGGGCGTCGCCGCGGCCCCACCGCCTCATGCGGGGCCGGCCGGCGACGCCGCCGGCTCGCAGCGTACGGCACCGAATCACCGTGGCGAGCGCCGAGGCGGCGAGAACGTGCCGCGAGCGCATCGGCGCCGAGGAGGTTTCCGGGCCGCCTCACGCCGGCCCGGTGAGCTGCCCGCGCGGTGCTGTGCCAGTGCGGCTTCCACCGTGCACTGCGGTTGGCTGAGATGCGCGGTGCTGCGGATCATGCGGGTCCGCCTCACGCAGCGCCGAGAAGCCGCCGAGCAGTCCGGCGGCAGCCGGGCGGGGCAGCTGAGACCAGGCCTTCTCGTTGTAATCCCGGGCAGGCGGGTTTTCCTCGGTGAGCACAGGCGCGCGACGCGGCGGCCGCTTGCCGCAACCCCGGCGGCGGGCCCGGCCACGCTCTTGAGCCGGACGGCCGGACTCCATCCAGCCCACGGGGGCGGTCGAGCTGGCCATGCGCATCCTGGGTGAGGCCGACGTCTGGGACGACGGCCTTGTTGCAGGGGCCTGCGAGTGGCTCCAGGTCAGCGCCCCGGCCGAGGGCGGCGCGTCATTCACGGAGCCGGCCGCCGAGGGCTGGCCGCTCGCCCCTGGCGGCCCCCGGAAGGGGCCGGCCGGGGTCGCTGATCACGACCGCGCAGATCGCCGGCACCCTGCACGCCCTGGGCTGTCGTCCGCCCCTGGCCGGAGCGGGCGACCGAGCTCCTGCGGGCGCGCATCCACGAGCTTGCGGCACCGGGCGCGCGAGCGGCGTGCTGCCCTTCGTCGGCCACCTCCCGACCGCGCCAGCGCCGGGGCCGCTTTCGGGCGGCTCGGCCCGTTGCTCTTTGACGGGGAGCTGGTGGTACTCGACCCGGATGCTCCCGGCGAGGTGGATGCCCCGCCCGACCTCGCCCGCCAGCCTGGCGCGCCAGTGTGCGCCCGGGCTGGCCACGACCTCGCGCATCTCAACCAGCTCCAGCGCGCCAGCAGATGTCGCTGGGCAACCCTCTGCGGCGCCCCCGCTCAGCCCGTGGCCCTCGATCACGCTGGTACGCACAGTGAAACTGCGAGCCAGGCACGTCTGCTGCCTGGTCAGAGGAATCAGTCCTGGCCGCTTCCGCGAACGCGGCCGCATGCGGCTCGGCGAAACTGTCAATGATCACCTGGCGCGGCTGGGCAGCGAGGCGCGCCGGCAAAACGGGTTCAGGTTCACGGTCCTCAGCCCGGCTTGATCCCGCGCTCCCTCCAGCAGAACCACTGAATGCCGTTCCACCGGCCCTTCAGCCGCCCCGCCTTCGCATCCGGGATCCGGGGGAAACGGGACAGATCGGGTCTATGTTACCCGCACGGGCTTGGCGGATTCTGCGGCGAGCGCCTGCTCTTCCCGCCTGCAGAGCGCGGGACTCGGAGAGTCCCTGTCCGTTGCCGGACTCCTATGTCGCTGGCGCGAGCGGCGCGACCGGGATGCCTTCGCCGTGAGCCGCCTGGTCGACGGGACAGCCGGGCCGGGCGCAGGCAGGGAAGTCGCAGAGGCGGCAGATGCGCCGTGCGCTCCGGCGATCGCCGGTCAGGCCGGCGAGGAGCTTGCCCAGCAGGATGGCCAGCTGGTGCCGCTCGGTCGCCGAGAGCGGCGCGAGAGCCCCGGCGAGGGCCTCACCGCGCCGGCGCAGCGCCCCGGCAGCTGCCGTCTGGCCCGCCGGGGTGACGAAGAGTGCCGCCGAGCGGCCGTCACGGCCGCTTCGCCGCTCGACGAGCCCATCGGCTTCCAGGCGGTCGACCAGGCGCACCGTGGCCGAATGCGAAAGCGCCAGCACGCGCGCGAGCAACTCGATCGTGTGACCGGGGCGAAGGCGGATATGCACCAGCGCCGCGACGCCGCTGAGGCCGCCGCGCTCACCGTGGGCGAGGGTCTCGTTGAGCCGGTCGGCGACGGCGAGGGCGACGGCACCGAGAAGGTTTCCCTGACGGGACTCACGGGAATACATGCGTCATGCATATATTGTCGTCCGCGCCGGCGCAAGAAGCGCCGACGTGCTGGGCAGAGGATTTCGGCCCATTTCAGGACGCTCAGGGCACCCGCATATGGCTGAATGCCGCGCACCAGGGCCCGCTGCCCCGCGTCGCCGCCGCCGAGGCCAGGCGCGCGCTCGAATGGAAGCTCGCGCCGCACCGAATCAGCGATGACGCGTTCGTCGAGGTGCCGCGGCGCCTCCGCGAGCTCCTCGCCCGCGTCTCCGGCGCCCCGGCCGAGGAGATCATCCTCGGCAACAGCGCTTCTCACGGCCTGAATGTCCTCGCGAACGCGCTCCCCTGGCGGCGCGGTGACGAGGTCCTCGTGATGGCCAGCGACTTCCCGGCGACGATCTTTCCCTGGTTCGCTGCCGAACGCCACGGAGTACGCGTTCGCCAGCTCCGCCTCCAGGAGCCGCTGCTGCGGCCGGAGCAGCTGCAGAATGAGCTCCGCCCGAACACGCGGGTCGTCTGCCTCAGCTGGGTTCAGGCCCTAAGCGGGTACGCGCTCGACCTCGGCGGCCTCGGCCGCGCCTGCGCTGAGGCCGGGGTCCTCTTCGTCGTGAACGCCACCCAAGGACTCGGCAGCCGGCCGCTGGACATCGGCCGCCTGCCGGCAGCGGCTGTGACGAGCTCCGGCTTCAAATGGCTCTGCGGGCCCTACGCCACTGGCTTTTGCTGGATCCGCCCCGACGTCCTCGAGGCGCTCGAGCCGATCCAGGCCTACTGGCTCGCACTCCCCGACGGCGCCGCCCTCGACCTGGACCGAGAGGGGGAGCACCGGCCCCGCCGCGGTCTCGGAGCCCGCGCGTACGACGTCTTCGGAACCGCCAACTTCCTCAACTTCATGCCCTGGGCCGCGGCGGTCCAGTACCTGCTCGAGCAGGGCATAGAACAGATCGCGGCGCACGACGCCGCCCTCGCAAGCCGCCTGGCAGCCGGCCTTGAGGCGAGCGACTTCCGCGTCCTGAGCCCCACGGCCGCAGATGAGCGCTCAGCAATCACTGTCATCTCTCATCGCGACGCGAGCCGCAACGGCCAGGTTTTCCGGACACTGTCGGACAGCGGCATCGACGCCGCGATGCGCGGCGGCAACATCCGCTTCTCACCCCATCTGTACAACACGGCCGCAGAGATCGACCTCGCCCTCGAAACCTTGAAATCAGGCGCATCGAGGCGGTACCGGCCCGCCCCCCTGACGCCGCCCTCATACGCAACCTGCCCGGGCTGGTGGCCACCACCTTGACGGCAGAGTTCCCCGCCGTCACCGGCGGCCCGCAGCCGGCGGCCAGCTGGCCGCCGCGGCGGGACGGGCACCCGTGCTCAGGCAATCCGGCAAGGTCCGGTACCTTCAGCGTCCTGCTGCCGGCGACGAGGCTCTCAAACCGGTCTTCTACCGGTCCGCCGTCATCGCCGCCGGCTGCGATCCCGCCAGCAAGACCTGCTGCCAGCGGAAACCGATCCGGGGCAAACTCCTCACCAAGCCATGCCCCCCTGGCCCGGCTCCGTGCCAGCGTCTTGCATGCCTGCCTGCGGGACCGGCAACCCTACGATGCCCGATACGCCGCCACGGCGGCTTGACAGGCGCGTCATGAACCGCCCGGGGCTCGGTGGAGGAGCCTCCTCGGAACCCGGGGCGCTTCAGTAGAGAGCTAGCGTGCCGCCGGCGTGCTGGCCGGAGCCTCGGCGGCGCAAGTTTCCCGTAACAGCCGTTATAGGCGGCTGCGGGCTTGGCCGGCAGGTGATCTCGGTGATGGCCGGTCGGCCGGGCTGCGCGCCGGTCTCGTGGTCAGGCTCCCGTCGATAGAGCGCGGGCGACCATCTGGGTCAGGGTTCGCAGGAGCTGACCGTCGGGGTCGTGGTCGGGGTTCACTTCGGTGATGACCAGCCCGCCGAGCTTGGGGCTGCTGGCGAATTCCTTCAGGCAGACGCTGACCTGGTCGAGGGTCAGCCCGCTGAAGTGCGGGAAATTCGCGAGCGGGAAGCGGCCGGTGTCGAGGACGTCGACGTCTAGATGCACCAGGTAGGCATCGGTCCGGTCCTCCAGGCGGGAGCGGGCGCGCTGAGCTGCGCAGGCTGGGTCTGCCCGCACTGCCGGTGCCGGGACGGCGTAAAGATGCTGGCTGCTCAGCTGCGTCCACTGCCCGGTGTCGAGCTCGGCGGGGTCGAACCCGAACAGCACCGCCTGGTCGGGCCGCAGCAGCGGGAATCGCGGGCCGAGCCGGGCCAGTCCCGGCGCTCCGCCGCCGAGCATGTGGGTCATCCCCATGGTGTCGGCCACCCCTGCGACGCCCGCGCCGGGCGAGCTGAGATCCGCATCGCCGTCGAAGTACACGAGCCCGGCATCGCCGATCCCGGCCAAGACACCGAGGGTGATGGTGCAGTCGCCGCCCAGGACCAGCGGGAGCCGCCCCTGCGCGCGGATCGCCGCCACTGCCTCTGCGGTCCCCTGGGTCACCGCGACTACACGCTCCAGATCGCGCAGCCCCTGGACCGGCTCCACGGCCCGGTGCCGCGCTACCGGCAGATCGCCGCGGTCCTCGACGTCCATTCCGGCGCCGCGCAGGCAGTCGGCCAGCCCGGCGGCGCGCCACGCGGCCGGGGCCTTCTCCTGCCCCGGATTGTGCGAGCCGGCGCTGGTTGGCACCCCCAAGATGCTGACCCGGCGGACGTTCGTCGTCATCGGTGCTCTCCTTCAGTCCTCGCCGGCGCGACCTGTCCAGGCGCCTGGCTGGTAACGGCTTAAAGCATCTTCTTACGTTACAAGCGGCGGCGGGTCTCCGCAACGCGCTGAGCGGCCCGGCCGCGTTGCATTTACGGCCGTGGTTGCGTCTGTCCAGCCGGTGCCGCCCAGCGTGCCCGTCCAGCTGGTGAACGGATGGAGATCGACGCGCCGCGCAGAGGGCCCGCGAAGATCACGAGCCCCATCCCGACCCGGCCACGGCACGCGCGCGCTCCAGCGTCCCCTCGTATCTGCGGCCGGCGCTGACCGGCAGCACTCTCAGGCAACCCGCCGACCAGCTGTCCCCGGTGTTCGCAGCCCCGGACCTCCGGCAACGCGTCCGGCGGGTGGCCGGGCGGGCGGCCGAGACCGGAATCGCGCCCCGCCCCGCAGCGCTAGCCTGCGCCACCAGCTCGCCGAACATGACCTCGCCCGCCTCGGCGTCTGCGCCCGCCGCGGCGCGGACGCCTGCATCGACGCCTCACCCGCCGGCACCGCCGTCTCTGCTCCGTGACCTGCCAGAACCGCGCCCGGATCGCCCGTGGCGGCGGCGTCAAGCGGGCCTCAGCCCACGAGACCCAGAGTTATGAACCGGCCAGACCAGGCTCCCATGCCAGGCCCGCCGGCAAAGGAGCGGCCGCCGGGCCAGGAAGCTCCCACCCGCGCAGGGGAGACCGTCTGCCAGGAGGGCATGATGATCTGGCCCGGTGAACTGCTCTGGTCGTCGGGCCGGCGTGGGGCTGTTCTAGGTGCGGGCTTCCCCGGAGGTTGCGGGTTCGTGCCGCCGCGTGCCGTGGGTCAAGCTGAAGCGCCGGCCACTGGAAGGCCCTCACTCGCCACAACCCGGCCCTGCTGATCTTCGACTCCAGGCTCACCGCCAGGCTCAGCTCGCCGGTCTCGGTGATCGCCACATCACCTTCATGACGGTGCGTGCCCGCCGCCCGTCCTCACCGCGCAGCTGGCGGCGCTGCCCGCGGCCGTCCGGAAGCCGAGAACCTGGCCAGGGCCGGCAGCAGGGCCTGCCGGATGCGCGTGCACTGCGACCCGCCGCCAGGCTGTCGGCCTGCCCCGGACGATCCGGCAGCCCGCCGTCGCCGGCCTGGGCCACGAGCAGCCCACCCTCCTCATGCCAACGGCGACGCCCTGTCCGCCCGTAGGTCATCGAGGCCTGCGCGCGGCGGATGAACATGAGCAATGGCTCGCCGAGGCGGTCCGCGCCTTCGGCCCGACTCGCCCGCCAGCGCCGGCCCCTCAATATTGGCCGGCGTGCAACGCGGGTAGCGGGTCGGCGCGGACGCCGGCGATCCACTGGTCGAGTCGCTGTCCCTGGCGCTGGTCGTCATCGTTGCGCAGGCCCGGGCGGCGGTGGCGGCCAGCCCGGGCTGCGGGCCAGGACCTGGTCCAGGTGCGCGGCGCTGGTCTCGTCCAGATGATCGGGACGGGTGATGAGCCACCCGGCGGGTTTCGGCGGGGGCGGCGCGGCCGGGGCTGGTGCGGGTTGCGGGGTCTTGGCTGCCCGGGTCCGCCCGCCGGCGGGACGGAACTGCTCCGCGATAGGCAGGCCGCCGAATGCTGCCTTTCCAGCCCGGGGCCTGCAGTTCGGTGCGCAAGACGGCGGCGTTCGTGATGCCGTCGTTCCACCGCTGGTTGATGTAGGGGCTGAACGGGTCGAGGATGCTAGCCCTGTTGGTGGCCTTGACCAGCAGTTCCTCCGTGCTGGCGCCACGGGGGACTTGCCGGCGGTCTTCCGGTCCAGCCCGGGCCGGCGGCCGATCTCGCGGACCGGGAGGCCCTCGGCGAGCAGGCCGGCACCGCGGCATGCCGTTCCCGGCGGCGAGCGACCAGCCGGCGCCGTTCCGGGTCATTCCGGCGGTGGTGACTGGGGAACGGGCGCGGGGCTCCCGCAGGACGGGCACGGCACGCGCAGCCGTCCGGGGTGCCGCTTACTCCACCGGACAAGACGTGACCCATGATCGTCTGCCATTGTTGGCATGGTGATCGCGTTGGTGTCTGCGCCCAGCAACCTTGGCTTGCGACCGCCACAGCGGACCAGCGTGCCCGGATGTGGCAAGGCACCGGAGGCGCTGCGGGAGGCAGGACTGTACCGGCGTTTCGCCGGGCTTGGTGCGCTGGACAGCGGTGTCGTGCTGCCTGGGCGATATGCCGACGACGCGGTGCCCGGTGTGCTGCGCAACCAGGATGCCATCCTCGGGCATGCCCGGCGGCTGGCCACGCGGATCACCGGGCTGCACGCCGATGGCTATTCCCCTCTGATCCTGGGCGGTGACTGCAGCCTGCTGATCGCGGCCGGGCTCGCCGTGCGGCAGGCAGGGCTGCGGTGCGGCCTGGTTCATGTGGACGGACACACCGATTTCCGCCACCCCGGCAATTCCCCGGCCTGCGCGAGCCTGGCCGGTGAGGATCTGGCGGCCGGGGTGGGCATGCACTGGCCGGCCGTCGCCGACATCGACCACCTGGGCCCGTATTTCCAGAGCGAAGGCGCCGTCCATATCGGCTGCCGCGACAGCGATGAGCACCTGGCAGAGACCGGCCGCGTGCTCGGCGCGGTGATCCCGGCCGCCGAGGTTAGCCGCCACGGCGTGGCCAGCGCTGCCACCCGGGCACGCCGCATTGCAGGCGCCTCCGACCTTGACGGCTACTGGCTGCATCTGGATGTGGATGTCCTCGAGCCGGCCATCATGCCGGCGGTAGACAGCCCTGCACCGGGGGGACTTGACGCACGCCAGCTCGCGGACCTGCTCGCGGACCTGGCCCCGGCCGCCGTCGGCGCCCAGGTCACCGTCTTTGACCCCGATCTCGATCCCGACGGCAGCTACGCCAAGCTGATCAGCGACATCCTCCTCCATGGCCTGGCCGGACTAGGGACAGGCCACGGCCGTCCAGCGCACCGCCGCTGACCCCGAACCGGCCCATGACCGCCTGCGCACCACCGCGTGCTGAATCCCCTTCCCTCATCCACCCGCCCGGGTACATCGCGATCGCGCCGACCCCCGGGCAGCCCAGGCTTCCCCGGCCCTGCTCCGGGTTTCCGGCAGACCGGCGCAAGGAACGGAGCCTCTTCCGTTGCATCACCTGCCGGTGAACCAGCCGGCCGCAGCTCTCAGGGACGCCGACGCTGCATGGCGTCGTTGACACCGCCGCAAGCAGGCCTTGAGCAGGGACCGTCCGCCCGCTGCCAGCTTCGACGCGTCCGCCTCCGGGTTCCGGTCGGGCAGCTGCGTGCCAGTCTGGTCGAGCATCGCGATCTGCGGCCCGCTCGCGGTGGACGTCCGCGCCAACGTAAAGCTTCATTGAGGTGCTTCTTGCCGGGCTCGTTACGGCGCTGGAGCGTAGGACTTCGTTGAGCAGCGCGGCTTGACGACCTACATCGCGCCAGCCTCAGCGCCGCGGCCAGATGGACGGGCGCTACGTCCCGTCAGCCGATGGCCAGTCGCAGCAGCGCGGTCGCGATCACCCCGGCGAGGATCGCGAGCAGCATCGGCGCCTTGAGCAGGCGCACCCCGGCCACTGTTGCCAGGCCACCGAGGACGGGCCAGTCCAGGCTGGTCCACCGCGGCCCGACGACGTCGACAACGACCAGGGCGGCGAGCAGCGCCGGCGCAAGCAGCGCGATGACGTCCTGCGTCCAGGCAGGCAACTGCCGCTCGCCCAGTACCCCCGGGCCGGCGGCCTTGATCGTCAGGCTCACGACGGCGACCGCGATGATCGCCACCCACAACGTCATCGCTCCACGGTTCCGGATCGTCCCCGCAGGCCTATCAGCGCCGCCATGGTGGATCCGATCAGGGCGAGACCGGCGGGTACCACCCACATGAGCGCCGCGGCGATCGCCCCGCCGACACCGGCTGCCAGCCGCGCCTTGGCGGACGTGCGCAGCTCGTCCATGAGCAGTACCAGGAAGAACGCAGGGAAGACGAGATCCAGGCCGAGCATCTCGGCAATGCGCGCGGGCGGAGCGAAGAACACGCCCACAGCGGTTCCGGCGACCCAGGCCGGCCACTGGACGACGGTCGCGCCGATCAGCCGCTCTCGGTCGAACCGGCCCTCGCCAAGGTGCGCGGCCGCCCATGATCCGTCGACCACCGCCTGCCCTTCGATTGCGCGGCGCAGCCGGCCACCGCGCAGGCTCGCGGCGACCGATACGCCCATCGGCAGGAACCTGGCGTTGATCAGGCCTGCGGCCGTCACTGCCGGCACGACGCCCCCGCCGCTGAGCGCGCTCGCCAACGCGAACTGGGCCGACCCGGAGAACACGATTGCGGAGCAGACAAGCGGCGCGGCAATGCCCCATCCCTGGGCTCGGACCATGGCTCCGAAGGTGATGGCCAGCACGAACGCCGCGGCGGCGAGACCCACGCCCACGCCCATGCCGCCGATCAGGCGCTCGCGGGGCGAGGCGGGCCGTTCCGGGGCTGCGGGCGAGGGCCGCTCCGCGCCGTCCGGTGTGCCAGCCCGGCCGGGGACCTCCGCCGCAGGGCAAAGCCGCGCCGAGCCCGGTACCGGGTGGCCCTTCGCGACGTCGCGTGAGGCGAGCCGGCCGTGGCGGCGGCGATCCTTGCTCGCGTCGCTCATGCCGCTATGATAACAGTCATAGTGCGTTACGGGCATTAGAGGGATGAGACGATGAACGCTCACGGGCAACTGCCAGAGCTGATCGGCGGCCATGTCGTGCTCGACCTGGCCAACACGGTCTCATGGCGGTTGGACCCACAGCGGGCGATCGACCGGCTGCCGGACTTCCCGGCGCTGCTTGCGTGGTCACGTCGAGCGGGTCTGATTGACGGAGCGGCCGCCGACGCGGTTGCGCGGGCCGCCGCCGGCGACCGTATCGCCGCGGAGCGGAGCCTGCGGGCGGCGCGTCGCCTGCGAGAGGGCGTGCACGAGGTGCTGGGCGGCGTCGCGGAGGGCGGGGTGCCGGCAGAGCGGGGCCTGCGTGCCATCCAGCCAGCGCTGGTCGACGCGGTGCGCCACGCAGTGCTCGGCGCCTCGGCGCCTGTGCACTGGCACCTGGCTCCGCGCGTGCCCGCCGACCTGCCACGCCTGCTCGCCCTCGCGACCCTGCAACTGCTGCAGTCCGGTGACGACCTGCGTGCGGTGCGCCGCTGCCGGGGCTCAGGATGCGGCTGGCTGTTCCTCGACCGCAGTCGCAGCCATACCCGTCGGTGGTGCAGCGCGGACGACTGCGGCAACCGGGAGCGAGTGCGTCGCCATTACGTCCTGACCAGGGCGGGCGCCGGCCGCCAGGCGAGCAGCGGGCGACATCCGGAGGAAGCGGCTCACCCGGCTGGCCGTTCCGCTCGCAGCTCCTCGTAGCAGGGCAGGTGCTGACGCAGGTACCCACCGAGTACTCAATGGCCTGGTCCACGACCGCGAGCGCCGCCGCGCCGCAGTGCCCGCACATAGGCGCCGGGCTCACGGCCTGGGTCCCCCCAGATCATTGGGTGTTCTCGGAAACGCGAAGGATGAACCCCCAGGTCAGCGTGTCGCGCCTAGCGAAAACCAGAAAATGGCCTGGTGACACGGTTGTCCTGGCCGCAGCGCGCGCAGGTGGCGGCCGGCTTCGGTGAGCATGACGGGCAGACCGGGTGACTGGTCGCGGCGAAGTTGCACTGGCAGCGCCGGCCGCACGCGGCGCAGACGGCCCCGGGCAGCTTGTAGCAATTCACGCTGCCGCGGCTGCGGACGGCGATCGGTGCCGCTCGGGGATGCCGGGCCGCATCGGCAGGATCGGCTGTGCCCGTTCCAGCGCCTGGCACTGCGATTTTTCGTCGCTGCAGACCACGACCGCGTTCTCGGGGGTTCAGGTACGGGCCGACGACGTCGCAGACCCTTCGCTTCCAGTTGGGGGTCGCCTTGGCTGAAGGGCCGGACCAGCCAGGCTGGGACGTGCCGCGGCGGCTTGGCGGCAAGCGCTCCGGCGAAGGCGGGCAGCCACCGCGCCAGCGGGGCGGGGTCGTCGTCGGCGATGTTATAGACGCCGGGCGGCGC